>ERZ1643251.957-NODE-957-length-35702-cov-9.302690_pt1 | contig 35702 bp, 32 predicted proteins | sample MGYA00579261_ERZ1643251 | MGnify/ENA primary metagenome ERZ1643251 (study PRJEB29033, sample SAMEA4952267) | chicken gut metagenome | biome: Broiler Chicken; feature: Gastrointestinal Tract; material: Caecum | place: Ireland | collected 2018 | study: Broiler... | reverse complement strand
TTATAACATGGAGTTCTCTTTTTGATGGCTGTATCCGATAAATTGTGACACTATCAAATAAGGAAAAGACTAGAAGATTTTTTTAAAATAGGATAAAATATAAACTAAACATTTTTGAAGGAGGCGTTCTATGCAAATTACACAAAAAACTATTAATGATGCTATAAAAAAAGATTTATTAAACCCTTAGATGCTGGATGTAAATATAATATAAATAAATTAAATAACGATCAGAAAGTAAAACATAACGAAACAATAAGTTTATTAACACAAGTTCATGAAACACTAATAAATGTTTATAATAATCTAAAATGCAATAGATTAGTGGATGCTAATACATTATTAAGATCAGCTTTTGAGTATATCATGACGGGGATGATGATTCAATTTGATGGTAAAGTCTATGAAGAGTTTATTACTCTTGGAATAGAAAAAGATAAAACAAAAATAAATAAAATAATTAGTAAATTTAGAACCCATATGAATGAAATTTGTTCAGAAATATATCAAAATATAAATCGCAAAGAAAAATTAGAAATATTAACTGAACTATATGAAAAATTGTGTAATTTTACTCATAGCTCATTGATTGTAAGTACAATAATCGAAATCAAAAATCCCAAAGAGAAAGAAATAATCCAAAAATTAATGCTTCAAAATTATTATTCCCTAAAACTTTTACTTTTTAATTGCCTAAAATATTTTACCTCAGATAAAAAACATTATTTGGAATTATCAAATATTGGTTTATCATTTATGTTCATGATGATAGAAATAAATAACAAAATAAAGGAAAACAATATAGATTTTTCTAAGTATAATGATTTTCTTTACCACGATAAAAATACTGGATACCTTGAAAAAGACAAACAAAAATTTAAAAAAATAGAAGAAGAGCTAATAGAACTTAAAGAAGATATAAAAAATAACGAAGATACATTTACAAAAGAGTTAATTATGTTTATAAAAAAATAACATGAAGATTATTTATATCAATTGAACATTAATCTAAAGTGTTTTAGAAGCATCCATAATATAAAAAATTTTAATTTTGTTTTCTTTCAAAAAGTTCTACTGGCTTCTTCACGGATTTTAATCGTTTAGAAAGTACAGCTGGAATATCTGTTTGTTCAGTAATATGGATATCACCAAACTGCCTATTTACTATTTTATCAGCACGAATCATTCGTTGTTGTAATGTTAAAATAGGATTTTCTTGTAGAAGAATTTCCTCTAAATAATTAGAACAAATATCCTTAATTAAGGCAAATAAACTTTCCTTGTTATGTCTGGCAAGTTTATCCAACGGCAAAGTAGTAAGTCGAAAATAATCTGGATCGATAATGATCATATTTTCTTTAGTTAAAATCATATTTCCACTTCTTAAATCATCTGCTCGAATTTTTTCTTGAGTAAATATATCCATTAAATCCATGATGTCCCTCAAGTTATCTAGTAAATAATCTTTGTTTTCTAATAGCGGATTAACCACGCTGTTTAGATAATATTTAGCTGTATAGGCATCAATTTGAAAATGATAAATTAGATTGAACTTTCTACAAAATAAAGTCAGTAAATCAAGATTACTATATACGTCTAATAATTCTATAAAATTAGGATGATGTATCTCTTTTAGAACATCAAATACCTCAAGAGTTATTTTTCCCTCAAAAGAATCAATACATTCCGGATGATATATTTTGATAATTGTATCTTCCTTTAAATAGACAGCCCCAAAACTACCACTATCTAAATAGCGCATATTACGAATATCTAGTTTTTTATTTTCCCTATTATAGTAAGCCATACGTACTCCTTTTGGTTAAAGATAATGTACTACAAAACTTTTTTATCCTTAATTAAATGTTTTTTTTGCAGATGAGTAATATTTTAAGAAATGGCGGTATCTAAGTCAAGAGAACAAATCGAGTTTTTATCCGTTTTCCAATTATTCTTTTCTATGAAAATGATGAAATAATGAGGTAAACAGAATATTTTAAAAAATTAGCAATAACAGTTGACAATTGCTAACAATTTGCATATAATGTTATTAGCACTTGAGAAATAGTAGTGCTAGAAGGTAGTGGAAGTGATGCTTACAAAAAGACAAGAGAATATTTTGAAACTGATTGTCATGAAGTATATTGAACTAGCGAAGCCCGTAAGTTCTAATCTAATCTGCAAAAAGTTAAAATGTTCTAGTGCCACAGTCAGAAACGAAATGGTAGAATTAGAAAACTTAGGATTACTAGAAAAAACTCATACTTCATCAGGAAGAGTTCCGAGTGAAGCAGGGTACAGATATTACGTTGATCACTTGATGCAGCCGAAAGAAATGAACGGGGAAGAAATGCTCAAGCTTCAAATCATTTTCAAAAACCAAAATTTGGTGTTATCCGACTGTCTAAAGAAAAGTTTACAGTTGATTTCTGATATGACGAATTACACTTCGATCGTCTTAGGAAAAGCATCCCACGAAAATCAATTAAAAGAAATCAACGTCGTGCCTTTAGATAAAGAAAATATGATTATTATCGTTATCACTGATAAAGGTCACGTCGAACATAAGACAGTAACCATCAAAGATGTTTCCCTAGAGGAAGTGAAGAAGACAGTAAATCTAATTAACGATTTAATTGTTGGAACACCAATCGATGAAGTGAGTAGTAAGCTAGAGTTCGAAGTCAAACCGATTATCGGTAGATACGTCAAAGAACACGAAATTATCTATAATACATTCTACCAAGTATTCCAAGAATTCTCTCATCAAAATGTCGATGTTGTTGGTAGAAATAATATGTTAAAACAGCCAGAATTTAACAACGTAGATAAAATTAAAGAAATATTAACCAAATTAGACGATGAGAATTTACTTGCCAATATTGAAACAGATAATAACGATATCAAAGTCTATATTGGAAAAGAAAATAACTTGGATGATGACGTAACGATTATTAAAACGACTTATCATACCCCACAAGAAGAAGGAACGATTGCGATTGTCGGACCGAAACGAATGGATTATGATCGAGTAGTAGCATTACTAGAATATATCAAAAGTAATATTGAAAAATAAGGAAGATGATGAATGAAAAACGAAACGATAAATGAAAAAACTAAAGTTAGCGAAGAGAAAACTGAACAAGAAGTAAACGTTAATCAAGCACAAGAAAATACAGAAACTTGTCAATGTGAACATGATAAGAATCGTCGAGATAAAAAACATAAGAAGTGTTGTAATAAAGAACATCATGAATTAGAAGAGGCTAAAAAACTAATTCAAGAACTCCAAGCTACAAATATGGATCTTCAAGAAAAATTAATGATTTCCCGTGCAGATAGTATTAACTATCGTAAACGTAAAGATGAAGAAGTGGCCAATTTATTAAAATTTGCCAATCAAGATTTGATCGTTGATTTATTAGATATGATCGAAAACTTAGATCGAGCTAGTCAAGTAAAATGTGAAACAGAAGAAGCAATGAAAATCAAAAAAGGAATTGAAATGACTAGTATACAATTCAAAAATATTTTAAATAAATACGGTGTAGTCGAAATCGAAGCATTAGATTATCCATTTGATCCAAATTATATGGAAGCGATGATGGTAGCGAAAGATGAGACAAAACCAGATGGCATCGTTTTAGAAGTATTGATTAAAGGATACAAACTAAAAGAAAAGGTCATCAAACATGCTGTAGTAAAAGTAAATAAATTAGAGGATTAGAAAGGATTTGATAATATGAGTAAAATTATAGGTATAGACCTTGGTACAACAAATAGTTGTGTAGCTGTACTAGAAGGAGGAACAGCTACTGTAATTCCAAACCCAGAAGGAGGAAGAACAACACCTTCTGTTGTATCTATGAAAAAAGGAGAACGTTTAGTTGGAGATGCCGCTAAACGTCAAGCTTTAACCAATAAAAATACAATTTCTTCTATTAAACGTCTAATGGGTACAGACAAGAAAGTAGAAATGGAAGATAAGAAATATACGCCAGAAGAAGTTTCTGCAATGATTCTTTCTTATATGAAAGATTATGCTGAAAAATATTTAGGAGAAAAAGTAACAAAAGCAGTTATTACTGTTCCTGCATACTTTAACGATGCCCAACGTCAAGCAACAAAGAATGCTGGTAAAATTGCTGGTTTAGACGTAGAAAGAATTATCAACGAACCAACTGCTGCTGCCTTAGCCTTTGGTCTTGATAAACAAGATAAGAACCAAACAATTCTTGTTTATGACTTAGGTGGAGGTACATTCGATGTATCTATTCTAGAATTAGGAGACGGTATCTTCGAAGTTAAGTCAACAGCTGGTAATAATAAACTTGGTGGAGATGACTTCGATAATTGCTTAATGGATTATATCATTGATGAATTCAAGAAAGAAAATGATATCGACTTAAGAAAAGATAAACTAGCTATGCAGAGATTAAAAGAAATCAGTGAAAAAGCAAAGAAAGACTTAAGTGGTATGACTTCAACTCAAATTTCTGCACCATTTATTTCCCAAGGAGAAGATGGACCACTTCATATCGATATGACGATTACTCGTGCGAAATTTGAAGACCTTATTCGTGATCTAGTAGATTCTACATTGGAACCAGTTAGAAAGGCTTTAAAAGATGCTAAATTAAAAGCTAAAGACATCGATAAAGTTATCCTTGTTGGTGGTTCTACTCGTATCCCTATGGTACAAGAATTAGTAGAAAAAGAATTAGGACAAAAACCTTCTCATGAAGTTAACCCAGATGAAGCTGTAGCTATGGGTGCTGCTATTCAAGGTGGTGTATTAACTGGAGAAGTAAATGACATTGTCTTACTAGACGTAACTCCACTTTCATTAGGTATTGAAACCTTAGGTGGCGTTATGACAACATTAATCCCAAGAAATACAACGATCCCTACATCAAAGAGTCAAGTATTCTCAACTGCTGCTGATAACCAACCTGCTGTTGACATTCACGTTTTACAGGGAGAAAGAAGTATGGCTAGTGACAATAAGACACTTGGTCACTTCCAATTAACTGGAATTCCTGCAGCTCCACGTGGTGTACCACAAATCGAAGTTAAATTTGATATCGATGCTAATGGTATCGTAAACGTAACTGCTAAAGATTTAGGTACAAATAAAGAACAATCTATTACGATTACATCTAGTACTAACTTAAGTGATGAAGAAGTAGAAAGAATGAGAAAAGAAGCAGAAGAACATAAAGAAGAAGATGAAAAACGTAAAGAAGCTGCTGATACCAAAAATGAAGCTGAACAACTAGTATTCCAAACAGAAAAATCACTTAAAGACCTAGGCGATAAAGTCGACAAGAAAGAAAAAGAAGAAGCTGAAGATTTAATTAAAGAATTAAAAGAAGCTCTTGAAAAAGATGATCTTGACGACATCAAAGAAAAGAAAGATAAATTACAAGAAAAAGCTATGGCTCTAGCTACTAAAGTATATCAACAAGCACAACAAAACCAAGCTGAATCAAGTAGCGATGAAGATAATAGCGATAATAAAGACGACGTTAAAGAAGCTGAATACGAAGAAAAATAAAAATAAAAATAAGAGAAGTTCTAGGTAACTAGGACTTCTCTCAACGTATAATAGGAGAAATATAATGATAAAAATAAAACGTAGAAGTGAGCAAAAAAAAGAAGATACCTGGGATTTAGAAAGTATTTATCCAACAAAAGATGAACTTGATGCAGATGTTAATTTAGTAAAAGAAAATACAACAAAACTAGAAAAGTATAAAGGAAAGATTTTATCTTCAGCAAGCAATTTACTTTATGTATTAGATACTTCTTTCGATACAGAACGAGTAATTGAAAAGTTATTTACTTACACTTATCGACGTTATGACGAAGACTTAACCAACGATGAAGCCAATCGCCAAAAAGGAGAGATCACGAATCTTTATACCGATTATCTAGAAAAAACATCTTTTATCGTTCCCGAATTATTACAACAAGATGAAAAAATCATTCAAAAGTACTTAAAGGAAAATAGTGAGTTAGAAAAGTATACTTTATGGTTTGAACGATTATTCGATAAGAAAAAATATGTCTTATCAGAACAAGAAGAGCGAATAATTTCAGCCTTTTCTAATTCTTTGAATACTCCAGAAAACATAGCTGGTATCCTTCGTAACGCCGAAATTAAATTCTATACCATTAAAGATGAACAGAAAAAAGAAGTAGAAATCAACAATGAAACTTATCAAACCTATATTATAAGTAAGGATAGAAGAGTACGACGTGATGCGTTTCAAGCATTATATCGTGCTTACCAAGAACATAAACAATCCCTAGCGGAAGCTTTACAAGGAAATGTTTCTAAAATTGTGACGGAAAACAAATTAAGAGGATATCCCAATAGTAAAGAAGCAAGCTTAATTTGTAATCGAGTAAATCCTGTCGTTTACGATACCTTAATTAGAGAAGTGCATAAGCATATCGATGTTTTATACAATTACTTCAAATTAAAGAAAAAGGTTTTAAAATTAGATGATTTCTGCTTATATGATGCGGGGGTAAATTTAGCTCATGATGAGCGAGAATACACGTATGAGGAAGCTAAGAAAATCGTTCTTGATGTTATCTCTGTCTTTGGAGAGGAATATAAAAGAACCGCCGAAGAAGCTTTTCGGGATAGATGGATCGATGTCTATCCAAATAAGGGAAAACGAGGGGGCGCTTATTCCGCAGGTTCTTATGATACAAAACCATTTATGTTATTAAACTTCCAAGGAAAGTATAACGATGTATCTACTCTTGCACACGAACTAGGGCACTCGATGCATACATACTATTCAAATAAAAACAATTCTTATTTATATAGTAGTTATAAAATATTTGTTGCCGAAGTTGCATCTACTGTGAATGAAATGTTGTTAAACTACTATATGTTAGAACATTCTAATGACAATAACGAGAAAAAATTCATCTTAAGTGAGATGATGGATCTATTTAAAGCAACGATCTTTCGTCAAACCATGTTTAGCGAATTCGAAGAGTTTATGTACGATACAGTAGAACAGGGAAAAACACTAACTAGTGATGTTCTAGCAGAAAAATACTATGCCTTAAACGAGTTCTACTTTGGTAAAGATGTAGTCATTAATGAAGAAATCAAATATGAATGGGCACGAGTTCCACACTTTTACTATAACTTCTACGTTTATCAGTATGCTACTGGTTTAATTGCCGCTTGCTATATTGTAAATAGAATTTTATCTCATGAAGAAAATGCTGTAACTGACTACTTAAACTTCTTGAAAACAGGGGATAGTATGGACCCAATCGAAGAATTAAAAGTAGCTGGTGTTGACATCACAAGTGAAGAAGTCTTCGCCAAAGCAATGGATATGTTCAATGAATTAATTTCTTCCTACCAAAAACTAGATCAGTAAAAAGAGGTGAAGTGTAATGGATAAAAAAGATTATTATGAAGTGCTAGGTGTATCGAAAAGTGCATCCCAAGATGAAATCAAAAGTGCCTTTCGAAAATTAGCAAAGAAATACCATCCTGATGTCAGCAAGGAACCTGATGCCGAAGCAAAATTTAAAGAAGTACAGGAAGCTTATGCAGTATTATCGGATGAGGAAAAAAGAAAACAATACGATCAATTTGGTCATGCTGCCTTCCAAGGTGGTGCCGGAGGAGCCGGTGGTGGTTTCGGTGGCTTTGATTTCTCAGGCTTTAGCTATGACGATATCTTCGATAATATCTTTGGTGGTTTCGGTGGCTTTGGTGGAAGTTCAAAAAGAGGAAGTAACCGAGCAACCAAAGGAAATGATTCTCTCGTTAAAATGACATTAACGTTCGAAGAAGCCGTTTATGGTACAAAGAAAGAAATCGAATTAGAAGTAACAGAAACCTGTGATGAGTGTCGTGGAAAAGGTGGTTTTGATGAAACTACTTGTGAGCATTGCCATGGTAGTGGTACAATCACTAGTGAACAACATACGATTTTTGGTAGTTTCTTATCGAAAACAACTTGCCCACACTGTGGTGGTAAAGGAAAAAGTTATAAACGTAAATGTAGTGAATGTAATGGTACTGGAAAGATAAGAGTAGAAAAAGAATTAGAGATCAAAGTACCAGCTGGAGTCGATACAGGAAACAGACTTCGTCTATCTGGTAAAGGTTCTGCCGGAACAAATGGTGGACCAAATGGCGACTTATACATCGAATTTACGGTTAAAGATCACGAATTCTATGTTCGAGATGAAGATGATATCTACCTAGAAGTACCACTTACTTTAACGGAAGCGATTCTAGGATGTAAAAAAGAAATCCCAACACTCTATGGAAATGTAAATCTAACGGTTCCAGCCGGTAGTGAAAGTGGCGATAAGCAACGAATTAAAGGAAAAGGTATTCATAATGATAGTACTCGTCGTAAAGGAGATATGTATATCGTCTTAAAAGTAGTTACACCAAAGAAACTATCTAAAGAGCAAAAACGGTTAATCGAAATGCTTGCCGATACCGATTTAAGTGACAAAGAATTAGAAAAATTTACTCGCTTTGTCAAAGAAAATCATTAATTAAGTTACTCCAAGTGAGTAGCTTTTTCTTTGAACTTTTTCATAATAAAAGCAGTGCTATTTTCAACACTGCCTTTTTTAATATACTCTGATAACAAAGAGTAGGGGACTACCTTTCATCTATAAATGATACTGTTTATTTGCCTTTGTAAGAGATCGATGCTCATTTATCTTCTCTTCAATCGTTTGTAAACAAGTCATAAAATTATAGTTAAGGAAGCGATCCTCTTTAGTAATTCCCGCACTCGCCAATTTTTCCTCGCTAAAATCCATTTGATCCGCTAGAAAACGCCGACATAATTCTTGATACTTAGGATGTTCTTCGTTTCTTTCTCTCGTTAATGCTCGTTGAAGGCGAATCCCATCATCTTTAACTTCTACATAAATAGGAACAACATTTTCTGTCCCGAAATAGTCTTTTAGTTTTTGATACCCTTCTAAAGTATTGATCTGAAGATAGTCATTATTCTCTAAGTCGATTTCCAGGCTAGAAGTAAAGTAGGTCCAGATTCCATGTTCGGTATGATAACTTCTAGCTTCCACTATTTGGTTTTCCTCTTTCATTCTATAATAAGTCTCATCATCAACATAATGATAAGTTACACCATCTATTTCGCCTGTACGGATTGGGCGAGTTGTATAAAGAACAATTTCTTTCATGTCAGGATAGTCTTGTTCAAGCATATGAAAAAGAGAATCTTTACCACTTGAACTTTTTCCCATAATACAAAATATTTTTCCCATTTACTACTTATCCTTCTTTCTGATTACTATTTTTTTCTTTTAAACGGTCTAATTTTTCTCTAATTTGACCAAGCATTCGTTCATTAGGGGATGTATCTTTAGGTAAATAGTATTTTTTACCCACCAAATTGTCTGGTAAATACTGTTGTACAACAAAATTATTCGGATAATCGTGAGGATATTTATAGATAGAAGAATGAATCTTAATGGTATCCGGAATATCTCCACAACGTCCAGTTTCAACATCTTCTAAAGCCTTATCTAACGCAACATGAGCCGTATTTGATTTTGGAGATAAAGCAAGTTCGATAACGACTTCAGAAAGAGGAATTCTTGCTTCTGGTAACCCCACCAATTCACTAGCTGAGATTGCTGCCATCACTCGAGGCCCCATATCAGGATTAGCTAAGCCAATATCTTCATAACAAATCACACTCATCCGTCTGTAAATACTATCTAAATCGCCAATCGCAATTAATCTAGCTAAATAGTGTAGAGCCGCATCCACATCACTTCCCCGAATTGACTTCTGAAATGCACTGAGTAAATCATAGTGACCTGAAGCATCCTTATCCGATATCATAACTGGTTTATTATTAATATTTTTGAGTAACTCTAAAGTTACTTTTTTATCTTTAGTCGCATAAAAAGCCATTTCTAACAAGTTATAAGCATAACGAAGATCATTTCCAGAAAGATGCGCAATGTAAGAAATTGCTTCTTCAGTAATCTCAATACCCGCTAAATCCGGATGTTTTATCGCTCGATTTAGACCTTCAACAATATCTTCATAAGATAAATCATGTAATTCAAAGATTTGACATCGACTACGAATAGCAGGATTAATTTTAAAATAAGGATTAGACGTAGTCATCCCAATTAATGTAATCAAACCACTTTCTAACTGGGGAAGTAAAAGATCTTGTTTATCTTTATTTAAACGATGAATTTCATCCATAATTAAAACAATACCATCATACATTTTGGCTTCTTCAACAACGACATCAAAATCCTTTTTATTATTGATTGTCGCATTCAAAAATCGATACCTAACCTCTAAATCCTTTACTATAGCTTGCGCAATGGTCGTTTTCCCAATACCTGGCTTACCATATAAAATCATGGAAAATATCTTCTTGTTTTCCACCAAATTACGAATAATTTTCCCTTCACCTAGTAGGTGTTTTTGTCCAATTACTTCATCGATCGAATTAGGCGTTAATTTCAAAGCAAGAGGCTTATTCATCCGATAACTTCCTTTCTATAAAACTTCATAAATACCTTTCTTGAAAGTTCAATATTTATTTTATCAAAAAACATAAGGAATTTCTACAACTCATTGGCCGTATAGGGCTAAAATATGGTATAATGAAGATGTAGTGGGGTAGTTTTATGAAATTAGATAAAGAAAGAGAAAGTTACTTACAATATGTCTTAATCGAACAACATTTAACGATGAATACAAAAGAATCTTATCGTTTAGAGTTAGAAAAATACTGTAACTTCTTAAAGAAAAATAATATAACAGACATTAAAGAAGTAAAGATAAACCATATTACTGAGTACTTAGGAACATTAAAAAAACAAGAGATAAGTCCACAATCTATCGCTCATGCGATAACCGCAATCAAAAACTTTCACAAATACTTTTTAAAGATTGGCTATCTAAAAGAAGATGTTTCAAAAAACATTGAAAGACCAAAATTAAAAAAACAACTACCCAATACTTTAACAGTAGAAGAAGTAGATGAATTACTAGATATTTCCTTAAATACACCATTTGACTATCGAAACAAAGCTATGTTAGAATTACTATACGGAACTGGACTCCGCATTAGTGAATTACTCAGTTTAACATTAAACGATATTGATCTTACAAACTGTACAGTAAGATGTACCGGGAAGGGGAGAAAAGAAAGAATTGTACCAATTAATGATTACATTATCACCTCTCTCCATCAATATTTAGAAAAAAGACCTCTTTTAGAAAAAAAGAAAAGCAATACCTATTCAGAGTTATTCTTAAACAATCATGGAAAGCCAATATCACGTCAAGGATTCTTTAAAATATTAAAAGAGTTATTAATCAAAAAAAATCTGAATCCTAACGTTTCTCCTCATACGTTAAGACATAGCTTTGCGACTCATTTGTTAGAAAATGGAGCAGATCTTCGGGTAATCCAAGAAATGCTCGGTCATAGCGATATTGCGACTACTAGAATTTATACCCATATTACGAATCAAAAAGTAAGAAAAGATTATGAAGAATATCACCCAAGAAAGGACGATGAATAAGATGAAATTTAGACGAATATTTTTAGTTGTGATGGATTCATTAGGAGTAGGGGAGGCATTAGATGCCAATAACTACCAAGATCAAGGAGCAAATACTCTTGGTCACATTAAAGAAAAATATGATCTTTTTGTTCCTAACTTACAGAAACTAGGTTTTCTAAATACATTAAACATGGACGAAAATCCTAACGTTGAAGCTTATTATACAATTGCTAGGCCAACTAATCCAGGTAAAGATACCTTGACTGGTCATTATGAATTAATGGGTGTTAGAAATTTAGTACCATTTAAACAATTTACAGAAAATGGATTTCCTAGGGAGTTACTAGATCAAATTGAAAATATTACTCAACGACGTGTAATTGGAAATAAAAACGCTAATGGATTAGATATTATCAATGAATTAGGAGAAAGACAACTAGAATATGGTTTTCTTATTCTCTATACTTCAAATGGTTCTAATTTATGTATTGCTGCTCATGAAGATGTAATTCCTGTTGCAAAATTATATGAGTATGCAACTAAGATTAGACAGATTACCTTAACGGAAGAATTAAAAGTCGGTAGAGTAATCGCTCGTGTGTTTACTGGAAAACCAGGCAACTTTAAATTTACCAACGAAAAATGTGAATACGCCGTTAAACCACCAACCAAAAGTATTTTTAACTTATTAAGTGAAAGAGGATTTTCTGTTATCTCTATCGGAAAAATAGCAGATGTTTTCGATGGGGAAGGGATTACCAAAAAGATTAAAGCCAAAGATAATTCTGAAGCCATTAATAAATTAACGGATATTATGGGTAAAAACTTTACTGGTTTATGTGTATGTAATTTAAATGATTTTGATCAAGAATATGGTCATAAACGTGATTTAGAGGGCTATGCAAAAGCAATTGAAGAGTTCGATGTAGAAATACCTATGATTATCAATAAACTCGATATGGACGATTTATTAATCCTTACGGCTGATCATGGATGTGATCCAACTTTTCCAGGAAATGGCCATACCAGAGAAAACGTACCAGTCCTTATTTTTGGACGGAACTTAAAAGAACCAAAGAAATTAGATATTCTAGACTCTATGGCTGATATTGGTGCAACTATTACGCAAAACTTTGATACGATGCAACCACTAATTGGCACAGGATTTTTAGACAAATTAAAATAGCGTTTATTTAGCGCTATTTTTTTCATCGCATTGAAAACTCTGACAAATAGTTTCTTCTTGATCAGTAGCATAATTAGAATGCTTACTGTTACTAATCTGTATTTGATTCAAAGTACAATAATCACTATTTTGATACATACAATCTGATTATTATTCATCATAAAACCTCCATTTATAAACTCCCCAAATAGTAATATTTTATACAGATAAAGGATATTCAATTATAAGAAGTTAACATAATATTAATTATACGAAGTTATATTTAATAGAAATTGAAGTTATATTTGATAGAAATTTAGGTAGAAAATACCTATATAAATACAACAAAATTAACTACTATATATAGTCTATTATTATACAAATAATAATTTATTTCCTTTATTTAAAATATATTTATAAAGATATAAGATTATCAAATATTAAAATCAATGTTTAATTTATTTAATTCTATAATATTATAGTTCTTATCATTAATCAGTAAATTCATATATATCTATCTTTTTATACATTATTATATATAACTATATGATTACAAATAAAATCTATTTTATATTTACTTATCATTTATCCATCATAAAACAGGTAAAATAACGTTTAAAATAGTAATAATATATATCTATAGGTATAAACCAATAAAAGTCCTTAAGAAGCGTTTATAGATGCTTTTAAGATAGATATTAGTTTTATCCTATTATAAATAGATAAACAATCTAAATATCATATTATAATATAATAGTAAATGAAACTTCTTTATAACAATTTCAAACACTTATCTTTGGACTATAACTCCCCTATAAAATAATAAAAAAATAGGGGAGTAACTAACTATTACTTCCCCTATTCTATTTCTATTAATAAATTTAAACTTTCCTAGATTGAATTTCTGCAATTTTCTCTAAAACTTCTTTTGCATTTTCATTATTAATTTCTGTATATCCTAATTCTTTTAAGGCTTGAACTTTAGCTGCATTTAATTCTTGAGTTCTACTTAAGCGTTCTTCTTTCTTATGCTCAATCTCTTGAACGAAACGTTTGTGAGTCTCTGCAATCTTTGATCGAGATGCCCCACCGTTCGTATATAATGTCATAGCTGAAAATAAAATACTTTCAAAAATAAATTGTTGATTTTCATTAAAAGCATATTCAGTATGATCAATAAATCCCATCGATTTAGACATATAAGCAAGAATATATTTTAATTCTTTATTTGTTTCCATCGACTGTAAAAAATGATATAAATAACGATAACTATTATAAGTATCCTTAGATTTATCATCAGCTAACTTTTCTTTTAATAAATTAATAATATCTGTTAATAGCTCTTGTTCTTTTTTATTAAATCCTTTTAAATCCGTTAAGATTTCTTTACCATTTGTCTCTTTAACCCCATCATTTAAACGATTTTCTACTTGGATAATATACTCACCATCAACCCTTATATTTTCCATTTCTTCAGGTGTATTTACCCCAAGTAAACATAATATTTTCATAGCTTTTTCTTTAGGCCAATCGTTTAAATTTTTTTGAGCTAGATAATTATACAGCATCTGTCTAGATACTCCTAAATATTTTGCTAATCTTACTTTAGATATTCCTAGTTCTATCAATAATTCATTTAATGCCATATACTATCAAACCTCCTAATATAATTCTATCACGTTTAAGTAAAAAATCAAGTAGTAAAGTTTACAAATTATTTACAATATATACCAAAGTTTTTTGTCATCTTTACATACTGTTTTTACGATACCACCGCCTAGACATTTCTCACCATCATAAAAGACACAAGCTTGTCCTGGAGTAACTGATTTTACTGCATCGTATTTTACTTTGATTTCGCCATTATCCAAATATTCTAAGGTTACTGGATAGTCATTAGCCCGATATCTAAATTTCGCACTACATTCAAGTGGTCTTTCCTCACAATTAAAATTGACAGTATCAATAATACAACTATCAGAATATAAATAAGGATTATCTTCTCCTAAGGCCACATATAAAATGTTGTCCTGTAAATTTTTCCCTACTACAAACAATCTATCTGTAGTACCACCAACTTCAAGTCCCCTTCTCTGCCCTATCGTATAATACATCAAGCCAACATGATCGCCAACAACCTCATTAGTTTCAATATTGACAATCTTACCAGGCTGATTAGGTAAGTAGTTTTTTAAGAAATTTTTAAAATTTCTTTCTCCAATAAAACAAATCCCTGTAGAATCCTTCTTTTTGGCAGTAATTAGTCCGTATTGTTCAGCAATCTTTCTAACTTCTGGTTTTGTTAATTCTCCAATTGGAAATAGTACCTTACTTAATTGTTCCTGATTAAGTTGTGATAAAAAGTAAGTCTGATCTTTATTGGTATCCACTGCTCTTAACAACTGTCCATCTTTAATTCTCGCATAATGACCAGTTGCGATATAATCAGCACCTAATCGTTTAGCTTCTCGAATAAAGTAATCAAATTTAATATACTTATTACACATAATATCTGGATTAGGTGTTCTTCCTTTTTTTAACTCTTCTAAAAAATAAACAAAAACATAATCCCAATACTCTTTCACAAAATCAATTCTATGAAGAGGAATACCTATCTTTTTACATACCTCTAACGCATCATTATAATCCTGTTCTTGAGGACAAATCTGATCATTTAAATTCGGATTACCTAAAATATCTCCATTTAAAGAAGTATCCCAATTCCTCATAAATAATCCTTCTACTTCATATCCTTGTTCCTTTAATAGAATGGCAGCTACACTACTATCTACACCGCCACTCATGCCAATAACTACTTTCTTCATTACTTCTAAAGAGATTTCTCTCTTGCCACCACCTTTTCCATATCACAATTACGATTATTATACCGTATTTTAACTAGAAAATAAACAACTTTATCAATTGAGGAGTCACATAAACTTCAAATAAAGAAATAAGACAACTAGAAAATAAACAGATAAGTAATATTTTTAAATATTTTCTAAAATGTTCCTTCAAATTAATATTCTTCTTCAAAAATAATAACCTGAATAATTTAGAAGAAAAAGATAAAGCATAAAAACTAAGTAAAAGCCACATAACTAAATAAAGAAGTTGATGAGGAAAAACATAACTAAAAGCAACAAATATCCCTTTAAACCCATAATTAACAAGAATAGAACTAATAGAAAATCCTAATACAAAGCATTTAAACACTAGAAAACATAAAATAAAAGGAATTCCTATTACGGATATACCCAACAACCAGATCAAAAGAATAGAAAGCAAATTCCCAGAAATACTATTGATTAAACTATCTGTATAATTGAGTTTATTTTCTTTGATACTAGTAAAAAAACCATTCAAATTATCTAGTAACAACGTTTTATCTTCACTACTAATAAAGAAAACAAATAAAATTCCTGCTAATATCCCAAGAGCCATAATAGTAAGTAAAAAGGCATATTTCTTTTTTTGAACCAATAGCTTGTCTTTATTGATATTTTTAATATTCATCTCTTCATCACCTAGTTAACTATATTAAAAAATAAAAAGAATATACCGATAAATTTACTTTTTAAAAAAAATCTTATATAATAAATACGAGGTGTTTATCAATGAATAAAAAAATGTTGAAATTTATGGCCATTTTCTTAACAGTAATCATGGTTGGATCTATGGTCGTTAGTGTAATCATGTATTTCCAATAAAAAACGTAGAAAAGATAATTTCTCTTCTACGTTTTTGTTTTCTGTTATTCGCTTAAAAAGAATGGTTGTAAAGTGATCTTGGTTTCTCTATCCGTATCAGTTTTTACAATACGATATAGACCCAAATTACAAGTCCTTGTTGTTTTATTTTCTTGTTCTTCTGTTTTATCATCTAAACACCAGATTGGTTCTTCACCATTACTCAATTTCTGCATATTTAAAAAGCCAATGATTAATTCCGCAACCAAAATCAAAATAACAATGATTCCTAAGATATTAAAAATGATACTTAACACACTACGTTTTTTCTTTTTCTTTTGTTTTTTCTTAGGTTCAGTCATCTGATTCTGTTCATTTGTAGCTACTTGTTCTGATGCTACTTGTTGTTCAGTATTGATTTGATTATCCATCTTCCATCTTAATCCCTCCTAATATACTATCATTATAGTCAAAAATTAGCGGATTTGTCAATTAAAACGCATAAATAAAAGGTTTATTCGTTTTAATCACTAAAAATTTCATAGTCCAAAACAGATTCATTAACGACTTTAAAACTTATCTCTATCCCAATCATTTTCCTAATCTAATAACAGATAGCATCGATACTTTTTACAGATAATTGAAAATATAGTAACTAACAATAAAATCAAACAACTAAAAAAGCTAAGGCTATCAAGGTTATCTTTAGTAGCTTCAAAAAAATCATGATATAATATTTCCGGAAGTGATGTATTATGGAGGCAATCAAAAACCTTTTTGATAAAATTATAACTACTTATTCTAAAAATCCCCAATTGTTAGCTTATACTATTATTTTGGGATTATTATGTATATTACTAAAAATATATTATCCTAAATTTAGAGGGTTTATGGGAGAGTTCTGGGTAAAACTAGAATTAAAGAAATTACCTAAAAATAAATATATAGTTTTAAATGATATCATGATTAAAGATCAAAATGGAACTCACCAAATTGACCATATTATTTTATCCAATTACGGAATTTTTGTTGTAGAAATGAAAAATTATTACGGGTTAATAAAAGGAAAAGAACAGGATAATAAATGGTATCAATATTTAGGAAAATTTAAAAATCGTTTTATGAATCCTATTCACCAAAACTATGGACACATTAAAGCATTATCCAATATGTTAAAAATTGATGAAAAGTATTTCATTTCTATCATTTGTTTTTCTAACCAAGCTAAAGTTGCCGTTAATTGTAAAACCACAGTAACACAGCTAGATTATCTAATAAACGAAATAAAAAAATATAATGAAATAATTTTAGATATAAACATTAATGAAATCAAAAATTCAATTTTATCTAATAATATTACAGATAAAAAAATAAGAAAACAACATATTAAAAATATTCATAGGCAAATAAAAATGAAAGAGGAATTAGCGAATAGTATGATTTGCCCAAAATGTGGAAGCAAATTAGTCGAAAGAAATGGAAAATATGGAAAATTTATAGGATGTTCTAATTTTCCTAAATGTAAATATACAAGAAATTAAAGACTGATAAAAATAAATAATACTGAAAATAAAAAGAGTGCTTAGTCACTCTTTTTATCTCCTTCTTCTAACATTGTCGTAATAAAAATACCATATCCTTTATCCGAGTCGTTAACGACGACATGTGTAACACCACCAACGATTTTTTCATTCTGAATGATTGGACTACCGCTCATTCCGGCAACTACTCCACCGGTTTTTTCTAACAACTCTTCATCGGTTATTTCAAACAGAATATTTTTGGTTGTACTTGTTTTATCGATCTCTAAAATCTCAATATCAAATTCTTCTACCTGATCTTTATCGATTACTGTTCTGATCGTCGCCTTTCCAGTTTTGACATCTTCTGGCTTCCCTACCTCGATAGCGTCGCTAGCTGAAAACTCACTCGTTATGGTACCAAAAATACCACTTTCTTCGTTAGCCTCGATATTTCCGATTACTTCATCACGATATATTCTAGCTTGTTTTTCGCCAGGTTCTCCATCTTTTGAAGGCTTTATTCCTGTGATTTCTGAAGTATAAATTTCTCCGTCTTTAATTTCAACCTTCTGTAGTGTATTTTTATCGGCTATCTCATGTCCTAAAGCACCATAGATATGACTCTCTGGATCAATATAAGTAAGAGTACCAATACCATTAATCTGATCTTTTACATAAAGTCCAGTTTTATAAACACCGCTTTCATCGACTTCTAAAACCAAATTTGTGGTTTTCTCTTCATTACCACGTAGGAATTTAACGGTCATTTCTTCGTTTTTATACTTATCAACTAAACTAATCATCTGATCGATCGATGTCACCGCTTCACCATTAATTTCTAAAATAGCATCTCCCACTTTAAAACCTGCATTTTCGCCAATATAAGTACCATTTACTTCATAAAAACCTACAATAGATACATATTTAGCATTCATCTTGATACCGATATTTTCTCCACCTGGTATAACATAATCAGAATAAGCAAATACTATAGATGGAAATAAACCAAAAAGAAGAAGGAACATAATCTGTAGTTTCTTTTTAAAACGCATGATATCAACTCCTTTTAAAAATACACTACATTATTATTATGATTACCGTCAAAAAAAATAATCGATGTAAAAAATGCCAATACTAAAAAAGAAGATTACTCTTCAATTGAGAAATCTTCTAAATTACCATCTTTATTTAAAATCTTATGAATACTATCTTCGGCCTTTTTTAATTTTTCATCACAAACTTTTACAATTTTCATCGCCTGATTAAATTCATCAATCGCATCATCTAAAGGAACGTTTCCACTTTCTAGGTTTTTAACAATTTCCTCTAACTGATTTAAGTTTTCTTCAAAAGAAAGTTCTTTTTCTACCTCTTTATTTTTCGTCATGATTTTACCTCCTCAACTCTAGCTTCTATTAATCCATCCGTGACTTCGATCTCGATTTTATCATGAGGTTTTACTTGTTGAATAGAAGTAACTACGTGATCTTGATTACGTGTAATACTATACCCCCGCTTAATCGTCAGTAATGGATTTAAAATTTCTAACTTATTCAAAGCATGTAAATAACGATGTTGTTCGTTTTCTAATACTTTTTGAATATTATTTTCTAATTTTTGTTTTAAAATTTGACAATTGTTTTTTTCATTAGCAATAATCGAATTCATTAACAAGTGAATTTTTTCAAATAAACTATCGAATCGTTGTTCTTTTACTTGATACATAGCGATAGGATTAGTTAGAATGTAACTTTTCTTTAAAGTTTCTAATTGATCTTTTTTACTCGTGATCATCGTCATTATTGCTTGTTCTAAACGAAGTTCAATTTGCCCAAAGTATTGATAAAAATCACTAATGTTAGGAACGGCCATTTCGGCTGCTCCAGTAGGTGTCGGTGCCCGTAGATCGGCAACAAAGTCGCTAATTGTAAAATCGATCTCATGCCCAACTGCTGAAATTACTGGTATTTTACAAGCATATATTGCCCGCGCTACTTGTTCGTCGTTAAAACACCACATATCTTCAATCGAACCACCACCACGACCAACAATTAACACATCTAAATCAAATTCCTGTGCTTTTTCAATTTGTTTAATAATCTCTGGCGCAGCTGATGCTCCTTGAACTAAACTAGGAAAAAGAATCGTCTTCGTAATTGGCCATCTTCTTTTAATTGTAGATAAAATATCCCTAATCGCTGCTCCAGTTGGGGCAGTAATAATACCAACAGTTTTAGGAATTTTAGGAATCTTCTTTTTCTTACTTGGATCAAAAAGGCCTTCCTGTTGTAATTTCTTTTTTAATTCTTCAAACTGAACATAAAGATTACCAACTCCATCTTCCACCATATCTTCGACATAAATTTGATATCCACCTGTGGCCTCATAGACACTAACTCTACCAGTTACTAAAACTTTCATCCCATCAGTTGGACGAAAGAGAAGCTTCGACGCATTAGAAGAAAACATAACGGCATTAATTCTAGAAGTTTCATCTTTTAAAGTAAAATAATAATGCCCTCTAGTATGGGCTTTAAAATTAGAGATTTCTCCTCGTAAAAATACATGACCGAGATGTTCGTCATGATCAAATTTAAATTTAATATAACGAGTTAATTGACTGATACTAATATACTTATCTTGCATATTAATTACTTCCCTCAGTCAAAGATTCCTCTTCCTTTTCGTGAAAAATTTCATCTAATACCGCATTAATCATCTTGGTTACTTTTTCATCTGAGTATTTCTTAGAAAGTTCTACTGCTTCATTGATAGCTACAATACTAGGAGTTTCTGTATACAACAATTCGTAAACGCCAATACAGATAATTGCTTGATCAACTTTATTCAATCTATCCATTGGCCAATTAGTCAAATAACGATTAGCTTTATCAATAATGGTTGCTTTATTCTCTAAAACGCCATATAAAAGCTCATTGACAAAATCATTCTCTATTTCTAATTGTTCTTTCTTTAGCTTTTCAATATCAAATTCGACTGATGCTTCCTTTAAAATAAATATTTGATACAAAATTTTCATCACGATTTCTCGTAATTCACTACGACTTTTCATAAAGTACCACCCAGATAAAAGTTTATCATATCTTGATATAAAGGTCAAAGTAATTTTCGTAAATTAACAAAAGAAAAATAGAGTTATTTCTCTATTTTTTCAAAGCCTGTTTCTAGTGTTATTTCTTGATTAGAAGTAGTCGTCATTTCTAGTTGAAGGCGATAAGAAGACAAATAACTATCCTCAATCGTAGCCTTACTAAAGAGTATTTCACGTATCTTTAAGTATTCATTTAGCTGAAAAATTGGTTCATACATATCCTCTTCTTCTCCTTCATACTCTACCTCAGTTTCGTCACTAGTCATTGTAGTAAGTACTTCATCGTTATCAAGTAAAGTAATAACTACTTTGGTGACTAATAGTTCATCCTTATACTGAATATCCGTTATCTCCAGTTGATCTTCATTACAATCATCCACCAATAGTTCAGCTTTTAACGTCAAAGTATCGTCGGTAGCTTGGTAAGTAAAGCTTTTTTGATCACAAAACAAAGTACAACCACTCACTAAAATCAATAAAACGCCAAGACAAAGAATCCTTTTCATCCCACTCACTCACCACTTAAAAAATAACATATAAGAGAAAAATAGGCAAGCCCCCTTCTAAAAAAAGAAACAAGCTATATTTTTACTTTTCTAAAAATTATATTAAAAAAGAAATTACTTTTTCTCTTTCAATTCCTTTTTCCATTCATATAAGAGATTTAACGCTTCCATCGGCGTGATTTCTAAAGGATTAATACTTTCTAGCTTCTCAGTTAAAAAGTCTTCTTTTTCTTCCCCTTTTTCATCAAAATCTAAAAATAAACTAGTTTGAGTAAAGGTTTGTTTTTTATTCCCTTTGTTTTCATAGACATCTAGAATCTCTTCCGCTCTTTCGATTAAACTATTTGGTAGTTTAGCTAGTGCCGCAACATGAATACCGTAGCTTTTATCCACTGCCCCACTTTTTATCTTATGAAGGAAAGTAATAGAACCCTTTTCTTCGATCGCACTGACATGAACATTTTTTAAATTCGGTAAATCTGCAGCTAATGCGGTTAATTCATGATAATGAGTAGAAAATAAAGTTTTAGCTTTGATTTTATCATGAATGTATTCTAATATAGCTTGAGCTAAACTCATTCCATCATAAGTAGCCGTACCACGACCTAACTCATCAAATAAAATTAAACTGTGTTCCGTTGCTTCTTGAATCGCCATATTGGCTTCCTTCATCTCGACCATAAAAGTCGATTCACCACTAACCAAATCATCAGACGCTCCAATTCTAGTAAAGATCTTATCAAAAATAGGGATCACACAACTCTTGCAAGGAACAAAAGAACCGACTTGCGCCATAATAATGATAATCGCAAGTTGACGCATATATGTACTTTTTCCAGCCATATTAGGACCAGTTATGAGTAAGATATTGGTGTCTTTCCCCATCATGATATCATTAGCTACATATTCACTTTTACTTACCTTTTCGACAACTGGATGTCTTCCCTCTTTAATTTGAATTACTCTATCTTCTGTAATTTCTGGCCTCACATAATTGTTTTCTTCCGCCACTGTTGAGAAAGCTACCAACATATCTACTTCCGCCAAAATCTTAGAAATCAACTGAATTTTTCCAATATATTTTCTAGTAATATCTCGTATTTCAATAAACAATTGATACTCAAGATTGATAATCTTCTCTTCCGCGCCTAGAATAATATCTTCTTTTTCTTTTAATAATGGCGTAATAAAACGTTCACAATTCGCTAAGGTCTGTTTCCTTTCGTAACCAAATTCTTCCTTAATTAATGGGATACTTCCCTTACTAACTTCGATAAAATAACCAAATACTTTATTAAAGCCAATCTTTAAATTCTTAATTCCTGTCCGGTTCTTCTCTTCATTTTCGATCTGAAGAATAAAGTCTTTACTATTTTTACGAATACTCTTTAATTCATCTAACTCTTGATTATAACCTTCATTGATTAATCCACCCTCTTTTAAAGTAGGAGGAGCATCTAAAGAAATCGCTTTCTTTAATAATTGATACAATTCATCCAAAGTTTCAATATTCTTATCGTAGTTTAACTCCGTTAGAATTCGTCTAATATTAGGAAGTGCTTCCAAGGAATTCATCAATTGAATTAAATCCCTGGCATTTAAGTTCCCATAGCTAATCCTAGAGGCCAACCGCTCTAAATCGTAAATTTTATCTAATTCCTGCACAAGTTCTTCTTTTAAAATAAACTCAGTTAATAATTTTTCGATAATTTGATAACGTCTTAAAATCTCTTTCTTATCGGTTAAAGGGCTCTCAATATTCATCTTGAGCATTCTGCTTCCCATCGCTGTTTTGGTTTTATCTAGTAACCAAAGAAGAGAATACTGTCTGTCGTGATTACGAATTGTTTCTACTAACTCTAGATTTTTCTTGGTATGAATATCAAAAAGTAAGTGCTGATTCTGATCGATAATTTCTACTTTTTGGATATGAGATAAATTTCCTTTTTTTGTTTCTATTAGATAACTAAGTAAATGATTCATTCCTGTAATTATTCGAATATCTTTAATATCTTGATAAATATACTGATACTCATCACCAGAATAAACCTCATCAGTAATCGTAATCAACATATGATAGTCTTCTCGTAAATGACTAATGATTGATCGATCAATTTTCGTATTGACAATAGCCTCTTTGATATTTAGATTCATGACTTCTTTTAATAATTTGTCTAAATCATGATCTAGAATAAAAGCATAAGAGTATCCTGTCGAAATATCGATATAACAAACACTAAAACAATATTCAAAGTCATAGATACTACCAATATAGTTATAATCCTTAGCATTTAAAGAATTATCTAGTACTGTTCCTTTCGTAACTACCTGGATAACTTCTCTTTCCACCATACCTTTTGCTTCTTTAGGATCTTGAACTTGTTCACAAATAGCCACTTTATACCCTTTTTCAATTAACTTATCCAAATATCCTTGATAAGCATGATAAGGAATCCCACACATAGGAACTCGTTCTTCTAAACCACAGTTTTTTCCTGTTAATGTTAATTCTAACTCTTTACTACAAGTTAATGCATCTTCAAAAAACATCTCATAAAAATCACCAAGACGAAAAAAGATAATTGTATCTTCATATTTATCTTTAATCTCTAAATATTGTTTCATCATTGGTGAAATTTTTTCTCTATCTACTTCACTTCGTTTCATTATACACCTTCGTTCTATTTATCCGTCTTAGGACGAAAATCAACAATTTTTGCTTTCTGCTTTTTCTTTGTTTGATCATCATCAACATGTTCTAATACTTCATAAAAAGGATGCTCATATAATTGATGAACCTCTTCATACAAACGTTGTTGCCTAGCCATATATTCCTGTTCATAATACATGGTTAACTGCTGTTTAAATTGTTGATAATGCCTGCTTAGAGAATGATATCCTAATTTTTTAGGAGAATATAGCTTCTTATCACTATCTAATTGAGAAACATCTAAAAGATAAGAAGAAAAGCGTGCTTGTTCGTCTAAAAAACCAATCAACGTAGTCAATTTCACCCAATCTTCTTCCCCATCAGGCTTAATACATAATTCTTGGCAAAAATAAGCATAATGCTTAGACTCATCATCCTCGAAATCTAAAATATCGAAGTAATCCGTAACAATCTTTTTTTCCTTTACTCGATATAGGGCATATTTTTCTTTTTGTTCTTTAGGAAACTGAATTGTAATTAGCCAATAATCGTCATGATGAAAATCACAAGAAAAAGAAATAAATGGCGAACCTTCCTTAGGAACAGTCATAGTGGCTAAATTGTAATTTTCAGTTTGTTCCTGATATTGAAAATGAAAATATTGATCGTTATCTCCCGGAGGATTACCAAAAGCAACACAAAAATCACGCCCATCTTTTGTCGCAAAAAAGACAGTAAGTTGCCATTTCTTTAAAGGAACTTGGATCGTTCCTGTTTTATCTACTATCCCACTAAAACAGGTACCATCCTCTAGTATACAAGTAGCCATATAAATTCCTGGCATCAATGCACTTTTTTCACTATAGTAAAAATTTAATAATCCAAAAGGGCTAACTTCTTTTTGAATAACATAAATATGTTGATCATCTTCCATCCTAATCCCTACCTTATTTTACCTAACTAGGCTAGTGCCTTTTATTATACCATATTTCCTGATAAGAAAAGCACAAAAAATAACGGAAAAGAAAAAACATCAAGAAAAAAAGAAACTACTAATCGTAGTTATCTTAGACTTTTTAAAGCTTCTTCAAAGGTATCGACACCGATAATCTCGATATCATAATTTTTTTCTTGTTGTAACTGGATGGCTTCCTCGTAATTTTCTCCATTTGGAACTATAAATATATCTGCTCCATCGGCAACCGCTCCAGCTAATTTATATTTCACGCCGCCAATTGGGCCAGCATTACCTTCACTATCAATCGTACCAGTTCCAGCAATTTTTAATCCCTTAGTAATATCTTCTGGTACAAGTTGATCATAAATCGCAAGAGTTAACATCAATCCACCAGATGGTCCTGCTTCGTTTTTCGAAAAATGAAGTTCTATCTCAGGATCAGTTTCATAAACATAACTAGTCTGTAGAGCAACTCCCAATAACCGACTATCCCCTTGTTGAATGATTTCTCCGGTACAAGTCACGGTCTTTCCATCGCGAATAACTTCAAAAGTAAGAATATCTCCCACGTTTTTTTCCTGAACAATCGCTTGTAAATCACTTAAGTTCGTAATAGATTTTCCATCTACTTTTTGAATATCATCTCCGATTTTTAGATCCGTTTTACTGTAAGTATCTAAATAAATAACATAATTGTTTACATCCGTTACCTTAAATTCTTTCCCAGCTTTTTGATAAGCAAGATAAATAGCGTTCATATTCGCATCGTTCAAATAAATTCGATCGCGAATCATCAAGTCCTCTTCAGTCTCCTCTTCATTTAAAGATAAATCTTCCATCGGTACTATATCCCAACTTGGTAGAATTTTGGCGAGAAGATAACTAGGAAGTGTTGCCCGTAATTCAGATACATAGCAAAGATTGTAGCTACCACGACTAGCATACCCATCCTCAATTTCAACTCGATCAGTAACATCAATTGTTCCGCCACCATTATAAATATAAAAAGGAAGCGGATAAAAACAAACCGCTACTAAAACGAAATATAGACTAATATATAAATAGTTTTCTTTAATTATTTCTTTTATTTTCTCATATAGTTTATTGAGCATGACATCAGTCCTTACTAATAAAGTATAACATGAAAGAAGCGTTTTTATGAGCAAAAAGATTAGCCAAGACCTATTTATCTGTCTACTTTTGACAATCACTATATCTCTAGTTATCTTTTCTAACGAAGTAATTCAAGCAGCATCCTTTTCTCTTTCAATTTGGATAGAGAATCTTTTCCCTACCCTTTTTCCTTTTTTTGTGATATCTAATTTATTGTTACGTTATGGCTTTGTTGAAACACTAGCTTCTTCTGTTGGTAAAATAATGCCTTCTTTTTTTCATCAACCCAAAGAAAGTAGTTTTGTCCTATGTCTTAGCTTAATTTCTGGTTTCCCAAGTGGAGCGAAATATACTAAAGAATTAGTCGAAACTAAACAACTCACTCCAGAAGAAGGTTCCAGACTTTTAACATTCACCCATTATTCTAATCCTTTATTTGTTTTAGGACTAATTGGCAATTTATTACTAGGAAATAAAAACCTAGGAGTTATCATTCTAATTTCTCATGTATTAGCCGGCTTATTCATAGGAATTCTCTTTGCTAGAAAAGCATCTGTAATATCCAAAAGAATGCCAAAAATCGCCCACTCTACTACTAAACAGCCTCTAGGAACTGCTCTTTCAAGTAGTATCCAAGATGCCTTATCTACCTTATTTTTACTTCTTGGAATCGTTACTATTTTCTTAGTCTTATCTACAATCATCGAACAATTTCTCCCTCTTAATCCCTATTTAAAAGCCATTATTTTTGGAATTCTAGAAATGACACAAGGAGTAAAAGCCATGAGTACTCTTCCCATTATGAAATTAGCGAAAATCATTTGGATGACTATTTTTATTTCTTTTGGTGGTTTAAGTGTTCATATGCAAGTCTTAAGTATCATTAGTGGAACCAAAATAAAATACAAGTATTTCTTCGAAAGTCGCCTTTTCCATGCTCTACTTTCCGCAATACTTGTATCTTGTTTATATATTTTGTTAATTTAAATTCCTAAATACGTTACTCTAGCATAACCATTACCATCATTACCAATTTCTACATTAGTAATACCATTATTAGGCATAATTACTTTTTCGTCTGTTTTTTCTGTTGTCCATTTATTTCCGTCACCATCGATCATCAAGGTATTATTAAATACAAAGTTTGTATATTCTGAACCAGTCTGATGAGTAATTGAAGTAGAAGTAGAACCTTGAGAAATTGCTCGACAACCATTATGACCAGAAATGTAAGATGAACCACCACCGGCTCCACCATGGCCAGCATTTCCACCAGTATACCAGCCACCGCCAGCACCACTTTGGGCATTAGTCGTATCGGAAATGCCAAAACCATTCGTGATAGTAGGTGGATATTTTAATTCACCACTAGCATAATAAGTGCGATGCTCACCAGCATGAGTCTGCGCCCCACCGCTACCAACAGTATACTCGTTATAACTCGTATATCCAGTAGAAGCCTGATGTTGTTCACTGATACCTGCACAATTAACATCATCACCATTTAAACAACCGCCAGCTCCACCATCACCAGAACCATAAAGAATTAATTCAGTTGCGGAAGTTATATTACGATAATTAGCTCCACCGCCACCACCAGCTACCATGATTCGTGATTTCAAACTATCAAAGTTATTCCAAGCACCAGAAACTAACCGCACGTCAGTTGAGCCACCACCGGATGCACCAAAATATTCTTCTCCTGCGATTAAATTACCGCCACCATTCCAGCCTCCTACTGCGGATTGACTTCCTTCGCCACCAACATAGAAGTAAAGGACTTGTCCAGCTTGTAAATGGATATACCCACTAGTATAACCACCTAAACCACCTTTATATGGACCAGCATCTCCACCTGATGCACCCCATAATTCAACTCGGTAAGTTCCGGTTACTGGGATCGTATAAGCTTGAACACTACCAGTATAAGCAAAATCTTTAGTGTAAGAATTAGTGGTCAACACGTCATTGTTCGTCGCAACGACATGAATACCAAAATCATCATCAAAATCAATATGTTCAATATAAATATCGAGCGAATAAATCTTAATTTCTGTACCATCAGCCAAAATCGTACTATCTACCGATAAGAAGTCTGAATCACTGACAAAGATCGACTGAAACTCACCAGGTTGTCTACCAGCTGGAATTGTATTTGGCAAAGTATCCTCGATGGGATATTTAGTATCCCCATAGCGAATATACTTATTTAAAACAGAATCACGATCAGTAATATCGATCTTAGAAACTGCTAATATCTTTTCTACTCCAGTCTTAAATACAATATTACTACAAGCACTAAATTGTCCACTATATTCACTTGAAGTACATTCTCCACCGTGATTAATATCCGCGATACCTAATCGCATAATATCATCTTGAATTTCTTTCGTAATGGTATTTTTATAAGCCGACAAATCCAAATAAGTTAAATTTGTTTGCATTTTATTTCGATAATTCATAATTAATGCCAAAATACTAGCAACGATTGTCATAATCAAAGCAAAAGTTAATACTACTTCGATAACAGACATTCCCTTTTCATTCAATTTTTTCATACTAACCTCCGTATTTACTTTTATAGATACCGATATTGGCGTATCTTGTTTCTGTTGTACCATCTATCAATGGAACGGTTCTAGAAATAAATAAACGATAAACTCCTGTTGCCTTGTTAGTACTATCCCCTGGATTATAGAAAACTTCATTATCCGCTACCGTTTTCAAATAATCACGAAAATTACTCAATTTACCCGAATCAAAATACTCATTTTCATTAACGAAGGTACGAAAACTGGTATTTGTTCCATGCAACGTATTAGAAAGATTATATTTAGTAAGTAATACTACATCATTTTCTTCAATATGAAGACTATTCTTTAATTTAGTACAATAACTCGCATCCTGATAATAAGTAGTATCATTACAATTACTAATATCTATATAAGTTGCATTCTGTAATTTTTCATCGACGATCGAAAAATCAACATAGTTAGTAATCATCCTTTTCATCATATCAGCTGCATAGACACTATCGATGTCATCAAAGTTCTGCATTTTTTCATATTGTCCCATCATTGGTACACTGTTTCTGTATACAAAGACAAAAATTGACATGACAAATACTGTAACAATCAGTGTTTCCAAGAGGACAAACCCCTTTTGTTTTATTCTTTTCATAAATTCACTTTCCTTTATTGATTATCTCTAAAATTTATTATATAATAATTTAATGTAAAATACCATAGGGAAAATAAAAATATGAAAAGATAAAAAGGATAAGGCTTAAGGTGATAAAAGATGGTTAAATATGATGTAGAAAATATACCTATAGTAGATTTAGTAAACAAAATCATTCTAGTTGCGGTTAAAGCGAGAGCTTCAGATATTCACTTTGACCCATTAGAAGATGGTTTAAAAATTCGAATGCGTGTTGACGGAAATTTACAGGATCATACTATTATTCCTAAAGACAGTGAACGAAATGTGGTTACCAGAGTAAAACTAATTTCTGGAATGAACATTACGGAAAACCGTCTTCCTCAAGATGGAGCGATTAAAGGTAGAATTGATAATATTGACCTTGACATGCGTGTTTCTGTACTTCCAACCAACGAAGGTGAAAAAGTCGTAATTCGTATTCTAGATTATAGTAAAAGTTTGGAAGGATTGCATAGTCTAGACTTTTCTCCAGTTAATTTCGAAAAAGTCTTACAAATGCTCGCTGTACCAAACGGAATTATTCTAGTAACTGGAGCTACTGGTAGTGGTAAGTCAACGACAACTTACTCAATGTTACAATCCCTAAATCACGAAGAAACAAATATTATTACCGTTGAAGACCCGATCGAAATGAATATCGAAGGAATCAATCAAGTTCAAGTAAATAGTGAAATTGGTATGACCTTTGCGGCTGCCCTTCGTTCAATTTTACGTCAGGACCCAAACGTTATTCTAATCGGAGAAATTCGTGACTCAGAAACAGCACAAATTGCCGTACGTGCATCAATTACTGGACACCTTGTACTTTCTACCATCCACACCAATAACTCTCTTGCAACTATCGAAAGATTACTAGATATGGATGTAGAACGTTACTTGCTCTCTACTGCATTAGAGGGAATTATCTCTCAAAAATTGGCTAGACGTATATGTCCAATTTGTAGAACAATTAGACCAACTACTCCATATGAAAGAAAAGTATTTAAAGACGCCTTAGGGTTAAATGTCAACGAAATGTGGGTACCAAATAAATGTGAACACTGCATTAATGGATTCTTAGGCCGTATTGCTATTCAAGAAGTACTACTGATCAACGAAGACATTCGTGATATTATTAGTAGAGACGACACTGACAAAGAAGTTCTTAGAGAGTTCGTATATGGAAAAAATCATACCATTACCCTTCTCCAAGACGGTTTAGATAAAGTAGTAAAAGGATATACAACCTTTGAAGAAATTTATAAATTAGTAGAAATCGAAGATGATGCAGATTCTAAAGTAGCAGAAATGAGTATCGAAGAAGAAAAAGAAGAAAGTGAAGAAAAAAACGACTGATTAAATTCAATCGTTTTTCTTTATGCTAAAACTTTTTCTAAAACTTCTTGGCTTATTTCCTCTATTGTCTTTATCGTTCCATTTTCTACACAATCAACAGTTTGCCAATTATATAACTCTGATAATTCAATATAAGTTTTCTCGGTTTGAATTAAATGAACCTCATCTTTTTCTGCCTCATCCGTAAATTCGCGAGTTTTCATCAACTCTTTTGTATATTGAAAAGGAACATGTAAGAAAATAGTCAAGTCAGCCTTTGGTAATTCCAATAACCAATATTCTAATTTATCAATCCAACGAAAGAAATTAAACCTCTCATCATCATCGGTAATCTTTGACCCTTGATGAGCCATGTTAGAACTGACATAACGATCTAACACAACATAATATCCTTCTTGTAGATACTTCTCAATCTTAGAAAAATTATACTTTCTATCTGCCGCATAATATAAACCAGAGATTTTTGGATCTACATGAGTATATCCTTCAGGAAACCAAGATGTTCCTATTTCTTTACGTCCCAATAATGGTCCACCGACTATCTTTCCAGTCGGACTATCGTACATCGGAAAAGATAAATTTACTGCTTTTAAACCCATCGCCACTAATTTTTTCACTAGTAAGACACTCTGTGTATTTTTACCAGAACAATCTGTGCCTTCAATGACGATTAATTTTCCAGTCATATATCCACCTTCCTCACTAACAATACCAGTATACAATAAAGAAGGAAAAAAAGTCAATCATTAACGAACGTTTATTCGAGAAAAATCGTTAATCCCTTTTCTTTTGTCGATATAGAAAAAGAACTAACCGATAATATTATTGTTAGAGTCGAATTCAACTTGAACAAATTTACGGCTAGCTAAATAATCACACATATGAACAAAATTTTGATATTTATCTTTTGGCTTAGGTAGAATTTCTTCTTTCGTATAGTAATCTGTATTCCAAGGCCCCATATGACTAGAGATCACATGACAAATAAACTCTACATCTTCTTCTTTCATTGTTAAATGCTCTTTTTGCGCTCTAATATGTTCACACACCAATAATGGATGATCAGCTTTTGTATATCTTTCCTTAGGATTGCCACACTTCAAGCCATCATGTAAAGTAAGAGCTATCAACATAAGATCTTTCTCATGGGAAGTATATTTTCCTCCAATACAAGGGTTGTTTAATAATTCGTACCCAAAGCGAACGGCTACTTTAGTATGACGAACTAGCCCACCCTGTCCAAGTGCAAACTTAGGATGATATTTCCCTGTAGTAGATGCTTCCACTTCAAAAAAATAATCAGGAAGACTACTAATCAATGTTTCAAAATCTGTGACTAAATTTAAATCATGAATGAATTCAATTTCTTGTCTAAATACTTCTATTTTTTCCATTATTTCTCTCCTATAAAATAGAGTAAGATTTCGTTTGATATATACCACTTATCTTCTGGTATATAATACTTATCTACTTCTTCTACTATCCATTTTTTCTCCAATAATTGATCAAGCGAAAAAAATTCTTTCAAATCTTTTCCATACCGACGAATAAATTTCTGTTTATCTATTCCCAAACTAGTTCTAAGTCCTAAAATAAGTTCATTTTCCCGCATAGTCTTATCAGATAATTTTTCTGAAAAGCCAAGAAATTCGCCCTCACAATACTTACCTATACTTCTGGTATTAGTATAACGAATATCCTCTAAAAAACCACTTGCCCCTAAACCGAAGCCATAATAGCGTTCATTCTTCCAATAAGTAAGATTATGCCTAGATTCCTTGCCTTCTTTCGCAAAATTACTAATTTCATAGTGAGTAAAACCATGTTCAGCGAATACTTGACAAATAAGATGATACATAGCCTCATCTAACTCTTCATCAATTGGTTCTACTCCTTGAAGATAAAGGGAGGTATGTTCTTCGATCATTAAAGAATAAGTAGAAATATGATCAACATTTAACTGTAACACCCCATCTATGTCCCTCCGTAAATCCTCTAAACTTTCACCAGGTAGAGCATACATCAAATCAACATTAAGATTAGAAAAGCCAACCGATCGAATCAAAGAAACGGCTTCAAAAATATCCTGTTTTGTATATGGGCGAGATAATCTCCTTAATAGATCATCCTGAAAAGATTCTACACCTAAACTAATTCGATTAACACCATGTTGACGAAACAAGTTTAACTTTTCTAGATCAAGATTTTCAACATTACATTCGATCGTAAATTCACAAGTGGGACTCATATTTAATTTTTCGATTATCGAAAACAAAAACGTTAATTGTTTTAAATTCAAAGAAGAAGGTGTCCCTCCACCAATATAAATGGTTTCTAACTCTTCCCCACGATAATTTTTTTCTATTTCTTTTTCTAAAGCTAAAAGATAGTTATCTACGATTCTCTCTTCATAAAATAGCTTACAAAAATCACAATAAGAACAAATATGACTACAAAAAGGAATATGAATATAACAGGCTTTTACTGAAGTTTCCATAACTACCTCTAATTAGAATCATCCATTTTTAAAATGGCTAAAAAGGCTTCTTGTGGAACTTCGACACTACCAATTTGTTTCATCCGTTTCTTTCCTTCTTTTTGTTTTTCAAGTAGTTTTCGTTTACGAGTAACATCTCCACCATAACACTTAGCCAGTACATTTTTACGAAGAGCTTTAATATCCGTACGAGCAATTACTTTACTTCCAATAGATGCCTGAATAGGTACTTCAAACATTTGTCTTGGAATAAGTTCTTTTAAACTATTTACAATTGCCTTTCCTCTTGTATAAGCAAAATCTTTATGAACAATCACACTAAAAGCATCGACCACGTCACCATTAAGTAAAATATCCATTTTTACTAATTTACTTTCTTTATAACCGATAAATTCATAATCAAACGAAGCATATCCTTTCGTATAAGACTTCAATTTATCAAAAAAATCATAAATAATTTCTGAAAGAGGAATCTCATAATGAATATTTACTCGTTTGGGATCGATATAATCCATATTTAAGTAATTTCCTCGTTTGTTTTGACAAAGTTCCATGATTGGGCCAATAAATTCACTAGGGGTAAAAATACTTGTTTTCACATAGGGTTCCCGGATAGAAGAAATTTTTTGTTGATCAGGTAGTTTTGACGGAGAATCAATGTGAATAATAGTCTTATCGGTAAGTTCTACTTCATAAACTACACTAGGAGACGTCGCAATAATCGGGATATTAAACTCTCGTTCAATTCTCTCTTCGATGATCTCCATATGAAGTAAACCTAAGAATCCAGTACGGAAACCAAAACCAAGTGCTTCCGAAGTTTCTGGTTCAAAAACAAGAGAAGCATCATTTAATTTCAATTTTTCTAACGCCTCACGCAATTCTTCAAATTGACTGGCTTCGATCGGATATAACCCACAAAATACCATCGATTTCATTGGCTGATATCCAGGTAAAGGGCAAGAAGCAGGATTTTTCACTGACGTTACGGTATCCCCTACTCGAACATCTTGAATATTTTTAATCGAAGCAGAAATAAAACCAACATCTCCAGCTTCTAGATATTCTCGTTTTTCTTCTTTTGGATGCATAACACCTAGTTCAATTACTTCATATTCTGCTTTTGTTTCCATCAATCGAATAACATCACCACGACGAAGAGTACCATTTACAATACGACAAGAGATAATTACTCCTCGGTAAGAATCAAAGAAGCTATCGAAGATTAATGCTTGTAAAGGTGCTTTTTCCTCTCCCTTAGGAGCAGGAATCCTTTCGACGATCGCTTTTAACAAATCATCAATTCCTTCTCCTGTCTTCGCACTAGTTAAAATAAACTCATCAGGACTAAACCCAATTGCATCAATAAGTTCTTGTTTTACCTTTTCTACATCAGCATTAGGTAAATCAATTTTATTAATTACCGGTATAATGGTTAGATCATTTTCTAAAGCTAGATATAAATTAGCAAGTGTCTGTGCTTCTATTCCTTGAGCGGCATCTACAACTAGTAAAGCACCTTCGCAGGCAGCAAGACTCCTACTTACTTCATAGGAAAAATCAACATGACCCGGTGTGTCAATTAAATGAAGAATATAATCTCCATGATCGGTATGATAATTTAACTCTACTGCATTTAATTTAATCGTAATCCCACGTTCTCTTTCAATATCCATCGAATCTAAAGTCTGTTCTTTTAATTCCCGTTTAGAAAGAGCCCCAGTTGCTTCTAATAATCGATCCGCAAGAGTACTTTTTCCATGATCAATATGCGCAATGATCGAGAAATTACGAATGTTTTCTTTTCTCATGTTTTACCACCAGATTCATTATATCAGAAAAAGAAGAAAGATTTAAGAAATATTTTCAATTATATTTGATATAGTAAAGAAAAAAAGCATTGGTATAATCAAAGTTACTCTCCACATATTTTTTATTATTTTACTATATTATAGCACTTGACAAAACGAAGTCGAGTTTATTTTATGTCTAACTCATGCCATATTGCGCCTATTTGTGTCAGACGAAAAATTTGTAATTATTCTTTGTTTTTTAATCATTCTTACTTTATTCTACTTTAAATTGAAACTGGCACTATAATTTCACTAATTCCTTTAATAGCATTTATTGTATCAATAAACTCTATATCTTTTGCATATTCATAATTATTTTGATAGCTATTCCATAATGATTTTAATCTTGAATCATTACTAATTAATTCTATGTATTTGCTAGCATTATCAATATAGTCTAATGTTTCACGGGCTTTAGACGTATTAATAATTGCTTTTCTTAAAGTATCTTTATTAATGTCATTCCATTTTAAATTAACAAACATATATAAATCATAGTAAT
>ERZ1643251.956-NODE-956-length-35741-cov-9.511797_pt1 | contig 35741 bp, 33 predicted proteins | sample MGYA00579261_ERZ1643251 | MGnify/ENA primary metagenome ERZ1643251 (study PRJEB29033, sample SAMEA4952267) | chicken gut metagenome | biome: Broiler Chicken; feature: Gastrointestinal Tract; material: Caecum | place: Ireland | collected 2018 | study: Broiler... | reverse complement strand
CAAATAGGAATCAATGAAAAAGAATATATAGAATTCGCTAGAGAAGTCATCAAGCCATTAGATAAGAACTAATGGCTTGATATCTATATAGATGTATAATTTTAGTAGAAGTTGACGATAACAAGTTCAATATCAAAAGTCAAAGCATGTGTTTTGTTAAAAAGATATTGACAGGTATGGAATAATAGGTTTATTATATAACTGTTTAAAATAAAACAGTTAAGGAGAGAACTATGAAAATCAAAACAGAAAAGGGAATTCAAAAGTTTTTTTCACTGGGAATGCACCCTTATATCATTAAAAAGTATAATTCATTATTTGATGAATTGTTAAAAGAGTATCAGATGACACAAGTTGAAATTGATGTCTTGGCTTTTTTAGCAAATAATCCAGAATATAATCATGCACAAGATATTGTCAATGTGCGTGGTATTTCAAAAGGACATGTCTCATTAGCTATTGAAAAGTTGGTGAAACGAGGTTTAGTGACAAGAAATCCTGATCCTGTCAATAGACGTTGGAATATTTTATGTGTTGAAAAAAAGGCAGATGAGTTAGTTAAAAAAATTCAAAATATTCAACATGCTTTTGATGAACAGGCATATCAGAATATTTCACAGGAAGATATTGTCAAATATCATGAAATTTTACAACAGGTTTATCATAATTTAGGAGGTGGACAACATGAATGAAAGACTGGAAAATGAGAAAATATCAAAATTATTACTTTCACTTGCGATACCCTCTATTCTTGCTCAACTGGCAACGCTTATCTATAATATGGTAGATAGAATATATATTGGACAGTTAGCTGATGGTGCTTTAGCCATTGCAGGGATTGGATTATGTACATCTATTATTACAATTATTACAGCTTTTACCAATTTATTTGGAAGAGGCGGAGCTCCTTTGGCATCTATTAGAATGGGTGAAAAGAGAATGGATATTGCTGAAAAGATACTTGGAAACTGTGTCTTTAGTTTGGTGATTTCTTCACTTATTATTATGGCAGCCCTGTTAATTTTTGGTGAAGATATTTTGATGTTATTTGGAGCCAGTGAGAATACATTACCTTATGCTATGGACTATCTTTCTATTTATTGTTTAGGAACGGTCTTTGTTCAATTGAGTGTTGGTCTAAATTATTTTATCAATGCACAGGGTTTTGCGAAATATGGAATGTTTACATTACTTATTGGTGGTGTTTTGAATATTATTCTTGATCCTATCTTTATTTTTGGTTTACACATGGATGTTGCAGGAGCTGCAATTGCAACTGTGATTTCTCAATTTGTTTCATGTGTTTGGGTTATGAAGTTTTTATTAGGAAAGAAAACAACTATCCAAATCAAAAAAGAATATTTTAAATTTGATTTAGATATCATGAAAAGAGTCTTAGGTTTAGGTTTTTCTCCTTTCTTTATGAGTGCAACTGAAGGCATACTGCAAGTTTCCTTTAATCGCCAACTTTTATTCTTTGGGGGAGATTTAGCAGTCAGTTCTATGACAATTATGCTATCTATGAATCAGATTCTCCAATTACCAATGGAAGGTATTGCACAAGGAACACAGCCTATCATCAGTTATAATTATGGGGCTAAACAATATGATCGTGTTAAAAAAGCTATCTCTTTAGCTATGAAAGTATCATTAATTTATTCTATTGTGGGTGTTTTGTTGATGGAATTTGTACCACAAGTATTTGTACAGTTATTCTCTAATGATCCAGAGTTAATTGAATTAGCAAGTCGTATGTTAAGAGTTTATATCTTTGGTTTCATTATTATGGGAGCGAATTCAACTTATCAACAATCATATACATCACTTGGATTTGGTAAGATTTCATTTTTCTTTGCTTTTTATCGAAAGATTATCTTATTAATACCACTCATCTATATCTTACCAATATTTATATCAGATGGTGTTTTTGCGGTTATGTTAGCTGAACCTCTTTCAGATTTAATCACAACAATAACAAATACATTCTCATTTAGAAGATTTATGCATAAGCATTTAAAAACAGAGTAGTTCATAACTTTTCTTGTTCTTGAATATGAAGATATGCTAGAATAAGGAAAGAGGAAGTGAATGTAGATGAAAAAAGCAGTTATATTTGATATGGATGGTTTGATGATTGATAGTGAAAGAGTGACATATAATGAATATGTAAAAAAATTGGCGCAATTAGGACACCATGATTTTACAGAAGAATTATATAGAAATTGCTTGGGTAAAAATAAGCAGGGAATCTGTCAGGTATTTATTGACCATTATGGTCAAGATTTTCCAATGGATGAAGTCTGGGATGATGTTCATGTATGGATTGATGAAAGTTTAAGACAATATGTTCCTAAGAAAAAAGGATTAGTGGAATTATTAGAATACTTAAAAGCCAATAATTATAAAACAATTGTGGCAACATCAAGTGGGAGAGCACGTGTAGACGAAATTCTTAAAAATGGGAACTTAACGGAATACTTTGATGATTCCATTTGTGGTGATGAAGTGACTCATGGTAAACCTCATCCAGAAATCTTTTTAACAGCATGTCAAAAACTCGATGTCAAACCAGAAGAAGCTTTGGTTTTAGAAGATAGTGAGGCAGGTATTTTAGCGGCTTATGATGGACATATTGATGTGATTTGTGTCCCTGATATGAAATATCCTGAGCCACAATTCGTTGAAAAAGTAACAAAAATTGTTGATTCATTAGATGAAGTGATTGATTATTTAAAAGCACAATAAAAGAAGATGTCATAAAGTAGAGTTAATGTAAATGGACATCTAGAATGACAAAGGCTATACAATGACTGGAATCTATATTATTGTGAGGTCAATCACACACCAAATAATTGAGGAGTTATGAAGATAGAGATTTACAAAGGACGTTAATAAATGCGTCCTTTTTATATTAATGAAAACATATTTCATGAAAAACTATTTAGAATTAATCTTGAAATGTGCTGGATTTGAAGAAAAATATATAAGATGTATTAGAAGATAATAAGAACTATCTACATTGAATAAACTCGTATTTTTAACGAAACTATCAAAAATAGAGAGGAGGGACAAAATCCAACACTCAAATTTCTTTTTTAGTAGGAGAAAATCAGTGCGATTTTTGGAGGTTTATGTAGAAATTTTATTGCGATTTTTGGATATATAGCCATTGAGCTAGTTGCGATTTTTGGACATAATAAATTTATAGGAGGAATTTGTCAATGTTTAAGCGAAAAATTTATGAAAAAATAAAAGAGTGGAAAAGAGAATCAAATGGGAAGACAGCCCTACTTATTGAAGGAGCACGCCGTGTTGGGAATCAACTATAGTAGAAGAATTTGCAAAGATGGAATATGATAGTTATATCCTCATTGATTTTTCTGTTGCTTCTGCATAAATTAGAGAGTTATTTGATGATATGTCTGATTTGAATTATTTTTTTCTTCAACTTCAATTGCAATATAAAGTAGACTTAATCGAAAGAAAGTCTGTTATTATTTTTGATGAAGTACAGCTTTGCCCTTATGCAAGACAAGCAATCAAGACATTGGTAAAGGATGGAAGATATGATTATATTGAAACTGGTTCATTGATTTCAATCAAAAAGAATGTGAAAGATATTCTCATTCCAAGTGAAGAAAGAAAACTGCAAATGCATCCAATGGATTTTGAAGAATTTCTTTGGGCTTTGAATGATAATTCTACTATGAAGTTATTGAAAAGCGTATTTGATAATAAGAAGAATTTTGGAGACAGGCTGAATCGAAAGTTGATGCGTGATTTTCGTTTATATATGCTGGTAGGTAGAATGCCACAATCTGTCAATGAATACATTACAACGAATAATTTTAGAAAAGTAGATATGGTAAAAAGAGATATTCTAAATTTGTATGAGGATGATTTTAGAAAAATTGATTCTACTGGAAGATTGGCAATGCTTTTTGAAGCAATTCCATCCCAGTTAAACAAGAACACCAGAGGATTTCAAACGACGAAGGTGTTGAATTCATATAAAACGACTGATAACTCTATTTTAAGTATGATTTCAGAGCTAAAGGATTCTAAGGTCGTGAGTGTTGCATATCATGCAAATAACCCTAATGTAGGATTGTCTGCATATAAAGATTTAAACAAATTCAAGTTGTATCTGGCCGATACAGGACTGTTTATTACACTTCAATTTAAGAATAAAGACTTTACAGATAATATTATCTATGAAAAATTATTGAATGACAAACTTTCTGCAAATTTAGGCTATTTATATGAAAATGCAGTTGCACAGATATTAACGTCAACAGGAAATGAATTATTTTATTATACTTTTTCTAATGTTAAGCAAAAGAAAAATTATGAGATTGATTTTATACTATCTAGGAAAAATAAGATTTGCCCTATTGAAGTCAAATCATCAAATTATAAGGTTCATACTTCTATTGATGAATTTTATGTTAAATTTTCTGACAGAATTCTTAATCGCTATATTATTCACTCAAAAGATGTATCTAAAGATAAAGATATATTATGTATTCCATTTTATTTGACACAGTTTATTGCTCAAAAAGAAGATATATAAACTAGGGTATTAACTAAAGGGTCAAATCAAAAATAAGTTCATCTAAAAAAGTAAGATGAATCAATTATTTTGATATAATCAAAAAGGTACCAATTTTCAATTGAACCAGTATCTTAACTTAATCCTTAAAATCTTATATCATTCTTATTGACTATAATTATCATTTCATAGCTTTGATTTCTTCACCACAACTACCCATGGCTACACCAACGTGGCAATATTCTAACATTGGGATATCAATTTTAGCATCTCCAAAAGCTAGGGTATCTTCTATACTGGCATGAAGATGTTTCAGAAGTTCATCAATTACATGAGCTTGTTGGATGGCAATGGCAGCAGATTCAGGTAATTTGTTTTCATAGTTTCATAATGTTCCATCAACATTAATAAATACGATTTTATTCATTTTTTCACTCGTTTGCTTGATACCTTTATTATAGAAAACAATACACGTAAAGCTATATGCTTTTATGAAATCAAAAAAATATGCAGAAATAAGATATGAACTTTAATTTTCATGAAAAAAATTATCATTTAGAAAAGTATATCTCTCATTATAAAAGAGATATATTTTGCTAAACATATAACAAGAAGTCATCATTCTATTTTGTTATAACATTTTAAATTGGCAATCGCTTCTGCAACACTATGAACATGAAACTGGGTAATATCTTTTAATGTTTGAGGAGCATCAACAAAAGTGATAGGAATATCCACATTTGTCAGCATTGATAAATCATTATAAGAATCGCCAATACCCGCTAAAGAAGTTATTTGATAATAGTCTTTAACTCTTTTTAATGCCTCTCCTTTAGAACAGCCCTTTGGCACAATATCAATGGAATCTTTGTTTTGAAAGGCTTCTATTTCTTTAAATGTTTGATTTATTTTTTGTGTTTCTTGTAATGCTGTTGTTTCATCATGAAAAACCAAAGAAATTCCATAAGCAGAATCCTCAAAATCTTGAAGGTCAGATATTAAATAACAATCATCTTCTACAAATTCTTTATCTGTTTTATATGTAAGATGATGACTAGCATGAATAATAATCAGGGCATGCTGATTATATTGATAAAATAACTGATGTAGTATTTGATGATCTATAAACTTTTCATAAATTACATGTAAAGCACGATCTAAAATAAGAGCTCCACTTGTGATAATATAGAAATCAGGGTGAATCTGGTCAGATAGGTGTACAACACCCTGATAAGGACGACCACTACATAAACCAAAGAGATGCCCTTGATTTTGATAATTTTGTATAGCTTGACAGTCTTGAATTGAAATTTGTGGATTTCTTTCTTGGAAAAATAAAGTGTGATCAATATCACTTGCTAGAGCCTGCAACATCATAACCTCCTTTTGAATCGTTTCTACTTTATAGAATAATGTATCAAATCAGTCTTGTCAAAAATAAATCTTTTTATGTCAATCAAAACATGCTATGATACATATAAGGAGGAAAACATCATGAAACCAAAAATACATTTTACAGCACCATATCATTGGATTAATGATCCTAATGGTTTAATTTATTATAAAGGAAATTATCATATTTTTTATCAGCATTTTCCATATGAAAATTTTTGGGGAACAATGCATTGGGGACATGCCACAACAAAAGATTTTATTCATTTTCAGCATTATCCCATTGCTTTATATCCATCAAAAATTTATGATCGCAATGGTTGTTTTTCAGGTTCAGCTATTGAAAAAGATGGAAAATTATATCTTTATTATACGGCTATTCGCTATGCGAAAGAAAATCCTGAGTATGTACACATCCAATATAATGATGATGATTTGATTGCATCACAGGCATTAATGATATCTGATGATGGTTTTCATTTTGATAATAAGGATGGAAAACAAAAGATTATTGATGTTATAGAAGATAAAACTTTAGGAGATGTGAGACATACAAGAGATCCGAAAGTCTGGAAAATGAAAAATGGGAAATATGCTTTAATTGTAGGTAGTAAAGTTCCAAGTGAAACAGGCTATTGTGGAGAAGTTTTATTATATGAAAGTGAAGATGCTGTTCATTTTACATATAAGAATCGCTTTTTAGATGATCGTATTGGTGATATGTGGGAATGCCCTGATTTGTTTGAAATCAATGGACAATACTTTATGATTTTTTCGCCAGAACATATTCGAGATTCACAGCCAGATAGTGTTGCTGTTATAATGCCAGTCAAATTTGATGAAGAGACTATGACAATTACAAAACAGGGAGATTTCATGTATTTAGATTATGGGTTGGATTTTTATGCGCCTCAAACTTTTCTAGATGAGAATGGTCAGCGCACAATGCTAGCTTGGATGCGTATGCGAGAACCAGTTGAAAATGAATCATGGACAGGATTATATATATTGCCAAGGGTTTTTGAATATAAAAATGATCATGTTTATCAGTCAGTACATCCACATGTTCAACAATACTTCCATTGTCAAGTAGATAGTGTCAGTTTGAAAGAACCATTTTATATGCATGTCAAATTATACTCAAATAGTCAAATTTGTTTAGGTGGCATGAAGCTTTTTATACAGGATGATTGCTTATGTTGTGATAGAATGGAAGTTTCCATTCAACATGATAAAGTTTGTAATGTGAATAAAACACCACCATTAAATGGACATTATGATTTAGAAATTTATTATGATTATCATATTTTTGAAATTTATATCAATGGTGGATATTATGTACTGAGTCAAATTGTCTATGACATCAATGATCATATTGATTATCAAAATGTAGATATCATAGAGATGAAAATGAATTAATGAAAAAAGATTCTAACGATAAGTTAGGATTTTTTTATATGATAATCAATGACATTTGATTTATGATAGCTTATAATAAAATTATCAGCTTGCCCCTTGCAAAAATATCGGAGGGGGGGTGTATATAATAAAAAAGAAAGAGGAGGGATGATATGATAGAAATACGACACCTGACAAAAAAATATGGAGATTTTAAAGCAGTCGATGATGTTGAACTGATTGCTGAAAGTGGAAAGATTACCATCCTATTAGGACCTAATGGAGCAGGAAAATCAACCACAATTAAGAGTATAGCGAATCTTTTAAAGTTTGAGGGGAGTATTGACATTTGTGGTTATGATAATGCCTCAATTGAGGCGAAACGATGTTTTGGATATGTGCCAGAAACACCAGTTCTCTATGATTTATTAACTGTTGAAGAACATATTGATTTTATTGGTCATGCCTATCAGATTGAAAACTATAAACAAAAAGCAGAAAAATATTTAGAATTATTTCAATTGACTGAAAAAAGAAAGAAGATGGCCAAAGAATTAAGTAAAGGTATGACACAGAAATTAAGTATGTTATTGGCCTTTATGATTGAACCAAAAGCATTATTGGTGGATGAGCCAATGGTGGGGTTAGATCCAGCAAGTATTGAAGAAACACTTAAATTATTAAGAAATATAGCTGATAATGGATGTGCGGTTTTAATCAGTACACATATTATTGATATTGTCAGTGATATTTTTGATGAAGCATATATTATGAAAGAAGGACATATTATCAAAAGAATCAAAAAAGATGAACTTCAAGAAGAGAGCTTAAAAGATTACTTCTTTGAATTAACTGAAGGAGAATAGTATGAAATCATTATGTTTATTATGGTTTATGAAAACAAAAGCGACAGTGAGAAATCTCTTTAAGAAGCCATCAAGTGCAATCTTTACGATCTTTATTGTTCTTTTATATGGTTTTGTATTTTATAGTTTCTTATTTTTACCAAAAGATCAAAGTTATATGGTTGTGAATTTTGAATTGCATTCATCTATTTTACTATTTGTTGGATTTTTGGCTTTAATGTTATTTTCTACGATGCTTTCTTCAAGAAAAGCTTTGTTTTCTGGAGAAGATGCTTATTTTTTATTTAGTGGACCCTTTCATAAAAAGCAAATTATGACATTCTTAACATTTCAAACCTTTTTGCAATCCATATTGTTATCATTTTTTGCATTGATTTTCTTTATTGGTATGAATATGGGAATCAGTGTAGATTTTGGATTTATAGGACTAGCATTATTAGGTAGTATGTTAACTATTATGATCTTTCTTGTTTTTATTGATTATAGCTATATTTTATCAATAGGTGATCAAAAATATAAAAAGATAAACTATATAATCGCAGGCATATTTGGGATTGTGCTGGTGATTATTTTAGGACTGACATATTTAGAAACAGGAAGGATTCAAACAATTATGATTGATTTTATTGAATCACCACTGTTTTATTTTGTACCTGTTTTTGGTTGGTTAAAGTTGACTTTGATTTCTTATGTGACATCTCAAATGGGTATGGTTTGTTTAGGATTATTGCTTTTGGTTGTGAGTTTAGTCATTATCTATCTATTATTTATTACTTACAAAGGTGATTTTTATGAACAGGCATTACAAGATTCATTAGAGTTATCTAAACAATTAAAAGAATTTAAAGCAGGTAATCAGGATGCATTAAGAAATGTGAAAGTGAAAAAAACCAGCGTAAAAAGGTTTTATGATGGTGCTTATGCAGTGTTATCAAAAAATCTATTATTGATGAAAAAGAAAGGGAATATAATCTCATGGAATGATATTATTTCCATAGGTATTTATTTGGTTATAACTATTTTTTCTGATTTGGGATTTGGTTTCTTTATCTATATGATGATAATCTGGTTATTTATGATGATGCAAACCAGTGATTTAGTAGGTGAATTAAAAAATTATCAGATTTATCTTATACCTGATAAACCCTATAAAAAGCTTATTGCTGTGATGATTCCTACTTTTATGAAAGTATCCATCATTGGAACTTTGTCTTTTATTGTTGTGGGAATGTATTATCATGAAACATTTTTAACTATTTTCATGTATCTGATCAATATGTTTGGTTATATTTTTATTTTTATGAGTGCCAGTGTGCTGACAATACGATTGTTAAAAAGTCGTACAACACAAGTCTTTGAAAACATGATGCGTATGTTGATTATGATTGTCAGTGCTTTACCAAGTGTTATACTAACAGTTATTTTTATGATGACGAATGCATTAACGCCAACGGTTCTCACTATGCTTTCAATGGCCTCATTAGCAATGAATTTTATATTAGCGCTTATTATTCTATGGGCATGTCAAGGTATGATGAATGGCAGGGAGTTAAAGAGTGAATAAAATAGATTTAACAGATATGAAAATCAAATGGAAAAGAAAAATCAAATTCTTTTTTCAAGGGAAAGTGCCTGTTTACAGGACTTACTGGCGGATATCAAAAAGCAATCTCATCAGACCCTCGTTTTGTGGGCATTGAAATTTGTAGAAGAAATCGTCATCACATTAGAAAATAAATATCCAGATGACAATCGACCTAGAGTCGCTATTGAAAAAACACGTCAATGGGCAAGAGGAGATATCAAAATGCCAGAAGCCAAAAAAGCTATACTTGCTGTACATGCAATGGCTAAAGATATAACAGATGTATCAGATCAGGCTTTATGCCATGCTGTTGGACAGGGTTGTGGAACAGTTCATGTAGAAACACATGCAATTGGACTGGTTTTCTATGAATTAACAGCTATTGTCAGAAGGTATGGTATTGATGACTGTGAGCAGATGTTAATCAAAAGAATCAATGAATATCAGACATATCTTCTAGAATGTGCTAAAAAGACACATCAGTATCAATGGGCAAAATTTATTAGTGATGATCCTCATGCGAATAAGGAATATTTATTAGGACTAAAAAAAGGATAAGTTTAAAATACCCCGTTATGAAAATAGACAAATAACGGGGTTTACTCTTATTCTTTTAATAGTTTTTGATGTAAATATTGAATCATATGTTCAATTTCTGCTTCATTTAATGAATAATAAATACGATTATTCTCTTTTCTAATACGAATAAAATCTCCATCTAACAAAGCATCCATATGATAAGAGATTGTTGGAGTTTTGAGATTCATAGCTTTCGCAAGTTCATGACCATACATAGATTTCTTTTTCAACAAAGTTAAAATTTCAAACTTGGATTTATCACTTAAGACTTTTAAAAAGTATTCTAATTTTTGTTGTTCACTACGTGATTCATGATATGAAGTTAATGCTGTATTTTCTAAACCTGCTCCTATCAATAAAATATAATGATAATCTTCAACCATTAATATAAGCTTATTGTAATTAACAAAAGTAGGATAAATAGAGATAGGAGTTTCATCTATTTTTAAACCAATATGTCCAAGAAGTTGGCGGATATTAGAAAGCAATCGCAACAGGCCCTAGTTTTATGAGCATTGAAATTTAAAAACTTTAGTATAATGATAATGTTAAATTCTCTATGTATAATAGTGTTGTGGTTGGAGAAATTATAACACTAAAAATAAGAAGAAAAGTCACATAAATAATTTGTATAAGTTCATTACTTACAAAGTGTAACTTTAAATATTATTTGATATTTTCATGCAATTATTGAAGAGTGGTATTTTATGGTAAAAAAGAATAGAAGCGAGAGAAAGAAAAAAATCTTTCATTGTAAGTTTATGGTTTATCTGAAATATGAAGATGTAAATTCTTAAATCTATTAAAGTTTTAATATCTATTCTCTAGTCATAATTTAATTTTTATTATCTTACTTTTCCCTTCTTTTGCTTTTTCTGGTAGCATTGTCATATTTCATACTAATTATTTTAATAATTCTTCTTTGAAGTTAATGTTAACACTTGTTCCACAGGGTATTATAATTCCTTAGAAATATATGTATATTTTCGAGATGTATTGTCAAATACCAGTATATGAAGAAGATAAATTTTAGATATATTTTCAAATTTATTATAAAATAGTTGATACATATGTTAGTGTTCTTCTTAAAATATTATTTTGAGTTTACTTTTTATATAGAAAGATACTGATAACTATATCAGTTGTTAAAAATCAGTTGTTACAAAAATATTTAAATAATATGGTATCTTCTATACATGTGTTTATGTTTGTGATAAAATTATTTTAATAGGAAAGAATTATATATATACAAATTGTTGATAAAATGTTTGGAAATAGGGTTTATATTATATCAACACTTGTTAATTTTTTCTAAAGTAGGTGAAAATGAAAGGATGACAAAAGAAAATAAAAATGATAAAAAAGAATTGATAACAGGTATAAATAAAGCTGTTTTTGAAGGGGCTTCTGCAGAAACTATTAAAAGATATGGAAGTGCTGTAAAAGAGCATGTTGTTTCATATAGTGGAGCAGATAATGAAACAGGAAAAGTTCTTCAAAAAGGCCTTAGGAAAATAGCTGATTCAAAAGTTAATCCTGATTATTTTAGTAGTAATATAAAGCAACAGGCAGGATTTGCTGCTGAGGTGAAATCTGTTGCTAGAAAGAATGCTGAAAGCATTATCAATAAAAAAGATACTCGATATATTAGAACGGATGATTTGGGCAGTATTAATGATACTTTGTTCGATATAAAAGAAGTCGATTTGATGGGTAATGAAATTATTAATTCAGGAGCTCAAATGAAATTTGTTGGTAAAACCCCAAAAGATTTATTAAATAAATTAAATAGTAAAAAATATGAAAAATATTTAGCAGCAGATGCTATTTTAGATATTCCTGATGACACATATGATGTATTATTAGGAAATGAAAAGACTAAAGGATTAATAGACGAGAAAATTGAAGAATTATGTCAACAAGCAGAAGTTGCAAATAAAAAAGGAAAGGCAGAAGTAGCTCAGATCAAAAGGGAGAAAATTAGAAAGTATGAAAAAATAAAAAAGAATCTGAGAAAAAGTGGTTTGACTACAGAAGAAGCAATTGAAGCCAGAACAAATGCAAAGCTGTCTATTGCGAAAGATATTGCTAAAATATCGCATCGTGCTGGAAAAGAACAAATGAAAATAGGAGTTGCAATTGCTGGATCGGTTTCGATTATAAAAAATATTGTTTCATACACTAAAGGAGAAAAAACTGCTTATGAAGCTGCAAAATCTGTTGCTAGTGATACTGGGAAGGGAGCAGCTGTTAGTTATACTACTGCATTTTTAGGAACAATGGCGAAAGGAAGTATGCAGAATGCAAAGGTAGGATATATAAGAAATTTGGCAAAAACTAATTTGGCGGCTGGTATAGTTACAACAGCTATTGATATTGAAAAATCTTTGCGTAGATATATAAAAGGGGAGATTGACGGGGCTAGGTGTATCGAAGAATTAGGAAAGAAAGGATTAGGAGAAATTGGTTCTGCAATATTCGGGTCTATAGGATTAGCAGCTGTTCCTGCATCTGCTCCTAAGATTATAAGTGTATTAAGTGGAATTGCAGGAGCATCTTTTGGATATGTCGCAGCAGTGGCGATATATGATGAATTAAATATAGCATTGAAAGAAGCTAAAATAGCTAAAGAAGAAAGAATTCAGATTGAAGCTGAATGTGCAGAAGTGATTACAATGATTCAAGATTATAGAAAAGAAATGAATTATTTGGTATCTAATTATTTTGTTGATAAAATTAAGTCTTTTAATAAATGTTTTAATCAATTAGATAAAGCAATATTTGAAGAAAATATTGATAATTTTGTTTTTGCAAATCATATTTTACAAGAAAACTTGGGAAAGGTAAGTCAATTTTCAAATAAAACTGAATTTGATGATTTGATGAACTCAGATTTACCGTTAGAGTTTTAATGGAGGAGATTTATGAAAATAGATGTAAAAAGTGCTTTAAAACTTACATATTATTTAATGGCTGTAGATGGTGACATAAGTAAAATAGAAGAGGAAACATTTGATGCGATTGGAAACGAACTAGATTCATCATTTCAAAAATACAAAATAGATATTATTAATGAATGTAAAAACCAATTAAACAAAGCGATTGATGAGGATGACTTTTATGAAGTTGTAAAAGAAGGTGTTGAAGATATTTTAAAAAAATTTATTACATCTAATTCTAATGGGTTTTATAATGATTTGTCGTATGATATAAGCAATTTTTTTCAAATTGGTATTGCTAAATCAACTTTAATTTGGAATCTTTTATCTGTGGCAATGGGTGATGGTAAATACTCAAAAGAAGAAAGAAATTTGATAAAGTTCATTGTAAGGAAATTAGATATTGATAAATCAATTTATTTGGAATTAGAAAATAAAATGAAAACACTAGAATCTATTGACAATGAGGAAAAGTGGATAAAAACAGTAAGTAAACCATATAATGTTGTTGATAAGCAAATAAAAGAGTTATCAAATAGAAGAGAAACAATTATTAAAAGTTTAAAAGTATTAATTAATGATTAGGAGGGAAAGAATTATGCCGTTACCATTATTCCTTATAGGTGCAGCTGCTGTAACAGGGGCATTAGGTGTTGGAAAAACAGTAAAAGCAGGGATAGATAATTCAAATGCAAAAAAAATAAACGAATCTGCAAATGAAAGAATTAAATTAATCGAAGAAAAATTGAATATTGCGCGTAAATCATGTGGTGAGTCTTTAGAAAGTTTAGGACAAGAAAAACTTTTTATTCTTGAAAACAATGTTAATGAATTTATAAAATTATTTGAAAAAATTAAAAATATTGATTTTAAAGAAACAGTAGGATTAAATGAGTTTAATAAGCTTAATTTTGATAAGTTGAATTTTTTAGAATTAAAAGAGTTGGGGAATTTTGCTTCTTCATTAATGGAAGGTGCAGTAGCAGGGGTAGCTGGGGGAGCGTTTGCTGCTTTTGGCGCTTACAGTGCTGCAACAACTTTTGCTACTGCTTCAACAGGTACTGCAATTGCTTCTTTAAGTGGAGTTGCAGCAACAAATGCAACTTTGGCTTTTTTTGGAGGAGGCTCAATCGCTGCAGGTGGCTTAGGAATTGCTGGAGGCACTGCTGTTTTAGGTGGTATTGTTGCAGCGCCAGCCTTGATGGTATTAGGAGTAATAGCAGGGTCTAAAGCAAGTAAAAATCTTGATGAAGCATATTCGAATAGTGCAAAAGCTAATGAGATATGTGAACAACTAGAAGCAGCAATATTTCAATGCCAAGCAATTAGAAGACGTACATATATGTTCTATGATTTATTAGCAAGACTAGATTCATATTTCTTGCCTTTGATTTATGAAATGGAAAAAATTATTGAAACTGAAGGTACGGATTATTCTGAATACACTTTAACTTCTCAAAAGAAGATTGTAGCATGTGTTTCAATCGCATCATCTATAAAAACAATACTAGATACTGCGATTTTAACTGAAAGTGGCGAATTGACCGAAAATTCAGAATTGATTTTTAACAATGTTTGTAAAGAATTAAATACTCAGAATGAAAATGTATTCTAATGATAATATGTTTCCTTGAGATTACTGAGGTGAATGTTGTAGATATGTTAATAAAATTAATGTTAGAAAGTTTTGATAAAAATAAAAGGTTTTATATTTATTGATTTTTAATTTATCTATGATAATAGTCTATATATTTATAATATACGATTAATGTTTAAAAAATTTTTATTAAAAGAGGAGTTTTGCATATAAAAAAGAAATTTAGAAAATATAATTAACTATTAAAGGGTGAAATCAGATCTCACCCTTTAATAGTTTTTGATGTAAATATTGAATCATATGTTCAATTTCTGCTTCATTTAATGAATAATAAATACGATTATTCTCTTTTCTAATACGAATAAAATCTCCATCTAACAAAGCATCCATATGATAAGAGATTGTTGGAGTTTTGAGATTCATAGCTTTCGCAAGTTCATGACCATACATAGATTTCTTTTTCAACAAAGTTAAAATTTCAAACTTGGATTTATCACTTAAGACTTTTAAAAAGTATTCTAATTTTTGTTGTTCACTACGTGATTCATGATATGAAGTTAATGCTGTATTTTCTAAACCTGCTCCTATCAATAAAATATAATGATAATCTTCAACCATTAATATAAGCTTATTGTAATTAACAAAAGTAGGATAAATAGAGATAGGTGTTTCATCTATTTTTAAACCAATATGTCCAAAAAATTGATTTAAGTCATCTTGATTGATATTGTGAGTACAGTTAAAAAGCATAGGATTATAATCAATAGATTGATAAATCTCTTGAAACTGTTTAAAGATCTCAAATAATCCATGAATCATTTTATCAGGATGATAAAGTGTTTCAATCAAATCCAATTTAGCTTCATTATCAATAGATAGTTTTCTAATACTTTCAATATAATCATTTTGAAAATCAATAAACTTTAAAGTATCTTCTCTTAATTCCTTTGTATCAAAATGTGTAAATTTTTGAATGAGTTCTTCTTGCATATGATGTTTTGGAAATTCACTGACAAAGAAAAATGCATTTAAAATAAAATCAGCCAAACATAAAATTTCATTATTATCTAATTGATATGATTGAAAATAAGTTTGCAGATTTTTTATTTTTTTAGCTTTTCTAACTAATACATCATGTTGTTTTTTTAGATTTTGAAAGTGTTCATTTTTTTGTTTGATATCTAATGAAATGGCTTTTGGACCATTCACACATTCAAATCCTAAATCTCTCCATTCCTTATACCATAAAGGTTCATTATATATTGTCTTTTTCATCTTGATCAATCACCTCATCAATAGAGTTATATAATAGAATTCCTCCTATTATCATAACAAATATTCCTGTAAAAATAAAAATATTTTGAATAGAAAATAAAGAACTCATGAAACTCATAAAAAATGAGACAAGAGGAATGGTAGAAACACCAAAAGAATTCATAATCGCACTAAAACGTGCTAAATAAGTGGAGTGTACTTTTTGTAAGACCATGATTTGACCATACATATTAGCAAAAACAACAATCATACCAAATAGAATAGCAAGTGTCATAATAAACAAAGATTTGATTATTGTGATAGGAATATAAGAGATAAGTATAGACATGATATAGAAAAAACTCGCTCCAGCAAATAAAGACTGTATCATTTTTTTAGCATTCATATAAGAACTGATATAGGGATAAAGAGTCGCTCCTAAAACACTTCCTATACTAAAGCCCATTGATAAGTAAGCAACCATCTGTGGACCACTGTGATAAACTTCAACGCTTAATGCACTGGAAAAGGCATTAATAGGAACTAAAAATGCATTGATACAACAACAAATCAAGCAAAGATAAATCAATGACTGTTTTGTTTGGGTATAGTGAAATCCTTCTTTTAATAAAGAAATCGTTGATTGCTTTTGAATATTTGAATTATCATGAAAATGAATATGACCAATCATAAGACCACTGACTATAAATGAAAGACAATCAATAATAAAAGTGATCATGATTCCAAAGCTATTTAATAAGATGCCAGCTAATCCCATACCAACAATTTCTAATGATTTAGATAATGAGGTATGCAAAGATTGTGCAATGTCATATTTTTCCTTGGGAACTAAAGAAGCAATCATTGGTGTAGAAGAAGGAACTCTTAAGGTTTCTAAAATAGAAATCATAAATGTTGTGAACATAATGATATAAACATTTAATTGTTGAAACATATAGAAAAGAATAAGGAGCATAACTAATAATGAACGTAGAAAATCACTTAAAGCCATGAGCCTTTTTTTATTTCTTTTTTCAATAAATGCTCCCATAAAAGGTGTCAAAAAAATAGTTGGTAAATAGTTAATACCAAAGTTGAAGGCAGAATACATAGCATTACCAGTGATTGCATAAACAAGCCATGTTAAAGCTAAAGCATCAATAGAGTCACCAAAACGATTGATTCCACTGGCAATGGCTAACTTTAAGAATTCTTTTTCATCTTTTAGTGTCTGATATTTCATAGCGCCTCTCCTTTATTAGATAAATATCTAATTATATATTCAGTATATATAAAATTATAACAATTATTAGACAAATGTCAATGTTCATATTAGATTATTATCTAATATATAAAGAATTGCATTTTTGATTCATTTGGTATTTAATAAAGAAAAGGGGGCTTATATCATGACAGATGAACAGATCATCATGCTTGTCTTTCTTATCATTGCTGGATTAGGATTAATATTTATTATTGTTGGAATATTCATCATATTATGGCAGAGAAGAAAGGTGAGACTTTGTCAAGAAATGACACACGGAATTGTTGTGGATTATCGTTATAGGGGAAATGGAGTGATTGTGCCAGTTGTTGAATATCATGTGCTTGGAGAAACTTATAAGAAAGTCAGAACTTTCCGTGGTTATATCATGAAAAGTTGGAGAAGAGATGGAGAACCATATGTACGAGTAACAAAAAATGATTGTTTATCCATTGCAGGTGGCAGAATGGGAAAAAGTGATGCACAGAATATGTGGCCATTAGGATCAAATATGGCTGTTTATTATCATCCAATGAAACCTAAAATGGCTTTTATTGAAAAAATACCTGAACATCAGTCAATTCTGGCTATGATATTTATAGGTGTTGGTATTTTTTTGATTATCATTATGATGTTGATTGTTTACTTTATTTTATAACAAGATCTAAGAGAAAATATGTATAGGAAGTTTTATTATCATTCGTTATAATGAAAGATTTTAAAGTATTTTATTAGAAAAAAGTTATATATAAATTTGAAATTCCATAAAAATAATTAATAAATTTTGAAAAAATGAAAATTTTTATTGACAAAATAAAAACATCCATGTATCATAAACGCATATTTAAAAAATCGTTGATCAGGAAGAGTAATTTCTTGAACGCTTCAAGCGAGGTAGTACAGAGTGGAAGACTACTAAGTGGAAAGGAATGAAACGCACCTGTGAGAGTCCATTGGAAATGAGAGTATAATGGAACGTAACCTGCGTTAAGGGATAGAGTGGTTAGTTTTTCTAACAACTAGAGTGGTACCGTGTATATGCACCTCTGGAGAAATCCAGAGGTTTTTTGTTTATAGAGAGGGTGATTGAATTGCGGCGATTGATAGAAAGAATGAATAAATATAATAAAAGAGAAATACAAAATAATGAAAAGGAGAATGAACAATGGAAAAGAAACAATATAAAAAAGTCGTATTAGCTTACTCAGGGGGATTAGATACATCAATTATTATTGCATGGTTAAAAGAAAATTATGGTTGTGAAGTGATTGCCGTAGCTGGGGATGTTGGTCAAGGAGATGAACTTGAAGGATTAGAAGAAAAAGCTTTAGCTACAGGAGCATCTCAATATTATTGTGCTGATTGTAAGGAAGAGTTTGTGAATGATTTTATTTTCCCAGCTATCAAAGCCAATGCTGTTTATGAAGGAAAATATCTTTTAGGAACTTCTCTTGCAAGACCGATCATTGCGAAAAAATTAGTAGAGATTGCCAAAAAAGAAGGTGCAGATGCCATTTGTCATGGTTGTACAGGTAAAGGAAATGATCAGGTCAGATTTGAACTGACAATCAAAGCTTTTGCACCGGAATTAGATATTATTGCACCATGGAGAGTATGGGAATTAAAGAGTAGAGAAGATGAAATTGAATATGCCCAAGCGAGAAATATTCCTTTAAAAATTAATAAAGAAACAAATTATTCTAAGGATAAAAACTTATGGCATTTATCACATGAAGGATTAGATTTGGAAAATCCTGCAAATGAACCTATGTATGACAAGATTCTTGAATTAGGTGTCACACCAGAAAAAGCACCAGACAAGCCAACATATATTACAATTACTTTTGAAAAAGGAATTCCAGTTGCTTTAAATGGTGAAAAAATGAATGGTATTGATTTGATTACTGCTTTAAACAAAATTGGCGGAGAAAATGGTATTGGCATCATTGATATGGTTGAAAACAGATTAGTTGGTATGAAATCAAGAGGTGTTTATGAAACACCAGGTGGAACAATTCTTTATAAAGCACATGCTGATTTGGAAGAAATCACAATTGATAAAGAAACACAACATTTCAAATATCAGGTTTCTCAAAAGCTAGCAGATATTTTATATAACGGTCAATGGTATACACCACTAACAAAAGCATTACTTGCTTTTATTGATGAAACACAAAAGACAGTCAATGGAGACGTGAAATTAAAACTATATAAAGGAAATATTATGGGAGCTGGTATGACTTCACCAGATACTTTATATAGTGAACAGACAGCTTCATTTGGAGAAGATGAAGATTATAATCAAATGGATTCTCAAGGATTTATTAATTTATATGGTTTACCTATTAAAGTGAAAGCTTTATTAGATCAACAAAGAAAGAAATAGGAGTTGAAAATATGGCGTTATGGGCAGGGAGATTTAAAAAAGAAATCAATGCCAATGTGAATGCTTTTAATTCATCCATATCATTTGATGCAAGAATGTATAAACATGATATTATGGGGAGTCAGGCACATGCTAAAATGTTAGCGAAACAAGGCATTATTTCTAGGCAGAATTTAACTGAAATTTTAAAGGGATTAGATGATATATTAATTGAATTGGAAAATGGTGATTTGTTATTTGATCCTCATGCTGAAGACATTCATATGTTTATTGAAGCAGAACTGACAAAGCGATATCCAGAAAGTGGTAAAAAACTTCATACTGCCAGATCACGTAATGATCAGGTGGCTTTAGATTTAAGGTTATATACACGTGATGAAATCAAAGATATTCAGGGTATGTTGATAGAATTGATGCAAGTGCTTATCAATCAGGCTAAAGGGCATACACATACCATTATGTGTGGTTATACACATTTGCAACGTGCTCAACCCATAACATTTGCCCATCATTTAATGGCTTATGTTGAAATGTTTTATCGTGATTATACAAGATTGGATGACTGCATGAAACGACTCAATGTTTCACCATTAGGTAGTGGGGCATTAGCGACGACAACATATCCTATTGATCGTCATTTTGTAGCACAGGAACTTCATATGAATGATATTATGTATAACTCATTAGATGGTGTCAGTGATCGTGATTATGCAATTGAACTAGCCAATGATTTGGCTATGATTATGATGCATTTATCACGTTTAAGTGAAGAAATCATTTTATGGTGTTCATGGGAATTCAAATATATTGAACTGGATGATGCTTATGCGACAGGATCAAGCATCATGCCACAAAAGAAAAATCCAGATATTGCTGAACTGGTCAGAGGAAAAAGTGCCAGAGTTATCAATGATGTTTCTACATTACTGACAATGATGAAAGGGTTACCGCTTGCTTATAATAAGGACATGCAGGAAGATAAGGAAACTTTATTTGATGCGATTGATCAGGTGAAATTATGTTTACCAGTCTTTAGTGATATGATCAACACAATGAAAGTGAATAAACAACGTATGCAAGAATGTGCAGCTAAAGGATTTATTAATGCAACGGATTGTGCAGATTATCTTGTGAAAAAAGGAAAAGCTTTTAGAGATGCTTATAAAACAACAGGAGAGCTTGTTGCTTATTGTATTGATCATGATGAAGTTCTTGAAACTCTTCCACTTGATATCTATAAATCTTTTGATGAAGTTTTTGAAAAAGATGTTTATCAGGCTATTTCATTATTAACATGTGTAGAAAATCGTGTGGTAGATGGTGGGCCAGCCCCACAGACTTGTCAAAAAGCCATCGCAAGAATGGAAAAACAATTGGAGGCGTTGAATCATGATTAAAGTGGGAATTATTGGTGCCAGTGGATATGCTGGGGCAGAATTATATCGTTTGTTGTTGAATCATCCACATGTTGAAATTGTTGCAATCAGCTCTCAAAGTTATGAAGGAAAGATGATTTCAGATTTATATCCATCATTTTATGGAGTCTTTGATATGACATTCACGAATGATCAGGAAGTCATTGAAAAAGCTGATATGATTTTTGCATCATTGCCTCATGGTCTCAGTGAAAAATATGCTAAACAATGTGATGAACAAGGAAAGAAGTTTATAGATTTAGGTGCAGATTTTCGTTTGGATCAAGAAAAAGATTATCAACAATGGTATCAACATGATTATCAATATCCACAATTACATGAAAAACAGGTTTATGGTTTAAGTGAAGTCAATCGTGAACAGATTAAACAGGCATCAATTATCGGAAATCCAGGATGTTATCCAACATCCATTACTTTAGGGTTATATCCATTATTAAAAAATCATATGCAAAAAGATGAAAAGATTATCATTGATTCTAAATCTGGAACAACAGGAGCTGGAAAGTCTTTAACAGAAGATACCCATTTTCCTAAATGTAATGAATCATTTCATCCATATAAAATAGCAAGTCATCGTCATACACCTGAAATTGAACAGGAATTATCAAAGATGGCTCATCAGGCTGTTCATGTCATGTTTACACCACATCTATTACCTGTTAATCGTGGGATTATTTCAACAATATATGTTCCATTAAAAGATAATGTTGATTTTGATAATGTTTATGATATCTATCAAAAGACTTATCAGGATGAATATTTTGTAAGAGTTTTGCCAAAAGGGCAAGTTGCTGATTTAAAATTTGTCCAATATTCTAATTTCTGTGATATATCTTTACATTATGATGAGAGATATCATCAGCTCATTGTTGTTTCAACAATAGATAATATGGTGAAAGGGGCAGCTGGACAAGCTATCCAAAATATGAATTTGATGTATGGTTTTGATGAAAAAGAAGGATTAATGATGGTACCAGCATCATTTTAAGGGGGAAAAATATGTTCAAAGATATAGATGGAGGTGTGTGTGCACCTATTGGTTTTCAAGCGGCAGGAATACACTGTGGTATTAGAAAAAATAAAAGTCGATTTTTCCTATACAATAAGAAAAGTAAAAAAGATATGTCTTTAATTGTCAGTGATGTTATGAGTCATTGTGCCAGCACATATACTCAAAATAAGGTGAAAGGAGCACCTATTTATGTCACACAACAACACTTACAAAATCATGAAGCACAGGCTATTATCTGTAATAGTGGTAATGCCAATACATGCAATCCTGATGGCATTGAAATAGCAGATCAAATTTGTCAATTATGTGGAAATGAACTTCATATTGATGCAAATGACATTGTTGTGGCATCTACCGGAGTCATTGGCCAGCCTTTAAGTCTGACACCTTTTCAAAATCATATGTCAGATTTAATCAATGCTTTATCAACGAAGGGAAGTCAGGATGCCTGTGAAGGTATTATGACAACAGATACTGTGAAAAAAGAATATGCGGTTGAATTTGAACTTGATGGCAAGACTTGTCATATTGGAGCAATCGCAAAGGGTAGTGGGATGATTCACCCTAACATGGCTACAATGTTAGCCTTTGTGACAAGTGATGTTGCTATTTCTAAAGACATGTTAAATGAGGTTATTCATGAAGTTGTTGATGATACATTTAATATGGTGAGTGTTGATGGGGATACTTCTACTAATGATATGTTGACATTAATGTGTAATGGTCTAGCTCAAAATAATGAAATTACACAAAAGGATGAAAACTATCAGTGCTTTAAAAAAGCATTGATGTATATTTGTACATGTTTATCTCAAGCGATTGCGAAAGATGGTGAAGGAGCAACAAAACTTTTAACTTGTAGGGTTTTACATGCAAAGACAAAAAAGGATGCAAAGATTGTTGCTAAATCTGTTATTACAAGTTCACTTTTGAAAGCTGCTATGTTTGGTGAAGATGCAAATTGGGGACGTATCTTATGTGCTATTGGTTATAGTGATGCTGATTATGATATTCAAAAAATTGATGTTGATTTTAAAAGTAAAAAGGGGAAAATTTGTGTTTGTCAAAATGGTGGTGGATATCCTTTTAGTGAGGAAGAAGCTGCTCAGATCTTAAGTGAAGATGAGATAGAAATAATCATAGATTTACATGATGGAGATGATCAGGCAACTGCCTGGGGATGTGATTTAACTTATGACTATGTCAAAATTAACGGCGATTATCGCACATAAAGGGGAATAATTATGAATCAAAACGCAGTGATTAAAGCAGAAATTTTATCTCAGGCATTACCATATATTCAAAAATATCATGATAAAGTTGTTGTGATTAAATATGGTGGCAATGCCATGATTAATGAAGAATTAAAGATGAATGTGATTCAGGATGTCGTGTTATTATCGGAAATTGGGATTAAAGTCATTCTGGTACATGGTGGTGGACCAGAAATTAATCAGACATTAAAGAAGATGAATATTGAATCTCAGTTTATTCATGGTTTAAGATATACGGATGATGAAACAATGAATGTTGTGCAAATGGTTTTAGCTGGTAAAACAAATAAAGATCTTGTAAAATTAATTATGCAAAAAGGTGGTAATGCAGTAGGAATCAGTGGTATTGATAACCAGCTAATAGTTGCGAAAAAACATGAATCTCAAGATGATTTGGGATATGTAGGGGATATTGTCAAAATTAATGCCCATATCATTATAGATTTATTAGATAAAGGCTATATTCCAGTTGTTTCAAGTGTGGGGACTGATGAAACAGGGCAAACTTATAATATTAATGCTGATACGGCAGCTGCTGAAATTGCAGCCCAAATCCAAGCTGAGAATATGATTTTGGTGAGTGATATACCAGGATTATTAATGGATAAAGATGATGAATCAACATTGATTCCTTTGGTTCATGTCTATGAAGTGAAAGGATTAACAGATAAAGGGGTTATTAGTGGCGGTATGATTCCTAAAGTAGAATGTTGTGTGAGGGCCATTCGTGAAAATGTGAAAAAAGCAGTGATTATTGATGGTCGTATTCCTCATTCTATTTTAATTGAAATGTTATCTAAAGATGGTATTGGAACAATGTTTACAAGATAGGAGGATTATATGGTCAATTTAAAAAATAGAAGCTTTTTAACATTAAAAGATTATTCTAAAGAAGAAATTCGTTATTTATTAGATATGGCACATCGTTTAAAAAAAGCAAAGAAAAATGGAAGAGTTGGAACAGCATTAAAAGGAAAAAATGTAGTCTTATTATTTGAAAAAACATCAACACGTACACGTTGTGCCTTTGAAGTTGCCACTTTAGATGAAGGTGGACATGTGACATTTTTAAGCAATTCACAAATGGGGAAAAAAGAATCTTTAGAAGACACAGCGAAAGTTTTAGGAAGAATGTATGATGGTATAGAATTTAGAGGATTTGAACAAAAGACTGTTGAAGATTTAGCCAAATACTCAGGTGTCCCTGTATGGAATGGATTAACGGATGTTGATCATCCAACTCAGACATTGGCTGATTTTATGACTATTGAAGAACATTTAAATAAACCATTAGAAGAAGTCAAGTTTGTTTTTACAGGAGATATTAGAAATAATGTTTGTTATGGGCTGATGTATGGTGCAATGAAAATGGGAATGCATTTTGTATGTTTAGGACCCAAAGATTTACAAATTGATCCTGAAGTTTTAGCGTATTGTCAACAGGAAGCACAAAAATCAGGTGGAAAAATTGAGGTTTTAGATAATGTTGATGAAGCGGTGAAAGATGCTGATGTCATTTATACAGATATTTGGGTTAGCATGGGAGAAGATGAATCTTTATATGAACCAAGAGTCAAAATGTTATCACCTTATAAAGTGACAACAGAAATGATGAAAAAAACGGGAAAAGAGTCTACACTTTTTATGCATTGTTTACCATCATTTCACGACTTTGAAACAGAAGTCGCTAAGGCTAAGTATGAACAGGGAATTGATATTAGAGAAGTTGAAGATGAAGTTTTCAGATCATCACAATCTGTTGTTTTTGATGAAGCTGAAAATAGAATGCATACAATTAAAGCTGTCATGGTAGCCACAATTGGTAATTATTAGAAAAAGAAACTGTTCATTTCTAAACTGATTAACAGTTTTTTTCATATATTATCCACATCAAAGACTTATAATCATAGTGTATAAAAGATGGGAGGATAAAAAAATGAAAAAATTATTGTTAGTATTACTTGTTGTTTGTTTAAGTGGGTGTACACAAACAATTCAAAATGATCAGTTAAAAAATAGTCAATCCATAAAACAAGATGACAAACAAAAAGTTGTAGAAGCTGAAAAAAACAGCTTATGGACGGGATAAAACAGACAATGCCTGAAGAGATATATCAGGAGTTAACAAATAAAAAAGTGGTTCATGAAATAGATGATATTATCACAATTGGCAATGATCAAAATAACCCTACTTTACGCTTGGATTTTGCTTATCAGGATGGTCAATTGGTTCAATTTGTTAATAAGGAATATGGTTTTTTAGATACATTACCAACACGTATGACAAGTGAACAGCAAGCCAAAGAAACAGCAAAGACTTTTGCGAAAGTTTTCTTGAATCAAGATGTCAAGTTACAAAAAACAACAGCTTTAAGTGGCTATGACACTGACCAATATATAACATTTAAAGACGAGAATCATCACACATATCTTGTGGCATTAAATATTAATGTTTTATTGAAATATAATGAAAATTCATGATAAAGGAAACTTATTATATTTTCAATATTGATAGCCAAGAAGATATATGAATAGACTTAGCATAATGTTACATTTTTGTAATGTTGTGCTTTTTTCTTTTCGTGAAGATTTGAAAAATATATAATATTTTTAAGAGGTGATGGAAATGGAAAAAATGCACATCATGATTGTAGAAGATGATGAAACACTTGCTAGAGAAATAAAAGATTTTTTGATGAGATGGGGATATTATGCTGTTATCGCAACACATTTTGAAAATATTGTTGAAGATTTTTATAATTATAAACCTCATCTTATTTTAATGGATATTAATTTACCATATTATGATGGTTTTTACTGGTGTACACAAATTAGAAATACATCACAAGTTCCTTTGATTTTTATAAGCAGTCGTAATGATGATCATGATAAAATCAGAGCTATTCTTCAAGGTGGTGATGATTATGTCGATAAGCCATTTCATTTGGAATTGTTGAAGGCTAAGATTGAAGCTATTTTAAGAAGAACATATCAATATAAAGTTAAAGATCAAATGAGAATCAATGCCGATATTTATTATGATAAAACAAAGGGCAGCTTGTTTTATCATGAACATGAGATTCATCTGACAAAATCAGAAAGTCAGATAGTTTGTCTTTTATTAGAATCTCAAGGAGCCATAGTCACAAGACAGGCATTAATGGAAGCGTTGTGGAATACTGATGAATTTATTTCAGATAATTCTTTAACAGTGCTTATTTCCAGATTGCGTACAAAATTAAAAGATGAATGTCATCAGGATATTATTTGTACAAAGAAAGGACAGGGATATTATATATCATGATTTATTTACGAAAATATAGTCGCTATATCCTTGTCATAACCTTGATTATATTGGCGTATAATCTCTATTTTATTTATCTTGTTCCTGGAGCTAATACACAATATCTGATTTATTTTGATGTTGTTGTAGGGGTATGTCTTCTTTTTTTCATTTTTTTAGACTTTATGCATGAAAAAAACCGTTTAGATAAGAAAAAGGATTATTTACAATCAAAAGAAGTCATTTGTTTTGAGTTTGATCATTTTGATAATATTGATATTGCCTATCACGATGTTCATGTTCTTCAAAAGCAGCTAAATGAAATATATCAAGTCAATAATGATTTACAGGATTATATGACAAAATGGTGCCATGAAATTAAAATTCCATTATCAGCTAGTTTATTGATCAATCAGAAAAATACAGATTATCAACAAAAACAAAATATGCAGGAACAGTTAGAAAAAATGAACCAGTATCTGAATCAAATCATGGTGGTGAGTCGTATTCAAAGTCAGATTCATGATATATACATTAAACCGGTTTCATTAAAAGACAGTGTTTATCAATCCATCAAGAATAATCAGTTTTTTTTGATTAATAAGCATTTTGAAATGGATGTAAATGTAGAAAATTTACAGATATATAGTGATAAAACATGGCTCATCTATGTCTTGGATCAGATTATCAATAATGCCATTAAATACGCCAAAGAGTCACCTCAATTAAAAATCTGGAGTGAACATCATGAAGAGCAGATAGATTTATATATTGAAGACAATGGAGAAGGTATTCAATCACAAGATTTGCCTAGAATTTTTGAAAAAGGATTTACTGGTCAAAATCATCATAATGGACAATATAAATCTACTGGAATGGGATTATATATGGTGGAAAAAGTCATTTCTCAATTAGGACATTCTATTGAAGTAGATAGTGTTTTTCAAAAGTTTACCCGTGTTCATATAACATTTCAGGATCAAAGAGATTATTTTTATCGCTAACCTTTCAGTCAATGTAAGATATAAATAGATATTGTTATCAAGATGTAAGGATTTCTCATCAATGATATCTTAAAATGGAAAGTGTTAGGAGGAATGATTTATGGATAAGAAAAAAGTTGTTGAAATCAAAGGATTAGTCAAAAACTATGGAACAAGAGGTTTTCAAACAAGAGTCTTAAAAGGTATTGATTTAACCATTTATGAAAATGATTTTATTGCGATTATGGGACCGAGTGGAAGTGGAAAGACAACGTTGTTGAATATTTTATCAACGATTGATAAACCGACACAAGGAACAGTTCTATTGGATGGTAAAGATGTTACAAAGTTAAAAAATAAAGAATTATCTCAGATACGAAGAGATAAGATTGGTTTTATTTTTCAAGATTATAATTTATTGGATACAATGACTTTACAAGATAATATTTCCTTGCCATTATCATTAAATGGTGTTTCTTCTCAGGAATGTATATCAAAATGCCAGGCTTTAGCACAGGTTTTTGGATTAAAGGAGCATTTAAAGAAATATCCTTACCAATTATCAGGCGGACAAAAACAAAGAGGAGCCACTTGTCGTGCATTAATCAGTGAACCTGAAATCATATTTGCAGATGAACCAACGGGCGCTCTCGATTCAAAATCAAGTCGTGATTTACTGGAACGTCTTAAAATGGTCAATGATGAAGGAAAAGGCACTATCTTAATGGTGACACATGATGCTTTAAGTGCTTCGTATGCTAAAGATGTCTATATTTTAAGTGATGGTATGATGAAATGTCGTTTAACGCGAGGAGATTCTCGTAAAGAATTTTATGATCGTATCATTGATATGCAAGTGTCTATGGGAAGTGATTTTTCATGAGTTTAGCCAAATTATCCATCATGAACTTCAAAGCAAGTTTTAAAAACTATGTTTCACTGATTATATCATTAGCTTTTACAGTTCTTATTATTTTTAATTTCTTTAATCTTATGGATTCTTCTATTATGGAATCATTAGGAAAAATAAATAGTCAAAATATAAAGATTGTCATTCAATGTGTGATTGTTGTTTTAAGCTGTTTTATGTTTTTCTTTATCTGGTATGCTACAAACGTTTTTTTAACCAAACGTAAAAAAGAAATTGGTGTCTATGTTTTTATGGGACTCACAAATCAAAGAATTGGAAAACTTTATATGTTGGAAACAATGCTGATTGGTCTTGTTGCTTTGGTTATGGGAATCGGTTTTGGCATTTTAATATCTCAGTTGTTTACAATGACTTTAGTAACGATTTCTGATATCGAAGTCAATCTTTCTTTTGAAATTTCATTGTCAGCCATTTTATGGAGCAGTTTGATTTACTTTATTGTTTATATGATTTTTGTTTTCAAAGGATATATCAATTTAGTAAGAAGCAGTGTTTTAGATATGGTCAGTGCCAATCGTCAAAATGAATATGTGAAACAAAATAAAGTGATTCTCTTTTTAAAAGCCATACTTGGAATTATCATTCTGGTTTTAGGATATTATTATGCCATTAAAGAAGGTGGCATGGAAACAATGGCTAATGCCTTATTAGCAGTTATTTTGGTCATCATTGGTGTCTATTTGCTCTTTGGTGGTTTTATTCCATTGATTTATCAGACATTGGCTTCCAATAAAAAATTTCTATACAAGAAACAAAGAACCTTATGGATCAATCAGATTATCTTTCGTATGAAGAAAAATTATCGTACTTATGCGATTGTGACAGTATTAATGATATGTGCCCTCACAGCATTAGCTACAGGTGTGGCTATGCATGAACGTTGTCAGATGATACATGATTTTGAAAATGTCTATACGTATCAGATTTTTTCTCAACAGGCTAATCTCCAAAATGAATTTATGCAAGTGATAGAAGAACATAATGATGTGCAGTATAGTTCCTATATTGAAATGTTGCAGATTGAAGGGAGTTATGCCAGTACAACACATCAAAAGAATACATTTGCTTTGATTCCTTATTCTCAACTCAAAAAATTAGCCCAGGATTCTCATCAGGCATTTGAACTTAAACAGCCACAAGATGATGAAGTGATTGATTTAGCTCATCAATATATCCTTTCATTAATTACAACGGATGAATTAGAAGATATTCAGATACAAAATCAAGTCTATGATACAATTCAAAGAACAACTGTCCCTTATTTAGGGTATTTACAGGAACAGGTTTCTTTCTATTGTGTCAGTGATGACGAATATGAAAGATTAAAATCTGCAGGAGCATCTTTATATGTCTATAATTATAAAATTGAAAATACCAAAATGTTAAATGCATCTGTTGATGATATTCAACAACATCAGGATTGTGTAGGTCTCATTAAAATTGATCCTCAAAATGATTCTACGCAATGGATTCAAATGCTTTATCCTGTTTGTATCTTTATGTTTATGGTCTTTATTTTTGCGAGTGGAAGTATCATTTTTATGAAACTTTATAATGATGCTTTTGAAGAAAAAGAACGTTATCGTGTTCTAAGAAAAATAGGGATTAGTACAAAAACATTAAAAGCAGGTGTGCAAAAAGAATTGTTATTGACATATATTGTCCCATTTTTACTTATGAGTCTTTCTTCTTATTTTTCAGTGCATGCATTGGCAAATATGATGCAGACAGATCTGTTATCAGTCAATATATTGAGTGTAGGCGTCATTGCTATATTCTTTGTTGTATGTTATGGCTTATCAGTTGTTATATACAGTCAAAATGCAGGTATTTATGAAAAAGGATTCTAGTATCTCATCTAGAATCTTTTTTATTCAAAATATAAAACCATATCATACCAAGTTTCATTCGCAAGTGTTGATTGAGATAGACCAAGATTCATAAATCCAAACTTTTCATAATAATGAATGAGTTCCTCTTTACAAGTTAAAATACAACCTTTGCGATTTTGTTTTCTTGCATCCTCAATCAGCTGATACATCAGCTTTGAAGCATAATCATGATTTTGGTGCTTTAATGATGTATTGACACCTAAAATAGCTTGCCACTTTCCATTTTCATTATGAATACGAGGATCATGAAACATAACATCCTGAATGCGAGAATGATCAGTCACAGGACCATTGATAAAAGCAAGGATTTCTTTTTGCTCTTCCATAATCCAAAAGTGTTGAGGATATGTTTCTCATCTGTGTTTGTATTCAATTTCTGATATTCTTTCTTCAGGCGGATAACAGTCATTACATATTTGCACAAGCATAGATAAATCTTCTAGACGAGCATGACGTATCATCATAAAGTTTCTCCTCATATTTAATAGATTGATATTGATTATAAAGTGTTAACTTTATTTTGAAAATATATATGGCATATAAAAAAATAAAATCTAAAGCTATATGTTTTGATAAAAAAATAGTATGATAATCATAGAGGTGAAATAGGATGGAAAAAAGGAAGTTTGAAAAATTAGGGATTGAATCATCGTTACTAGGTTTTGGATGCATGCGTTTTCCTTTAGATGAAAATGGGAATATTGAAGAAAAAGAAGCTGAACAGATGTTAGACATAGCGATTGCAAATGGAGTCACTTATATTGATACAGCATATCCATATCATAATGGAGATAGTGAACCATTTGTTGGGAAAGTCTTGAAAAAATATGATAGACATCAATATACATTAGCGACAAAATTGCCAATCTGGAATGTCAATAGTCAACAGGAAGCCAGAGAAATCTTTGAATCACAACTACAAAGATTAGATGTGGAATATGTGGATTTTTATTTGTTGCACGCTTTAGATGAAAAGAAATGGGAAAAAGTATTAGAATATCATATTATTGAATTATGTGAACAATTAAGACAGGAAGGAAAAATTAAATATTTAGGATTTAGTTTCCATGATGAATATCCTGTTTTTGAAAAAATATTAAAAGCTCATGATTGGGATTTTTGTCAGTTACAGTTAAATTATATGGATATGAATATTCAAGCTGGACAAAAGGGTGTTGATTTAGCCAACCAATTAGGAGTACCTATTGTTGTTATGGAGCCTATTAAGGGTGGAAGTTTGGCTACTTTACCACAAGATGTGACACAAATGTTTAAGGATTATGATGCAAACAGAACTTTAGCATCTTGGGCATTAAGATATGTAGGAACTTTACCTGGTGTAAAAGTCATCTTAAGTGGGATGTCAACATTATCACAGGTTAAAGATAACTTAAAAACTTTTGAAGATTATCAGAATTTAAATGATGAAGAAATGAATATCGTTCAAAAAGTTGCAGATACATTACATGCTCGTACAAGAAATGGATGTACAGGTTGTGGATACTGTATGCCTTGTCCTTTTGGTGTTGATATACCTGCTAACTTTAGATATTGGAATAATTGTTTTGTTTATGATGATGAAAAATTATTTAAAGGAAAATATGAGAAAATGGAAGATCAGGCTAAGGCCAGTCATTGTCAGCAATGTGGAGCATGTGAAAGAATGTGTCCACAACAATTACCAATTCGAGAGGATTTAAAACGTGTTGTACAAGATTTTGAGAGATAATCCATCTCTCTTTTTTTTATATCGGAAAGATGATAAAATGAATATACTGAAGGGAGAAGGTATTATGACGAAAAAGAAATGGATCATATTGATTTTATCCATTGTGATTGTCGTTGCAGGAGGAATTGGTGGATATATCTGGTATCAAAATGATCAAAAACAAAAAATATTAGATTCTATTCAACTGACTTTTACAGATCAGACAGTTATAGAATATGGGACTAACTGTCAGGCAGAGGAATTAGTTGCTAAACAAAGTGGACAATTATCAGCTCCTCAAATAGATACAATGACAATAGGAAAGCAGACTTTAGAATATAAAGTTTCTAAAGGTGAATTAAGTAAAACATTTTCACATGAAATAGAAGTGAAGGATACACAGTTGCCAGAAATTAAATTGACAAAAGAGTCTGTAACACTTGATTATGGTGATCAATTTGATATGAAAAAAAATATTGAATCGGTGAGGGATAAAGTAGATGGCGATTTAACATATGTCAGCCAAGATAAAGTTAAAGATGATCAAAATAACTACTATACATATGAAAGTAATGTCAATACAAAGAAGGCTGGAACATATAAAGTTGTTTTGAAAGCAGTCGATAAAAATCAAAACAAAGCTGAAAAAACATTGAAAGTGACAGTAAAAGAGGAAGTTAAAGAAGAAGTAATAAAACCTCAAAGTTCATCATCAACAACCTCATCTTCTTCATCTTCATCAAAACAATATGTCGCTTCACCCAATAATAAAGTGATTGTGATTGATCCGGGACATCAGGGACAGGGGAACAGCTCTTTAGAACCTATTGGTCCAGGAGCATCAACAAAGAAAGCAAAAGTTGCTGGTGGAGCAACAGGAACATCAACAGGTATTCCTGAATCACAGACAACATTGGAAATTGGTCTCAAATTAAGAAATGAATTACAAAGTAGAGGCTATACTGTTATTATGACAAGAACAAGTCAAGGTGTTAATATTTCTAATAAAGAGCGTGCTATGATTGGTAACAACAATAATGCTGCAGCAGTTATCCATTTACATTGTGATGGAGCTGGATCAAGTGCTAGAGGAGCACATACGATTGCACCTGCAAGTGATAATCCTTATTGTTCATCTATTTATAGTGCTTCATCAAGACTAGCTCAAAATGTGATTAGCTCTTATTGTGCCAAGACAGGAATTAAAAGTCGTGGAGTATCTTATCGTAATGATTTGTCTGGATTAAATTGGAGTGAAGTCCCAGCTATTTATATTGAAATGGGATTTATTACGAATCCAACAGAAGATCAACTTTTAAATGATGATGCTTTTCAAACAAAATGTGCACAGGGTATTGCTGATGGAATAGATGCTTATTTCTAGGAGGATAACATATGCGTTATTATTCAAAGATTGGAGTTATATGGATGATAGCTATCGCTGTTATTGTTTGGTGCAATTATATGTTACTAAAGCTAGTTACATGGCGATTAGATGATTGGGGTATGTGGTTAACATTACTCATTTTCATTCCTATTGATGTTTTATTTGTGATATGTACTTTTTGGACATATTATGAGTTTCATGATGATTATTTGGAAGTCAGAAGTGGTTATTTCTTTCATGAGGATATTCCATACTATGATATTCGTTCTTTTAAAGAAACGCATAATCCACTGGGTTCCTGTGGTTTATCACTTGATCGTCTTGATATCATATATAAAGCACAAAAGGGAAGAAATGGAAATAGTGAAGTCTTGATTTCACCAGTTAAAAAGCAGGAGTTTATTCAAGAATTAGAAAAACGTAGTCGAATCTTTTTATCAAAATAGTCATGAAAAAAATGACTATTTTTTAGTTGCGATAAAAAAGTCGTAAAATAATAGAAAGTTTGTAGACTTTTTTTATGAAATTGATTAGAATAGGGGTGTAAATTAGAAGACAAAGGAGATAGGAACAGTATGAGTGGTTTTTTTGGGGTAGCGTCACAAAATGATTGTGTCATGGATTTGTTTTTTGGAGTAGATTATCATTCACATTTAGGAACAAGAAGAGGTGGTATGGCCGTTTATGGAAAGGATGGTTTTCAACGTTCTATACATAATATAGAAAATTCACCTTTTAGAACAAAGTTTGAAAAAGATGTTGAAGAATTTGCTGGAAATATTGGAATTGGATGTATTTCTGATAGTGAGGCACAGCCATTGTTGGTGAATTCGCATTTAGGATCATTTGCGATTACAACAGTTGGAAGAATTAATAATTTAGATGAATTAAGAACATTATGCTTTGAACAGGGAAAGACACATTTCTTGGAAATGAGCGGGGGAGAAATCAATCCAACAGAAATGGTGGCTGCATTAATTAATCAAAAAGAGTCAATTGTGGAAGGAATTCAACATGCTCAAAAATTAGTCAAAGGATCAATGAGTATATTGGTAATGACGAATGAAGGGATTTATTGTGCAAGAGATAAATTAGGAAGAACGCCTGTTATTATTGGAAGAAAAGATGATGCTTATTGTGTCACTTTTGAAAGTTCTGCTTTCTTAAATCTTGGTTATCATCATTATAAAGATTTAGGATCAGGAGAAATTGGTTTTATTTATCCTCATGGATTTACACAAAAAGTCAAACCAAACGATCAAATGAAAATTTGTTCATTCTTATGGGTTTATTATGGATATCCAACTTCGACATATGAAGGTGTGAATGTTGAAAAAATGCGCTATGATTGTGGAAGTATGTTAGCGAAACGTGATCAGGGAACAGTGACACCTGATAGTGTAGCTGGTGTACCAGATTCAGGATTGGCGCATGCAATTGGATATGCTAATGAATCTGGTATCCCATTTGCAAGACCATTTATTAAATATACACCAACTTGGCCACGTTCATTTATGCCACAAAGTCAAGGTCAAAGAAATTTAATCGCAAAAATGAAACTCATTCCTGTAAAAGAATTAATTAAAAATAAAAGTTTATTATTGATTGATGACTCTATTGTCAGAGGAACACAATTAAGAGAAACAACAGAGTTTTTATATCAATCTGGAGCTAAAGAAGTTCATGTGAGACCAGCCTGTCCACCTATCTTATATGGATGTAAATACTTGAATTTCTCACGTTCTAATTCAGAATTAGATTTAATTACACGTCGTGTGATTAAAGATTTAGAACAAGGTGATGTCACTGATGAAATATTAGCTGAATATGCAAATCCTGATAGTGAAAAATATCAACAAATGTTAGATGAAATCTGTAAGAGATTGAAATTCACATCTTTAAGATATCATCGTTTAGATGATTTGATTGAATCTATTGGTATTGAACCTTGTAAGTTATGTACTTATTGTTGGGATGGAAAAGAATAAAAGTGATTAGAGCGTATGCTTTAATCATTTTTATT
>ERZ1643251.955-NODE-955-length-35752-cov-15.682326_pt1 | contig 35752 bp, 33 predicted proteins | sample MGYA00579261_ERZ1643251 | MGnify/ENA primary metagenome ERZ1643251 (study PRJEB29033, sample SAMEA4952267) | chicken gut metagenome | biome: Broiler Chicken; feature: Gastrointestinal Tract; material: Caecum | place: Ireland | collected 2018 | study: Broiler... | reverse complement strand
TCACCAAAGCTGAAAAAACGATAATTCTCCCCAACCGCGATCTGATAAGCTCGCATTGTATGCTCGTAACCTGCGAACGCGCTGACCAGCATAATAAGCGTGCTTTCAGGCAGATGAAAATTTGTAATCAAACCGTCGAGCACTTTAAATGTGTAGCCCGGATAGATAAAGATGCTCGTATCCCCTTCGTCCGCCTTTATTTCACCGCATTTTGAAGCAACCGATTCGACGGTCCGGCAACTGGTCGTCCCGACGCCAATGACGCGTTTGCCACGTGCATGCGTTTCATTGATCAGATCGGCTGTTTCCTGCGGCAAATAATAGTGTTCGGAATGCATATGGTGCTTTGTGACATCCTCAACACGCACGGGTCGGAAGGTACCGATTCCAACATGCAGCACGACATTGGCGAGATTGATGCCTTTTTCACGCAAACGGTCTATCAGTTCCGGCGTAAAATGCAGGCCTGCTGTCGGTGCGGCTGCGGAACCGGGCTGCTTGGAATAGATAGTCTGATAACGTTCACGATCTGAAAGTTCGGCTGTAATATAGGGTGGCAGCGGCATATTTCCAATTTTTTCTAAAACAGGATAAATACTTGGACCTTCATAATACATACGCACAAGGCGATTGCCGCCTTCAACAGTTTGCAGCACCTCACCGACAAGTAATCCATCGCCAAATACAAACCGCGCTCCATTTTTTGCTTTTTTGCCTGGCTTGACCATGACCTCCCAAATATCGCGCTCCTTTTGCTCCAGCAAAAGAAACTGCATGTGCCCGCCCGAATACTCCTTGACGCCATACAGGCGCGCCGGAATTACGCGCGATGTGTTGACGATAAGCGTATCGCCTGCGTCAAGATAATCAGGCAGATCATAAAAGTGCAGATGCTTCACTGCGCCTGTTTGACGATCGAGATACAGCATTCGGGAATGGTCGCGCGGCTCGATAGGCGTCTGCGCTATTTGCCGTTCAGGCAATTCAAAGAAAAAATCGGACGTTTTCATCCGTGATAATTCCTCCTATAGGCGGCAATCGCCTGAAATTCATTACAGTAAATCGGCAAAACCGATTGACATAATTCCATTATAATGATAATATAATGCTAATTAGCCGAACCGGTAGAGGCGCGTCTTTCATAAGTATCCGGAATCAGACTGCCAAGGTCGTAAAAATCCGCGGGAAAGGGACAGACGCCGAAGGGAATGCATGGCAAGCGTTGCCCTGGGCGCATGGCTGAACAAGCATGCGACTGTCATCATTGTACTATGATGGAGTGCTATGGAGACGGCTGGCGGACGGACTGGCGTCTGCCGGAACGAATCGATAACCTCTTTATTATAGTACAATCCATGCCGGTTTTCAACCGGCTTTTTTTATAGATTGCGCTGCAATTTATAAAAAAGCCGGGCCGGTTTGATAAAATGCGATACACCTGTCTGCAAGCGTGGTTTCGTCAGCCGGCATAAGGTTAATTTTAGCCATACGGCCCTGTAATTTTGATCAGCAGATGCCGGATGCCGGCACTGTTCCGGCGTACTGTTTGAAAGGATGTATGAAGGATTATGAAACAATATCGTGTAGGCGTCGTCGGTGCGACCGGTATGGTCGGCCAGCGTTTCGTTTCTCTGTTGGAGCAGCACCCCTGGTTTCAATTGGCCGCACTGGCTGCCTCTCCCCGTTCGGCCGGAAAAACATATCGCGAGGCGGTTGGAGCGCGTTGGGCCATGGCGGAGCCAATGCCGGAGCAAGCGGCCGAAATGGTCGTTCTCGATGCATCAGATGTGGACAGCGTAGTCCAAAAGGTCGATTTTATTTTCTGTGCTGTAGACATGAAAAAGGACGAAATCCGCGCGCTTGAGGAGCGTTATGCAAGGGCGGAATGCCCTGTTGTTTCCAACAATTCTGCGCATCGCGGCACACCGGATGTTCCGATGGTCATTCCAGAGATTAACGATGCGCATCTTGATGTAATCGCCTCGCAGCGCGCGCGCCTTGGTACCAGGCGCGGTTTTATCGCGGTTAAATCAAACTGCTCGCTGCAAAGCTATGTGCCGGCGCTCCATCCTCTGATGGCTGATTTTGGCGTATCAAAGGCGCTTGTCTGCACTTATCAGGCGATTTCCGGCGCCGGCAAGACATTTGATACTTGGCCGGAAATGATTGACAATGTGATTCCCTACATAGGCGGCGAGGAAGAAAAAAGCGAGCAGGAGCCGCTGAAAATATGGGGCCGTGTTGAAAATGGCTCCATTGTCCCGGCAGTTTCTCCTTCCATCACAGCTCAATGCCTGCGCGTGGCCTGTTCCGACGGACACATGGCCGCCGTATTTGTCAAATTTAATCAAAAGCCGACAATGGAGCAGATCCGTGAAAAATGGTCCTCCTACTCCGGCGCTCCTCAAGCGCTCGAGCTGCCCAGCGCGCCAAAGCAGTTCCTGCACTATTTTGAGGAGGCGGACCGCCCGCAAACAAAGCTGGACCGCAATCTGGAAAACGGAATGGCTGTGTCGATCGGCCGTCTACGCCCCGACACGCAGTACGATTACAAATTTGTCTGCCTCTCTCACAATACGCTGCGCGGCGCTGCCGGCGGCGGCGTTCTTTTGGCCGAGCTGCTGGCAGCGAACGGGTATTTTGACTAAAACTGTTTGGTAACCGGGTCATCTCTGTTACCCTCCTGCCTTTAATCAAGCGTTATTATGGAAAGGGACGAACGGCAATGAAGAAAACAATTTTTACAGGTGCGGGTGTTGCGATCGTAACGCCGATGAACCCCGATCTTTCCATCAACTGGGAACTGCTTGGAACCCTGATTGACGATCAGATTGCACATGGAACGGATGCGATCGTGATTGCGGGAACGACCGGGGAGGCTTCTACAATGACCGACGAGGAGCATGTCCAATCCATCCGGTTCGCTGTGGAACGCACCGCCGGCCGTGTTCCGGTTGTCGCCGGCGCCGGAAGCAATCATACGGATTATGCGCTCTGGCTGAGCCGTGAAGCGAAACAGGCCGGCGCGGATGCGCTGCTGCATGTTACGCCCTATTACAACAAAACATCCCAGGCGGGACTTGTGCGCCATTTTATGACGTTGGCCGATGCGACCGATCTGCCTGTGATTCTCTACAATGTCCCAAGCCGGACTGGCGTGAATATACAGCCGAAAACATATCAGGAACTGTGTAAGCATCCGAACATTACAGCTACCAAGGAGGCCAGCGGCAATCTCTCGCAGATTGCAATGATCCGCAGTTTGTGCGGTGACGAACTTGACATCTATTCAGGAAACGACGATCAGATTGTACCAATTCTGTCGCTTGGAGGCAAAGGCGTCATTTCTGTGTTGTCGAACGTTGCGCCACGCCAAACGCACGACATCTGTCAGCTTTATTTTGACGGTAAAGTCCGCGAAAGCGCTGACCTTCAGATTAAACTGCTTCCCTTGATCAACGCTTTATTCTGTGATGTGAACCCGATTCCTGTCAAGGAGGCTGTCTGCATGATGGGATGGGATGCCGGCATGTGCCGTTTGCCGCTTGTCGAACTGGATCCGGAGCACAAAGAACTGCTATCCAGAGAAATGAGAGCAGCGGGTCTTATCTGACAGTAAGGTTAAGGACTATTCTCAAACAATTCCTATCGTTATGACGTAAGGGGCTGTTTGAAAATTGGAATACCGTCTTTTTCTGCAAGCAGCAGCGAATGTCACGTTAAAAAGCCCCGGAATCTGAAAGGGTTTCTGTATTTTCTGCCTTGCATTCATCCGCAGTTTGCGAACAATCCGGTAATTTTCCCTGTTTCAAACAAGCCCTAAATCTGATTTTGGAACGAATCAATTTCTGTTCTAGTGATATTAAAAGAGGTTGAAATGAAAAGAATCCTGTTGTCCGGCTGCAATGGCAAAATGGGACGCATTATCGCAGGATGCGTTCGAGAGCGAAGGGACTGTACCATTGTGGCGGGTATCGATCCGTGCGGCCGTCCGCTTGATGGTTTCCCTGTTTTTACCGCACCGTCCGATTGTGCGGTTGAAGCGGATGTTATCATTGATTTTTCCCATCCCAACGCACTTGAACCGCTGCTGCAATATGCCGTCGCCGCGCACCTTCCGGCAGTAATTGCGACGACCGGCCTTTCGCAAGCTCAGACAGAGCAGATCCGTAAAATATCCACATCCGTACCGCTGTTCTTTACCGCCAATATGTCGCTTGGCGTCAACCTGCTTATGGAACTTGCCAAAAAGGCGGCCGCCGTACTGGGCGGGCAATTTGATATCGAAATTATCGAAAAACACCACAATCAAAAAATTGACGCACCGAGCGGAACAGCACTCATGCTGGCTGACGCCGTTTCAGATGTCTTGGAAAAACGTCCGAAGTATGTCTATGACCGGCATGTCATGCGGGAAAAGCGTACAAAAGATGAGATCGGTATCCATGCGGTCCGTGGCGGAACAATTGTGGGCGAACATGAGATTCTATTTGCGGGACGCGACGAGGTGTTGACGTTGTCTCATACCGCGATGAGTAAAGAGGTATTTGCAACAGGCAGCATCAATGCGGCGCTGTTTTTGTGCGGCCGTCCAAATGGACTTTACAATATGGGCGATCTGGTTTCCGGGATGGCTGGGCAGTAAAATGAATGAAAGGAACGATTGTCTATGGATGGTGTGGGCGTCACAAAAATAACTGTGAGCGAGGATGTCGCGCTTGTTACCTTTTGCCGGATGCCGACGGACCCTTCGGTCATGGCGGGTGTTTTTTCGGATCTCGCATCCGCTGGGATTAACGTCGATATGATCAGTCAGACGGCGCCACAGGGTCGGACAGTCGATCTTTCGTTCACGATCCCTTCCTGCGATCTGCTGGCGGTTCTTGACATCCTGAACCATTTCCGTGAAGCGCATCCAAGCGTTCGGCCGATGATGAGCAATGGAAACTGTAAAATCCAGTTATACGGCGATCAGATGCGCGAGCTTTGCGGCGTCGCAGCGTCTGTTGTCTCTGCCGTGGCACAGAGCGGCGCAGACCTGATGCTGATCACAACAAGCGAGGTTGATATCTCCCTTCTGATTCCCCAGGCGTGCTGTATGGACTGTGTCCATGCGCTTGAAAAAGTATTCTCGGTCCAAGCTTCTTACGGATAAACGGATAAGCTGAACATAAAGAGAGGGGCGGCATATGCCGCCCCTCTCTTTATGTGTTATGGTCACTCTGATGAAACTGTTTAAGATTTCCAATTTTTTGACGCCGTGCCTCAAGAATTTCTTCAATACGCTCGGGACGAATATCCTGCTGCGCCATCAGTACAAGCAAATGATAAAGCAGATCACAGATCTCCTCCTCGGTGTCTGCATTGACGCCGTTTTTCGCGGCAATGATGACTTCGCTGCATTCCTCGCCGCATTTTTTCAGGATCTTGTCAAGCCCCTTTTCAAACAGGTAACAAGTATAGGAGCCTTCCTGCGGCGCGTCTCTGCGGCTGAGAATCACGTCATAAAGCCCTTTGAGAACATCGTTCATTTATCTTCCCTCCAAATTTCCTTAAAAAAGCAACTATGCGCGCCGGTGTGACAGGCATTTCCTGTTTGTTCGACGGTTATAAGCAACGTGTCGTCGTCACAATCGGCGCGCAGATCCACCACCTTTTGAAGATGGCCCGATGTCGCGCCTTTATTCCATAATTCCTGACGCGACCGGCTGTAAAACCAAGTATAGCCCGTTTCAAATGTTTTTTGCAGACTTTCACGGTTCATATAAGCGAGCATCAGCACCTCTCCGGTGCCCTTCTCCTGTACGATCGCAGGAATCAATTCCGACTTTTGAAAATACAGCTCCAGATTGTGCATCATGGCCTCCTGACTGGGATGCCGCATCCAGCCAGATGCACCTTCACCTGCTCGACCGTCAGCTCCCGAAAATGAAACAGCGAAGCGGCAAGCGCCGCATCTGCGCCAGTTTGCTCAAATACATCTGAAAAATGCTCCAGCGTCCCGCAGCCGCCCGAAGCGATCACAGGGATGGAAACCGCCTGCGAAACAGCGTTTGTCAGATCGAGATCAAAACCATTTCTGCATCCATCCGTATCCATTGACGTAAGCAAAATTTCACCTGCGCCGAGACGCTCGCATGTTTTGGCCCATTCAACAGCATCCCGCTGCATGTCGATCCGTCCGCCATTCACCACGACCGTGAAGCCGTCTCCATCCGCTTTACGGCGCGCATCAATTGCAGCCACAACACATTGGCTGCCAAAACGGCCGGCGGCCTCTCGGATCAGCTGCGGATTGCGCACGGCTGCTGAATTGACAGAAACCTTATCGGCGCCGGCGCGCAAAAGCGCCTGAAAATCGTCGACAGAGCGGATACCTCCCCCGACTGTAAGGGGTACAAATACGTTGCGCGCCGTATTGCGCACAACATCGAGCATCGTTCCGCGCCCCTCATGCGTCGCAGTGATATCTAAAAAGGTAATTTCATCGGCTCCCTGACGATCATACTCGATCGCACATTCGACCGGATCACCGACCTCGCGGATTCCGACAAAATTGACGCCTTTGACGACCATGCCGTCGCGCACATCCAGACAAGGGATGATTCGTTTGGCTAGCATGTCTGCTCACCTGCCGTTTCAATAGCGCGGCGCAGATCAAGGCCGCCGGTATAGAGCGCTTTACCGCAAATAACGCCGTAAAGCCTTAGAGCTGTACAGGCTTCTACGTCGCTAAGATCACGTACACCACCGCTCGCGATGATATTGCAGGAAACAGCCTTGCGCAACGCAGAAAGCTGTTCAAGGTTTACACCCTCCAGCATACCGTCTCGAGTAATATCTGTAAAGATAATATACCTTACACCTATATCCTCCATACGCCGCGCCAAATCAATATAATGCAGTGCGCTTGTATCGAGCCAGCCCTCCGTCGCAACCATGCCGTCCCGCGCATCGATACCAACAGCGATTCGGTCGCCATACGCATGGACGGCATCCCTGACGAATACAGGATTTTTAACGGCAGCCGAACCGAGAATCACACGCGAAATTCCCTTTTCCAAATATCGTTCCACCGCAGACATATCCCGGATACCGCCCCCAAGCTCCACCCGAAGGCCGCTGTGCCGGGCGACTTCCAAGAAAATATGTTCATTCTTTGCCCCGCCCTCTTTAGCGCCGTCGAGGTCAACCATATGAATCCACGCAGCACCTGCGGTACTGAACGCCGCGGCTGTCTGTACCGCATCCTCCGCTACTTTGTGCGCTGTCGCAAAATCCCCGCGGCGAAGGCGCACGCAGCACCCATCCTTGATATCGATCGCAGGTAAAATAATCATTGGCATAACCTCGCAAAATTTTTCAGCATCGCAAGCCCCGCCTCTCCGCTTTTTTCCGGGTGGAACTGCGCGCCATAGACAAAACCACGGTGTACAAGCGCAGGGATACGTTCGCCGTATTCCGTATAGCAGGAAACATTTTCATCCGGCGTGTGAACGCAGTAAGAATGTACAAAATAGACATATTCCCCGTTTTTTGAATGCTCTGTCAATGCACAAGGATGGAGAACTGTCAAATCATTCCACCCCATATGCGGTATTTTGAGCCCGCCGCTGTTAATCAGGCGTACCTGGCCGGGGATTAATCCAAGCCCCTGCGTTTCCTCAAATTCATAGCTGCGCTCAAACAGCATCTGCATACCCAGGCAGATACCAAGCAAAGGCTTTTTCTGCGCCTGTTCACAGATGATCGATACAAGCCCCGACGCATGCAGCCGGTGCATCGCCTCCGGGAATGCGCCGACCCCCGGCAATATGACGCCGTCACAGATTTCCAGAACAGCCGGGTCGTCTGTGGTACAACAGGTAATATTCAGATAAGCAAGCGCATTCTGCACGCTAAACAGATTGCCGGCGCCATAGTCGACGATCGCAATCATACCTTACAGCACCCCTTTCGAGGAGAGGACGCCGCCGTCTCTCGGTACAACAGCTTCTTTTAACGCATGAGCCGCCGCTTTAAACAGCGCCTCGATTCTGTGGTGATCGTTTTCACCGTACAAAACGCGCAGATGCAGCGTCATACCGGCGCCAAAGGCAAGGGCGCGAAAGAACTCGCCTGTCATGCAGCAATCGAACGCACCGACCGACTGGTTTGTAAACGCACAGTCAAACACAAGAAACGGACGGCCGCTGATATCGACGGCGCAGAAGGCGAGCGTCTCGTCCATCGGAATGAAAAAGCTTCCGTAGCGCGCGATAGAGCTTTTGTCACCGAGCACCTTTGAGAAAGCCTGTCCGAGCACAATGCCGGCATCCTCAATGGAGTGATGGCAGTCAACTTGTAAGTCGCCCGTCATATTGAGCGTCAAATCAAACCCGCTGTGCACCGCGAACGCCTCCAGCATATGGTCGAAAAAGCCGATGCCGGACGACCCGGAAAAGCGTCCTGTTCCATCGAGGTCAAGCGACAGCTCAATATCTGTTTCCTTGGTTGTACGCCGAATGGTACATGCACGCATCCAGTTCCCCTCCTATACAATCAATGCAGGATTTCGTCAAGCAGACGAATCACAGCGCGATTTTCCGGCGGGCCGCCCGCCGAAACCCGCAGATAATCGCCGAGATTGCGCACCGCCACGCCGCGCGCCGCCATCCGGCCGGCTGTTTCCCGCGCATCGGACAGCCGGAGCAGGACAAAATTGGCCTGCGTATTCCAAACGCCCAGGATATCATCCTTGGCTGCGGCAAGCGTGCATAACCGGCTGTGCAGATCATCGCGCGACCGTTTGATGTCTTCGATACAGGACTTAATGTAATCCGGATGTGAAAGCAGCACACAGCCGACCGCCTGCGTCATTGTATTGACGTTATACGGGGATTTTGCGGCCTTGAGCGCGATCGCCAATGTCGGATGCGCGACGGCAAAACCCAAGCGGATCGCCGCCATTCCGAACGCCTTTGAAAAGGTCTTGAGTACGATCATGTTCCGATATGTTCCGGTTTTCGAAAGCAGAGAACCTTCGGCAAAATCCATATACGCTTCATCGACGACAACAAGACAACCGGGCAGCGCCTCCACCACCCTGCGCACCGCATCCTGCGAGGCGCACAGGGAAGTTGGATTACAGGGATTGGAAAACATCACAAGACGCGCGTTGTTCTCCCGTGCCGTCTGGATCAGTCTGTCCGCATCAAGTTCCAGAGAAAATGCGTCCTTATCCAATGCGATATGGCGCACGCCGCATGGCTGCGCGTAAAAAGCATACATGGAAAAATCCGGCGAAACCGTGATCATCACATCCCCTGGATTCGTAAACCAGTTGACGATTAAGCCGATCAATTCATCAGACCCATTGCCCGCGACCACATGTGACGGCGCAACCGAAAAAAAGCCGGCAAACGCCTCGCAAAGCTCTGTGCAGTATGGGTCCGGATAACGGTTAAAATCGATGGAACAAATTGCCTTTGCAAACTCGGAAAGCAGCTCCGGCGGCGGCGAAAGAAAGCTCTCATTCGCGTCGAGACGGATGTTGAAAAGACCCTCAAGCGGCGCGTAGGGCGCCAGGTTTTTCAGTTTTTCCGGCAGCTCATAAGCCGTTTGATCAGACATCGGAAAACCTCACTTTAATCGAATTCGCGTGTGCTGTAAGCCCTTCACGCTCGGCAATCCGCACAATATGCCCTTGCGCTTCCATCAGCGCAGGCCTCGTATAATACACGAAGCTCGACTTCTTCACAAAACTGTCGACGCCAAGCGGTGAGAAAAACCTTGCCGTGCCGGAGGTCGGCAGCACATGGTTGGGGCCTGCATAGTAATCGCCGAGCGGCTCGGGCGAATATTTACCCAAAAATAAAGAGCCAACATTGTCTATTTTTCCGATATATTCGAGCGGATTTTCCGTCATGATCTCCATATGTTCGGGCGCAAGCTCGTTGGCCAGGTCGATCATTTCCTGCGGACAGCGGCAAATGATGATCGCGCCGTAATTTTCGAGCGACTGGCGGATAATTTCGGCACGCGAAAGCGCGGAAGCCTGACGTTCAAGCTCGCCGGCTGTTTGCTGGGCGATGCGTTCGCTTGTCGTCAGCAGGATCGCCGATGCGAGCGCGTCATGCTCCGCCTGGCTCATCATATCCGCTGCGAGATAGACAGGGTCAGCGGTGTCGTCGGCCGCGATGAGGATTTCGCTCGGACCGGCGATCATGTCGATGTCGACAACGCCGTACAACAGCCGTTTGGCCGTTGCCACATAGATATTGCCCGGTCCGACGATCTTATCGACGCGCGGCACGCTTCCTGTTCCATATGCGAGCGCCGCGACAGCCTGCGCGCCGCCCATCAGGAACACCCGGTCTACGCCCGCAATTGCGGCCGCCGCGAGAATATCGGGATTTGCGCGCCCATCCTTCATCGGCGGCGTGACCATGACGATTTCACCCACGCCCGCGATGCGCGCCGGGATGCAGTTCATCAGCACGGACGACGGATAGGCCGCCGTCCCCCCCGGCACATAAAGCCCCACGCGGGCCAATCCACGGATGCGCTGGCCCATCATCACACCGTCGTCACGCGTGTCAATAAAACTCTGCTGCTTCTGGCGCAAATGAAACGCAGAAATTTGTTCCGTAGCGGCGAGCAGGGCGTTGACAAATTCAGGATCCGCCATGGTCAGCGCGTCGTTGATTTCGTCGCGGTCCACCTCGAACGTATCCGGGCACGCGCCGTCAAATCGCATTGTAAATGCGCGCACCGCTTCATCGCCGCTGTCGCGCACCGCTTCAATAATCTCCGTGACGGCGGCCGTTACCCGTTTGTCGACCTCCCCGCTGCGCGCGCGCAGCGTGTCAAGCAGCGCGCGTTCCGCGCTGCCGTCCGCCCTGACAATCCTGATCATGCGTCGTCCTCCCCGGCCAAGTACTGTTCAATCTCCGAAATAAACGGCTCAATCTCCGCCTTGCGCAGCTTTAGGCTTGCAATATTGACGATGAGCCGCGCGCTGACATCGGTGATATATTCCGCCACGACAAGCCCGTTTTCCCGCAGGGTCGCGCCTGTTTCGACAATATCGACGATCGCGTCGGACAGACCCAGGATCGGCGCCAGCTCGACAGAACCCTCGATCTTTACAAAGTTGACGTCCATATTCTTCCGTTCAAAAAAGGCGCGCGCCACATTGACATATTTTGACGCGACACAGCGCGTATGGTACCCTGCGTAAAAGTCCACGCCCTCCGGCACAGCCAGAGCGAACCGGCACCGGCCGAATCCAAGATCGGCCACCTCATAAAAGGTGCCGCCCATCTCCATGATGGTATCCTTGCCGACAATACCGATGTCGCAGACGCCATTTTCAACATAGGTCGCCACATCAGCCGCCTTGGCGAGCACTACCTCCATATTCGCATTCGCGATCGGCAAAATCAGCCGCCGTCCCTTCTCACGGACCGCCGTACAGTCGTAGCCGAGACGCTCGAACATCGCAATGCTGTCCTTTTCAAGCCTGCCCTTTGTCAGGGCGATTCGGATCGGCTTCATCATGCACGTCCCTCCCGCTGCATTTTTACAAGATCGACCACTTCAATGTCGTCATCCACAACATGAAGCTGGCGGATACCACGGCGGCGTGCGTAGTCGGCCGACGCGTCATAGTCGTCAAACATGCTGCTTTCCACGACAAGGCCGTTGTCGGTCAGCGAACGGATATAGTTGACCGCCTGCGGCAAATGCGCTTCGTCGGAAAATACCAGGATATCCGGCGTTTGGGGCGGCTGCTTTTCAATGACCGCAGACGCCAGATCGGCATTGACAGCAAAACCGACCGCAGGAAGCGCCGCGCCGAAATCGCTGATCAGATTGTCATAGCGCCCGCCGGACAGGACCGGCTCGCCGATGCCGTCAAAATAACCGCGGAAGATGATGCCGGTATAATATTCAATCTGGTTGACAAGCCCCAAATCGACGATCACGCTGCCCTCCAGCCCAAGCTGGCGCAGATAATCGTAAATGGAACGCAGATAGTCAAGGCTCTCACGCGCGCCGTTCTCATCAAAAAGCGCATACGCCTTCTCAAAGACCTCCTCGCCGCCGAACAGCCGCGGCAGATACCGCAGCGCCAGCGCCGCGCGCGCCGCCCCAAACGGATCGAGCAGGTCGCCGAGCGCCGGGTAATTTTTTTGTTCGATACACTGACGGATCTGTTCCTTTGTCTCTCCCGGCGCGTCCAGGCTGTCGATCAGCGCCTTGAAGTATCCGATATGGCAAAGCTCGATGCGGAATCGCTCCCCGCCGATGTCTGAAAGCCCCGAGGCGGCCAGCTCCACGATCTCCAGATCACTGCGCAGCGCATTGGAACCAATCAGCTCCACTCCGGTCTGAAACACCTCGTTGCGTTTACCGCGCAGATCATGCTCCACACGATAAACGTTTTCACTGTAATAGAGGCGCAGCGGCATCGGGGAGGCTGCCAGACGCGTCGCCACCAGCCGGGCGATTGGGATTGTGCAGTCCGGCCGTATGACCATCAGCCGGCCGCGCGTGTCGGTCAGTTTATACATATTTTCCTGCGGAAAATGCGCGGCGGAGGAACCGAACACATCGTAAAATTCGATCGCCGGCGTGATGACCTGCCGGTAGCCGCGCGCGCGGAACATCGTGGTAAGGCGGCTGACAGCCTCCCCGCGCGAAACGCATTCGCCAAACAGCAGGTCACGGGTCCCGTCGGGCGTCACCTTGTCGTAGTACCTCATGAGAGCCTCCTCGATGCGATTTACTTTACTATGCTAATATGTTATCAAACTAAATCCAAATTGTCAATAGAACCACACCATGCCGGCTGTTAAAAAAACGACACCTGCGATGTTTCCGGCAAATCGCCGAGCGCGCCTGCTCCACGCAGCATTTCAATGACTGACTTGGAAACACCCGCGCGGTTTGAAATATCGTCCGCTGAGATAAACTGCTCGGTTTTGGCCGTCTCCCACAGACTCCTGGCGGCCGCCTCCCCCACGCCCTTGAGCGCCATAAACGGCAGGCGGATCTTGCCGTCCTCCACCTCATAAATGCTGTAATGCGATTTATACAGATCGACCGGTAAAAAGGAATAGCCCCGCGCCTGGCATTCGTGAATGATCTGGAGCATGGTCAAAACACCCTCGTCCTTGGCCGTTCGCTCGTTGCCCATCTGGAGCAGGTTTTGTATCTTGCGTTTCGTGGCCGATTTGCCCTGCACGGCGGCTTCCGCGTCAAAGTCGCCGCCGCGCACCGTAAAGATAACCGCGTAGAATGCCAGAGGGTGATAGACCTTGAACCAACACAGTCGGATTGAAGCAATATCATACGCTGCGGCGTGTGCTTTCGGGAACATGTACTTAATTTTCAGACAGCTATCGATATACCACTGCGGTACGCCGTGTTCCCTCATGGCGGTCATGTGTTCCTCTGTAAGCAGCTTCGGCGCGTTGCCCTTACGGGTAATCTCCATGATCTTAAACGCCATCTTCGGCTCCAGCCCCTTGTGCAGCAGATACGTCATGATGCTGTCGCGCGTACCGATGACGTTTGAAATCGTACAAACCTTATTTTTAATCAGCTCCTGGGCGTTTCCGAGCCAGACGTCCGTCCCGTGCGACAGGCCGGAAATTTGCAGCAGGTCTGAAAAATTTTTCGGCTGCGCTTCAATCAGCATGCCGCGGACAAAATTTGTACCGAATTCCGGGATGCCGAGCGTACCGGTATTGCAGTCGATCTCCTCCTCCGTAACGCCAAGCGCCTCCGGCGAGAGGAACAGGCTCATAACCTTCTGGTCGTTCATGGGAACGTCATTGGCGTCGATGCCGGTCATGTCCTTGAGATATTTATACATCGTCGGAACATCGTGTCCAAGCTCGTCCAGCTTGAGGATCGTATCGTGCAGAGAATGGAAGTCAAAGTGCGTCGTCGTGATATCTGAATTTGGATCGTCCGCCGGGCGCTGCACCGCGGAAAAATCAAAAACCTCATGGTCGGACGGCACTACAACCATACCGCCCGGATGCTGGCCAGTCGTGCGCTTGACGCCGGTGCATCCAATCGCGAGACGCTCCTCCTCCGCGCGCGTCATGATCAGCCCGCGCTCCTGCGCATACTTTTTCACAAAGCCGTAGGCTGTTTTTTCCGCAACGGTCGAAATGGTACCGGCCTTGAACACGTGCGTTGGGCCGAACAATTCCTCCGTATATTTATGGATCTGCGCCTGATATTCGCCGGAAAAGTTCAGGTCGATATCGGGCGCCTTATCGCCGTCAAAGCCGAGGAACGTTTCAAACGGGATATCATGCCCGTCCTGCTTATAGGTGGCGCCGCACATCGGGCAGGCTTTTTCCGGCAGGTCAAATCCGGAGCCGACCGAACCGTCAGTGATGAATTCGCTGTAATGGCAGTCCGGGCAGTAGTAGTGCGGAGGCAGCGGATTGACCTCGGAAATGCCGGCCATTGTCGCGACAAACGACGAACCGACCGAACCGCGCGAGCCGACATGATAGCCCCCTTCCTCGCTTTTGGCCACCAGCTTCTGCGCGATCATGTAAAGCACGGCAAATCCATGCTTGATGATCGAGCCAAGCTCGCGCTCCAACCGCTTGGACACAAGTTCAGGCACCTGCCCCTGATAACCGTAAAGCTCCATAGCCTTGGCGCGCGTGATGCGCTGCAAATCCTCGTCGGAGCCTGGGATGGTCGGCGTAAACGTCCCATCCGGGATCGGCTTGATATTTTCCACCATATCCGCAATCAGGTTTGGATTCTCTATGACAACTTCATGCGCCTTCTGCGCGCCAAGGTATTCAAATTCCTTGAGCATCTCGTCTGTCGTGCGGAAATACAGCGGCGCCTGCTGGTCGGCGTCGGCAAAGCCCATGCCCGCCATCAGGATTGCTCGGAATTTTGCGTCGCCCGGGTCCATGAAGTGGACGTCGCAGGTTGCGACAACCGGGATGTTCAGCCGCTCTCCAAGCCGCACGACCGTTTCGTTAAACTCCCGGATGGCCTGCTCGTCCGCAACCATATTGCTGCGCACCATATATTCGTTGTTTGCGACCGGTTGGATTTCCAGATAATCGTAAAAACGCGCGATATCGCACAGGTCGCCCCAGCTTTTCCCCTCCACGATCGCGCGGTAAAGCTGTCCGGCTTCACAGGCGCTTCCGATCAAAAGGCCCTCTCTGTGTTCAATCAGCTTGCTTTTGGGGATACGCGGACGTTTGGCATAGTAATCCAGATGGGAAATCGAAATCAGACGGTAAAGGTTTTTTAACCCTGTCAGATTTTTGACCAGGATAATCTGATGATACGTCGGCGATTTTTTGACATCGACCGCAGCAAGCGATGTATTGATTTGTCCAATATCGCTGCATGCGCGCTCCGACTGCATCAGTTCCATCATACGTATGTAGATCCTGGCGAGCATTTCAGCGTCGTCACATGCACGGTGGTGATTGAACTCGCCAAGCCCGAGATGCTTTGCAACGATATCGAGCTTATGCTTTTTCAGCTCCGGAAACAGGGAACGCGACAGCACGACTGTATCAATCGCGGTAAAATTGTATTCCATGCCGCAGCGCCGGGCGCACTGCCGCAGAAAGCTTGTGTCAAACGGCGCGTTATGTGCGATCAGCACCGCGCTGCTGCCCCCACAGAATGCATAGAACTGGCGCAGCGCCTCCCCTTCGAGCGGCGCGCCGCGCACATCGTCGTCGGTGATGCCGGTCAGCTCTGTAATCTTCGGCGGGATCGAACGCTCCGGGTTTACAAATGTGTTGAAGCGGTCGACGATCTCACCGTTGCGCAGTTTCACCGCGCCGATCTCCGTGATGCGTTCAGTCGCAGCGGAAAGGCCGGTCGTCTCCAGGTCAAATACAATCATCTCGCTGTCAAACCTGCCGTGCGCATTACCGCTGACAGCCTGAACCACGTCGTCGACGAAATAGGCTTCGACGCCGTAGATCACTTTGATATCGCCGCCGCTCTTGCGGATTTTGGCAACGGCGTTCATGCAGTCCGGAAATGCCTGCACCACGCCATGATCGGTGATCGCGACCGCCTTGTGCCCAAATTCGTAGGCACGTTTAATCAGTTTGGCCGCGGGTGTTATGCCATCCATCGCCGACATGTTCGAATGCATGTGCAGCTCGACGCGCTTTTCCTCGCATAGATCGCGCCGCGGGATTTTCTTTACAGTCGCGATACTGTCGGGCCGCATCACATTCTCACGGTCAAACCGGTCATATTCAATCAGGCCGTGCATAGCGACCGTATCGCCCTCGTGCAGCTCGTCGAGCGCCTTCATCTTCTTGTCAAACCGGCCGATCACCTTCGCACAATAAGAGCCGGTGTAATCAGTAAAATAAATCGACAAAATGAGCGTCTTTTCATCGCGGCTGGTACGGCGGTCAATTTTGAATACATCGCCCCATACTGTCACATTGCCGCTTTCAATATTTACCTGCGCCATCTCTATGGGGCGGCCCTTCGGGGGATTTCCGTAAAGCGTAACCATGGAACCAGGCTCAAACGGCAAATCGTGCGCATCGAAGGAAAGGCGCGCCGCCGCCGGAATGACTGCACCGTTCTCCGGCTTCTTTTCCGCCTGCTGCGGCGTGGGCGGCGTATACCTGATCGGCTTGGGTCGCACCTTTTCAACTGTTTCCTGATACAGCGCGCTGTCAGGCGCGACCTCGAGCACGCCGTCGAATACAATCCGCACCTCGCGCCCGAATTCCTCACGTATGACTGCGGAAAGCTTTTGCGGGCAATGGATGCTTTCGAGGAATTCCTGCCCGCCATGCGTCAGATAGATGCGCAGCGTTTCATCAATTAAATCACAGCGGCAGCCGGTAAAAAAACCGTTGACCGGCACGCCTTCGCTGCCCAGACGCGCAATCAATTCCGGCAGATGCTCGCTTGACAGCATACCGCCGTCATAGCGCGGATGGACCGCAGCATCGTTTAAGGAGAACGCCGCCGCCAGACGCCGGCCAAGCTCAGAAAGCGCAGCATACGGCGTCAGCTCGTCCAAACCGAGCGAAACGCACATCGACCGCTTCTGCTGGTCAATCTGCATGCCAAGTACCGTCCCGCGCGCAAGCGCACCGGGCGGCAGCTCTATGTATTCGCCAAACAGTTCGATCAGGGACGCCAAATTTTTTACACTCCTTCAGACTCCATCCGCCCAATTTCTTCCAACAGCACGTCCAGGATTTGCTCCTCCGGATATTTTCCGTACGGTACGCCCTTTTTAAAGAGCAGAGCCTCGCCGTTTCCGCCCGCAATGCCGATATCAGCCTCGCGCGCTTCGCCAGGTCCGTTAACCGCACACCCCATGACAGCAACCTTGATCGGCTTGTTACAGTCCGCCAAAGCCTTCTCCACACGCTCTGCAAGCGCGATCAGATCGATCTGTGTACGCCCGCAGGTCGGACAGGAAACGATTTCAACGCCCGTTCCCTTTCCAACAGCCTTCAAAATATCGCGCGCCGCCCTAACCTCCTCGATTGGGTCGTCTGTCAGCGAGACTCGGATCGTATCGCCGATCCCGTCGCAAAGCAGAGATCCTATGCCGACCGCGGATTTAATAATCCCCATGCGGCGCGTACCGGCCTCCGTTACGCCCAGGTGCAATGGGTAATCCATCTGCGCCGCAGCCAGACGGTATGCCGCAATCATAGACGGGACATTTGACGACTTGATTGATATGACAATGTTGTTAAAGTCAAACCGTTCCAAAAGCCGTGCATGATACAGGGCGCTGTCAACAAGCGCCTGCGGTGTCGGCGCGCCGTATTTGGCAAGGATCTGCTTTTCCAGGGAACCGGAATTGACGCCGATACGAATCGGAACGCCGGCAGCCGCACATGCGTCAGCGACGGCGCGCACATGCGCGTCGTCGCCGATGTTTCCAGGATTGATACGGATTTTATCGATGCCCGCCGCGACACAATCTAGCGCAATGCGGTAATCAAAATGGATATCAGCAACAAGCGGGATACGCACCGCGCTGCGGATCTGCTCCACCAGCCGGACCGACGCGCGGTCAGGGACCGCGACGCGAATAATGTCGCAGCCCGCCGCCTCAAGCGCGCGCGCCTGACGAACATTTCCCGGGACATCCGACGCCGGTCTGTTAAGCATCGACTGCACCGCGGTGGATGCGCCTCCTCCGATTGTTACTGATCCGATTTTAACCGTCCTTGTCATGAAAGCTCCTTTTCTCCGGGTTCTCTGAAACTTTGCCATTTTACAGAGATTACCGGACTTGCATTTAGAAAAACCTCAGAATATCGTTGAAGGTGACAACAAGCATCAAGCCCATCAGAAGGATAAAACCCGCAGCATGGATAACGCTTTCATATTTTTGATTGATCGGCCTGCGAATGACCAGCTCGATCAGCAAAAACAGAAGCCGTCCGCCGTCGAGCGCAGGAATAGGCAGAAGATTAAACACGCCGATATTGACCGTAATAAATCCCACGAGCAACAGCAGCGTCTTAAGCCCAGCCGTGCTCGCCTGACCGATCACAGTAGAAACGCCGACCGGACCGCTCAACTCTGCGAGTGTAAAATTGCCCGTAATCAGGTTGATAAATGACAGCCAAACCTGTCGGATAATTGAAAACATCCAAAGAACCGCGTAACGTGCGCTGCCCCAGAATGTTTTAGGTGTTATGTCCACTACAAATCCCGGATCGACGACACGTGTACCGTCCTCCATAATGGTCATGCCGAGATTGACGCCGGGCACAGAAATCTTCCGGCCATCGCGGATCACAACAAAATCAATAATACCGTCCTTGTCGCTGACGATTGAAAAGGAGATGTCGTTCGAAGTAAAGACGCGGTGCCCGTTGACACTGATAACCTCGTCTCCGACACGAAGCTCCGACGCGGCTGCCTGCGGACTGCGCAGCTCATAGATGATGGTGGTGGGCAAAGATGTGCGCATGGAGACAAGCACAGACAGGATCACAAATCCAAGCAGCAGGTTCATCGCCGCGCCGGCGCAGACAAACAAAATCCGTTTCCAGAGCCGCACATTGCAGTACGCGCGCGGATCGGAGCTGTCCTCGTCCTCCCCCTCGACCGAGACATAACCGCCGATCGGCAAGGCCCGCAGCGAATATTTTGTTTCACCGCGCGTGCGCGACCAAAGCACCGGCCCCATACCCAGCGCAAATTCATTGACGCGCATTCCGGAAAGCTTGCCGACTGTAAAATGTCCCAGTTCATGGACAAATATCAAGAGGCCAAATACAAGGATTGCGACGATCACCTGAAAAACAATGCTCATAAATTCAAGTTCCTCACCATGCCATAGCGCCCCAACCCGCCGGGACGCTGTAATCAGGACGTAAAACCATCCTCTTTTTTATAGTATTCTTATCTGCTTTTACAATATTCCAGAACAAGTTCACGGGCAGTTTTATCTGTTTCATCGATCTCCCGCACGGTGTACTGCTTACTACCTTTACATGGAATTGTTTCAAGCACATGGCCTACCGCAAGCCCAATTTTTGAAAAACCAATCTTGTTGTCCAAAAAAAGCGCAACGGCTTGTTCATTTGCAGCATTTACGGCACAGGGGTAAAGCCCGCCGCGACGGATCGCTTCAATGGCATGGCGCAGGCAAGCAAATGTTTCATAATCGGGACGTTCAAAGGTCAATGTTCCATACTCTGCAAGTGATAATCTCTTGGCGGAGGTTTTCATCCGGCGCGGCCAGGTCAGCGCATACTGAATGGGGACAGCCATATCCGGAGTCCCAAGCTGTGCAATAACCGCTCCATCACAGAATTCAACCGCCGAATGGATAATGCTCTGCGGATGCACAACGATTTCTATTTGCTCCGGCGTCAGCCCAAACAGCCACATTGCTTCTATGTACTCAAGCCCTTTGTTCATCAGCGTTGCGGAATCGACAGTAATTTTTGCCCCCATCGACCAATTGGGATGACGCAGGGCGTCAGCCAGCGAAACGTGTTCAAGCTCCGCAGCGCTTTTCCCGCGAAACGGACCGCCGGAAGCGGTCAGGATGATTTTGGAAAGGTCGCCGCGGCTGCTTCCCTGAAGCGACTGGAAAATTGCGCTATGTTCGCTGTCGACCGGCAGCAGGCCGGCGCCTGTCCGGGCAACCGCCTCCATAACAAGCTGTCCGCCGGCAACAAGCGTTTCCTTGTTGGCAAGCGCGACGGTTTTCCCCGCCTCGATCGCGGCAAGCGTAGGCCGCAGGCCGACCATACCGACGACAGCGTTGCAGACAACATCATTTTCAGGCAGCGCGGCGGCTTCACACATCCCATCGACGCCAGCCAGAATTTGGACCGGCAGGTCGGCCAAACGCATTTTTATGTCTGTATATGCATTTTTGTCTGAAACGACAACACAGCGAGGGGAAAATTCCCTCGCCTGTTGTTCAAGCAGATCAACGCTCTTGTTTGCAGCAAGGACATTGATCCGATATCCAAGTGCTTTACAGCACGCCAACGTCTGGACGCCGATTGAACCGGTTGATCCCAGAAGCGCGATTTTTTTCGTCAAAGAAATGCCTCTTTTCCGTCAAATTACAGATGCGCCAGCGGAAACCACCGGCTTGCCATAAAGATAAGCGGGGCCACCATCAATACGCTGTCGAATCGATCCATGATTCCGCCATGTCCCGGCATGATGGAACCATAATCCTTGACTTTATACTGCCGCTTAATTACAGACGCGGACAAATCGCCCACAATACTGAAAACAGACAGCACCGGTGTAACGATCAAAATAGCGGCGTAATTCACAACAATCGGATGTCCAAGCGCATCGGCTGCCAGGGAATAAAGCCACGCCAGCAGAAGCATCGCCGCTTCTGCGAATATAACCCCGCCAACAGCGCCCTCCACGGTTTTTTTGGGGCTGATATACGGCGCGAGCTTATGCTTTCCAAACGCCCTGCCGGCAAAATAGGCGCCTGTGTCGGAAAGCCATGCGCCGCCCAATGCCATCAAAACATAAAAAATACCGAGCCACATTCCATATCTGTCACGGATATAGACCACTGTTGTTAAAGAAAATGGAATCACCAGACAGAACAGGAAGCTCATTGCAATCTGTTCGATATGCAATTTTTCATGGAAACGCAGCAGCGCAATAAACAGCGCCGCCACATAAATATAGCAGATCGGTACAATGTACCGCATCGCCCACTGCATTGGTAAAAATGGAATAATTGCCGTAAAAAGCAGTGCCGGAATGGCAACTGCACGACTCTTGAAGCACCCTGTCGCGGACAACAGCTCATAAACCGCCAATAACGAAATAAGTGCTATCGCGGTATTTAAAACGGCTGTGTCAAAAAAAACACAAACCACAAACAAAATCAGCAAGCCGACGCCGGAGGTGATCAATCGCTGTTTCATGTTAAAGGACTCCATTTCAGGCCCGAACACAGTACGGGCCGCTGCATTACACGCCGCCGAACCGCCGGTTACGGCTTAAAAAAACACGAATTGCCTGATCGAGATGCGCGGGTGTGAAATCGGGCCACAGCACATCCATAAACACAAACTCTGCATAGGCCGACTGCCAAAGCAAAAAGTTTGAAATGCGCTGCTCGCCGCTCGGACGAATAATCAAATCAGGATCAGGCTGTCCGGCTGTATATAGCGTCTCGGAAAACAGATGCTCATTAATTAATTTCCAATCAAGCGTTCCTTCTGAACACTGCTTTGCAATCGCGCGCGCCGCATGTACAATTTCATCACGTCCGCCATAATTTAGCGCAATGTTCACATTGATAGCCGTATTGGCGGCGCTGTCATGCTCCACACGCTCGATCATCTCTCGGATATCGCTGGAGAGCGGACCACGTTCTCCTAAAAAACGCAGGCGTGCATTCTCATCACGATGCTTATAGGTATCGGTTAAATAGCGGCGTAAAAGATCCATCAGCGCCTCGACTTCATCGGGCGGCCGCTTCCAGTTTTCCGTTGAAAACGCATACACCGTCAAATATTTGACGCCGATTTCACGGCAATGCCGCGCGATCTTGCCAAAGGTATCCGCCCCCTGGCGATGACCGGCGCTTCGCGGCAAGCCGCGCTTTTTGGCCCATCGTCCATTTCCATCAAGAATGATGCCGATGTGCGCCGGCATAGAGCCGGACGGCACATCGGCAAACGGTGTGTTTGCCATTTGATTGTTTCACTCCGGTAAAAAGTCCGCCGCAGCTGACAGGTATTTGCCCGCCGAAGAACCGACGTACTCTATATTTTCATAGGCCCTTAGTACCTGTATTCCCAGTCGCCAGGCTCCGTCCAGATGAACCTTTTGTACCCGCTTGGCATTAAATTTTTTGCCGGGTGACAGCCCGACTTCAAAAATTCGCCTTGATCAATACAAAACTCTTTGTCTGACCAGCATCCTCCGGCTGTGAATACAGGTTTTTAAATTTCAAGAATTTCCTTTTCCTTTTTCGCGGCGATCTCGTCGATACGTTTGCAGAATTTGTCAGTCATCTTCTGCATCTGATCCTCAAGATCCTTCTCCTCGTCCTCGCTTACTTCACTCGACTTTTTCAAAGCTTTGAACTTTTCATTGGCGTCGCGTCGGATCGAACGGATCGCAACCTTGCTGTCCTCTCCCTGCTTTTTAATTTGCTTACAGATCTCTTTTCTGCGCTCCTCGGTCAAAGGCGGAAATACTATACGGATGACCGTGCCATCGTTTGTTGGATTGATACCAATGTCGGATGCCTGAATCGCTTTTTCGATGGACCTAAGCGTCGATTTATCCCATGGCTGGATGACAAGAATGCGCGCTTCGGATACGGAAATCGCAGCCATCGCCTGAATCTGGGTAGGCGTTCCATAATAATCGACGGTGATTTTGTCAAGCACTGCCGGATTTGCACGGCCCGCGCGGATCGCTGAGTATTCATTTTCCAACACGCGGATCGTTTTTTCCATCTTTTCGTTGTAATGCTTCAAACGTTCATTCATCTGCTTTTTCCTCCTTAACAATGGTTCCGATCTGTTCGCCGCTGATCGCGGCAAGAATATTATCCGGATTGGAAAGGCTAAACACAAGTACAGGGATGTTGTTGTCACGGCACATGGCGGCGGCTGTGCTGTCCATGACGCCGAGTCCTTTCTCCAGAACCTCCTGGAACGAAACATTGTCATACCGCACAGCGGCTTCATACTTATGCGGATCACGATCATAGACGCCGTCGACCATGGTGGCCTTAAGAATGATGTCGGCGTCAATTTCCGCCGCGCGCAGAGACGATGCCGTGTCGGTAGAAAAATATGGATTTCCCGTCCCGCATCCGAAGATCACAACGCGCCCTTTTTCCAAATGACGGATCGCACGGCCACGGATATATGGCTCAGCGATCTGCTGCATGGTGATGGCAGTCTGTACACGCACTGGGACCCGCTGCGCTTCTAGTCCATCGGCGAGAGCCAATGCATTCATCACGGTTGCAAGCATCCCCATATGATCGGCGCGCGTCCGGTCGATCTGGTCGCTGCTGCGCCCGCGGAAAAAGTTTCCTCCACCAACAACGATGCCAATCTGTGCGCCAAGTGCAACACACTTCTGGATGCTTTGGCTGATTGTACGAATAACATCGTAATCGATACCGAAGCCTTTGTCCCCCGCGAGCGCTTCACCGCTCAGCTTTAACAGCACTCGTTTGTACTTTAATGGCATATTTGACCTCCAGAGCTTCAAATATTTACAAAAATGTCTGATCAGTACCGTTTCTATTTTACAATAATCCCCGGATAAAGTAAAGGGCGCGGACGTATATTTTATACCTGCATAGATATTGTAATCAGAACCACTAGTAAACCAGAGCTTGCTCAGGTCCCGGAGAAGGCGGCGCTTGCTGATCCTTGGAAGATGGACCGACGGAATATACTTTTAGCGTATCTTTACATTTTTCCTGTCATATCTAAAAAATACCCTCGCACCCAAAGGTTTCTGCTTATAAATTTTGATGAAACAAACTTTGCTTTGCAAAACCGTGAAATGGACTGCTGGCAACAAACGGCGGTATATGTCCGGAGAGGGCAGCATACCGCCTGTTTTTTGTCCGGGGTTTCCAAAAGGAGTCCCTTCGGTACACAGCTTTACCTGCATATTCTCTAGGTCTTTCCCCAAAAATGGGCAACAAAAGAACGCAGGATGCGTTTGTATCCTGCGCTCTTGCGCATACTTATACCGTAATCATTATTTTCTTGCGAGCACAGCCCGCTCCAGCCGCTCCAGACCAGCTTTCAACGTTGCCCGGGTACAGCCGAAATTCAGACGCACAAACTGACCCGTAGGTTCCTGATAGGCGGTACCGCCTGAAAGACGAAGTCCCGCGCCGGTGAAAAAGCTCTCCAAATTCTCGGAGGCTATGCCCAAACCGCTGCAATCCATCCAGAGCAGGAAGGTAGCCTCCGGAGCAATCGGATTTATAGCCGGTACCCGCTCACGCAGGAACCGTAATGCAAAGTCCCGGTTCTCCTGAAGGTAAGCCGTCACTTGATCGGCATAGTCGTCGCCGTGGGTATAGGCGGCCTGCATAGCCACCAACCCCAGGATGTTGGTGTTGATACAGTTGCGTTCCTTGACTGCCTCGAACCGGCGGCGAAGCTCCTCATTTGGAATGATGATGACCGAGGCCACCAGGCCGGCCACGCTGAAAGTCTTGCTGGGAGAGGTACATGTAATTGTTCTTTGAGCCAGTTCCGGGCTGAGGGAGGCGATGGGGATATGCCGGCGGCCGTCAAACACAATGTCGCCGTGGATCTCGTCCGAGAGGATCACAAGATTGTTCTCTGCGCAAATCTCGCCGATTTTTTCCAGTTCCTCCCGGGAGAGAGCGCGGGAGGTGGGGTTCTGCGGATTGCAGAAAAGAAAAAGCTTTGCCGTTTTCGCTTTTTCCGACAAATCCTCGAAGTCGAACTCATACCTGCCATCCACCAACCTCATGGGGCTGGACACTACCTGCCGGCCATTTTCCAAAACCACTTCAAAAAAAGGTGTGTAGATGGGGGTATTGATCAGCACCTCGTCCCCCGGCTGTGTAAACGCCTGAACCGCAGTCGAGATAGCGCAGTCGATACCAGCCAGGAATGTGACCCACTCCTCCTGAATCTCAAATTCGTGGCGCACCTTCTGCCAGCGTGCGGCTGCCGCAGCACAGCCTTCAGGCGGCAGAGTATAGCCATAAATCCCATGTTCCACGCACTTGGCCAGCGCGGCGTTCACCTCAGGCAGAGTGCGAAAGTCAGTATCTGCGACCCAAAAGGGCAGCAGTGCATCCTTGCCCTCGCCAATGAAACGCCGATCCCATTTTGCACTGTTGTGGCCCCGGCGGTCAATGGCCTCATCGAAATGATACATCATGATTGCTCCTTTTATGGATTATGGAGAAAAGCCGCCGAAACGGCGGCTTTTCTCTTGTTGGTCTAAAATTCTTACAGGATAAAGCCAAGAATCAAATACAGCACGATTGCTCCGCCTGCGAAGCACAGAGAATACGGAAGCTGAGTCTTCACATGAGAAACCACGTCACAGTCTGTGGAGGAGCAAGTCATGATCGTTGTATCAGAAATGGGAGAAGAATGATCACCGAATACAGCGCCTCCGGCCACGGCACCCACGATCATGGGGATATGGACATTTAATGCCAGCGCCATAGGCAGCAGGATAGGCATCATGATCGCAATAGTACCTGCACTGGTACCAGTAGCGAAGGAGATCACACAGGTGAACAGGAAGGCAATTGCAGTGAAGATGGCGGGGTTGATAAGCTTCACCAGGACGCCAGACAGGTAATCGGCCGTACCCAGACTGCCCAGCAGGTTGCTCAAAGCATAGGCAAAGACCATGATGGCTACAATATCCATCATATTACCGCAGCCTTGGAAAAACGTACTGATGTTGTTCATAACAGAACCCATCTTGGTCACCGCCATTGCAATAATAAGATAGATTGTACCGGCCATGATCCCAAATATCAATCCAGTCTCTGCGTCGCCGTCCATCAGATTGCCGCTGCCGCTGTAAAAGATGTAAGCGATGGTGACCACGATCATCACCACCATGGGAATAAGTAGGAATTTAGCTTTACTGGGATCCCCCGCAATATCGGAGTCATCTTCGCCGGAGACGCTGCCGGTAGCAGCCGCTATGTAGGCTGCTTCCGCTTTTTTCATTGGACCAAAGTCCTTCTTCAAAAGCACGAAGACAGCCACACCGAGCACGGCAAAAATGCAGTAGAAGTTAAATCCAATACCGCGCACCATCTGAGTAGTGGGGTTCTCGATACCCTGGGCCTCGATAAAACTAGCAATATAGGGGCCATAGGCTGCAATGGGGACCAGGATGGACATGGGGGTAGCAGTGGAGTGAACGATCCAGGCAGTCTTTTCAGGGGAGATTCCAAAGGCTTTGGTCAAGGGACGAGAGATGGAGCCAGTGATCATCACACTTAGAGTTCCATCAATAAATACCAGCACGCCGATGAGCCAAGTGAACAGCTCAGCGCCTACACGGGATTTGACTATGCTGCGCTTCTTGATCATCAGCGCGGTAAAACCTTTCAATCCTCCCGCCTTTTCAATCAGATAAAACATACCGCCCAAGGTCAGCAGGATAATGATAATCGATGTGCTTGAAGAACTGGAAAATACATTCACAATCATATCTTTGGTGCCAACCAGCATACCCATCAGGCTATATCCGGAAAGGATAAAGTTGCCCACCAACAAAGACGCGAACAGTGCCAAAAACACGTTTTTGGTCGCCAGCGCAAGGACGATTGCCAGGATAGACGGAAGAATACTCAGAATTCCGAATTCCATAGCTTGTGCACCTCCCAAAATTTTGATCGACTTTATTCTGCCATAATTCAACGCCAAAAAATATAAGCTTCTTTACATTATTTCGTGAAAATATACGATATACGACTTATATTTTTCAATTCGTCTGGACAATTTTTAACATAATATAGCATAATATATTATATTGTGCAAATCATGCAAACGGCAAAATAATGTAAGCTGCCTTATATTTTTTGCATATGCGATATGCTATAACAAAATCAAGGGGAACGGAAAGGGGCGCCATCATTGTGATGACGAATAAAAATTTTTCTCCGTGGATCTATTGCGATCTGGAGCAATGGGGACCTCTTACGAATGAGAAGTATCTGATCAACGTAAAAGAGAAAAATGTTCTTTACAATCAGGAGGAGGATATTTCTCATATTTACATCGTCAAAAGCGGCCGGGTGCGGCTCTCTTACTTTTCCAGTGAGGGTGCGGAAAAAATATACATTTTTGCTCTCAGCGGCGGTATGTTTGGCGAGGAAACCTGTTTTGAGCCGGAAGCGCAGTTTCTCCACGCCGCCACCATCGTGGACTGTGAACTATACTGTATACCCAAGGATCAATTTCTATATCATTTGTCCCAAGATACCGCACTCAATGTTCAGGTGCTCTCCTCCATGGCGCATAAGATCCATCTCTTGATGGAGCACATCCGCCGTTTATGCTTTCTGGACGCGAGGAGCCGGGTGGCTGCTGTATTTGTGGATCTGGTCCACGTGTTCGGTGTGCCGACAAAGGATGGCATCAAGGTTCAGCTCCCTGTCATTCAGCAGGGTATCGGCAATTTGGTGAAGGCCTCACGCTTGACGGTGAACCAGGTCATTGGAGAATTCGAGGCTATGGGCCTTCTGGAGAAAAAACAAAACCGTTGGATTATTTATAATTTAGATATGCTCAAAGAGTTTAGCAAGATCCCTTGAAAGGAGGGAATTTATGAAAACAATCGCTATTCTCGGCTTTGGCTGCGCCGGCTATCACTGCGCAAAAACTCTGAGGGAATTGGGATATGAGGGGGCAATCCATGTGTTTTCCGACACCGACCTGCCCCCATACAACCCTATGCTGACGACTTATTACGCCGGTCACAGGCTGCCCTGGAAAGGGCTGTTCCCTTTCGGTTCGCTCAGCGACATAGCCCGTTCACTTCGGCTGACCGTTCACACTGGCGCTGCAGCAATTCATCTGGACACACCGGGGAAAACTCTTTATCTTGCAGATGGAAGCGTCCATACTTTCGACGCCCTGCTGATCTCGACCGGCGCCCGGGTATTCCTGCCGCCGCTGCCCGCGCTGCCGGAGAAAAATGTGTACGTCATGCGTACACCCGCCGATGCCGAAGCCCTGCGCCGGCGTTTGGATCAGGGCAATGTGAAGCAGGCTGTGGTTGTAGGTGCATCCATGGTAGGTATCAAGGTAGCTGAACTTTTCCAACGTGCAGGAGCCCGCTGTATTCTTGCTGATATGGCCCCCTCCCTCTTTCCGTTGGCAGCCGTCCCCGAAGTGGGGGCTGAACTGGGACAGAGAGTCATGGAAAAGGGTGTGCAGCTCAAATTCGGCGTTGGCCTGACCGCCATTGACGAAGTTCCGGATGGTTTAAAGGTTTCCTTTGGAACTGAAACCCTGGATGCCGACGTTGTTGTCCTTGCTATCGGAACCCGAGCTAACCTGGATTTTCTGGATGGCAGCGAACCCCAGGTGAACCGCGGCATCCTGGTCAATGAAAAAATGGAAACTTCTGCTCCGGGGATTTATGCTGCGGGAGACTGTGCCAGCGGCCGCAACATCCAGACTGGACAAAATCAGATCATTGGCCTGTGGGCAAACGCTGGCTATCAGGGCCGTACCGCAGCCGGCGCCATGCTGGGCAAGCCGGTGGATTATCCTGGAAATATGCCCCACAATATCACTCATTTCATGGATATGGATTTCATCGGCTTCGGCGATGTAAGGGCTAAAGGCGAGATCATCCGCTGCCGCAGAGACGGTTTTTTCCTGTATGCTATCCGGCAGGAGGGTACGCTGGCTCTGGTGAATATTGTGGACAATCATATCATCAGCGGAGTTATCAAAAATTATATGACCCGCAAATTTTTGGGAAGCAGCGAACCAATCAGTTCCATGCAGAAGGTCATCCTGCTGCGCAGCGGCCTTGACGAGGCCATCATCGAACTTTTGGAACGCAGCCCATTGAATGAAGGTGTCACTTATGAATGAAACTGAGCGCCTGCTCAAAGCCAAAATCCCCTGTGCAGAGACAGGTATCGATGTCAAACATACCCTTTGCGATATCTGCTGTCCCTCCTTTCACTGTGGGATCGACGCCTATGTAAAGGACGGAAAGGTCGTCAAGATCGAAGGAACTGCCGATCATCCTGTGAACCACGGCCTTCTCTGCCCCAAGGGCCTGTCCAACCGTCAGTACATCTATCGTGAGGATCGGATACGCACGCCTCTGCGCCGTGTGGGAAAGCGAGGCGAGGGAAAGTTTGAACCCATTTCTTGGGACGAAGCCTATCGTGAAATCGCCAGCCGTCTGAACGCGATCAAGGCCAAACACGGACCGGAAAGTGTGATTTTTTACTCGGGCTATACCAAATGGTATCGTCCCTTCCTGCACCGTTTCACCTATTCCTTCGGTTCACCTAATTTTCTTACAGAGTCCAGCAGCTGCATGACCTCCACCTTCCTCAATTGGTGGGTCACCACCGGAAACCCTATGTGCTCAACCGATGTGTCCAATGCAGGCATTTTTCTGGGATGGGCCTTTAATCCATACTACTCCCGCCATCTGGCCGCCCTTAACGTAGAAAAGCGGAAAGCCGAAGGGATGAAGGTGATCATCGTGGATCCCCGTATCACGCCTGCATCCCTTCGTCTGGCGGACATCCATCTCCGGCCGCGCACCGGTACCGACGGGGCCGTAGCCCTGGGCCTGGCCCATATCCTGATCCGGGATGGCAAGACTGACCGCGGTTACATCGATAAATATGTCTACGGATATGACCAGTACGCCGCCTATGTAAAGGACTTCACCCCCCAAAAAGTAGAGGAGCTTACCGGAGTCCCCGCTGAACAGTTGGAGGAAGCTGCCGCCCTCATCGCTGACAATCTTCCCATGGCTATCAACGAGAGTGCAGCCCCCTTGGCGCATCACCGCAATGGGTTCCAGAATTATCGGGCCATTATGGCGCTGTCCGCCATTCTGGGTTGCTTTGACCAGCCCGGCGGTCAGATTCCGATACAGTTCAGTTACAACTATCTTCCCGCTGGATTCTCCACCCGTGAGGATGAATTCATAATGGCCCACCATGACCGTGTCAAGGCCCCGGCTGTAGGCGCAAAACGCTTTCCAATCTGGAACGATTTTATTCATGAGGGCCAGGCCAATGACCTTTCCCGTCAAATTGAGACGGGGGATCCTTACCCCATCCATGCGATGTTGGGCTTCGGTATGAATTACCGCATCTCCCCCGATGACGAGCGGCTGAAGCAAAACCTGCTCAAGCTGGATTTTCTGGTCAATACCGAACTTTTTCTCACTGACACCTGCAAATTCTGCGATATCGTTCTGCCCGCCTGCACCTCCTTTGAGCGCAGCGACCTGAAAAGCTACGGCGGCGGCTATCTGTTTTGTACCGAGCCTGTCATCCAGCCTTTGGGCGAGTCCCGCAGTGACATCCAGATTCTCTGCGAGCTGGCTGAAGCTATGAATCTGGATGACGAGCTGCTCCGTCAAGGCCCAGACGCCTGCTGGCGCTATATCCTTCAGGATCTCCCCATCACTTTGGAGGAGCTGCGGGCTGCCGGGAAGCCCGTGAAACTGCCCGGCCTGAAACCATATGTCCCGGGTTCCATGCTGGAAAAAGGACTGAATACTGCCAGCGGAAAATTTGAGCTTTATTCCCTTGCTATTGAAAAACACCCTGGCTTCGATCCGCTTCCCACTTATACGCCACCCTTTGGAGCGGACCGGCCGGACAACGACTTGCCTTATGTGCTCTGCACATCGCCGCGCATCCAAAACGCCCTTCACAGCCGGCTTCATAAGGTGCCATGGAACCGTTCCCTGCGCCCGGAGCCGCAGGCGGATATAAGCTATGAGGACGCCCAGGCGCTTGGTATTTTCGAAGGCGATACCATCGAACTCACCTCTCACCGGGGGAGCATTCAGATGAAGGCCCACCTCACCCATAAGGCAGAACCCGGCGTTATCTGCTGTTATCATGGATACAGCGAGGCTGATGTAAACCTGCTCACCGATAATGATATTCTCGATCCCTATTCCGGTTTTCCAAGCTACCGGGAGACGCGGGTCGCCGTCAGGAGGATATGATGATGGAAAAAATGATTTTCGACTTCGATCCTTCCAAGTGTACGGCCTGTCTTGCATGTGTCATGGCCTGTATGGATCAGAACGATATTGACGCGGCTCATCACCAGCATCCCTTCCGCAATGCCGCTGAACTTGAATCAGAAGATGGGGGAAGTCAAAAATTCTCCTTCCTTTCGGTGGCTTGCATGCACTGCGAAGACGCTCCCTGTGTTATGGGTTGCCCTAGCTCTTGTCTCTATAAAGATCCCGAAAGCGGCTTGACTCTCTACGACAACACCAACTGCATCGGCTGCCACTCCTGCGCCATGGCCTGTCCTTTCGGCGCGCCTTCCTTCAATGCAGAGGGAAAGATGGAAAAGTGCGACGGCTGTGTGGAGCGGCTGCGCCGGGGTATGATCCCTGCCTGTGTACGGGTCTGCCCCTCTGGAGCGTTGACCTGCCGTCCCGCAAGCGAGTATCACGAGGAGCAGATGGAAAAATCCCTGCAAGCTCTCTCCCGGCAGATTCTGAATCAAGCGTGATTCTTTCTATATTACAGGGATTCGGAAGGCAGCACTTCTGACCTTAGTAACGTGTTTGGGAGGCGTCGTTATGAATGAAAACAAGCGTTTGGAATTTCACCTTGGCACCCTTGGCAAACTGATCCCCCTGTTGGTGGCGGTCGGCTTCATCCTTTGGGCCGCTGTCAGCGGTTCCAATGTCAACGGCTATATGGTAGCCTTTTTCATGGCTATCATTTTCGGCGTAATCTTTGCCAAGGACGAGAAAGCATATGGCCAGGCCATCATCTCCGGTCTTACCAAGCCCATGTTCCCGATCATTGCTTTGGCGGTTATTTTGGCCGCAATCTCTGGCAAGCTCATCTCTGGAAGCGGCATGGTGCAAACGATCGCCGCCTATGCGGTCCAGGCTGGCCTTACCGGCAAACTCTTTGCCGCAGTCACTTTTGTGATCACTTGCCTGTTGGCTTTCTCCACCGGTACATCGGTGGGCACCTATATGGTGGTCATCCCCATCCTGTTCCCCGTAGGCGTCATGACTGGAGTCTCCCCGATTTATATGATTGGCGCCATTGTCTCCGGAGCGGCATTTGGCGATAACCTGGCTCCCATCTCGGATACCACCATTGCCTCCGCTACAACCCAGAATGCTGAATTGGGCAAGGTCGTCCGTTCCCGGATGAAATATTCCATCCCCGCCGCTCTCATTGCACTGGTATGCTTCCTGATCTTTACCAAGACTGAAACCAGTTCGATTGTTCTGGAAGCCGCCCAGGTTGAGCCTAAGCCGCTCTCCCTGATCATGCTGGTGGTCCCCGTGGTCATCATCGCTCTTTGTCTGATGAAAAAACATCTCATCACAGCCTTGGCCTGGGGTGTCATCGCCGGTATCGCTGCCGGCCTGGTGAGCGGCATCTATCTTATTAGCGACCTGTTGTCTTTTCCCGGTGGGTTCAGTGTAACCGGTATCCTTTCTGACGCTATCATCGGCTGTATGGGCACCGTGGCCATGCTCATCGGTGTCTTTGCTATGCTGGGCGTTATGGAATCCAGCGGCCTGTTTCAGGATGTGGGACGTGGGCTCTCCAAACTGGCAAAAGGCCCTGCAAGCACGGAAGCTACTATTGTCGGCTGCGTAGGCATTTTGAGCATGATCACCGGTGTTATCTCAGTTGCCATTGTCGCTATGGGCAATCTGGTAAAGGAGATGGGCGAAAAGAACGGCGTGGATCCATACCGCAGAGCCAATCTGATGGACTGTGCAGGCTGCGTGTTCTGTTTCCTGGCGCCCTGGACGGTTCACTGCGTCATTCCCGCCATGAAGGCCGCTGAATTCGGCGAAGCATTTGCTGTGGCGCCCGCTTCAATTCCATTTGTAAACTACTACTCCATTGCCATGCTGGTCATCCTTGTCATCGCTATTGTGACCGGTTATGGCCGCAAAAACAAGTAAGCCCTATATTCAACGTGTTGCTGCCGACCGTTCTTGATCGCGCAAAGTACTGTCCGTAATTCGGGCGGTACTTTGTTTTTTATTCAGATTTATGTCTCCTTGGAGATTTCAATCGATTTTGTATCTATCTGGAACTTTAAGCCGTTTTTTGTTGACATTTTATAAAAATGCGATTATACTGATGTAACAATCAACAGGGGGGCCCGTATTGCGGGCTGAGATTTGAGGCTTCACCTCATGACCCTCCGACCTGATCTGGATTATGCCAGCGTAGGGAGTGACATTATTGTGATCTTCCAGGGACGTTTGGCGCATTGCCAACGTCCTTTTTTTCATGGCATCCATAACAGGAAAAGAAGAAAGGAAGAATTTGAAATGAATCACAACAACGGAAAAACTTTTGTCCTGGTCAAGTGCGCTTTATTGGCCGCACTAGCAGTGGCGCTGAATTTTGTCAAGTTTGCTCCCTGGCCCAATGGCGGTTCCATCACCGCCGCCGCAATGGCGCCTATTGTCCTGGCCGGACTGATGTTCGGACCCGGATGGGGCGCTTTGACCGGGTTTACTTTCAGCCTGCTTCAGATGCTCTTGGATGGTATCAGCGCGCCTCCTGTGGAGACTGTCCTCTGGTACATTTTGGTGATACTACTTGATTATGTAATCGCGTATACTGTGCTGGGGCTTGCAGGCATCATTGCCAAACCCTTTTTAAAGCCGGTCAAAGGCGCTGTCGTCGGTACTCTGGCTGTTACAGCGGTACGTTATCTCTGTCATATTGCAAGCGGCATTCTGATTTGGGGCGTTTATGCTCCCGAAGGCACCCCTGTTTGGCTCTATTCCTTGCTGTACAATGGTTCTTATATGGTTCCGGAAATGATTATCACCACCATTGTGGTCGGCCTGCTGGCTGGTGCTGTCTTCAAGAAAACCCATGCTGCCTGATCGTTAAAATTTCAGTATTTTCTCAGCAGCAGTCTGCTTTCTGCACGGAAAGATGTGTACAAATATTCGTAGTCGTTCCTTTTGGGACAGTTAAAGCCATTGGCTTATATTCTAAATAAATGGTCTTGCAGCTTTTCAGGCCCGGTATCTCACAGATATCGGCATTTGAAATGCCGCAGGCCATTTTTTTACGCCATTACTTTCAAAAAGGCCACGATATTACCGGACAGCAACACTCCTCTGTTGCCATAAATCTGCCCTTTGATTTATGGAAGCCATACGATATTGTATAATTTTTTACCCCTCAAAATTGCTGTTGCATCATCCTAAATCAATAAAATTAATTTAATTTTAATTTTTTTTTTGATAAATTAGTACAAATAAGCTTGTGTTTTTCTGTTTATATAGATAAAATTATATGATTATAGAAAAAAGTATTGACTTTATATATTTTTTTATATATCATGAGGGTAATTCTTCAGTCCGACGCTCTGCCGGACACTGTAAAGAAGGATAAAATCCCACTAAAAGGAGTTGTTGCCTGGTATGAAGAAGATCGAAACCCAGTATTCTGTACGGGATGGAGGCCATTACAGCCCCGGTATGATCTGCAATGGGACTTTATATGTTTCCGGACAGCTTTCCATCGACCCGGAAACCGGAAAAGCGCCGGAGGGTTTCCACGCTCAAGCCGCCCAGGCTTTGCGAAATCTGGATACAGTTTTATCTGCTGCGGGAGCAGAACGAAGCGATGTTGTAATGTGTCGGGTCTACCTGCCGGATGTGGCTTATTGGCCCGAATTGAACGAAGAATATGCTTTCTTCTTCGGTGATCACAAACCCGCCAGAGTGGTGGTTCCCACCAATAACCTGTATGGAGGCTGCCTGGTGGAAGTGGAAGCAGTCGTTCAACTGAAGCGGGAATGTAAAGTAAACATGAACAGTTAAGAGCCTAAATCATCCAAAAATGTACTTGTCCGAATTTTTATATCAGGAGGCTTCAGGGATGAATTATAAAGAGCTTGATACGCCGGCGCTCATCATCGACCGCGAAAAGATGATAGATAATCTGCATTTTATGCAGGATTATGCCGACCGCCAGGGAGTTGTGCTTCGCCCTCACACCAAGACCCATAAGATGCCGGCTATCGCCAAGCTGCAAGAACAGCTAGGCGCCAAGGGCATCACTGTAGCCAAAGTAGGCGAAGCTGAAGTCATGGCTCAAAACGGTTTGCAGGATATTTTTATTGCCAATGAAATCGTCGGAAAGCAGAAACTGGAACGTATCCGTGCCCTTGTCCGCAGCGGTATAACCATTTCCTTCGCAGTAGATACCCCCTGTCAGGTGGAGGCCGCAGAAGAAGTATTCGCCCAAGAGGAGAACCCCGCACGGTTGCTGATTGAGATTGAAGTGGGCGAAAATCGTTCCGGGATTATTCATGAAGCGGATTTTACCGCATTGCTTGAGACTATCCGCAGATGCGCGCATGTAGAATTTGCGGGTATTTTCTCTCATGAGGGCCATTGCTACAACGCCGAAACAATGGAGGATTGCCGCGAAAAATTCATCATCAGCCAAGAGCGTACCCTTTCCTTTGCGCGCCTCGCACGGGAGTTGGGTATG
>ERZ1643251.954-NODE-954-length-35757-cov-11.679150_pt1 | contig 35757 bp, 32 predicted proteins | sample MGYA00579261_ERZ1643251 | MGnify/ENA primary metagenome ERZ1643251 (study PRJEB29033, sample SAMEA4952267) | chicken gut metagenome | biome: Broiler Chicken; feature: Gastrointestinal Tract; material: Caecum | place: Ireland | collected 2018 | study: Broiler... | reverse complement strand
TTTTGCGGCTGATCCGCAATGATGGGCTGGCAATGGACGGGGAATGTGGTATAATAAATACAGAAGAAGCGGGAACCCTTTTATTTTCAGGGGTTCCCGCCTTTTTTGTTATCTTAAATTCCTGTTGGAGCACCGGCCAGGTAAAGATATGACCGATGAACAATTAGCAGAACTGGCACCTTGGAGTGAAAAACTCCAATCTATCAAAAATCGCATGTGAATTAGAGTGAATTACTCCAACTCGCAAAGGGTTGGGGTAATTTTGCATCTGACCGCATTATTATTTGGCGCTTACGAAATTACCCTTGACAAATTCAATCTCAGTTAGACACAAGAACTGCATTTTACAATAAGCCCTGTTTTTTAGAACGGATATCCACTGTCAAAGCACCGATTTCCTGACGTTTCTTGTTGTGGTATAATGAATTGTTAGGAATTACAAAAATGAAGAGGAAAGCCCCAATTCTGGAACTTTCCTCTTTGTTTTGGGACCTTTTTGACAGCCCCTTTATATTTCTCCAATGGTTTATGCAATCAACGCAAGCATTGCATCGGCCATGGCAGTGAGGATAATGCAGCAAGAGGTAGCACCCGCATCCAGCACACCACGGGAACGCTCGCCCAAACGGCTGGAGCGGCCAAATTTAGCAACCATATCCTTAGTGGAATCGCGGCCAGCAGCAGCGGCATTCTTCATGTTGGTCAGCGCCTCGGCAAAGGGCGTACCGGCTTCCGCAGCTTGCTTCAGCGCATCTACCGCGGGGCTAAGTGTATCAACCAGTGTCTTGTCGCCCACCTGGGCCTGTACAATCTCCTGCAATCCAGCCAGCCCGGCGGCCAGCATAGCAGCCAACTCCTTAACGCCGATCTCCTCGTACTCATTGCCCACATCAGAGGCATCCATCAAAATCGTGCCGTAGATTGGGCCCATGGAACCACCGATCTCAGAGAACAGGATATTGCCCAGATTGAACAGACCCTCGCTGAAGGAGAACTCCTCGCCACCAAAGCGAGTCTCGAACAGGGTAAACCCTTTGTTCATGTTCATACCATGATCGCCGTCACCGATCAGTCCGTCCACTTCACCCAAATAGGCTTTATTGTCCTGAATGGCCTTTACCATGGCCATCAGAATCGGCTTACCGTTTTGATTCAGAAAGCTGTTCATGGTCTTCTCCCTCATTTCTGCTGCATGCCCATACAATTGACAGGCATATCGATCAATTCTTTCAGTTCGTCATCCAGTTTCATAACCGTCAACGTAGCACCCATCATTTCCATGGATGTAAAATAGTTGCCAACATAGGAACGATGGATGCGAATGCCCTTCTCCGTCAGCAGCTTTTCAATTTCATCGTAAAGGACATACAGCTCCATGACCGGTGTTGCACCCAGACCAGACACCAGAACCGCCACTTCGTCACCTTCCACAAAGGGATAGTCAGGCAAAACCACATCCACCATGCGCTTGGCAATGCCAGCAGCGTCTTCCAGTTCCACAACGGCGATACCAGGCTCACCATGGTGGCCAATGCCCACTTCCATGGTGCCAGGCTTAATCTCAAAATTGGGATGTCCCACAGCAGGCAACGTACAAGGAGCTAATCCGATGCCAATGCTGCGAGTATTATCGATGGCTTTCTGTGCTGCGGCAATGACTTCGTCCAAGCTGCCGCCCTTGGCAGCCTTGGCGCCGCCGCACTTCCACATAAAGACCTCACCAGCCACGCCGCGGCGCTTCTCGCGCTGATCCTTGGGAGCCGAAGCCACATCATCGTTGGCCACGACGGTCTTGACCTCAATACCCTCGCGCTTAGCCATCTTGACGGCCATTTTAACGTTCATGTTATCGCCAGAGTAATTGCCATACAGGCAGGCAACGCCATTGCCCTGATTGGTGCAGCGGAAACCATCCAGAAAAGCGGCTGCGGTGGGAGACGAGCAAATCTCGCCGACTGCGGCAGCATCGCACATATTCTCGCCCACATAGCCGATGAAGGCAGGCTTATGGCCGGAGCCACCGCCGGTAACGACACCAACCTTGCCCTGGGGAATATTCTTAGCCTTGACCACACGGGGATTGTCGGTAGCCTCTACGATATCGCTGTGGACCTTCAGAAAGCCCTTGAGCATTTCATCGACAATATTGTCGGGATCATTCATAATTCTGGGAATCTTAATCATTGGAATCTACCTCCTGTGTGATGGGGTCTCAGGGAACCAGGACAACCTTCATGGCGCCGTCCTTACCGGTCTTGGCCAGTTCAAAGCCCTTCTCCCACTCGTCCAGGGAGAACTTATGGCTGACGACGCCATCGGTAGGCAGTTTGCCGCTGCCGATCCAGTCGATGACCGTGTCATAGCAGAAGGGGCTCAGGTGGACACCCAGCAGATCCAGTTCCTTACGATCGGAGATTATGCTCCAGTCCACAGTGACCGGCTGGCCAAACACGGAGAACTCCACAAAGCGGCCCATCTTGCGAATGGCATCCAGCCCCTGCTGCACGCTGGAGGGATGGCCGGTGGCCTCAATATAGATATCGCAGCCGTAGCCATCGGTCATTTCCTTGATCTTCGCTACCACATCCTCCTTGGCGGGGTTCATGACAATGTCCGCGCCAAACTCTTTGGCCTTGGCCAGACGGGTCTCGTTCATATCCAGGACGATGAGGCAGGCGGGATTGTACTGGCGCAGAGCACCAACCATGCCCAGGCCCAGAGTTCCGGCGCCGGACAGTACCACCACATCGCGGGGCGTCACTTGAGCACGCTCCACGCAGTGGAAGGAGCAGCCATAGGGCTCAATGAGAGCGGCCTTTTCAATGGGCATATCGGCAGGTACCAAATAAGGCAGAGCTTCCTTGGTCAGACGCACATATTCAGCCATGCCGCCGTTGACGTTGTTCTGGAACCCAAACAGGTCATGCTTTTCGCACATCCAGTGTCTGCCAGTCTTACAGAAGCGGCACTCGCCACAGGGAACAATCTGCTCGGGGCAGATACGGTCGCCGATTTTCCAGTTGCCCTTGACATTCTTGCCCATTTCCACAACCGTACCAACAAACTCATGGCCGGGAATCATGGGAGCCTTGATGTATTTGGGCTGGCCGTCAAAGCCCCAGAAGCTGGCAGCGCCGCCAAACGCCTTCACATCGCCGGCACAGATGCCGCAGGCCTCAACCTTCAGGATCATTTCACCCTCACCGGCATGGGGAGTATCTACAATCTCCAGGCGGTAATCGCCAGGGGCATAGGCAACAATGGCTTTCATTTTTTCAGGCAGGTTACTCATAGAAAATCGCTCCTTTTTTACATTACAATTTTATTGTGCTGTTTTCTGTTCTAAAAGTCTCTATATCTTTTGTCTTATTATTTGACATAAGTATACTCGTGAGCATCCGTAAAATCAATCCGGAATTTTCCCAATAATTCAATAAAATTTTGTGCAACATGCCATTTTAAATTGGTATCAATAAATTTCCAGTCCTCTAATCCAATTTCCACATATTCATTTGTCTATAATTTCTATGCTTCCTATCAAAAATCCATCAATTTCTCCTATCTCCAGCGCGTTTTACCGATCAGTCTTCGTCAAAGCAGTTGCACGATATAGTCTTGCATAGTATAATTAAAGGTATAAGGTTTTCCAAAATCACTTTTGTATTTAAATTATACAAATCTTCTTTGAAGTTAGATAGCAGCATCTTCTCGAACTATTGTCATATCACCGCCGCACAAAGGAGTGAAGTGCAGCATTCCAGCATCAAACAACTTCACCGAGAAAAGAGGAAAGAAGCCATGTCGGCCAACACAACCGCTCTCAAACACTTGACGCGTGAGCAAGTACTCTCCTATATTTACACACATCGCAGCACCACCCAAAAAAATCTCAAGGATGATTTGGAACTTAGTCGTCCCACCATCATCCAAATACTAAAGGAATTCGAGGATCAAGGTCTCATTTGCAAAGGCGGCCCTCAGGAATCCACCGGCGGTCGCCGGGCCACTAGTTTTGATTTTGCGCAGAAAGCCAAGTTAGCCGTTGGTGTCGAATTGCTTTCCAGCCACTACGAGATTGTCATTCTGGATTTGTATGGTGAAACCATCTGCTGCAAGCGCTATGAGCTGCCCTATCAGAATGACAGCGATTATTACATTCGAGTTTGCCATTCCATCGACGCCACCATCGCAGAATCCAAACTATCACCAGCGGATATTTTAGGCGTTGGCATTGTATTGCAGGGTCTGATATCTACCGACGGCACTCAGGTTGTCTACGGCAAAATTTTGGGCTGTACCGGCTTGACAATCGATTGTTTTACCGATCATCTCGCCTATCCATGCCAGTTTGTTCATGACGCCGAAGCGGCCACGTTGGATGAATTGTGGCAATCCCCTTCTTTAGACAACGCTATTTATATCAATATCCGCAGCAACATGAGCGGCGCTATCATCGTCAATCGCCAATCTCTGAAAGGCACCGAGTTAAAAAGCGGCGTGTTTGAGCATATGACCATTGTGCCTAATGGCAACCCCTGTTACTGCGGCAACCGCGGCTGTCTCGACGCCTATTGCTCCACCCAGGCGCTGCTAAAAAAGGGAGAAGCCCTCAGCGACTTTTTTCATCAACTCCGTACAGGCAACACTGCCGCAAAAGCGCGTTGGATATCATATCTCCATTATTTAGCGCTTGCCATCAATAACCTGCATATGTTTATGGACTGCCCCATTATCCTGGGTGGTACCGTGGCGCAGTATCTGCAAGGCAGTGATTTGAAATTGCTTCACCAAACCATTCAAGACAATACCGCGTTTCCCACCGACCGCAAGTTTATCAAGGTAACGTGCTGCCCTGGCTCTCCCATCAGCCGCGGTGCGGCATTGCCATATATTAAGCGGTATCTTCAGACACTTTTAGGCGAGGATTTTCGCTTTTAACTGTATAGCCCCCTGGCAAAAGCGGAAACGCTTTTGCCAGAGGGGCTTATTATATGGCTGTAGAAACCATTCGACCTTGTGTATTATACTGCATTGCAGTGCTGCTGCTCGTAATCCACAATGGCATCTACCTTTTTACCAGAGCGCTCATTATATACGTAGTTGCAGTCCAAATACGCTTCAATCAGCTCTTTGCCCAACATGTCGCCGGTCACCTGGCTTCCCAAGGTAATAATGTTGCAATTATTGGACAGACAGGCGCGTTGGGCCGAATAGACATTGTTAATGTTGGCCGCGTATGCGCCTTTAACCTTGTTGGCCGCCAGCATTACGCCGATGCCCGTACCGCAGAACAAAATACCGCGGTCATATTCCTTCGCTGCCACCGCTTCCGCTACGCGGATTGCTACATGGGCATAGATGACATCATCGCTGCCAAAATCCGTAACCTCATGGCCCAGGCTTTTGATAAATTCCATCATTTCCTGCTTATATGCTTCCGCATTGGGATCGCAGCCCACCGCAATTTTCATAGTTGATACCGCCTTTTCTATGGTAAATTCCGTGTTTTAGACATGTTTTTCCAAAAAAGAGAGGCACCGCAGCGCGGTACCTCTCCCAGCGTTGCCGTATAATAGGTCAACCGATTACTTGATCATCTCGGCAAAATCCAAATCAGCGTTGGCATAGTCTGCCACATTGGTCTCGTCGATGACCACAGTACCAGCGTCCACAAAGGACTCCACTTCTTCACCGTTAAGAACCTTCAGCGCCGTGTCAACAGCGGTCTGGCCCAGCAGAACAGGATCGTTGGATGCAGTGCAGGCATAGGTACCTTCCTCGATGCCCAGAACGGCCTCCATCAGACCATCAACACCGCAGACCAGAATGTCGGTAAGACCCTGCTCCTGACAAACCTGTGCAGCACCGATGGCCATATCATCATTGTGACCAAAAATGGCCACAACGTCCTTGTTGGCCTGCAGCAAATCCTGCGTAGCAGGAATGGCCTTGGAGCGGTCATAGTCACAGTAAGCAGACTGCACAATGGTCAGGCCAGGAGCCGCCTCCAGAGCCTCATGGAAACCATCGCGTCTGTCCATCATAGTGGTGGAGCCGGCAGTACCCTGGATCTCCAGCACAGTGCCAGTTGCCTTATCGGGGCCGCCCAGCAATTCAATCAGACGCTCACCAACCAGTCGGCCCATTTCCTTGTTATCGCGGCCGACCCAAGAGATGTTGCCGCTGCGGACGTTCTTATCAACGGTAACGACAGGAATATTGGCACGGGCGCAGGCATCGATACCAGCGGAGGGGCCATCCTCGTTCACAGGGTTGGTGATCAGGATATCAATGCCCTGGGTAACCAGATCCTGAATATCCTTGTTCTGCTTTGCCACATCGTTGTCGGCATTGAGGGATACCACTTTGACACCCTTGGTCGCGGCATACTCTTCAATAATCGGAGTCATGTTGGCAAAGAACGGGGTATCCTGGGAGCAGTTGGAGAAGCCAATGACAAATTCATCCGTGGTCTCGGTGCCAGTGGTGCCGGTCGTAGTGTTGCTTTCATTGGTGGAGGTTTCGGTGGTAGTGGTCTCACCGGAGCCACAAGCAACCATGCCCAGAGCCAGAACAAGAGACAGAGCAAGTGCGGTCAGTTTCTTCAGTTTCATTTTCGTCATCCTCCTAAATATTCAGACCGGAAACAGTCTGAGGAATACAAAGTTTCTCTTATTTTTTGGCAGCCTTCTGCTTGGAAACCACACGGTTCAGCAGCAGGGCCAGAACGATAATTAAGCCTTTTGCAATTCTTTGATAGTAGGAAGGAAGGCCCACCAGATTAAAGATGTTCGTCAGGATTTGGAGCAGGAACACGCCGCCAAAGGTGCCCCAAATGGAGCCTGCGCCGCCGCTGAGGGAAGCACCACCAATGACACTGGCCGCAATAGCGTCCAACTCATAGCCATCACCCGCAGTAGGTTGGCCGGTAGACATCCAAGAAGCCGTCAGGATTCCCGCAAAACCAGCCAAGATTGCGCTGAGCATATAGGTCAGGGAATAATTGATCTTGGTACGGATACCGGACAGCATAGCAGCTTCCCGGTTACCGCCAATGGCAAACAGGCTCCGTCCGAACACGGTGTATTTCAGGACAAGGGCAAAAATCACAGTGAGAACAATCCAGAAGATGCCGCTGACCGCCACCTTATTAAACAGGAAGCCGCCGCCAAGGAACTTGAAGGGACCAGAGAGACCAAAAACAGGGTTGCCGCTGGTGGTCAGCAGCGCTGCACCACGAGCAATTTCCATCATAGCCAGCGAAGCGATGAAGTCAGGAAGCTGATAACGGGAGATAAGTACACCGGTAAACAGGCCCATCACTGCACTGACAGCCAAGGCTGCCACGATGCCCAGCACCATACCTGTAACCGTTCCGCCGAAATGATCCACAATTATGGCGCAGATCATACCAGCGAATGCCAAAACCGAACCGACGGAAAGGTCAATACCACCCAGCAGGATGACCAGCGTCATCGCAATGGCCACAATACCGGGAATGGAGGCCTGCTGCAGCAGGTTCAGGAAGTTGCCGATGGTCAGGAAGTTGGGAGAGAGAATTGCGGATATGCCGATGAAGATCAGCAGCATAATGATGAGATTATACCGTTTGATGATCTCATTGAAGGTCAGTTTTGTTTTCATTTCAATGGTTCCTCCTTCTTACCTCTGTCAATTAACCATCTGGGAACTGGGTTTGCCGACGACAGAAGCATGAAGTATGTAATCGCTGGAGAACTCGGCTCTGTTGACCTGAATTACCTGTTCACCGTCGTACATCACATGAATATTGTCGCAAATTCTAAGCAGTTCCTCCAATTCCGAGGAGACGACAATGACGCTCTTGCCCATCCGGGTCATTTCGCCGATCAGCTTGTATATCTCTGCCTTGGCGGCCACATCAATGCCCTGGGTAGGTTCATCCAGCAACAGGATATCGCAGTCTTTCATCAGCCATTTCGCCAAAATAATTTTCTGCTGATTACCGCCGGAGAGATTGCCAGCTATAGTGTGCACATCCGGTGTCTTGATCCGGAGGCGCTCTTTGTAGGAGTTACATTCCTCGAAAATACGCTTATAGTGGAGTTTACCTCCCATACGGAATTTCCGAAGCGCCACCATGGACATGTTCTCCCAAACCGGAAGCGGCAGCACCAACCCCTGGGTTTTCCGGCTCTCCGGCGCCAGGCCGATGCCGTTTTGAATGGCGTCCTTAGTACATTTGAATGTCACCGGTTTACCGTGGAGATAAATCTCACCGCTGCTGGGCGGGACAACACCAAAAATTGATTGGAGGATTTCGGTTCGTCCGCTGCCCACTAGGCCATACAGCCCCAGGACCTCTCCTTTATGCAGCTGGAAACTGACGTGATTGACCTTGTGATTGCACAAATCTTTCAGTTCCAGCACAACCTCATCAGAGACCTTATGCAGCTTCCGTTCCTCCTGCTGTCCCTGAGACATGGTAACACCGGTCATATATTCTACCAAGGTGTTTTCATCCAACTCATGTGTCCCCTTACAGGTGACAAACCTGCCATCTCGCAAAACAGTAATGCGGTCACCCACCAGAAACAGTTCCTCGAGATGATGAGAGATATAGATGATGGTAATACCCTTGGCTTTCAAGTCCTGAATGACCTGAACCAAGATCTGAAACTCATTCTTGGAAAGGGTGGAAGACGGCTCATCCATAACAATCAGCTTGGCATTACAGGCAATGGCCTTCATAATCTCTGTCAGCTGACGTTGACCAATGTTGAGATCCGCAATGCGGGCCTTGGCATCGATGCGAATGTTGAGACTGTCCGCCAGCTTTTGCGTATCCTCATAGACTTTTTTCCAGTCAATTTTGCCGCCTTTTTTAGGGTAATTATTGATGTAGACATTTTCACCCACGGTCAATTCGCTAAACAGCGACAACTCCTGGTAAATGACCGAAATACCTTCTTTTCGGCGTGCCTCCGTTCCGTGCCAACTTAACTGTTTGCCGTCAAAGATGATTTTACCGCCATCCTCTTTGTAGGCACCGGAAAGTATTTTCATCAAAGTCGATTTTCCAGCGCCATTTGCACCGATCAAGCAATGGACCTCCCCGCGTTTTACCATGAAATCCACTTGATCCAGCGCCTTAACGCCCGGAAAGACTTTATCAATCTTTATCATTTCAAGAATGTTGTCATTCTGCAATTGTAATACCTCCCATCTGTATCTCTTTATGTTCTGAAAAATCTATTGACTAAAGTTTAGCGGAATCGCGGTGTGAAATCAATTGGTTAGGTATACAAGGAAAATAGAAGATTTTGTATCTTTTGCATAAATTGATGCATTTATATCTATTATTATTTGTCTGATCATCGAATCGAGATACTGTCCTTAAACATTCTGTGCCACAAAATCCATTGTATCCCGCTCTCCAACCCATATATAGACGCCAATAATTTCCGTTATCTTTATGAAATTATAATTATATAAGTACGCTTTATTTATATAAATTAAATTTAACTATTGTTTACTAGTATTTACCATGCATGAGTAATTTCAGATATCCATACACGATACCAAAACCATCAAGACTCAGCTTTTTTTCTCAACATCAGCAAAGCGCCTGCAGATTCTGTTCTGCAGGCGCTTTACCAAGGTCATGCTCTTTTCTAAAGCACACAAAATGTTGAATAGCATGCTATAATTCAAGGGGGTGGGCAGGTTTTGCGAGGCCAGTCAATTTCCGGATAATATTTTATATTCCGTATGTTTTTTTATTTCTAAATTCTGTATTTTCCGGTATGCTGATGGCAGAATCAGCTAGCGTGGACAGGTTCAGAAGTTGGCACTGCTGAAAGAAATAACAGAATTATAACACATGAAAAAATAGAGATATTATAGAACAGAAAGGACAAGTTTCGATGCCATATTATGAAATGAGTTTGGAAAACGGTCGAGAATATATATACGAAAATAACTTTGACGTAGCCGAGGCAGCCATGGGGCTATGGCTGATTGTATTTCTGGATGTGGATTGGCTCGGATATCAAACACTGGCAGAGCAGCTCTGGGAGGAAGGAGACACCATTCCACCGGAATCTGGCGACCAGGACTACATAGAACAATGGCAGATAGGCTATGCCAGGAAAGTGGCAGAGTGGTACTGGCATCTAAAATCGGAACTGTCGCCCCAGCATCCCTTACTAAATCTGTTGGTGGAGCAGCAGTTTCACAATCACCTTCTTGTGGCATTACAGCCAGATCCCATGTATGACCTGTCACCAGAGATGCAAAGAAAACTACAATCAGCGTGCCTGGAGTATATGGAACTGATTGATAAACCATCGGAATCAGACAGCCAGTGCTGGGTGCATCCCGATTATCTCAGGGAATGGCTTCGGTTTGTGGCGCAGATTTTGCATCAGCTCCACGATTGTCAGCAGAAGTTGACCCCTCTGCTGGACCGGGTGATGTATGGAAAGGACGAAAATCATGACAGTATCCTGTCCCGATACTATGCACTACAGAAATTTGATTTGCCGTTTCAATGCTTGGTAGAATCGAGCTATCGGTTCCTGTCGCCTCAGTTTCACATTACAAAGCGCCGCAAAATGTACCGGTATGACAAAAACAAAGTCCGATAACCTCATGCGGCAGACCATTGACGAGTGCATTGGTGTCAGCAGCGACTTTAACTACTTTCTCAAAAGCCTCATCCGGCGGGGCTATGTGCTGGACTGTGCGCCCAACCGAAAGTATCCCACCATCCGTGCCATCGGCAGCAAGAAACCCGTGCGGCTGTATCATTTGGGCGAAGGGTACTCCGTACCTGAAATTCAAAAACGCATTCACCAGCTGGCATTGGAAATCCGGTACAGCAGAGAACGCGAGGACGAGAGCGTTGAACCCGGAAACAGTTCCTATTCCGTTAGCCAGTGATTGATCTGCTGTGATTTGATCCTAACGGTGTATAACTTTTAACGAGATAGAGGAATCTATTGGCAAGGAGATGATGGCCCATTGCACATGCACGTACAAAAAGAGCGTAAACTTGTCGAGCTGTGGCTCACCCGAACAGAAAAAAATGACACAGCTTTTCAGGAATCATTGAAACCCATTTATCAGCAGTACAAGGCGCAGAACTATCTGATTGCGGTTTTTTTATCTGGAGAATCCGACCTATACCAGCAAACCCGAGATCTGCTGCTCTATAACCGCCGCCGTCTGGCGGAGCAGAAAGTTCAGGCCCGGAAAGAGTTCTCTTCGCCCATGGTCACATAAACCACAGGGAGGGCAGCCACCCGCTGTCCTCCCTGCATTTATTGACACTTGCCTTTTATTAAAAACAGAGTTACAATGTTATCTGTAATTATGATATAGTTTAATTCTTTTATTGATAGGGAGGTATTTATGGAATCCGTTCCTATGCAGCAGGGCGAAATCCTGCTCTATAACAATGATGGTGAGAAGGCATTTGTCAGTGTGGTGTTTCGGGAGGAAACGTTCTGGCTGACACAGAAGGGCATGGCTGAGCTGTTTGCGTGCTCTACAGAAAATATCATTCAGCATTTGAAGAATATTTACGCGGAGGAAGAACTGGCACCAGAGGCAACTGCTAAGAAATTCTTAGTAGTTCGTCAGGAAGGTTCCCGACAGGTTCGCCGCACCTTGGAGCACTACAATCTGGATGCCATTATTGCTGTAGGATACCGTGTGAACTCCAAAAAGGCCACCCGCTTCCGTCAGTGGGCCACAAAAACGCTGAAAGAGTACATCACCAAGGGCTTCGTCCTCAATGATGACATGCTAAAAAACGGGAAACCGTTCGGCCGGGACTACTTTGACGAGCTGTTGGAGCGCATCCGGGAAATTCGGGCCAGCGAGCGCCGGGCCTATCAGAAGATCGCGGACGTGTTTGAGCAATGCAGCTATGATTATGACAAAAACAGCGACACCACAAAGGCATTCTATGCCTTTGTGCAGAACAAGCTCCACTTTGCTGTCACCGGCAAGACGGCGGCGGAACTGATTGCGGAACGGGCCACCCTGGACAGCCCCACCATGGGCCTGACCACCTGGAAGGGTGCGCCGGGCGGAAAAATTCTGAAAAGCGACACCCTGGTGGCTAAAAATTACCTCAACGAGAAAGAGCTTTCCCGGCTCAATCGGCTGGTGACCATGTTTATCGACTACGCTGAGCTTATGGCCGAGGATGAGCAGCTCATGAGCATGCAGGACTGGCTGAATGAGACGGACCGGTTTTTGACCAACAACCGGCGCAAGGTGCTGGAGGGCAAAGGCCATGTCTCCCGGGAAGCAGCAGTAAAAAAGGTTAGCGACATCTACGCGGAATTCCGCAAAAAACAGGATGCAGACTACGTCTCCGAGTTTGACCGTGCCATGGAGCACTATCTGAAAGGCGGTGGGAATCCGTGATTGAAACATTTGATATTGCAGGCTACTGCCGTATTTCTGTAGACGATGAACTGGACCGGGACAACGTATCCATTGAAAACCAGAAAGCGATCATTCAGGACTTTGTAAAGCAGAAATTCCCCGGCAGTACCCTCACCTTCTATGAGGACAGGGACCGCTCCGGCTACACCTTTGAGCAACGCGAGGGCTACCAGACCATGCGGAACGGGTTGATGACCCATCAATATGACATTCTCATCATCAAGGATTTCTCCCGTTTTTCCCGCCGCAACAGCCGCGGTCTGGTAGAACTGGAAGATCTGCGGGATGCCGGTGTACGGATTATTTCCATCGGTGACGGCATTGACTTCCCCAATGATGATGACTGGCTGAAAATCCAGTTTCAATTCCTCATCAACGAAATGCCCGTCACAGACACCAGCAAAAAAGTGCGGAATGTCATTAAGCGGCGGCAGGCCGACGGCAAATGGATTTGTGCCGCCCCCTATGGCTATCTCATTAACCAGCGTCAGGAATTTGAGATTGTCCCCACAGAGGCCGACATTGTCCGTACCATTTTCCGTCTCTACAACGAGGAGGGCTGGGGTTACAAAAAGATCGCCAACTATCTCACGGAACAGGGCATCCCTACCCCCCGGATGGCTGAGCGTGACCGGAAAGAAGCCGCCGGAGCCGAATACCGGCGCACCGTCAAATCTGCGTGGGCTATCGTCACGGTGCAAGGCATTCTGGACAATGATTTTTACATTGGTACCCTGCGTCAGAGCAAGTACACACGAAAGAAGATCAACGGCAAGGACGTCCGGCAGGATGAAGCCGAACAGATTGTCATTGAGCGCCACCACCAACCCATTCTGGACTATCGCACCTTTGCCACCACCCGGGCCCTGCGGGAGAAGCGCAGCACATCCAACTATCGGGGCATCAAGAAGTATGACAATGTATACTCCGGCTTTCTCACCTGCGGCGACTGCGGCGCGCCCATGTTTGCCATGAGCCGCAGCGATTTGAAACCAGCCTACACCTGTGGCACTTACCACCGCCGGGGCCGGGCAGGCTGCACCTCCCACCACATTCGAGTGGATAAGCTGGATGAGCTGTTGAAACTTTACATCCGGCGGGTTATGGATCATTCCGCAGATATGCTGGAACGGCTCAATCAAGACCTGGAACGGGAGCAGGAGGACGTGGCCGAGACCGAGCAGAGCGCCGACCATCTGGCGTCAGTACTGGCCGAGCTCCAGGAAGAATTAAAGGTCACCAAGCGGCAGCGCATCCGGGACCTGATGAAACACCCGGAACAGGAAGCCCTGCTGGAGGAGACCTACGACGAACTGGAATCCGACCTGCAAAAGAAGATCGAGGGCATCAGCCACCAGATTGAGCTGCTGGCCGACAAGCGGAACACCATCATCCAGGTCAACCGGGCCGCCCGGACGGCTATGGAAGTCTTTCAAGACATTTTGAAGAAAGACCATCTGGAACGCAACGACCTGGAATTGATCATCGACCACATCAAGGTCTATGAGGACCATCTGGAAATTCAGCTGCAAGCCGACGTAGACGCCATTTTGCAGTCTGCTGTCCAGGAGGAAGCCGTAAATTTTAAGCCCGGCATCGAAAATATCGTATCGTGCCGTATTGTCCAATCTGCCGCCCATCAGAAGGACAAGGTTTTCGATGTCCATGTTATCAGTGACGGTGACCCCCTGGAAATCTATACAGAGAAAGACGGCGAAGTGATTTTTAAAAAATACTCCCCCATGGGAGATCTGTCTGACTTTGCCGGTCAGCTCTGCGAGTCCATTTACAAGAATACCGGTCATCTGGCCGCCATCAGTGACCGGGATACCGTGATTGCCCTGTCCGGCGGCCATCGCCGGGAGCTGGGCGACAAGCGGGTTTCCAACGCTCTGGAACAGTTGATGGAGCAGCGCAAATCCTACCGATACGCCCCCGGCGGTCAGCCGGTCCCCGTGGTGGATGGCTCTGATCATCACACTGTCGGTGTCGCTGCCCCCATTCTGGCTGAGGGAGACGTCCTGGGCAGTGTGGTCCTGGTAACCCAGGCCGACGAGCCGCCTCTGTCCGAGGATGACCAAAAGCTGGCCCAGACCATTGCTTCCTTTCTCGGTCGCCAGATGGAAAGTTGAATGGTACAGAAAAAGACCGCCGAACGGTTGTTCGACGGTCTTTTTATTATATCACAGCTTACTTTTTCAGAGAAATGGCCTTCTTTGCGCACTCGGCGATCTTCTCGGGCGTCAGATCATAGGCCTCCAGAACCTTCTCAGCCTTGCCGGAACGGCCAAACTCATCGTTGACACCGTGTCGGACCACGGGTACGGGGCAAGCCTCGGCCAGGTACTCGCAGACGGCAGCGCCCAAACCACCCAGCACATTGGCTTCCTCGGTGGTGACGATGCAGCCGGTCTCCTTGGCGGCGGCCAGAACAGCGGCCTCATCCAGGGGCTTGATGGTGTGCATATCCAGCACGCGGGCGGAGATACCCTCGGCCTTCAGGGCCTCGGCAGCCTTCAGAGCCATCTGCACCATCATACCGGTGGCGATGATGGTCACGTCCTTGCCCTCAGCAAGCTTGGAAGCCTTGCCAATCTCGAAGGTATAGCCCTCGATGGAGTCGGTGACGGTCTCCACGGCCAGACGGCCCAGACGCATGTAGGCGGGGCCCTCGTAGTTCAGCAGAGCTTCGGTAGCCAGACGCATTTCATTGCCGTCGCAGGGGCACAGCACAGTCATGCCGGGGATGGCACGCATAATGGCGAAGTCCTCGATGCACTGGTGGGTAGCGCCGTCTTCACCGACGCTGAGGCCGCCGTGGGAGCCGATGACCTTCACATTCAGACGGGGATAGCACACGGTGTTGCGGACCTGCTCCCAGGCACGGCCGGCAGCAAACATGGCAAAGGTATTGACAAAGGGCTTCTTGCCGCAGGTGGACAGGCCGGCAGCCACACCCACCATGTTGCACTCTGCAATGCCCATATCAAAGAACCGGTCGGGATAGGCCTTCATAAAGCCCTTGGTCATGGTAGCGCCCGCCAGGTCGGCATCGAACACCACCAGCTCAGGATACTTCTCAGCCAGCTCTACCAGCGCATTGCCGTAGGCGGCACGGGTTGCGATTTTCTCTGCCATGATTTAGCCCTCCAGTTCCTTCAGTTTGGCTTCCAGCTCGGCCTTGGCCTGGGCCATCTGCTCATCGTTGGGCGCCTTGCCATGCCAGCCGGCGTCGTTCTCCATGAAGCTCACGCCCTTGCCCTTGACGGTCTTGGCCAGGATGACGGTGGGCTGACCCTTGGTGGCGGCAGCTTCCTCAAAGGCCTTGACAATCTCGTCGTAGTTGTGGCCGTCAATCTTAATGACATGCCAGCCGAAGGCCTCGCACTTCTTATCCAGAGGCTCAGAGGGCATGACGTCGGCGGTACGGCCGTCGATCTGCAAACCGTTCACGTCGATGATGGCGCACAGGTTGTCCAGCTTGTACTTGGCAGCGGACATAAAGGCCTCCCAAACCTGGCCCTCGGCAATTTCGCCGTCGCCCAGGATGGAGTAGACGCGGTAATCCTTGTTGTTGAGCTTGCCGCCCAGAGCCATACCGACAGCGGTGGAGATGCCCTGGCCCAGGGAGCCGGTGGACATATCGACGCCGGGAACGTGGTGCATTTCCACGTGGCCGGACATATGCGCGTCAATGCTGCGGAACTCCTTCAGGCGCTCCATAGGGAAGAAGCCACGGAGGGCCAGCGTGGGGTACAGAGCGGGAGAGCAGTGGCCCTTGGACATGACAAAACGGTCACGGTCCGGGTCCTGGGGATTCTTGGGGTCCACCTTCATAACGTGGAAGTAGAGAGTGGTCAGAACGTCCAGGCAGCTGAGGGAGCCGCCGGGGTGACCGGAGGCAGCGTCATGTACCATCTGGACTGCCAGCAGACGGGCTTTGGTCGCGTTGACGGCCAGAGCCTGATACTTGTTTTCCATAGCGATCCTTCCTTTTCCATAAGAAGTTATCCAACGGCATCTCCATACTGATGCCGGTTCCAAACTCGCAAGCCCTTGGGATTGTGCGGAATCCCGTTTACTTGTATTTGGTCCGTTTTAAATAATACTCCATAATCTCCTGTTTTTCCAGTAGTTTTTGAGAATTTACGGAAAGTTCTTTTGTCCGGACGCCGTTTTCCAGGTAGGTTCCCTCGGCGTGTATGGCCGGCAGCGTTTGCCGCAGCTCTTGCTGATACTGCAAATAGGACGGCCCCGTCCAGCCGCAGACCTGAAAGACCTGGGCCATCAGATAATAGGGGCCGATATCGGGCCCCTGTCCCGCCGGGTCGGTATCCAGTGCCTCCTTGGCCGTGTCGTTCATCCAAATCCAATATGGGGTGGAGTAGAAATTGCGGAATCCCTCGTCGCTGCTGCGGTTCAGGTCCATATTTAACTCCGCATAGATGCTGTTGGCGTTGCCCAATGTGGGCTTATGGTCCCCGAAGAACACCAGAACCACCGGGTCCTCATCTTCCCGCAGAGATTCGGTAAAGGCGGCCACATTCTCCGCCGTATCGGCCACGCTGCCCAGGTAGTTATTGACCATATGATAGCTGGCCTCCGTCAGATAGCCCTGCTCCACATACTCCGTGTCATACATACGCTCCGTAGCCACATAGGGGGAATGGCCCTGATAGCTCACATGGAATCCAAAGTAAGGGGTATCCGGGTCCCGATTTTGGTACAATTCCAGTACACCTGGGAAAAAGACATTGTCCGGGGCATATTCCGCGTCGGTGCGGCTGCCATAGAAGTTCTCAGAAAAATAATACTGGTCAAACCCCAGATTCCAATTGACGTTCTGCCGGTCATAATACCAGTCGTGGCCGGGGTGGGAACCCTCAGTAACATAGCCCTGGCGGGCAAAATATTGAACATATGACTCCGTGGGATGGCCGTAGTCCGGCTGGGGATAGGTAAAGCCTGTCAGGAAGCTGCGCTCACTGTTGATGGTGCCGCCGCCTAGGGTATCCACCAGCAACGTTCCATGGCAGCTCTCGGCCCAAATCTCCCGCAATGCTGCATAAGGGTCGGCTTGGAGTCCCATTGGCTCCAGCACCGAAAGGTCGGAAAAACTCTCCAGCATAACAGCAATCACATTGACCTTGGTGTCAATATTTCCCTCCGGATATTGGTCCAGCATCTCTTGAGCCCGCTCCTTGGAATAGTGCTCCGGCGGGTCCAGCAGCACGTCGGTAATGGAGTGGACAAAGGTATAGAAAAAACCGTAGGAGGCCGCCTTTTCTTTGGGAACCCACTCATTAAACAGTTCCAGATTATCAAAACGATTGTACAATTCATCATCCCGGTACCACAGCTGAAAGGCGCCCACACTAACGGCCACCGTCAGCACCAATCCCAGCACTGTCCAGCGCCGCCGCAGCCGCCAGCGGCACAGGAGCCACAGGAGCAATGTGCTCACAATACTGATCAGAATCGCCTTCCGGAATACCCCCGGAGTTCAATTGGTACATCAATACATGGTCTGGATGCCGGTAATCAGAACTTTACCCGCTCAGCCAGCCAGTTTTTGACCTGGTCAATGGGCACGCGCACCTGGTCCATGGTATCGCGGTCGCGGATGGTGACACAGTGGTCCGCCGGGGTCTTGTCGTCGCCCACGGTCTGGAAGTCCACAGTGATGCAGTAGGGGGTGCCGATTTCGTCCTCACGGCGATAACGTTTGCCGATGGAACCAGCGTCGTCGAAGTCCACCATGAATTCCTTTTGCAACTCGTGGTACAGCTCCTCGGCGGCGGGGGTCAGCTTCTTGGACAGGGGCAGGACGGCAGCCTTGAAGGGTGCCAGCGCCGGATGGAAGTGCATGACCACACGGACATCGTCGTTGCCGTTCTTGTCCTGACCCACAACCTCCTCGTCGTAGGCTTCGACCAGGAAGGCCAAGGTCACACGGTCGGCGCCCAGGGAAGGCTCCACCACGTAGGGGATGAAACGCTCGCCCTTCTCCTGGTTGAAATAGGTCATGTCTTTGCCGGAGGTGGTCTGGTGCTGGGTCAAGTCGTAGTCGGTACGGTCGGCCACGCCCCACAGCTCGCCCCAACCGAAGGGGAACAGGAACTCAAAGTCCGTGGTGGCCTTGGAGTAGAAGCACAACTCCTCGGGGTCGTGGTCGCGGAGACGCAGATTCTCCTCTTTTATATTGAGGCTCAACAGCCAGTCGCGGCAGAAGCCTCTCCAATACTGGAACCACTCCAGATCGGTGCCGGGCTCGCAGAAGAACTCCAGCTCCATCTGCTCAAACTCTCGGGTCCGGAAGGTGAAGTTGCCGGGGGTGATCTCATTGCGGAAGGATTTGCCCACCTGGCACACGCCGAAGGGCAGCTTGCGGCGGGTGGTACGGACAATGTTCTGGAAATTGACAAAAATGCCCTGGGCTGTCTCAGGACGCAGATACACGGTGTTCTTAGCGTCCTCGGTGACACCCTGGAAGGTCTTGAACATCAGATTAAACTGACGGATATCGGTAAAATTATGCTTGCCGCAGGTGGGGCAGGGAATATTGTTGGATTCGATGAAGTCTTTCATCTCTGCCTGGGAGAAGGCGTCGATGGGCTTTTCCAACATCACATTGTTTTCCGCCGCCCAGTCCTCAATGAGCTTGTCGGCGCGGAAGCGCTCCTTGCACTCCTTGCAGTCCATGAGAGGATCGGCAAAGCCGCCCAGATGGCCGGAGGCCACCCACGTCTGGGGGTTCATCAGAATGGCGGAATCCAGACCCACATTATAGGGGTTCTCCTGAACGAACTTCTTCCACCATGCCTTCTTGACGTTGTTTTTCAGCTCCACACCCAAGGGGCCGTAATCCCAGGTGTTGGCCAGGCCGCCGTAGATCTCGGAACCAGAGAACACAAAGCCGCGGCCCTTGCACAGGGCAACGATCTTCTCCATGGTCTTTTCGGTGTTTTTCAGCATTTTCAAAGCCTCCGTAATACGGCTGAGGAACGACACTTGGCAACAATGACGCACCCCGCCGGTGATATAACAGTACCATTATATCCCCTTACCCCGGATTGTCAACCAAAAGCGGTGGTTTCTCTTTTAATTTTCGGAAGTTTATGGTATATTTGTTTATAGCTTTGCCGTAGAATAAAGTAACCGCTTCGGTACGCATATGGCAAGTTACACTGTGTCGGACATGGGCTTGTCCCGGCCATTCCAGTACCGTACCGAACACGGCGGAGGCTTGCCCCCGCCCTGCACATTCCATCTCGTGTTTTGGAGCGTATTGTATGAAAACCATTTCCCGTGTTATCTTTTCCGCCATTCTTTTGGTACTGACGGGACTGCTGCTGGCTATCGGCGCCGCGGCTCCCGCCCCCATGTTTGACTACTACCAGGAGTTTTCCCAAAAGGCCCTGTCGGTTCTGTCGGGGCTTACCGGCGTGGTCCCCTTTGCCGTGTGGGAAGTGCTGGCGCTGCTGCTGATTCTCTGGGCCATCTATACGTTGATTGAGTGCTTGCGCCGGGGCCGGGTCCTCCGGTGGCTGTCCGGCGTTCTGGTCACGGTCTGCACCCTGGTGCTGCTGTTTGTAGCCTTGTGGGGCCTGAACCATTTCGGGCCCACGGTGGGAGAGCGAATGGGACTGGAAACCCGTCCCTACTCGGTGGACGAGGTTTACGAGGCCGCTCTCTGGTATGCGGAACAGGCCAACACCCTGGCTACCCAGATGCCAACCAACAACCAGAACGTCACCCAGTTTTCCGACTTCTCCACCCTGGCAAAATCGGCCGGCAAAGGTTACGCTGTCCTGTCCAGGCAGTACGACTGCTTTACCGAAGCCGGAGCCACGGTCAAGAAGCTGACCGCCTGGCCTCTGTATTCCTATTCCGGTATCACCGGCATCTTTATTCCGTTCACCGGCGAAAGCAATGTGAATCCTGACACTTACGCCGCTTCCCTGCCCTTTACCATGTGCCATGAGCTGGCCCACCGGCAGGGATACGCCGCCGAGGACGACGCCAACTTCTGCGCGTATCTTGCCTGCATGGCGTCGGACAATGTGGAATTCCGGTATTCCGGCGCCTACTCGGCCTTTGTCTATTGCTATAACGCCCTCCACAGCGCCGACCGGGAGTTGGCTGCCCAGGTGTGGGAAACGGCCTCGGAGCAGGTCCGGGCCGACTGTGCCGCCGCCAACACCCACTATGCCAAATATGAGGGCAAGGTTCAGGAGGTGGCCCAGGAGGCCAACGACGCCTATTTGAAAGCCTTCGACCAGGAGGATGGCGTTCAGTCCTATGGGGCTGTGGCCGACTATCTCATTGCCCTGTATTTGGCGCAAAAAACCGCGTAAAAATTTTTTAAAAAACCTATTGACTTTTTAATAGCCCCGAGATATAATAATGGGGCGCTGGACGATTAGCTCAGCTGGTAGAGCATTCGCTTGACGTGCGAAGGGTCAGCGGTTCGAGTCCGTTATCGTCCACCAAGAGGCAGGTTAATACCTGTCTCTTTTCTTTTTATGTATGGGCCCGTCCGCTGACCCTTTGTTTTTTTATCCTTTCTACCACAAGACGTTCAACCAGCATCCGTTAGAAGGCCAGCTCCACTTCTGGTTATTTACCATGAGTGCATAAGAAAAAGCACTTTCACACCGTCATTGTAGATCAGCGGTGTAAAAGTGCTTTTTGCTGTTTTTTAGAGGGTATTGGCGGAGCCAGGCGGCTCCAATGCTTTTATTGATACATACTCATCGCGTACAAAACATCATAGAGCTTTTGATACAGTACCGCTTTCGGAGATTGCAGCCACTCACTCTTCTCCTCATCAAAATACTGGAAGCTCTTCTCGTACTGCGCCATGGACAGCATATCTACATGTTTTTGTCCAAGGGCAAATCCGGGCTGCCAGCCGATGGCCGGAAAATCGGCGCAATTTGCAAGGTATGCGCCGCACATTTCCTCTGGCTTCAGCCGACGGAACATCCCCTTATACTCGGAATGTCCCAAAGCCGTCAGGTCCTCTTCCGTTAGGAGTCCCCGCTCATACAGGTCATCCAGAAAGGCGTCGTACTCCTCCTGTGTCATGTCGGAGACATTGTACTTTTCCGCCAGGGCTTTGATATCCTCCTTAGACAGCGTCCCGCTCCCTCCGACCGCCTCCGGCGCATCATGGCTCTGTTGCAATATCTTGTCCCATATGTCCTTAGCTTCCTCCGGGGACGCAACCCGGAAGCTGTCGTAGTCAAAGGCTGTCTGCATAAAACTTTTAGCCTCCGGCTGTCTCGTTGCACCTCTTGTGGCCATATCGCGATACAATGTACCCGTAGAAACAAAACCTATATTCATACGTCTCTTCCCTGCCTTAATAGTTAATGCCAAAGCCGCTCGCCAGCATTATGCCAACAGTATTTCCCGTTTCGGTCTTGTAATAGAAGGCACCCTTGTACCCAAACTGCTGCCGCTGATCTAGCTCAAGATACGGTGTAAAAACATTGCTAATTGTAAACTCACTAGTAGTGTAGTTGGGTGGGATGGTCTGAGTGACTTCATCAGTTCCTTCAAGAGTGGAAGATGTCGGTTTCATTGTAATATATTGAGGTCTTGTCGCCTTCTGCTGGAATTTGCAACTAACCAGCCAGCCAATGAAGACACAGTCCTTCCCTGTCTGATTGGCATATGTCTGCATCGCATCCGCAATTTGATTTACATAAGTAGTTGTAGCCGAAGTAGAGAGGTTAAAATACTCAGATTGTGTAGTGCCAGACAGTTTCTTATACCGTCTCAAGTTATCCAACGTATAGGCCGTGAAACTCGTACCGCTGTCATCTGGAACTGCAATAACGGGGTACACCTCAACGCTGATTGCAAATCCTCTTGGTGTAATCAAATCAGCAAACGTCTCTTGATCCTCATCATCTGCTTCAGGGACTGCAACCACTTCCGTGTCTTCTTCACCCTCGAGACTCATGACATATCCTCCATCCATGAGCTCATCTGCCACTTTTGTTACAGCGATTGTTTCCTGTGGTCCTGCCGCCAAGGCCGGAACCCCCATCAGCATACACATAACAAACGCCATCAAAAAACTACCCAACCGTTTCATTAGTAAATCGCCCCTCTTCTTATTTTATTTTTTTAGCTGGGTTATTTGGGTTATTTTGAGTATATTCCATATTAATCTATTTTACAAGCCACTCTTTAGTTTCTTCAAAACATTGAAAATAGAATTTAATATTTTTAATATATTTTATTGACAAATATATGCTATTCTTTTATATCTTTTATTAACTTTATATTGATTTTTATAAGAGATATACAAAAATAACCCCATAGTTTCTACTTGACATTTGCCGCAATACCGTATTGACATCCTATAAACCTCCCCTTTAGTTTATACCAGCAGTTTTTCCGTCTCAGATTATCAGGTCATCCGCTCTTTTGTCTGGCGCTTTTCCACCAAGGGTCTATCTCGGCATCGCCGCACAGGACTTGCGTACCATTTTATAAATCTGTTTTCTTGGTACCTGTTGTCAGTATAGCACTGTTTCCAATAGTTTACAAGGATGGTATTTACGGTTCCATGAACAAATTAATCGAACGTCCCGTCCTGCGAAAACGGGTAACCCACATCTAATATTACATAATGTAAACCGGGCGTGCCGCCAGCGGCACGCCCGGTTATTATTTTTGGAACTCAGCCTTTCTTGTAACCGCACTTGGGGCAAACGCCCTTTTCATTCAGTGCAATGCCGCACAGGGGGCAGCGGTCAATCTGATTGTGGGTGTCAAACTCGGCGGAAGCCGCATTGACGCCGCTGGTGAAGGTAATCTTGGCAATGTTCAGCTTGTCTTTCAGCAGGTCGTAAACAATCTTGATCATGCCCTCAACGGTCATGGTCTCCTTGGTGACCACCAGACGACATTCGGGATACGCCTTGGCCAGCTCCGTCTCAAAGGCAGGACCCTTCATCTGGTTCTGGGGCGCGCCGTTGCGGATGCCCTGCTTCTCATAGACGTCCAGAATGGCGGGCAGCAGCGGGTCATCCTCCCGGAGAATCAGCGCGTGGTCAAAATTCTTCAGCACCGACCAGGCCGTTTTCTGAATCTCATTACAGGGGAACACCATATTGACGCCGGGTTCCACGGTGTCCTCTACTTCGATGGTCAGCACGCCGGTGTGGCCGTGCAGGTACTGGGCTTCGCCCTTGAAGCCGTAAAATCTGTGGGCGTACTGCAGATCCAATGTGGTGATACTTCTCATGGTAATTTCCTCCTGTTTTGATTGTTTTATAACCGGTATGGCCCACGCTGCGGCAGGTACCGGCTGAATTTTTCTCTTTATTTTAGTAATTATAATTGTTCTAATTACTAATTACAAGATACTACAGATTACTCTCTTTGTCAATCCCCATTCTGTAAAAAAATAGCCCGCAACGGCTGTTTATTCACTTTCTGTATAAGGTGCACAAAAATCGTCTGATAGTTTTTACTTGACATTTGCAATAATACCGTATATATTGAGGGTAATCAAGATTACCAAAGGTGGTGACCCCCCTTGAAGCCACTTCGTAAGATCCGTTATATCGAGATCACCAGTGAGATTCTACAACAAGAGGGCATTGAAAGCGTCACCATCCGCAAAGTTGCCGAACGGGCCGGATGCACCAGCGCTGTGCTCTATAAGCACTTTGAAAATAAGGAACACTTGATTATGCTGGCTTCCGTGCGGTTCCTCGAACCGTACATCATTGAATTTATCAAGCTGTCCTCCCGCGAGGATTTGTCCTCCATCCAGATTGACCTGCTGCTGTGGAAATGCTTTATCGACGAAGCCTTCCGCAACAAGCCTTATTATGAGCTGATGTTTTTCAGCGACCATCGGGATATGCTGGAGGACTGCGTCTACGAATATTATCAGATGTTCCCCGAGGTCCAGCGGCGCTTCGACGGTTTTTCCGCCAGCATTATTTTCAGCAACAATTTGCAGGAGCGCGAACTGCTGCGCCTGCGGCGGGCTGCCCACGCCGGTGTCCTGTCTCTGGAGGACGCGGCCTTGTTGAGTCGCCTGACCGTGGCCGTGTTCAACGGCATTTTCACCCAGTATTCCGGCATCACCATGACCGACAGTCAAATTCGGTCCGCCGCCGAGGAATGCTATCAACTGATCTATACCCTGTTCCAGCGGTTTCTGCCCGCCGGCGTGCCCCTGGACGCCACTCCGTAACCGATGTGAAATACTGGTACCCCGCGTATCAGTATTTCCTTTTCACCCTAAAAAGTAATCAAGATTACCCCTGTGATTACCCTTACTATTCCCCATATTTACAACCACTTTAGGAGGAACGCATCATGACGAGAAAAGAGCAGCAGGCCATTCGCGACGCTGAGATTGTGGAGCTGATCCACAAGAATACCCTGCGCATTCTGGAGGAAATCGGTATCGCTTTCCTGTCCGAGCACGCCCTGGAGCTGCTGCGCAGCAAGGGTGTCCGCGTGGAAGGCAACCGGGCCTACTTCACCGAGCAGCAGGTCATGGACGCGCTGGCCGTGGCCAAGAAGGACTTCGTCGTTCACGCCCGCAACAGCAAGTACGATGTGAAGATGAACACCGAGGACATCTACATGACCCCCGGTTACGGCAGCCCCTCCGTGGTGGAGACCGACGGCACCGTCCGCCCCGCCACCTTTGATGACTTCCTGAAGCTGGCCGTCATCGTTCATCAGAGCGAGGAGTTCTCCATCAACGGCGGCATTCTGGCCCAGCCCTCCGACATTGACGCGGAAATTTCCGCCGAAACCATGGTTTACGCCACCCTCTGCCGTTCCGATAAGGCACTGTTCTCCGTCTGCGGCGGCAAGGCCCAGGCCGAAAACATCATGAAGATGATGCGCATTGTCTTTGACGGCGACATCACCGAAATCCCCTGCACTTTCAACCTGATCTCTCCCCTAAGCCCCTTGGGCGTTACCGAAGCCACCATCGACACCATTGACGTCTGTGCCCTCAACGGTCAGCCTTTGGTCATTGCCCCCGGCAACATGGCCGGCGCGACTGGCCCCATCTCCCTGGCCGGCAACGTGTCCCAGGCCAACGCGGAATTCCTGGGTATCAACGTTTACGCCCAGATGGTCCGCCCCGGTACCCCCGTGGTCTACGGCTTCGCTTCCACCGTCAGCGACATGAAGAACATGCAGGCTTCCAACGCCAGCCCCGGCTTTGTCAAGGAGGCCAAGTACGGCGCACTGATGGCCAAGAAGTACGGTCTGGCCTGCCGCAGCGGCGGCGGTATGTCCGACGCCTCCGGCCTCACGGCCCAGGCCGGTGTGGAGAGCGCCATGAGCATGTTTGAGTCCTTCTCCGAGGGCGCCAACCTGATGATGCACGCCTGCGGCTCCCTGCACTCCTTCAACACCGTCAGCTTCGAGAAGTTCCTGCTGGATATTGAGACCTTCACCCGTATGAAGTACTACTTCTCCGATCTGCCCTGCGACGAAGACGCTCTGGCCTTCGACGCCATCAAGGAAGCCATTGAGGATGAAGGCGGCGTGTACATCACTCTGGATCACACCTACGAGCGCTGCCGTATCGACCCCTGGTACCATCAGGTTTCCGTTCACACCAACACCAAGGGCGATCCCAACCAGGCCCTCTACGATTCCATCCACAAGCGCATGGATGCCCTGCTGAACTCCTACGAGTGCCCGGCTCTGGCTTCCGAGAAGCGCGCCGCCCTGGACGACATTATGCGCGGTCTGGGCATGAAGGACAGCGACATCGCCAAGGTCTAACCCAATTCGATTGTTTTCCATAGGAATCCATACACCTCCAAACATACACACTCCAAGGGCAGCGGCCATCCCGGCAACGGGATGGCCGTTGTCCTGCCTATGGAACCCGTATGTTCATCGATGGGAATAAACCGGCTTTTTCCCCTCTGATTCCGGCTTTTTATTCCCTTTTTACAGTCTTGACGAACGCCCCATTCCATCGTATGATAGAACCATCCCAAAGACGAGAGGAGAAATTCCCATGCAATATGAACTGGCAGGCGGCGCCTTTCCCGTCGTGATCTGCTCCCTTCAGGATGGCGAACAGATGATTACGGAAAAGGGTTCCATGGTCTGGATGACCCCCAGCATCCAGATGGAAACGTCCGGCGGCGGTCTCGGCAAAATGTTCTCCCGGGCGTTTTCTGGTGAAAGCATTTTCCAGAATATCTATACCTCCAAGGGCCAGGGCACCATTGCCTTTGGTTCCAGCTTCCCCGGCCGTATCATGCCCTTGGAAATCGGACCCGGTCGGGAGATGATTCTACAGAAAAACGCCTTTCTGGCATCGGAATCCGGCGTAGAGCTGTCCATCCACTTCAGCAAAAAGCTGGGTGCCGGGTTCTTTGGCGGCGAGGGCTTTATTATGCAGCGGCTCTCCGGCCACGGCATGGCTTTTGCCGAAATCGACGGCGAACTGGTGGAGTACGAGCTGGCCCCCGGTCAGCAGCTCATTGTGGACACCGGCAATGTGGCGGGTTTTGAGCCCTCCGTCTCCATGGATATCCGGCAGGTGCCGGGATTGAAGAATAAACTGCTGGGCGGCGAGGGTCTGTTCAACACCCTTTTGACGGGCCCCGGCAAAGTGTGGCTCCAGACCATGCCCATCTCCAATGTGGCCATGGCCATCCGGCCCTTTATCCCCACCGGCAACGGATGACCGCTGCAGTACCATAAAACCAAAAATAGCCGGGACTGGACGCACATACGTCCGGTCCCGGCTGTTGTCGTTTCCCCGTCTATTCATTTGGAATAATGGATACCATAACAGTATGCTTTCTGGACCATCTGCCCGTCATCGGTACGGTAACCGAAGGCTGGCCGCTCCACCGGGATCACCGACGATTCGTACAGCTCCAGCACGGCGTTAAAGTCCTCCTTTTCCAGCGGATACGGCAGGGTAAACGACCGGGTAGACAGGTTTCCCGACGCCACGCCGCCGCTAAACACCTCGGAGTACAGCAAGTCAAACAACGCCTGCTGCTCCCAGGTCAGTGTGTCGTATCCCGGCACATTGTCACAATACGGCACAACCAAATCCCCATACAGCCAGCAGCCCGACGGCACCGGCAGCGGAACGTCCGCCCCAGTGGTCCGCAACGTTCCCTCGGCGTCGGTGATGGTAAGAATGGTCCCCGTCTCCGGGAGATATGTCACCGTATAGGACGGCTGCATCAGATCGGTTTCATAGAGCAGCGTCACAGCGCACCGCAGAGAATCGTCATCCGAGTCATAGTACACAAACCGGTTGTCCGGCACCGCCCGCATACCGTCGCGCATCTGCCGTTCCACCCGCTCCAGCGGTCCCTGATAGACGGCAGGCTGCCCGGTTTCATAGGCTCTCAAATCGCTTCCCATCTCTTGGATGTGCTGGGGCAGCATGGTCTGTATGACGCCATTGGTGAACAGAATCACCGCAATACCGCATAAAACAGCATAAATTCCCCAGGGCATCCCGCGGGGCAGCCACACCTCCTGGCGCCGTGCGTTGCGGTAGAACGCTTCCCGCTCCGCCTGGGTGGAAAATTCCCCAGGTTCCCGGCGCTCCAGCCGCCGCCGTGCCCGGCGAATGGAAATCCGCTCCGCCAGGAAACAGGCCACCGGAACCAGCGGTCCCACCGTCAGCAGCACCACCCGGACCACCGCACCCCAATATTCTCCCTGGAGCACCGCCACTGCCGGGTCGCTGCCCAGTTTCCAAAACAGGGCCTTCAATATTCCCGGCGCCAGCAGCGCACAGAACGGCAGAAGCATTGCCATCGCCACCGCTGCGCCCATACAAATCAGAGAGCGTTTCACCAGGCTCCCTCCTCTCCGCAGGAAATCCATAATACCAATTTGCTGTTGGGCAGATAGTCCACCCACACAGGGTACGCATTCATTTTGTAATCCGTCATACGAAACTGTAATTGTCCTATACGGCAGGTCACATCGTCCACATGGATATCCACTACCCAGCGGTTATATGGGTCCGACAGCACCGGCAGCAGAAATTGGGGCCAAGGCGGATTGGAACACCATGGAATGGGATCATAGGGCCCCTCCGGCTCCCGGCCCATCTGTACCAGCACATTGTTTTTTGCCGTTGCCTCCTCCTGTTCCCGGGAAATACTGGCGGTGTACCACGCCCTGTCCAGTACCAGCGGCAGGTCCTTGGCATAGGGCACCAACGACTGCATCGACCATCCCGCCAAAACCGCAGCCAGCAGCCACGCTCCGGCCACTTTGCTCCAAGGCGGCCGCCGTCCCAGCATGCGGGAGGTGAATACCAACCGCTCATAGCACTGGACTGCCAAAATGGCAGCCAGCACCACATTGACCACCAGGGGAACCACTCGGGCCACATACATATAGGGGCGGAAGGAGCGGCCCAGAAAGGAAAAAAAGTCCTGGAGCTGGTTGGTAAAGATGCCGCCGAACAAAATCTGTATTGCTATGGTTGTCAGGGCCAGCAGCACCGGACTGTGCCACAGCCGCCGCAGCAGCAGAGCGCGGAGCAACCGTTGTTCCCGGCGGGTAAAGGCGTTTTGATGCTCCCGAAACCAGATGTACGCATCCTCCCAGCGGCCCGCATCCAGCAGCGCTGCCAGGGAGCGCAGCAATTCGGCTTGATCCATCGTATTGACACCTCATTTCGGGCAATGGCATCCACCAGCCCTGCCCTTTTTCAAGAAGAGCAGCGTGGATGCCCGGCATTTCTCCCAGTATAACACCGGCAGAATTTTCCGTCAATTGCATGAAACGCTCTGTCGGCATTCCCACGGGGTTCTGTGGGTTTCCCCGGCCGGCTGTATGTTTTTGGCTGCGTCGGACTTGCCTTTTTGATACATAACTGATAGAATAGAACCGTATTTTACCGTGTGGGAGGCGCAAACGTGGTATTTTCTTCGATTGAATTTCTTTTTGTCTTTCTGCCGGTGGTGCTGCTGCTGTACTTCAATCCCCTGACCCGCAGCCGCACTTACCGCAATGTAATTCTATTGGCCGCCAGCCTGTTTTTTTACGCCTGGGGCGAACCGGTTTTCGTCTTTTTGATGATTCTCTCCATCATTATGACGTGGCTGGTGGGCGTAAAAATGGACGCTGCCGCGCCAAACCACAAAAAACCATGGCTCACCTTAGGCATGGGCCTCCATGTGCTGCTGCTGGTGGTGTTCAAGTACCTGACCTTTCTGTGCCAACAGTTGGGACTGCTGCTCCATATGGACACGGGCGCCATTGACATTGCCCTGCCCATCGGTATTTCCTTTTTCACCTTCCAGCTCATGAGCTACCTGTTTGACGTGTACTACGGCAAAAGCGCTGTACAAAAAAACGTCTTTTGGCTGGGACTTTACGTGTCCCTGTTCCCCCAGCTCATTGCCGGTCCCATTGTCCGCTATGAGCAGATAGCCGACGAAATTCTACACCGCAAGGAGACGCGGGCCGATTTTGCCGAAGGCATGACCCGGTTTATTTTCGGTTTAGCAAAAAAATTGCTGCTGGCCAACTATATGGCCCAGATTGCCGACAACACCTTTCTTTTGTCTTCTCTGCTGCCCATCTCCGTGGCGTCGGCCTGGCTGGGCGCCGTGGCCTATGCCCTGCAAATTTACTTCGATTTCTCCGGCTATTCTGACATGGCCATCGGCCTGGGCCGCATGTTCGGCTTCCACTTTGCGGAGAACTTCAACTATCCCTATGTAGCCAACAGCATTACGGACTTCTGGCGGCGCTGGCACATTTCCCTGAGCTCCTGGTTCCGTGATTACGTCTATATTCCCCTGGGCGGCAACCGGGTCTCCCGCCGCCGTCAGATATTCAACATTTTTGTGGTCTGGGCCCTTACGGGCATCTGGCACGGCGCAAACTGGACCTTTGTAGCTTGGGGCCTGTTCTACTTTGTTCTGCTGATGGCGGAGAAAACCTTTGGCTTCGCCAAAAAACTGGGCATTTTCTCCCATTTGTATGTGTGGCTCATGCTGCTGCTGGGCTGGGTCCTGTTCCGGGCTGAGAGCATCGGCGCGGCCCTACGGTATATGGGACAGATGTTCGGCCGCGTCACCGCTGGATTCACCGACGAGACCTTTTTCACCTACCTCAGCAGTTGTAAATACGTCCTGCCGGTGGCTCTGTTCTTCTGTCTGCCGGTGTACCCCTTTATCAAACGGCATCTGCCCGCCTTGCTCGCCGATTTGGTAACCGCTGTGGTGCTGCTGGCAGCTGCGGCCCTGTCCCTGCTGTCGGTGGTTGGTACCACATACAATCCCTTTATCTACTTCAATTTCTAAGGAGGCAGTCATGGCAAAAAAACCGTTCACATCCATCATTTCCTGGCTGTTTCTGGTGGCTGTTCTGTTGGCCTTTTGTTCCATCGCCGCCCGGGCCGTTATCAAGGAAGTTCTGATTGAGGGGTTGGGCATGGACAACGCCCTGACCCAAAAGGCATTCCCCGCCGGTGACGGCGGCGGCAAGGTCCAGGTCACCGGCGACGACGGCTCCACGGATTGGTCCCTGACCTATCCGTTTCAGGAACAGTCGGCCACCGTCCGGGTGTCCTTCCTGCAGGAGTTGGAAAACCGCGTGACCGAAGCCGAAGCGGCGCTGACCGACTATTGCAAACAAATGCTCCCCTATTATGACACATTGGTGACCCAGACCAGCGCCATGCAAGAAAAAATCGGTTGGAATATTACCGCCTATCCCGAGTATAACGCCATTGCTCAGGTCACCGGCGATTACTACGCCACAGTGCTGGAAAAGCAGGATATGACCGAGAATATCCGGTCCGTGTCCCTACTGCAAGAGTATTGTGAATCCCTGGGCACCGGATTCCTCTATGTCCAGGCCCCCTATAAAATCTGCAAGTACACCGACAACGTAGTGGGCGACTTCTCCAATGAGAATGCCGACGCCTTGGTGGCCGGTCTGGAAGCGGAAGGCGTGGCGCATATCGATATGCGGGAGGAAATCCACAACGCGGGCTATGACCACCACAGCCTGTTCTTTGTCACCGACAGCCATTGGAAGCCCCGGACGGGTCTCTGGGCCACCGGCGTCATCGCCCAGCGGCTCAACGACCTGTACGGCTGTGATATTCCCCTGACGTACTTTGAGCAGGACCAGTACACGGCCCAGGTCTATGAGGACTGGTTTCTGGGCTCCCAGGGCAAGCGGCTGACGCTGGCCCGTGCCAATCCGGAGGATATTGAACTGCTCTACCCCACCTATCCCACGGACCTGCGGTTCTACGCCCCGGCCCTGGGGGTGGACCTGACCGGCGACTTTTCGGTAGTTTACGATATGAAGCACATTGAGACGAAAAACTATATGTATCTGACGCCCTATTCGGCCTATGCCCACAGCGATTCCGCCGTGGTCCGGTATGAAAACCATCTGGCACCCAACGATACAAAAATTCTTTTAATCAAGGATTCCTTTGCCAATGTGGTAGCCCCCTTCCTGTCCCAGGGCGTGGCCCAGCTGGACCTGTTGGACCTGCGGTACTTCAACGGCAGCGTGGAAACGTATATTGCCGAAACCCAGCCCGACGTGGTCATGGTCCTGTACAACCCCGGCAACCTCAAGGAAATCGACTGGGACACCCACCTGAGCACCTTTGACTTCCGATAAACGCAAGAACCCCCGGCCTGCCGTCCGCAGGCCGGGGGTATAATGTTGTTGTCACTGGTTGTCAATGTGGCGCAGCAGGCCCTCACAGCCCTCCAGCACATCCTCCCAGGTGGCCTGAAAATCTCCCGTATACCAGGGGTCCGCCACCTGACCGGGCCGGTCGGTGAAGTCCAGCAGCAGATGAATTTTCCCATCGGGGTCACCGCCGCACATCCGCTGCATATTGCGGAAATTGGCCTGGTCCATGCCAATCAAATAGTCATATTGGGCATAATCGGCCTTGCGCAGCTGCCGGGCTGTCTTGCCGGTGCAGTCAATACCATGGGCGGCCATCATCCGCCGGGCCGGTGGATAGACCGGATTTCCGAGTTCCTCCGTGCTGGTGGCCGCCGAGACAATGGAAAATTCCGCTGCCCGTCCGGCCTTGCGCACCAGGTCTTTCATGACAAATTCCGCTATGGGGCTGCGGCAAATATTGCCGTGACATACGAACAGTATTTTAATCACTTATGAAAACTCCTTGAACGTGTTAATATGGCTGTCTTTTCGTTTGGTTTGCATCCTCTTTTCTCTCGGCTGCTTTTAAACTGATATGGTCATAAGGAGCAAAGACGGAATGCTGGGGGAAGAAATTATTCGACGGTGTCGTAAATTCCGGCATTGTATAACGCCTGACACAGCTGAGCACGCGTCAGAGGGGTATCGGGGCTAAATGTACCGGCATTGTCCACGCCATTGAAGAAGTCGTAATTATATGCTTTGACGATATCCTTTTGAACCGTAGTGGACATATTAGATACGGTGTCCAGATCGTCGGGATGATCGTTCATATAATCCGTGGCAAATGCAATAGACCATATGCGGATGGCATCCCCATCTGGAAAATCGTCGATGGTTCGTTTGTAATCGCCGCTCTTTACATTGTCATTCGAATTCTGAGCGACAATGTAATAGTAACTATGGCCTTTATGGTTAAGCGCAGACCATCTGCCGCCAGCCAAGCACCAAGCTGCGCCGCCACGGGTGACGGTATGAGTAGACCATGCAAGTTGACCATTATTAGTCCAGAGGTCGCCGTAAAAGACTTCATTGTTGCAGATACGGTCGAGGATCGTCCACAACTGCTGATAGGTCAGCGGATCATCGGGGCCGAACTTGCCGTTGCCATAGCCGGCAAGGATGCCGTTGTCAGCCATGGTCATGACAGCGTCATAGTACCATGCACCAGGCTGTACATCGGTAAAATTGCTGGTATAATTGCCCGAGGTGCTAGGCTGATCGGGCTGTTCTGTGGGCTGTTCGACGGGCTGGCTGGGTTGGGCGGTCTCACCATCGGTGGTGTCATAGTGCGCCCAGCAGGTGTAGGTTTCGTCCGTCCACACGCCGAAGTCATAGACATCGACAATCTTTCCATTGGGGATGTTAATATAGTCCAGAATTTCCTTGTCGCTGTTCTGGCTTACAGTCAGCAGAATGGTCGTGCCGTCGGGCCACTCAAAATTTTCGACAGAGGTGTACCAATGCCCTTCGGCAGAAATTTCCTCCACCATGTCATAGATGTCCATGACCACGTCGTACTTGGAATAGTCAAAGTCACTGTTGTTGCCGGTCTTGCCATTCAGACCGTTGGTACTGATCGGGTCGGTCGCCAAAGCAGCCAGCCCAGGAACAGACGGCCCTTCCTTATCCGCCGCATAGGTGACGGGGGCTATGCTGGTCAGCATCACAGCCGCCAACAGAAAAGATAATAGTTTTTTCATGATACCCCTTCTTATCTGTATAAATTTTGCAGAAATGCTTAACCATATTTTATCACAATCATCTTGCAAGTCAAATATATAAAGCGAGGTAACACCTATCGTACTTTCAAAAATGTCAATTACTTTCCCAGTTTCCCATACAGTTTCTTTCGATAAAACACATAGGAAATCACACCGGGCACTCCAATCCAAACCACCATAGCCGCCAGTGTCACCAGTTCAAAATCCTCTACGGTAAACGTACAGGCAATATAGAGCAGTACAACCGGCAGGGAAATATACCCAATCACTCTATGGGCCAGATTCCAGGTGTCCTCGTCCTGCACCGTCCAGGGCAGCCGCAGCCCCGTATGCCGGTTATACGGCAGTTTGGGGGACACAATTCCTGCAAACAGCATCACGCAGGAAATCAGGAGCATCGCCAAAAGTTTTTCCCCGTCTTTTGAAACTGTGACAAGACCCGAAGCCGTCAGTACAGCAAACAGAATGCCGACCATCAAGACACCCACATTAAAGAGCGTCGTTGTGCGCAAAACACCCAGCTTCATATCCTCCGTTGTAATACTTGTCAGCAAGGCCAGATTGCGATATAGCACTACGACAGCCGCCAAAATACACGCTCCCACCAACAGAATGGAAACCACTTCATTTTGAACCGTCAGCGCCACCAGCATGGCCAGAAAAGAACTAAATAAAATCCATCCTCGTTTCTGATTGGCCTGTTGGAGCCGTTTTTCTCTTTGGTTCTTCCTGGCAAGCTGTTCGTTCAGCCTTGCCAGTTCCTCCGACAGCTGAGCGGAGGTATCGGTATCCGCCGACGTTCCCAACAGTTGATGGACAGATACCCCCAGCAGGTCCGCCAGTTGTATCACCACATCTGCGTCCGGCACCGACAAACCTTTTTCCCATTTGGACACGGTCTGTCGGACAACATGCAATTTTACCGCCAGTTCTTCTTGGGTCATTCCCTTTGCTTTTCTAAATTGTTTGATATTCTCATGAATCATATTTCTGCGCTCCTTTCCGCTATCAGTACGCTCATTATACGGATCGGCCGCTTCTCAAACAAGCAACGGGATTTAACATGGTATCATCATGGTGTTTTTTATAGGAAAGATTCCACAATATACAATTGATTAATGCCGGCATCCCATAGACAAATAATTTCGCTCTTGTCCGCTTTACTGCGATACCAATAACTGCAATTTGCAAATTCCGGGCGGTACTCCTCTGGAACCTCCAGGTCATCGAGCCATTCTGTCACCGCCTCGCTGTAGCTGTCATAGTAATTGGTCTCCCGTTCCACCGGCGCCCATGCAAACATCAAGTCAATAAAATCTTCGTATTTATACGAATAGACATGGTAGCGAAGACCGTCCCCGTGAAAGCTGGGGCCAGAGTCTGTCTTGTAACTCTCCGAATATTTCGATTGCCAGGGCACCTTAAACCCCCAATTGGCATTCAGGGCCCGATTATAATCAGACATCACACGCCAACCCATAAAAGCCGCAAAACCCAAAATTCACAGCAGCACAACAACAATAATGCTGCCTTTGATCAGACATCCTTTTTTCATTCCGTCGTGCTCCTTTTTATTTTTGTATATAGCAAAAAAACGAGGATTGCAAACGCAACCCTCGTTCTCTGTGTTGGCATTACCTATTTTCCCATGCAGTCGCCCGCAAAGTATTTTCGGCGCAAACGAGCTTAACTTCTGTGTTCGGAATGGGAACAGGTGGACCCTCGCTGCAATCAACACCAACTATATATCTGTTATCGACATCAGTCGAGAACATTCTAATTTTACCATTTCTTCTCGTCTTTGTCAAGAAGAAATTTGGTGACCCGTACCGGATTCGAACCGATGTTAACGGCGTGAGAGGCCGCTGTC
>ERZ1643251.952-NODE-952-length-35790-cov-8.855324_pt1 | contig 35790 bp, 33 predicted proteins | sample MGYA00579261_ERZ1643251 | MGnify/ENA primary metagenome ERZ1643251 (study PRJEB29033, sample SAMEA4952267) | chicken gut metagenome | biome: Broiler Chicken; feature: Gastrointestinal Tract; material: Caecum | place: Ireland | collected 2018 | study: Broiler... | reverse complement strand
CTGACCTCTTGAATGCCATTCAAGCGCTCTCCCAGCTGAGCTATACCCCCATATAACCGGAAACCCTTGATTTTACTGAGTTTCCGGGGTTTTGATTAAATTGTCATTTCCTCGCGTTGAGGGGTCGTCACATGCGGTTGCTGGCGCTCCCAGCTGAGCTATACCCCCATATTTTGCTGTGCACTCCTGAGTGCTTTGATAGTATACCTTGTTTTTTCGGATATGTCAACTATTTTTTCAAAAATTTTTACATGACCCATGCGTTCCGTTTTGCGGGGGAACGTGGTACAATGAGGACAACCAAAACAGAAGGGAGCGAACGGTATGAAACACTTGCTCAAAGGCGGTCTGGTGGTGGGCGGCAGCGGCCCTGTCCGGGCCGATGTGCTCATTGATGGCGAACAGGTGGCCGCCGTGGGCCTGAATCTGGACAGTATGGCCCAGCAGATTACAGATGTTACGGGAATGCTGCTGTTCCCCGGCTTTATCGACGGCCACACCCATTTTGATTTGGATGTGTGCAACACCACTACAGCCGATGATTTTTACTCCGGCAGCCGCAGCGCTCTGCGGGGCGGTACCACCACCATTGTGGATTTCGCCTGTCCCAACAAGGGGGAGAGCCTGCGCCACGGTCTGGACCTGTGGCACCAAAAGGCTGATGGCAAGGCCGCCTGTGACTACGGCTTCCACATGACCATTGACGACTGGAATCCCGACATTCGCCGGGAACTGCCTGCCATGTTCGACGAAGGTATTTCCACCTTTAAAATGTACATGACCTATCCGGCCATGATGATTGGGGACCGGGACATGTTCAGCGCCATGGAGGCATTGCGGGACCTGGGCGGTCTGGCAGGCTATCACTGTGAAAACAGCGGCGTCATTGATGCTCTGATTGCACAATACCTGTCCACTGGCGATACCGGACCCGGCGCCCATCCCCTGAGCCGTCCTGCCGCTGCCGAGGCCGAGGCCGTCTCCCGGCTCCTGCGACTGGCGGAGATTGCCGAAACGCCCGTGATTATCGTCCATCTCAGCACCGCCGCCGCGTTGGAGGAGGTCCGCGCTGCCCGCCGCCGTGGGCAGACGGTGTTTGTGGAGACCTGCCCCCACTATTTACTGCTCCGGGACGACGTCTACTTCCAGGAGGACTACAGCCAGGCGGCCCGCTACGTCTGTGCGCCCCCTATCCGGGAGGTGGGCAATCCGGAGGCGCTGCTGTACGGCCTGGCCAACGGTGAGATTCAAACCATTGCCACAGACCATTGCAGCTTCACCCTACAACAAAAAGACGCTGGACGCGGTGACTTCACCAAGATTCCCGGCGGTCTGCCCGGCGTGGAGACCCGTGGACTGCTGGCCTATTCACTGCTGGTGGGCGGCCATGTGCTGGACTTGGGCCAACTGGTCCAAGTGCTGGCGGAAAACCCCGCCAAACTCTACGGCATGTGGCCCCGGAAAGGCGTCATCGCCTCCGGCAGCGACGCCGATATTGTGGTCTACGACCCCAAGGCCGACACGGTCATTACCGCCGAGGGTCAGGAATCCCGTGCTGGGTACACACCCTTTGAGGGCTTCCAGACCTGCGGCAGCATCCGCAGCGTCTATCTGCGCGGCTCTCTGGCCGTGGACAAGGGCGTGGTCCTGGCCGGCAGCCACGGCCAATACATCCACCGGGACCGCCCCATGCTGTAAAGGAGGAATACTTCCATGGAAAGACAGATGTTTCCCGTCTATGACCGGGCTTCGGAGATTCTCAACGCCCTGCCCGGCGGCATCCTGCTGACGGCCGCCGCCAATGGTAGAACCAACACCATGACCATCGGCTGGGGTACCCTGGGCATGGAGTGGGGGATTCCCATTTTCACAGCCTTTGTCCGGACGGGCCGCTTCACCAGAGAATTGCTGGATGCCAACCCGGAATTTACAATCAATGTTCCTGTCGGCGCGTTTGACCGGAAGATTTTGGGCTTCTGCGGCACCAAGTCCGGCCGGGATGTGGATAAGTTTCAGGAATTGGGCCTGACGGCGGTGCCGGGTCTGGAGGTCTCTGTGCCTGCCATTGCCCAGCTGCCCCTGACACTGGAATGCCGCGTCATCTACCGGCGGGCCCAGAACCCCGACGCCATCCCGCCCCGGTTCCTGGAGAAATACTATCCCCAGGACGTAGGCTCTGACGCCACCGGCTCCAATCGGGATTTCCACATTGCCTATATGGGCGAAGTGGTCGCTTCCTACCTGTTGCAGCCGTAAGAAAAAATCACAGCGGGCCGGTTCCCACAGGAATCGGCCCGCTGCTTTTATTCTGTTTGCTCGGGCGGCACTTCGTTGTCCATAAGCACGCGGGGGATAAATCGTTTGGCAAACCGGCCCTTGCCCCGGCTTTTGACAAAGAAAAAGCCGATGATGGAAAAGACCACAGCGCCGATGAAGTTAACGAACAAATCCTTCATGGTGTCATACAGGCCAGGGTCCAGATAACCACCCAGTCCCAGGGATTGCTGGGTGCCGTCTTTGAATACGAGAATCGTGTCGGCAATGTTTTTCACCGTCACCACATGGTTGGAGTTGGTGGGGTCCAGGGTCACGGAGGCCAGATACGTCTGGATGTGGTCCTTCTGCATGTCGTAGCCCAGGAACATGTCCATGGACCATTCAAAAAACTCCCACAGCACGCCCACGGTCATGGAAAAACAGAAGGCCACCACCGCCATATAGAAGGGCGACAGCTTCACGGAGATACGCTCGTTGCGGTTCAGCAAATCCACCAGACAAAAACCGATGGCGGCACATAAAAAGCCGTTGACGGTATGCAGCATGGTATCCCAGTGGGTGATATGGGTATAATAGGCACGGATCTCACCGAGAATTTCGGCGGCGTAGATGAACAGCAGGATAATGACTTCCAGCGTGTCGGGCAGATCAATGCGCAGCTGCCGTTCCAACAGCGTCGGCAGGGTGAACAGGACCAGCGTCAGGACACAGAGAAAGACGTTCTCATAGTTGCCGTTGACAAACTGGGCAATGAGAACGCCGATGACCGACAGCCGGAGAAAAATGTACAGAGCCGTCATCCGTCTGCCATGGGTCCGAACGCTTTGGCGTCGTCTGGGCAATCAAACCCCTCCTTTTGGTAATACAGGTACAAAATCTCGATACTTCTATCTTACACCATGTGTCAATGGCAATTTTCATTGCTTTTTGCGTCAGGCTTATGATATACTGTTTGTTCAGAACTATCACGAATATGATTTAGAAAAGGAAACTCCATGACATTTCAAGATTTACAACTGCTGCCCGCTCTGCTGCGGGCGGTGGGAGACATGGGCTATGTGGAGCCGTCTCCCATTCAGGCTGCCGCCATTCCGCCGGTGCTGGCGGGCCGGGACCTCATCGGCTGCGCTCAAACGGGCACCGGTAAAACGGCGGCCTTTGCTATCCCCATTTTGCAGCGGCTCCAGAAAAAGGCCGACGGTTCCCACAAGCCCATCCGGGCCCTTGTGCTTACGCCCACCCGGGAACTGGCGTTGCAGATTCAGGACAACTTTGAGCGGTACAGCAAATATCTGCCCCTGCGCAGCACCGTGATTTTCGGCGGCGTGGGCCAGATGCCCCAGGTGGAAGCCATCCGCAAGGGTGTGGACGTTCTGGTGGCCACGCCGGGCCGCCTCAATGACCTGTGCAACCAGGGTCACATTGACCTGAAAAAGATTGAAACCTTCGTTCTCGACGAGGCGGACCGGATGCTGGACATGGGCTTTATCCACGATGTCCGCAAGGTCATCGCCCGTCTGCCCCAGCGGCGGCAGACATTGCTGTTTTCCGCCACCATGCCCAAGGAAATCGCGGACCTGTCCCAGCAGATTCTCCACAATCCGGTACGGGTGGAAGTAACGCCCCAGTCCTCCACCGTGGACGCCATCGAACAGCAGCTTTACAAGGTGGACAAGTCCAAAAAACGGGATTTGCTGCTGTGGCTGCTGGGAAAACGGCCCGAGCAGACCATTCTTGTATTCACCGCCACCAAGCACGGCGCTGACCGGGTGGTGCGGGAACTGAACCGCAACAATGTACCGGCCATGGCCATCCACGGCAACAAGAGCCAGACCAACCGGGTCAAGGCCCTTGAGAGTTTCAAGGACGGTTCCATCCGGGTTTTGGTGGCTACGGATATCGCCGCCCGTGGCATCGATATCAGCGAGCTGCCCCTGGTCATCAACTTTGACCTGCCTAATATCCCCGAAACGTATGTCCACCGCATTGGCCGCACCGGCCGTGCCGGTCACAGCGGCTTGGCCATCAGCTTTTGCAACTTTGACGAGCTGGCCTATTTGAAGGATATTGAAAAGCTCACCAAAAAGACCGTGCCCGTGGTGGAGGACCACCCGTTCCCCATGGAAATTTTCGAGCCTACCCCCAAGGTCCAGCGGGGGCCCCGCCCGTCGAAGCAGCAGCCCAGGGAGACCAAGGCTGCCGAACCCGCCGGAACGTCCGGTGAGCATGCGTCCCAGACGGCGAAACAGGGGAGCAGACGGAAAAAGAAAGCGGCGCAGCCGCCCAAAGCTGCGGAACCGAAGCCAGAGCAGAAGACACTCCACGTGCAGATGGAGCACAAGCCCCACCATAAGCCCCTGCCGCCGGAGGAACCGGTTCAAACGGGCCGCCCGGTGAAAAAGCTGCGGTCCGGCGCGCCTGAGCTGCCGGGAAGAGTGGTGGCCTTTGCCGATGGCCGCCATCGGCCTCGCCGCCGGGGCAACCGGGGCAACGGTCCCCGCCAGGGCGGTGAACAGTAACACCGCACATCGGCAAAACCCCCGGCTCCCAGCCCATCAGGGCGGAGCCGGGGGCTGTTGATTCTGTGTGTCTTATGACACCAATTCTCCGGTGGGCAGGTAGCGGACGACCTGGGATTGTCCATCCGGCAGGGAATAGGACACTTCCACACAGCCATTTGTAAAGGTAACATTGCAGTTTTGAGCGGCCGATTCTGCCGAAAGCTGGATTGTGCTCAGTAGATCGCCAAACCGGTCGAAGCAGAGAATGGTATGTTCTGCCGTCAGAATTGCATAGACGCCGCCGCCGTCGGTGGCTACAGAGGAATCCTCCACCGTTACACCGGAAAACAGGGGGGTAGGTCGGCTGCCCGCCGGGCAGCGGAAGTAGGTGGTCTCATCATCATTGCTGTAGCAATAGAGGTCCTGGCCCACCTCCCGCAGGGATTCTGCGTAGCGGCCGCCAGTATAAGGCCCGGCCAGAACGGCGCCGTTTCCGTCATAGAGGGTGTAAGTGCCGTCGAGATCCACGATATAGCTGTCACTCCAACGGCAGAGACGAAGCCCGCCGGGAATAAGCGGCGATAACGTTCCGTTGCTGTCAAGAATTTTCCAACCGCCGTCCTGTTGGATTGCAATGCGATCATTGACACAGTTGGTCACCATGGTTTCCGGCGTACCGGGGGCAGGGCAGCTCCACAGCACCTTCTCCGCTGCGTTGATACCGCCCAGGGTGTTGTTATCCAGCCAGACTATGGCCTGACCGTGGTACCAGCCGGTCAGCGGCAGATAGGTGCCGCCGGTGGTACCATCCGCATGGAGCACCACTCGGTCTCGGGTGACATTGGCTTCCCAGCCCCAGGCGACGCCGCTGGCCGTATCGGATTTGTAAACCGTATCCAGCATAGCGCCTTCCATCAGTCGTCCGGTGTCCGGCACATAGAGGGCCATTTTGCTGCCGCCGTCCCACGTCACGCTGATCCAGCTGCCGAAAAATTCTGTGGTATAGAAGTAGCCGCCGGAATCGCCAATATCGGTCAGTACATGGTTGCCGTCGGCGTCCTCCAGATGAACCCGCAGCACACCGACACCGGCGCTGTCTACCACTTCATGGTATGGATACTTCGGCGCTTCCGAAGGCGATGCTGCCTGGGTGGGATCGTACAGCCGCAGCATGGTCAGAATGGATTGCTCCCGGGTGTAGGAGCCGTTGGGTTAAAGCCATTGTCACCGGTGCCCAGCATAATGCCGTTTTCATAGGCCCAGTATACATCGCTGCGGGACCAGGCGCGCAAATCCGCCCCGTCGGAAAAGACATGGGGCATGGCCGGGCTGGTGCCGGCATCGGTCCGCAGCAGCGCCAGACGGTGGAGCATGGACGCGGCCTCCTGCCGCCGGATGGGGGCATCCGGGTCAAAACGGCCCCCGCCGATACCGTTGACAATGCCCAGGGATGCACAGCGCAGCACCGCTTCGTCATTACAGTCGGTGAAGGAAACCGGTTGGGGCGTCTGTTGCCGGACCTGTCCGGCGTCTTCCCAGACGGTGTACAGCGCGGACGCCAGCGCGCAGAATTCCGCCCGAGAAATGGGCGCGTCGTAGTTTGTTTGGAGCGATTCCGGCACCAGACCGGCCGCCGTCGCCGCCTGTACTCCCTCCGCAGCCCAACCGCTGGGCTGTGAGGCGTAGGCTCCTACCGGCAGGACCAGCAGGGCGGCTGCCAGCAAAAACAGCATCCATCGTTTCATATCCATGCAGCCTCCATTTCCTGTAAACGTTCCGTTGTGGGAATGGCCGGGGCATCCTTGGGATACCCCTCTACGGCCAGCATACCATGGTTCCTCTGAAAGTCAACAAATTTCCCATGGAAAAGCGACGCCATCTGTGCTATACTAACGGCGTTGAGTAAAATTTCCCAAACAGGACGGTGAACACCATGGAATCCAAGGGCATCAAAATCGCGGCCAAGAATCAGAAGGCGTTCCACGATTATTTTGTAGAGGAGCGGTTCGAGGCGGGCATTGAGCTGTTCGGCACGGAAGTCAAGTCCATTCGCCAGGGCACCCTGAACCTGAAGGATGCCTGGTGCAATATTAAGGACGGAGAAATCTGGCTCAAGCAGATGCACATCAGCCCCTATGAAAAGGGCAACATTTTCAATAAAGACCCCATGCGGCCCCGGCGGCTGCTGATGCACAAACGGGAGATCAACCGGCTGTATGGTCAGATCAAACAGGACGGCTATTCGCTGATCCCCCTGTCTGTGTACTTTAAAAACGCCCGTGTCAAGGTGGAGGTTGCGCTGTGTAAGGGCAAGAAGCTCTATGACAAGCGCGAGGACGCCGCCCGCAAGGATGCCAAGCGGCAGATGGACCGGGCCATGAAGGAAAGGAATCGATAACTATGGCAAATCCCATTGCAACCATTGAAATGGAGAACGGCGGCAAGATCGTTATGGAGCTGTTCCCCGACGTGGCCCCCCAGTCGGTCCGTAACTTTGTGACGCTGGCCCAGTCCGGTTTTTATGACGGCCTAATCTTCCACCGCGTCATCTCCGGCTTTATGATTCAGGGCGGCTGCCCCGAGGGTACCGGCATGGGCGGCCCCGGCTACTGCATCAAGGGCGAATTCAAGCTCAACGGCGTGGACAACAACGTGTCCCATAAGCGGGGTGTGGTGTCCATGGCCCGTGCCCAGTCGCCCAACTCCGGCGGCAGCCAGTTCTTCATTATGCATGCTGACGGCGAGTTCCTGGACGGCCAGTATGCCGCCTTCGGTCAGGTGATTGAGGGGATGGAGGTGGTGGACGCCATCGCGGCGGTGAAGACCGACGGCGCCGACCGGCCCCAGGAGGAGCAGAAGATCAAGTCCATCACCGTAGATACCCAGGGCAAAACCTATATGCCCCCGGAGAAGCTGAAGGACCCCTACGGCCGCTTCTAAAAAAATGGGTATGATTTCCGGTTGACAATGGCCGGAAATGCGATATAATATAGTATCCTGCCAAAACAATGGCAGATCACCCCTGCCGCGGGTAGACCGCGGCAGGCCCCATATGGGGGCGTACCGGTTTCGACGGGGGTGGTGAGGCTGGAATAGCGAGCAGAGGCGCCTGGCCTCTATAAAACGGGCAATTTTTTAAACTTAACTGACAACAATAAAGTTGCCTTGGCTGCCTGATTAGGCGCCCGTTCCCCCCGGAAGGACCGCGAGCCGGGCTGGAGCGTCGATGAGCGGTGCACGTGTGTGCGGTAAGCTTTGCCCGCACCATGCATGATGAAGCTACCAAGCCGTAAAGGGTGTCCCTTCCCGTTACGGTGAGGGAATGGAAACAATGGACTGCGCTCGGAGAGATTCCTGTCAAGCTGCTTTCGGACGCGGGTTCGACTCCCGCCGCCTCCACCAAAAGAGGGCCTATACGAACCAATCGGTTTGTATAGGCCCTCTTTTTCTCATTTTATTGCGTCCTTCATCATATGCCAGCTGATTTCCGGTGCTGCCGATGGCATTTCGCAGCTCACAACACCATCTTTGCTTTGGGCGATCACATTGTCATGGACATTCATGCGCACCAAATCATGCTGGGAAATACGGAATATGGCCATGGTGCTGCCCAGCAGAACATTGTCAGAAATCTCAAACTGCTTGGCGAACTGCACGCCATCGGTTCCCAGATCAATGGCTGCAGGCATTTCCGCGCAGGCATTGTTCAGGCCGCTCCCTGTGTCCAGAATGATATTATCCCGCAGAATCAGCGCGTCAAAAGCATTCTCAAAAGTGGGGTCGATAAAATATGTGCGCAGACCCTGGCCGCAATTCTCTATCAGGTTTCCTTCCACAAGATAGGTGCCAAGATTTGCTGCCGGCAAGCCAGTATTCTCAAAGGTGCAGGCGTTGCCGCTGTGCCGCATATAGTTGTTCCGGATGGTAACATTATTGGCGACGCAGTAAATACCGTCCCCGATCAGGCAGAGGTTATTGGTCGGTTCTGCGGATTCACACTGAAACAGCGAATTTCCGCCCCATTCTATGGTGCAATTCTGAATGACGGCCCCTTTGGAACGGTCCAGATTGCTGCTCAGCGCATTGCTCAAATAATATTTCAGCGACAGATTATCCAGCACATAGCCGTCCGCATGATAGCCGTCCAGAAGGTTGCCGTATATGTCCCCGTGGGAACTGATCTGTATGGACATGATCTCAATATCGTTAAAACAGTCTCCGGGGTTTCCGGCATCACAGCGCAGATACAGGTCTCCCGTACGGTAGTCCTGATAAAAGTCCATGGGATAACTGAAACCGGTGAGATCCACACGGCTGAGATAGGTCAGATCCTCTGTCAGCTGCTCTGCAACCGACCGGTATTCTCCCGCACTTTTGATGCTGATATTGGTGCAGGGATCTTCGGGTGCGCAAAGTCCGTTGACCGGGTTCATGGGCAGAACATCCACGGCCAGCCAGCCGTCCGGTGTGGGCCATTCCAGAGTCCGTTTTGCATAGGTGGTATCGTCAAGCACAATTCCGCCGACATCGCCCAGGGCCTGATGGTAGCGCCAGATTTTTTCTCCGTTTTCGCCCTCCTGCCACAGCTCCCAATACTCCGGCTGGGCAGAATTTTCCTGCGCAATGGTGAGAACCGGTTTAGAGCCTTCTCCATAGGCGGAATAGGTCACATTGCTGATCAGGCGAATGCAGTTTTCAGTCAGACGGTATATGCCGCCCCGTTCAAAAAATACGGCGTCTCCTTCCTGCACATCGCCCCAGACAACATGCTCTGGAGACTTCCACGCCGTTTCGGGGGAGAGACCGTCGTTGTCATCATTGCCGTTGGGGGATACATAATACGCGGCTCCGGTGTAGGTTTCACCGGGAATAAAGGTATCACTTTTCACAATGGTTGTGGGTGAGTTCAATATGGCATCCTTTCGCGCATTGGCCTCGGCGTAGTAAGAAGCAAGCGCCGTCTCGTCTTCCAAAAAATAGAATTCTGAATCGGGCAGGATTTCGTGGATGACATCATAGGCTTTGGATGTTTCTGCCGCCGGTATTTGCTCGCTATCCACTGTCGTTAGTGATTGGCTATCACAAGCAATCAGGGAAAATACCATTGCAAGCGCAAGGAGCAGTACCAATAACCGCTTCATAGGTTCACCTCCTAAAAATATCACGATACGTCCAATTGCACCTTAACCATATACTGTTTTATGAATTCTGCAATAAAGAGTTCCGGAATAAAATTTTGATTTTGCCAATATTTATCTTGCTGCGGTTCTGTAAGTATTTACGCTGCTGCCAAGATTCAATCTTCAAAAATGGTTTCTTCAGTGTTGAGGTTCTGACCGCAGCGGTTATTGATATCTGTGCCGTTGCCGCGGAACACCGTGCCGGGGAACTGAAGCCTCATGTCTGTGGGAACGCTTTCCAGCAGCACCGCCGTGCCGTTATTCTCAAAGACGTTGTCGTTGTAGAGGGAGTGGTTGGCGCTGTTGCCCTCGCTGTTGAAGTGGAAGCCGATTTTGTTGTCCCGAACGTCGCACTCGATGACGTTGACCCAGGCCGAGCCATAGGCCAGCACCGCCGTATCCCAGCCGGAAAGGTTACAACCCGTCAGCCGGGTATTGCCCGATGCCGACACGCCAATGCCGTCACCGTCGCCGATAAAGTCCATGTCGTAGAAGAAGCAGATCCACCAGCCGCTCTCCACCACCTGGACCGTGTCGGTAAAGGTAGTGCGTTGCTGGCCGTCAGTGCAGCCGTAGAAGTTGTAGCCTTGGCGGTCCAGCCGCAGCTGGCCCGTGTAGGTCACCGGCGGCAGGTAGATGTTGACGATGTCGGCCTCGCCCACCTCCGAGCGAATCTGCTCCAGCAGCGCTTGCAGCTGCTCCGTGGTCTCCATAGGGTAGTCCTGATAGTGGTAGTCATGGACGGGAATGGGCTCCACGATGATATCCTGACGCAGGTGGATGGTGTCGCCGTTTTTCATGGTGATGGTCCACATCATCTGGGAGGTGCCGCTGCCGGTGAAATCGACAAAGCTCATGACGATGGCGTCGGTGTTATAGTCGTTGGGGGCCGGCTCGCTGCAAGTGATCTCCAGATCGCCGGTGTGCTCCAGCATCTGTGCCGTGATGCCTTCCATCTCCTGGGAGAAGGCCGCCTTGGCATCCTCGCCGGTGGCTGCATCATTGATAAAGAGCAGCGACGGGAACCGGTACCGCTCGCCGGGAGCGCTCTGCTGATACCGCTCCGGCAGAGGCGTGAACCGGGCGTCGGGATAGCCCAGCACCAGCTGGTAGTCACCATAGGTGACGCCGCCCTGGCCGTCATAGACATCTGGTTGATCGACCATGCGCCAGCCGACCAGCCCGGCGGCCACCACCACCAGCACCAGCAGAGCCACCAGGATCTTCCGCCGCAAGGGAATGGCCTTCCGGGCAGGCTTGCGCTCCTCCACCTCCTTGGCGCAGTGGGGGCAGAAGGACGCACCTTCCGGCAGGGGTGTGCCGCAGTGGGGGCAGGGATGTTCCGTCATGATGGTTCTCCTCCGTTTCCATTGGTATCCAGCATGGTGTATCCCACCAGCTCATTGTTTCCGTCCAGCAGCAGATAGCACATCCATCGGCCCTCGTCGGGCAGGTCCTGCTCCAGCCGCTCCAGCTCCCGACACTGGTTTTCTCTGGTAGGACTGTTGTAGACAGTCCACAGGTGATAGAGCTGAGCGTCGCTTTGCCGCAGGGTGGACGTTTTTCCCGTATTGTAGCCTTTGAGATACCATACGGCCCCCGACGAAGCAATGTCCTCTGGGGCGATGTAATTGGAAAACAGGCTTTCCCACTCCGCGTCAAAAGACGACAGTTCTTTTTCATAGAGCGTTGTAAAGTCGTAGTCGCACAACGTCACATCAAATTGCCACTGCCCGTCGCCCAGGTTTTCAGGCTGACCGATGAAGTAGCCCATCAGATGCAGGTTGGTGTCAAACAACAGAAGACAATGGCGGCTGGAGCCGTTGCTGCGGGCATTGAACATATTTCGCTCCGTCCCGCTGCCCTCCGTACCCTGACTGGACACCAGGGCGGCCATCTGAAAATTGTCCACAAGATAGTCGTCGATGTTGTCGCTGGTGATGGAGGTGGTACCGAAATTCATGGCCGTCACTTCCGGGAACCACGTCTGCAGGACTTCGGCGCTGACGATGCACTGGCCGTTTTCATCTTCTTGCAGGATTACCGCTTCCGTGGGCCCCCTAGGCAGTCCCTTGGGCCGCAGACAGCTCCACAGGACCAGGGCCACCGCCAGGACCAGCAGCGCCGCCAGCACCGGCAGCAGGGAGCGGCGGCGCAGAAAGGCCGAGGCCTCCATGGATTGCCGCATCTGTAAACTGCTGGCACAGTAGGGACAGAACGATGCCCTGTCCGGCAGTTCCGCGCCGCAATGGGGACAGATGTGCTTCATACTGATGCCTTCTTTCTTCTTCTGTTTTCCGGTAAATGGGACGGATGTTCGTCACAATGCACCGGGCATATTGTATTTTCAGCCGGGATATTGTACTGTTAGGACAGAACAGCAACGGTAAAGAGGTGAAATCATGTCGGACAAGACGACCAGCGATTTGCGCCAGGAATTGATGGAGGACAACAGCATTAATACATATTTGCAGGGCAACGCGGCGCTGTTTGTCAATCAGGATGTGGTGGTGCTGCTGACGGAGCTTTATGAGCAGAAACACCTGACCAAAGCGGCCCTGGCCCGGCAGGCGGGCATGAGCGAGGTATACCTCCATCAGGTCTTTGCCGGGCGGCGCAATCCGTCCCGGGACCGGCTCCTGTGTCTCTGCATCGGCCTGGAGGCCACGGTGGAGGAGACCCAGCAGCTATTGCGGCAGGCGGGCTATGCCCAGCTCTATCCACGGGTGCGGCGGGATGCCATCATCCTCCATGCCATTGCCCATGGTATTGCGCTGCCCCTGGTCAATGACAAGCTGTACGAAGAAAACGAGAAAACGCTGTTCTGAGCATCCGGGCGTGCCGCAGATTGCGGTGCGCCCGGCGCGTTTTCAGGTCACAGCCGTGTCCGTCAGACTGAGGGGAAATCCACCCTGGTTGTCCAGATTGACGCCGTTTTGTTCCAGTACGCAGTTGATGATCTCCACCTGGGCCACCGAGTTGCCGCTGGGGAGCAGAATCCCCGTGCCGTTTCCGGCAAGCCGGCACTGCTCGACCCTATTTTCTCCCATCTGCGCCGCCAGGGACAGTCCCACGGTGTTGTCCGTCAGCAGGCAGTCATACAGTTCCACCCGCTTGCAGTTCTTGGTGGCCACCGCCGTCTCGTAGCCCTGGAAGCTGCACCCGGACACCTTCACCGGGGCCGTGACTTCCAGGCCCACGCCGGGGCCGTGAAACTCGATATCAGCGATCCGGTTGGCGTCATCGCCCTGGCCTTTCACACGGATGCCGCCCCGGATGGTGGTACACTGGTCCCCGTTCCGGCTGCCGTACAGGCGGATGGGATAGCCCGACAGGTTCAGCGTCCCCACATATTCCACCGGCGGCAGGCAGATTTCCGCCATGACGTCGGGCGGCAGCTCATTGCTCAGCCGGTTGATGCTCTGCTGCAGCTGGCCCAGGGTCTCCATGGGCAGGTCCTCGGCCGTGTACCGCCGCAGCGCCAGGGGCTCCACGATCTGCCGCTGCTCCAGACATAAGGTGTCGCCGTTTTTCATGTGCAGCGTCCAGCGGATGGTCACATCAGGGCTGCTGCCCGTCCAGCGGACGTTGCTCTGGAAGGAGCATCCCAGATTGATGATGTTCACCAACGACGGCTCCTCCAGCGTCACCCCATGATCCGTGGGCTCGTCCGGCACCACTTCCACCCGATGGGCCACAATCTTGTTCTGAATAAACAGTTCCGTCACGTCGCTGCCGGTTGCCTTCTCATTGATAAACAGATGGATAAATCTTCCATGCTCCTCTTCCAGCGGCGTATGGACCGTATACACCGCTGTGGGATCTTGACGGCTTCCTGAATCCCCCAGCACCAGTTCATAGGTGCCGTCCTGGTCGGTGTAGGTCAAACTGCCTTGCCCCGTGTACGTTTTGGGCTTTCGCATTTGCGCCAGTCCCAGCAGCACCGCCGCCGCCAGGACCAAGAGCCCCAGGGCCTTAGCCGCTCGCCGCAGTATTCCGCCCACACACCGGGGCGGCTCCAGCTGTTGCCGCCGGTTGAGACCGTGGGCGCAGTATGGACAGAAGGATGCACCGTCGGGCAGCGGTTTTCCGCAGTGGGGACAGCTGTGCTCCATTACAACGCCTCCATAAGCCGCAGAACGTTCTGATAGCGCCGCTCGGGGTTCACATGGGTGCACCGCTCCACGATGCGGCCCATGCGGCCCTCCACCAAATGCTTCGACGGGTGTTGGCCCGTCAGCATGACGTTGATGAGAATGCCCAGAGAGTAAATATCGCTGCGGACATCCGATTGGGTCAAACCGTACTGCTCCGGCGCGGCGAAACCGTTGGTCCCCAAAATCTGTGTGTCGTTGTCGTGCTCCGGTTTGTGGAGCCGGGCGGCATCAAAGTCAATGAGCACCGCTTCGCTGCCCCGTAAAATAATGTTCTCCGGCTTCACATCCCGATGGACGGCCCCCAGAGAGTGGAGCACCCAAAGGGCGCGGCATACCTGCAAAACAATGCGCCGCGTCTCCTTTTGAGAAAAGCAGGCATCCTGCAACAGAAAGCCCAGCGTATCGCCCTGGATATACTCTTCCAGTACCAGAGCATGCTCGCCGTCGGCCACGGCCTCATAAATCACCGGCAGATTGGGACAGGTGTATTGCAGCAGTTTTCGGTAGACTTCGCTGTTGCCCTGAAACTGCCGCAGTACAAACCGCTTTCCGCTTTCCCGATGGCGCAGGAGCTTCACGCTGCCCCGGGGACTTTCCTTCAATACCCGCTCCGTATCGTACTCCCGCGCCAGAGCCTCAGAAAACCAAGTGTACATAAAAATCCCCCCAATGGGTACACTATGCACCCAGCATATTGCTTTTTGTACGCAAATATTGCATATTATCAGTATAAATCATTCCTGCTGGAAAGTAAAGGAGGCTGCGCCATGGCGGAGGAAACCACTGCGGAATTGCTGCGGGAACTGGCTGGTACCAACGACCCGGCCGCCTGCATCCGGCGGTTGGAAGGACGGTTTATCCGGGACACGGTGCCGTCGGTGCTGACGGCGCTGTACCGGAAACGGACCATATCCAAAGCGGAACTGGCCCGGCGCAGCGGCGTCAGCCAGGTCTATCTCCACCAGGTGTTTGCCGGACGGCGGACGCCGTCCAGGGACCGGCTGCTGTGCCTCTGCTTCGGCCTGGGGGCCTCTCTGGAGGAGACACAGTATTTGCTGCGGGTGGCCGTCAGCGCCCCCCTGTGGCCTCTGTCCCGGCGGGACGCCGTGGTGATCTACGGCGTAACCCATCGGCTGACGCTGGCGCAGATGGACCAGACGTTGACAAACCTGGGTGAAGCGCCTCTGCGCTGAGCACGGCCACAGCTGGCTCAATGGACTGAAACACTAAAAAAGACAACGGCCGCCGGTCCGCTCTGCTTAGAGTGGGTCCGGCGGCCGCTGTGCGGTGCGGAAAAAGAAAATCGTGAGGGAAAAGGGATGGATTTTGCCGCGTTGTTTATGGTACAATAGCCCCACAGCGGCCAGGGTACATTGGATTTGGGCCGCTTGTTCCGTCCCGGACGGGGCAGATCAAAAACATGGCAGAAGCCGTGACAGGAGGCAGTTCCATGGAACGGACCTATTCTTTTTCGATATCGCCGATGGACACAGTATCTCTGCGGCCCCAGGTCCGCGACGCCCTGGAACACTATTCAGAAATCCTGTCCCGTCGGCAGCACCCCAAACTGTGGGAGCTGACCGATAAGATCAACAGCGTTCCCAAGGTGCCGCAGGCTGTTTCGGATCAACGCCGCCGCCGCCGGATGGCGCTTGGTTTGCTGAATTGGCTGCTGAGCCTGGTGCTGCTGCTGCCGGGCCTGATGGAGCCGCAGGAGTTGTTGACACCGCTGCTGGTGGGTGCGATCTGCTTTGGCATCGGTACGGTCATCCTCTGGCGCAATTTGCGGGCAGTCCTGGCCATTCTGAGTATGCCCCTGGGGTTGCTGCTGCTGTTTGGTGCGTACAACAACCCGAAAACACTGGGCTGCTTTCTGATTTTTTCTCTGATTCTGCTGGCCTTGGGAGCCGCCGCACTGATTACCCGGAGACGGATACCGCGGGACCCCTATGACCAGGCGGCGGGCAAGCTGCTGGAGGGCAGGGAAAACCCGGAACTCCGGGTTCTGCGGGTGCTGTTCGATTCCGAAGGGATGGTGGTGACCCACGCGGCAGCCAAGGAGAACCGCCGGGTTCCCTACAGCGAAATGTCTATGATTTTGGAGACGAAGGACCTGCTGCTGCCCATCACCGACGAGGTCATTGTCACGCTGCAAAAACAGGACCAATGTACCGGCATGCTGACCGATCTGCGGGAGTGGCTCCAGGAACAAACTGAATACTATATTCTGTGACTGCCGTTTTATAAAATCAAACGCAGTCGAAACCAGCCGTCTGTCAGTGCAAACTGGCAGACGGCTCCGTGTTTCCGGCAAAAGGCGGAGATGGACTGGCAGCCCAGGCCGTGTCCATCCCGCCGGGCCATGGGCAAACCGTCGGTATCAAAGGTAATGTCACCGGTGCAGGGATTGGAAAGCTCCAGCAGGATGCCGGGGCTTCCCAGCAGCTTGCAGCGGAGTTCCCGCCGGCACTGGGGCAGTTCCAAATTGGCGTGAATGGCGTTTTCCAGCGCGTTGGCCAGGACAATGGCCAGTTCTCCCTCGTCCACCGGCAGGGTATCGGGCAGGGCGATTTTGGCGTCCACCCGGATACCCTGCCGCTGGGCCTGGTCGAAATAAGAGGCAAATACGGCGTCCAGTACCGGCGGACGGCACCAGCGGACCGCTTTGTGGTCGTCCAGCCGTTGTTGGGCGGCGTCGAGAAAGTCCAGCGCCGCCTCCCAGTCTCCCCGAGCCACCAGTTCCGTGACGGTCTGGAGCTGGTGGCGCAAATCGTGGCGCTGGATTCGGATGCGGTCCTCCACTTCCTTTACCTTTTGCAGTTTTTCCTTTAAAGCTGAAATCTGTACCGTCAGCAGTGTGGCGCTCTGCCGCTCCATCTGCATGTGGTACTGTGCAATCAGGCTTTTGAATACGACAATATATACAATGACCAGCGGGACGATGGCCGCATAGAGATAGATCCGCTGTGCGGTGTTGTAAAGGTAGTTGCTCGGCCAGGTCGCGAGGAAAATCAGGTAGGCGGCAAACACGCAGGGAATGAGCGTGAGGATGCCCCAGCGCGACGGAATCACCTTGACCAGCATGCGAAAGGGACGGCGCAGGAAGCGCCACTCCAGGTAAATGATGGTAAAATAAAACACCCCCATAAACAGGATGTTCATGAAATTGGGGAGGTGGAAGGTATCCGTTACCAGACGAACCATGGAGGCCATCAGCAGAGACAGCAGGATTTGGGTGATATAGTTGAAAACCGCCTGGGCGGGTGTGTCGTTGGCGGTCCAGTAGGTCAGAAGGATGGCAGGGATGGAGATGGTGAAGAAAAACAGCCGGAGCAGCAGCAGTTCTCCTCCCAGCCACAGCAGCGCCGCGCTGGACCCAATGGCCCAGATACTATAGACAGCCAGAATGCCCAGCAGCTTTTTGCATCCAAACCGAAAGTCCGTCAGACTTGCCATCATGCCGACGGTCATAGTGGTAATGAAAAAAGAGCGGAATATTAAAAAAGTTATATCCGTCATGGCAATCCGGCCTCCTCCAGCCGGCGACAGCCCCGGGCCACTTTGGGGACGGCGGCTACCGGTGCAGAGTGAATCTTTATAGAATAAGACGCAGCCGAAACCAGCCGTCTGTCAGTGTAAACTGGCAGACGGCTCCATGTTTCCTGCAAAAAGCGGAAATGGACTGGCAGCCCAGACCGTGGCCCTCCCGCCGGGCCACCGGCAAACCGTCGGGACCAAAGACAACGTCGCCGTTGCAGGGGTTGGCAAGCTCCAGCATAATACCGGGGCGTGCTACCAGCTTGCAGCGGAGTTCCCGCTGGTCCTGGGGTAACTTGAGATTGGCGTGAATGGCGTTTTCCAATGCATTGGCCAGAGCAATGGCCAGCTCGCCCTCATTTACAGGCAGCGTGTCCGGCAGAGAGAGTTTGGCGTCCACCCGGATGCCCTGCCGCCGGGCCTGGTCAAAGTAAGAGGCAAACACGGCGTCTAGCACCGGCGGACGGCACCATTGGATTGCCTTGTGATCATCCAGCCGTTGTTGGGCGGCGTCGAGAAAATCCAGCGCCGTCTCCCGGTCACCACGGGCCACTAACTCCGCCACAGTCTGGAGCCGGTAGCGCAGGTCATGGCGCTCGGTCCGAATGGTATTTTCGGCGGCCCGTACCGCTTCCATGCGGCTTTGCAGGGCGGAGAGCTGCAAAGCCGACAGCTGTGCACTGTACCGTGCCTCCGCCTCCTTGCGAACGCTGGAAAAGAGGAACGTCAGAATGGAGTAGAAGCCCACCATCAATAGAGAGACAGCAGGCTTTAGAATGGTGCTGCTTCGTGTAATGCCAACATAGCCAGGAATCAGGTAGATGACCAGAACATAGTAGGCCCCCATCATCAGACACATGAGCGACCAGCCGCGGCGCAGCTCCAACAACGCCTGACGCAGCAGGGGACGCAGAAACCGAATCAAAAACCAGATGACTGCTGCCGTAAGAACGACGTAGGAAACGATCAGGGTCCAGAAGCGACCGCCGGACAGATAGTAAACCAGGCCTGCCCCGTGGTGAATCAGGGTACAAAACAGAATCGAGGAGAGTATCTGAAATACCAGTCGCCAGCCGCGAAACCGGCTGAACACTAAAAAGAGTGCCAGAGAGGGAATATGGGCCACCAGAGAATATAACTGGAGGACCGTCTCAAAACTGGTATACCAGTACAAAACGGCAACCGTTGTCATGACCAAAACGATGGCACTACAGACGATAGGAATGGTGCGCCACTTGGAAAAGCGACTGTCGAGGAATAACAATACCATGGTCATGCCGATCATGGTCATATATTCCAGACTTATCAGCTCCAGCATGGGCCGTCTTCCTCCAACCAGTAGTTGCCCCAGGCTTTTTTGAATTCCGATGCAGCCGTCCGGGGCAGGGTAATGGACTGGCCGTTGTCCAGCAGGGCTGTTTGTCCGCTGACGCCAATCACATGCTGAAAGTTCAGCACAAAGCTGGCGCCGCACAGGAAGAACCGGCGGTGCGCCAGCAGGGGGGCGGCCATCTCCCGAAACGGAACGCGGATGGTCTGGGACACCACATCACCACTGGTACAGTCGTAACGCATACAGCGCCCCACCCGCTCCACATATCGGATGTGATCCAGCAAAATCCGCCGGGGCCCTTCCGGTGTCTGCACCACAACGGCGCAGTTCTGCCGCCGTTGCAGCGTCTCCACAGCCCCGTCGAGAATCTGAAAGAATTTGGCCTGGTCCACCGGTTTGAGCAGATAGAAAAAGGCATGTACATCATAACTGTCGGCGGCAAAATCATTGGATTGGGTGAGGTAGATAATCTCGCCGCCATTGCCAAGGGCCCGCAGACGGCGACCGGTCTCAATGCCGCTGAGCTGCGGCATCAGGATGTCCAGAATATAGAGATCAAAGCCGCCCTGTGTCTCCGACCGGTCCAGCAGCGCGCCGCCGCTGGAAAACGTCTCCACTTGCCCGTGCAGCTCGGGGCGGGATTGCAGATAGAGGGTTAACAGCGCCGCTGTTTGGTTCCGCTGGGCTTCCACATCGTCACAAACGGCAATCCGCAGCATAACTCGTTGCGCCTCCTTTTTTACTGACGCAAATTTTGCGCAAAATATACAAAATTTGTGAAAATATATCAAAAATCGACATTTCCATACAAATAAGATAACATTTTACATCGTTGCCGTCAAGAGGGGTCCTGCGTTGAAACAGGCAAAAAACCTCCTGCTTTCGCATGGCGAAAACAGGAGGTTTTGGAAAACTGCTGGCACTTGTATGGATTGGAGCCACGGCGCGTATTACCAGTACCGCTTCACAGCCTTGGAGCTGCACACGGCATACCAGATGATGACGGCCAGCGCCACGCCGTTGAGCACCATGGACACGGTGTTGTTGTAGAATTGCAGGCTGTTGTTGAGCAGGGCAACAATGCCATAGAGGGCCAGACACAGGCCCAGGATCAGCAGACGGGGCTTGAGATACCGGATATAACCGTCAGGGTCGCCGCAGTCTTTGATGCGGAAGTCCTTGGGAATCAGCAGGGAGTTTTCAAAGAGTCGTCTTACGGCATGGAGCCGGTACCAGACGTACAGCACATAAACGCCGGCGGGCAGGGAAATCATATCGAAAAAAGCGAGCATACTGTTGGTGTCCATGGGAAGCGTCCTTTCCTGTGTACAAAATTCTGCTCCCATCATATCAAATCCCGCCGCGTCTGGCAAGGGTCAAACGGGGCAGAGGGACTCCATGGCCGAAATCTCATAGGCCACCCGCTGCTGGGGGACGCCGTCCACCATCTTGGTATAGCCACGGCTCTGGAGCCGCCCCGTTAGATGCAGGGGCGCACCCACGGAGAGACAGGCCGCCTCCCGGGCCGATTTGCCCCACAGGATGCAGGGCAGATAATCGGTGCGGCGGTAATGGCGGCTGACGGCCAGCATCACGTCGCAGATCTCCCGGCCCAAAGGCGTCCGCCGGTAGACCGGGGCCTTGCAGATCACGCCCTGTAGGGTGGCTGTGTTTTCCGGCTCCCCGTCGCACAGGCCCAGGGTGGATGCGTAGACGGAGATCACCAGATGGCGTCCCGTCTCGCTGCGGCAGTTGCAGGAGCGCACCTGCCCCGTCACTTCCACCAAAGCCCCGTCGGTCAGCTCCGTGTCCTCCAGCAGCGTTTCGTCGGCCACCACCGGCAAAACATCGGCGGTGCCCGACAGCCGGGCTACCTCCAACGGAAAACGGTAAAACCGCCGTCCGTGATTTTCATGGGAAAAGACCGGCGCACCGGCCAAAACACCCCGTAAAATAATATGATTGGATACCTGTTCCATTCTCCCACCTCATTGTCGTTTGAGCAGCGCCGCAAAGCTGGACAAAAGGGACGTGGTCCGAACTGTGGGGCGTTGCCTGTGTATGGGAGAATATATTCCCGCCGGGGGGCGCTTATGCCTGGGGGTCGTCCTCGTCTTCCGCCGCCTTGGCTTCCAGGGCGGCCTGCTCCTCCGCTTCGACGCGGTCGATTTCAGCGGCCTGGGCCCGCAGGGCCGCCATGCCCTGACGCAATGCCAGAATCACCAGGACGATGCCGATAAGTAAAAACACACCGCCGCCGATGGTGCAGAGCAGCACGTCCTTTTGGGCTGTGGCCTCGCCGGAAAAATAGCCTTGCAGCAGGTCATAGCCCAAATAGAGGATATAGGCGCCGCCCACGCCCCAGAGAATGGCGCGGCGGGTGTCGGGACTTTTTTTCTCATGATTCATGGGTTCTTATACCTCCAGAGGGTGTTGTTGACGGTGCCGGGCCAGGGAGAAGGGATCCTGTCCCCGGCGGAATGTCTCAATCATTTCGCCGGTGAGACTGATACCCGAATGGTCGTCGGGCAGTTCGCTGCGGTGGAACCATTGCCCCAAAGATAGCTCGTCCTCCTGGAGCCGAATGGCGTCGTCGCCGTGGAGCTGGGCGTAAAAGCCCATGAGCAGCGTGTCGGTGAAGACCCAGGGCTGGGATTTGTAGAACCGCAGCTGCCCCAGCTTCAGCCCCACCTCCTCAAAGACCTCCCGGCGCACCGTCTCTTCGATGGTTTCACCGATTTCCGCAAAGCCTGCCACCAGGGCGTATTGCTTCGTCACCCGGCCGTTGTACTTGGTCAAAAGCAGCCGGTCTCCGTCGCAGACGCCTACAATAACGGCGGGGCAGATTTTGGGGTAAACCGTATTGCCGCAGTCGGGGCAGACCATGGCCCGCTCGGTCTTGCTCTTTTCCATGGGGGCGCCGCAGCAGCCGCAGAACCGGTTGCCCCGGTACCAGCGGTGGAGACTTTCGGCCACAGCGCAGGCGTACCGGGTCTCTGCCGGTTCCCAGCCCCGATAATCCCGGCTGCTTTCATAGGCAAAGCCTGCCGGAGCCGCCGGAGCCGGTGCTTCCAGCAGATAATACCCCCGGTCATCCAGCGTAAAAAGATATTGCAGAGGTCCGGTGATTTGGGCCGCCGTGGGCAGAGTGATGCCGCCGTCATGGGCCATCAACAGCCGGTCACCGTCGTAGGCCAATACAAAATCTTCCGGCTGCGGGGCCCGATGCATGAATGTATTTTCAAAATGATGGGGAAAGATATCCTGTACCATATCCGTCACCTCACAGAGATGCAAAGAACGCTTCGATGGCCGCCCGGTCCGCCCGGACAGAGCCTTGGACGAAATTGGGCTTGCCGCCGCCGCGGCCCTGGAGGGCGTCGTTCATGGCGCGGCTCAGCTGCCGCAGGTCGCCGTCTGTTTCACACAGAGCGTAGGCATAGCCGCCGCTTTCCTGGGCGGAGAACACGGCGGCCCGGCCGCCGCAGACCTCGCCCATGGCAATGGCCAGACGCCGCACACCGTCGGGGGTCAGGCCGTCTGCAAAGTGGAGGACGTTTCCAGTACCGGCCACCGATTGGGCCACAGCGGTAAAATGTTGGTTTTCCAGCTCCACCACCCGGTATTTGACCTGTTCCAGCTGATGGGCCATACGCTCGGCGGCGGCTGCCGTCTCCAACGGCTTGGCCGACAGCAGATTGGAAATGCGGCGGTTCTGCTCCCAGACAGCACGGGTGTGGTCCAGGGCACGGCCGCCGCAGGCCATCTCAATGCGGACGCCGCCCTTGAACCGGACCACACTGAGCAGCCGGATAAGACCGATTTCGCCGGTGGCTTTCACATGGGTACCGCAGCAGGCGCACAAATCACAGCCGGGGAACTCCACCAGCCGCACGTCACCGGTCAGCTCCTTTTTGCTGCGATAGGGCAGGGAAGCCAGGGTCTCCGCGTCGGGGTAAAAGATAGGAACCGGCGTGTTGGCCCACGCGGCCTCATTGGCCCGGCGCTCGATGTCGGAAAGCTGCTCCATGGTCAGTTCGCCGTTGAAATCGATGGTAATGACGTCATGGCCTATATGAAATCCCACATTGTCATAACCGTAGGTCGCGTGAATGAGACCGCTGACGATATGCTCGCCGCTGTGCTGCTGCATGAGGTCCAGCCGCCGCTCCCAGTCAATGGCGCCCTCCACCGTGTCGCCCACGGTCAGGGGCCCGGCGCAGCGGTGGACAATCTGCCCATCCCGGCGGCGTACGTCGGTGACGGCTACGCCGCCCAGCAGACCGGTGTCACAGGGCTGGCCGCCGCCCTCGGGATAAAAGGCCGTCTGATCCAGAGTTACAAGAAATCCATCGCCGTCGGCGGTACAGGACAGCACCCGGGCCGTGAACTGCCGCAGATGGCTGTCCTGATAAAAAAGTGCCTGTTGCTCCATGGTGAAAAAAACCTCGTTTTCCGCGGGAAGTCCCGTTGATGTATACCAGTTTATCATACCATAGGAAAGCGCCTGTGAAAACCCTGGGTTTTTCTCGTAAAATCGGGGGTGTGCGGTTGACAAATGGTGCTGGGTAGCATAAACTAATGTAGTATGGGTTTTTGGACCCAAAAGATGATTTTTTGCAGCCAAAGGGGTGAAATCAATGGACACAGGAAGTGGCAGCGGCACAGGCCCGGGCCGAAGTCGCCACGGGAAACCAGCCGCTTTTGTGGCCGTTGTTTCCCGCCCGTGACGGTCCGTACCGTGTGTTTGTGCTTCCTAAACCGTATCAATTTATACTAGTTCTTGATAAAACGCTTTTATAGCGTTTTATAGCACCATAGGTGCGTCAAGAACTCTATGAGACGGCTTTTGCGGTTTTTTACCGCAAAAGGGCAGCGCTGCAAGGCGATGCCTATCTCATAAAAACGTAAGGTTTTTATGAGATAATAGTATTAGGAGGAGGAAACCATGGCTGAACATACCGTTATGATGAAGGAGACGCTGCTGGCGCTCCTCAACAGTAAAAAATACCTGTCCCTGCGGGACATCCTGGCAACCATGAATCCGGTGGATATTGCCGCCATCTTTGACGAGTTGGAAGAGGACCGGCTGCCGCTGCTGTTCCGGCTTTTGCCCAAGGAACTGGCGTCGGAGACCTTTGTGGAAATGGACCCGGAGGCCCAGGAATTGCTGATTCGGGGCTTTTCCGACAGCGAACTGAAAGAGGTCATCGATGAACTGTACGTCGATGACGCTGTAGACATTGTGGAAGAAATGCCCGCCAATGTGGTCCGCCGGATTCTGGGCCAGGCCGATCCGGAAATGCGCAAGCAGATCAATGAGATTCTGCGCTATCCCGAGGACAGCGCCGGATCCATTATGACCACCGAGTGCGTCACCCTGCGGCCCGACATGACCGTGGAGGAGGCCATCAAACGCATCCGCCGGACGGGCATTGACAAGGAAACCATCTACACTTGCTATGTCACCGAGGACCGCAAGCTGCTGGGCCTGACCACCGTCAAGGACCTGTTGCTGTGCGAGGATGACGAAGAGGTGATCTCCGAGATTATGGAGGAGAATGTCATCTCCGTCAACACTCTGGAGGACAAGGAGGACGTGGCCCAGCTGTTCTCCAAATATGACTTCCTGGCGTTGCCGGTGGTGGACGCGGAAAACCGTCTGGTCGGTATCGTGACCTTCGACGACGCCATGGACGTCATCGAAGAAGAGGTCACGGAGGACATGGAAAAGATGGCCGCTATGCTGCCGTCGGAAAAGCCGTATATGCGGCTGTCCACCTTCGAGGTCTTTAAAAACCGCATTCCCTGGCTGATGCTGCTCATGGTTTCGGCCACCTTCACCGGCATGATTCTCAATTACTTTGAAAATGCCCTGGCGAAGCAGATCGTCCTGACGTCCTTTATCCCCATGCTGATGGATACGGCAGGTAACTCCGGCTCCCAGACGTCGGTCACCATCGTCCGCGGTCTGTCCATCGGAGAAATCGCCCTGCGGGATTTGCCCAGGATTCTCTGGAAAGAGTGCCGCGTGGCCATTCTCTGCGGTGTGGTACTGGCTGCGACGGCCTTCCTCAAGATTTTCCTGGTGGACAATATGCTGCTGGGCGAGGAGGGTATCACCTTGGGGGTCATGATGACCGTGTGTATCACGCTGGCGATTACGGTATTGTGCGCCAAACTGGTGGGCGGTACGCTGCCCATTGTGGCGGAACGGCTGGGCTTTGACCCGGCGGTTATGGCCAGCCCCTTTATCACCACCATTGTGGATGCCATCGCCTTGCTGGTGTACTTCCAGATCGCCTCCCTGCTGCTAAACTTGTGATTTAGAGATATAACCCGACGATTTTCAGTGTAAAAAGAACAAACCAGGCGCGTTGCAGCATCAGCTGCAACGCGCCTGGTTTCGTTATTGTCATTCGGCAACAGACATTTTCCATCCCTTTTACAGCCTATTGAGCATGAACATTCCGAGCCGTCAGCTCGTACAAGTCCCGCAGCTCCATGGGCTCATAGTAATGGAATCCCTGAATCAGCTCACAGCCCATATCCCGCAGAATGGCCGCCTGCTCCTCCGTCTCCACACCCTCGGCACAAATGCGCTGTCCAAAGCTGTGACAGGCATAGACGATACTCTGGATAAAGTGGAGAATCTCTGGCGAAGTGGTGATCTGGGTCAGCAGGGAGCGGTCCAGCTTGACAATACCCGTGGGGAATTGCAGCAGCAGGGCCAGAGAGGAATATCCGGCGCCAAAATCGTCCAAAGCCATTTGCAGCCCCAGTTCATGGCAGCCCTTGATAAATTGCTGCAATCGCTCGGAGGATTCCACAAAGTGGGTTTCCGTCAGCTCCACCGTCAGATGGCTGCCGTCCATATGGTGCTGGCGCAGCGTCTTGCGGAGAAAGGGCACAAAGTCGTCATCCATGATTTGCAGATAGCTGACATTAAAGGAGAGCCGGATCCGGGAGTCAGAGGTGAGCAGCCGTTTGCAGCAGCGGACCACCTGTTCAAACACCCAGCGGCCTACGCCGATGATCTGCCCGCTCCGCTCCAAAATGGGAACAAAGACGGTGGGGGAGATGTCCTTTCCGCCATAGCTCCAACGCAGCAGCGTTTCGCCGCCGCAAATCTGGCCGGTCTGCGCCGACACGATGGGCTGTACCACCACCCGGAAATTGGCCATGTTGTTGTAGATATCCCGGTTCAGCTGGATGGCCATGGTGGCCAGCTCCTTTTGGATGAGCCGGTCTTGCTGGGAATGGACGACATAGGGACGGTCCGGCATGGACTTGGCCGTGGCGATCAAATCAATGGCGTTTTCCACCAACACCTGGGGGGTGACGCCGTCGGCGGGATATTGCAGCAGACCCACTGAACAGGGACAGCGCAGCAGCACGCCGGAGGAGCGGTAGGACTCCGCCACGGCGCTGCGGATGGCGTCAATCAACGTTTCCGTGGAAACGGTACAGTGGGGCGACACCAGCGCCATAAACCGCATCCCGTCCAGCCGGAAAAAGGATAGGGTGTTGTTGAACCGGTTGGTCAGCAGGGCCACAATGGAACGAAGCATCTGGTTGGCCATCTGACGGCCTTTGATGCGGTTGATTTCCGTAAAGCCGTTGAGACTGAATACAATTACCGGCACGGTCTGATTGCCGGCATGGAGCTCCAGCAGCTTTTGTGTGGCGGCGGCCTCCTGAAGCAGCCGGGTGACGGGGTCCACCATAAACTCCGCGTCCTGGGTGGAAAGACAGCCGGAGAAAAACAGGGGCACGGTATAGGTGTCGTTCCACTGGAGCAGGCCGCAGCAGTGGACCCACATGTGATTGCCGAAGCAGTCGCGGACCTGATACCGCAGGTCGTGGACTGTGCGCTTGTGGGCCATCATATCGGCAATGTCCCGGCAATAGAGCTGCTGATCCTCCGGTGAACAGATGCGTTTGATCCAGGTGTTCAGCAGGTCCGGCACCACATTGCTGGGAAAGCCGAAGGCGTCGCGCATATTGTCGGAAATATAAAACAGATTGGTCTGCAGGTCTCCAAAGTAGAGAAACTGGGAGCGGTTGATGGAGGTGATGGAACGAAACAGCGTCTCAGCATCGAAAAAGTTGGCCTGGATAAACTGATGAAAGGCCGTATTTCGCACCAGCTCGGGCATATCGTGCCGCTGGGGCCGGGTCTTGTTGATGAGAAACACGCTGTTTTCATAGTATTTCCGCTTGTCCTCATACATGACCTTGTCGGCATGGGCCACCAGCATTTGCAGATGGAACGGCTTGCGATCCGTCCAGGAATGGCCCACGGCAATGTGCTGGTCGCTGTCCGTGATGGCCTGTTTCAGTGTCTCTACATATTGGTTGAACTCAATCTCTGTGACATTGGGCAGCACCACCACAAATTCGTCGCCGCCGGCCCGATAGATGTTGTGGTTTCCCACGGCTTTCTGAATGGTGCGATAGCACTGGATAATCAGTTCATCACCGGCGTCATGGCCCAATGTGTCGTTGATCTGTTTCAGTCCGGAGATGTCGCAGTACAATACGCCCAAGGTGTCCATGGACGGAAAGATGGCGTCCAGTTCCGCCAAAGCGTTGCGGTTGAGGGCGCCGGTCAGGGAATCGCGGAAGCTCAGATCCTCCAGCCGTTGGATCAGGTTGCGGCGCTTGAGGACCGAAGCAAAGAAATATCCGATGGCATACAGCAGCGGTTTCAGCACCGGCAGCGATTCCGGCAGCGGGTTGTCCACACCGAAAAAGCCAATGAGCCGCTGATCCAGATAGATGGGACCGGTCACCAGCGTGGTGACCTCCTGGGGCTTCAGCGCGTCGTAGACCATGGGGCTGTACTCCCGGATGTGATCCAGATTGTTGAGGACCACAATTTGATGGCTCTGAAACAGCCCAATCCACCAGTCAATGGCCTCCACAGGCACATTTTGCAGGTGCTCCTTCTGGGGCGTCACACCCGGCGCACACCATTCGTAGGTGTTGTTGAAAGCGGCGTCGCCGTTGTCCTCAAAAATGTATGCCCGGCCGCAGTGAAACTCCCGCCCAATATAGGCCAACAGCTGCATCAGGGCGTCGTCCACGTTGGCGGAGTTGTAGACCTGCTGCAAACACTCGTCAATGACCGTATCGCGCTTGGCCAGATATGGGGTATGGTGCGGGTCCGGTGCGGATGTGCCGCGGCCGGTCTCCACGGCCAGCTCCATGCGGCAGGGACGGCCCTCCCAGTCCAAAATGGTGTCTTTGATGTTATAATCCTGCTTTAACAGCGGGTTGTGATACGTCCATTCATAAAATGCCCCAGCGCGCAGTTTGGAATTGGTGCAAAATGCGCACGGTTCCTCTAATCCTTGCAGCAAGGCGTAGCATTTTTGGCCGCGGTATGCTTCATGGGAACCCAGTCCCAGCATTTTGCGCAGATGCGCGTTGACATAGAGTAAGTCATAGGTCTTCATGTCCGAGATGTAGACATCTTCGTTGAGACTCTCAAAAAACTCACAGCTGAATTGCATAGCCTCGCCTCTTTTTCTCCTGCTTTCCGACTCTGATACAGTTAGATACTCTTAATATACCATACGATCCTAGGAAAGGCCACTAAAAATCAAAAAGAAAGGAAAATTGTCACAGACTGCCGAATGCACACCATCAGTCCTTGCAAAAGCGGATTGCGGGGACGGAGCGGGTGGACAAAACCTGGACGCCCAGGCCCAAAAAGTCCTCCAGCAGCACTTGTCCCATGGCTACCGGAGCGGGCACGGTGAGACCGTGCAGCAGGTCCACGGCCTCCGTCAGCCGGGACAGGGGAATGGGGGCCGACAGCCGCACGGAGCACAGAGGATAGAGCCCGCCGGAGACAGCCACGGAGGTGGTCACATTCCGCAGGGGCATGGTCAACTCCTGTCGGGCAAAATCGGCCCCCTGGGTGCAGAGATTGCCGGTGCAGCCGGTGACTGCGTCTCCCTCCAAGGTCACGGTCAGGGCGCAGCAGTTGGGACAGAGATTACACAGCAGGGTTTTCGTCGTCATAACAGCATACCTCCACAGGGGAGCCGTCGGCCAGGTCCGGAATGGGCAGATGGACCATCTGGGCCGGGGTGGCATAGGGAATGGTGCGGCGGCAGAGGGTTTGACCGTCCTGGACGGCCTCCACCGCCAGATGCCGCCGGGGCGCGGCGGGACGGAAGGAGAGCACAGCCGCTTCGCCCCGGCACAGCCGTTGGGGCACCACATGGCCGCAGCCGCGGCCTGTGACAGCAATGGGGCAGGGGGGCAGGGGCCCGGCCAGATACCGGCGCACCTGTTCTGCCAGAAATTCGGCTTCGGCGGAGACGTCGTCGGCCACATCGTGGACGTGGAGAACGTTTCCGGCGGCGAAGATGCCGGGAACTGTGGTCTGTAAGAACTGGTCTACCACGGGGCCGCCGGTCTGACTGTCCAGCTGTACACCGGCCATACGGCTCAGTTCGTTTTCGGGAATCAGTCCCACCGAGAGAATCAGCGTGTCGCAGGGAATACGGGTCGCCGTCTCCGGCAGGGGGCGGCGCTGGTCATCCACAGCGCAGACCGTGACGGCTTCCAAGCGCGCCGCGCCGTGGAGCTCCGTCACCGTGTGGGACAGATGGAGCGGGATGTGAAAATCCTCCAGGCATTGGGTTACGTTCCGGGGCAATCCGCTGGGGTGGGGCAGAATCTCATAGACGCCCAGGACGTGGGCCCCCTCCAGCGTCAGCCGCCGGGCCATAATCAGGCCGATGTCACCAGACCCGAGAATCACAATTTCCCGGCCCACCATGGTGTTATAGAGATTGACGTAGGCTTGCGCCACACCGGCGGTGAACACACCGGCGGGCCGGGCGCCGTAAATGGGCAGGGCTCCGGCGGCCCGCTCCCGGCAGCCCATGGCCAGAATCACGGCCTGGGCCTGATACTGTGTCAGTCCCCGTCGGGATACGGCAGTCACCAGCCGTTGGGCCGTCAGACCTGTGACGGTGGTACCGGTGTGGAGTTCGATGCCTGCCGCCCGGACCGGGTCCAGAAACCGCCGGGCGTATTCCGGGCCGGTGAGGGCCTCATGGAACCGCGTCAGACCGAAGCCGTCGTGGATGCACTGGCGCAGAATGCCGCCGGCCTCCGGCTCCCGCTCCAGAATCACCAGGTCGCGGACGCCCTGTTCCCAGAGGGCCAACGCCGCGGCCAGACCGGCCGGACCGCCGCCGAGGATGACCACATCCTTTAAAATGGGTTCGTTCATACGTCACGCACCTTTCCTGTAAACAGCCGGGAACCCGCCGGGCCGTAGAGCAGCTGTTCTCTGGGAATCCCGGCCAGCTCCTCCATCAGCGCCACCAGACGGGTCTGGCAGTAGCCGCCCTGACAGCGGCCCATCATGGCCCCGCAGCGGTATTTTAATCCCGTCAGCGTCCGGGCGGGCAGAGGACCGGACAGGGCTGCCGCCACGTCGGCACGGGTGATGGTACGACAGCGGCAGACGATTTCTCCATGGTCTGGGTTGTCAGCAATGAGACGGGCCTGGGCCGCCGAACCCAGATGCCGCAGGGAAACGGGCCGCTGCCGGATGGAGTCGAAGTCTGCCCGTTCCACCAGGGATTCCGTCAAACCCAGGAGCCGGATGACCTCCCGGGCGATGGGCACCGAGGCTGTCAGGCCGGGTGATTCCATACCGATTAGGTGGATGACACGGGGGGACACGTCTTCCCGGCGGCAGATGACGAAGTCATCGTAGCCGCCCCGGTCGGGGCCCGTCAGCTTGGGCCGGACACCGGCAAAGGCGCGGATACAGTCGGACCGGCTGAGACTGGGAAAAATCCGCCGCCCCTCCCGTAAAAGCATGTCCTGGGTAGGGGCCGTGGTGCGCCAGTCCGTGGGGCCGCCGATGTACTCGGTGCTGGGACCAATCAGAATGTTGCCCTCCAGCGTGGGCGTCAGATGGATGCCCAGGCCGCCGGTGCGGTAGTTGGGCACCGGATAGGCGGGCAGGGGCAGCAGGGAGGAGAGCCGCTCGTCCAGCAGGAAATATTCGCCCCGACAGGGGTAAATCTCATAGCCCGTCAGGCCCAGCAAAGCCGCCACCTTGTCGGAGAACAGTCCGGCGCAGTTGATGACCCACCGACTGTACAAAGTGCGGTTTCCCACCGTCAGCGCCCACAGGCCGTCCCGGCGGACGGCGGCAGTCAGGGGACTGGAAAAGAGAAAACGGACGCCGTTTTGGGCGGCATTTTCCGCCAGGGCCCAGGTCCATTGAAACGGGTCCACAATGCCGGTAGAGGCCGAATACAGGGCAAATTCTCCCGCCACCGCCGGAGCCAGCCTCCGCAGCTCGTCGCGGCCGATAAGCGTTAAACCCGGCACGCCGTTCCGGCGGCCCCGCTCCAGCATGGAGAGCAGATGGGCCCGGTCCTCCTCGTCAAACCCCACCACCAGCTTGCCGGTACGGCGCATGGGCACGTCCAGATGGGCCGTCAGATCGGAAAACAGCCGGTTGCCCTCCACGCACAGCCGGGCCATAAGGGAGCCGGGAGTATTGTGGAATCCGGCATGGATGACGCCGGAATTGCGGGCGCTGGTGCTGCCGAACAGGTCCGGATGGGCTTCGGCCACCGCTACGCGCAAATGGTAACGGCTCAGCTCCCGGGCCACGGCGCAGCCGATGACACCGGCCCCGATGATGGTGATATCCAGTGGGCGGTCCATGGATGGTCACTCCTTTACAGTAGAATCTCATTTCCTCCATGATACGACGGCGGCTTCGCCCTGTCAACCAACCGAAAAGACTCTTGACAGAAGGGAAAACCTGTGGTATCCTGCAATTGAGTTAGTTATATATAACTCAATGAAACCAAAGTGGGCGACCGCTTTTTCTTTTTCGGTGGAAGTTAGTTGAACCTAACCATAAAATCAAGGAGGCGCGAATAATGAGCGTGGTCATCATCGGCGGCAACGACCGCATGGAGCGGCTGTATCAGGACACCTGCAAGGCCTATGGATGTAAGGCGAAGATTTTTCTGCATCTGAAAAGTGAGCTGCGCCGAAAAATCGGCAGTCCGGATTTAATGATTCTGTTTACCAATACCGTCTCCCATAAGATGGTCAACTGCGCCATGTGTGAGGCCCGGCGATGCAATACGGTCATTGCCCGGTCCCACAGCAGCAGTCTCAGCGCCCTCCAGACCATTTTGGAGCAGCACTGTAAGAATTGAGCGGCGCACCTTCGGCGCGGCGGCGGCATAGGATGGAGTGCGGCCCAGGAATCATCCGGCCGCGCGAAAGGGGAAACAAAACATGTCGCAATTTTTTCATATGCCGCCCCAGGACTGCCGCGGTGAGGAACTGAGCTTTACGCCGGAGACTCGCCGCCATGTCCAGGGCGGTGACGGCTGTTGTCAGCCGTCCTGCTGCTGCCCGCCGCCCTGTCCGCCCCCCTGCCCGCCGGCCGGACCCACCGGAGCCACTGGCCCCACCGGTCCCACCGGCCCCACGGGAGCCACCGGCGCAACGGGCTTCATCGGTCCCGTGGGCCCCACGGGCGCAACGGGAGCCACCGGCGAGACCGGTCCCACGGGTCCCAGCGGCGCTGCGGGTGCAACGGGCCCTGCTGGTCCCAGCGGTCCCACCGGCGCGACTGGCGTAACGGGTCCCACTGGTCCCAGCGGTGCAACCGGCGCAACGGGTCCCACCGGCCCCAGCGGTGCGACCGGCGCAACGGGCCCCACCGGGCCCAGCGGTGCCACGGGCGCGACGGGTCCCACCGGCCCCAGTGGCCCTACGGGTGCAACGGGCCCCACCGGGCCCAGCGGTGCTACGGGCGCAACAGGCCCCACCGGCCCCAGCGGTGCGACCGGCGCAACGGGTCCCACCGGCCCCAGCGGTGCTACGGGTGCAACAGGCCCCACCGGCCCCAGCGGTGCCACGGGTGCAACGGGCCCCACCGGCCCCAGCGGTCCAACCGGTGCAACAGGTCCCACCGGCCCGTCGGCCACGGCGGCGGCGTTTGTGGCCAATGCCACCGGTACCAACGATATCGTTAACAAGTTCAACTCCCTGCTGGCCAACCTCCAGGCGGCCGGCCTTATGAAGAGCGGCAGCTAAAAACAGACGCGCCCCGGTATTTTGGGGCGCGTCTTGCTATTATGACCGATTACCGTTGCTTCAGCAGCTCTACCAGGGCAGCAATGGTGCCCTCCTGACAGCTGACGGGCAGGGGCGTATATCCCCGATGGAAAAGGGACGACTCCGCCGATGTGGGATAGAACGCCTCATCGGCTTTGTCCAGCATATCCAGGTCGTTGGGGGCGTCGCCAACGCACAGCAGCGTCGACCGGCCCAGCTGTTGGGCCAGCTGCCGGGCGGCATTGCCCTTGCCGCAGCCCTTGGGCAGCAGCTCAATCATCCGGGGCATGGAGCGCACGGTGTCCAGCAAATGGCTGTACCGCTCTGCCACGATGGCTTCGATGGCCTCAAAGGGCGCTTCCTCCTCCGGGGAGGTCTCGCCTGGACGGGCATGCTCAGCCTTCTGAAACGGGGCGTAGAGACAGGCCACCGACATGATATCCTGCAAATCATCCCAGCCGCCGTAGTTGGGCTCCAGACCGTACCGGGCCAGATAGGCATCCCGGATGGCGTCATAGCCCATGCAGCGGTGGTAGTCCAACCCCTGGAGCTCCAGCCGCAGTTGGGGAAACCGGGTGGTGATGTCCCGGACGGCTGCCATGGCCTCCTCACTGAGCTGATGGAATACCGTCACCCGGTCCGTGTCCGGCTCCCAAAGGGCACCGCCATTGGCCAGAATCACCGGCACGGAAATGGGCAGCTGCTCCACGGGCTTGCGGAACATGGGCCGGGACCGGCCGGTGGCAATGGTGAACACGCCGCCCCGTTCTGTAAATTCCGCGATGGCGTCCAGATTGACCTGGGGAACCGTTCCGTCAAAGGCCGTCATGGTGCGGTCGTAGTCGCTGACCAGGAGAATGTGGGAAAAATCTGTCATGGTGTTGCCTCAATTCTTATCTTGTAGTTTTCTCCAGTATACCGTGTTTCGACGGATTTGTCTATTCGTTCATAGTTTGTTCATATTTTTTCTCTACCATAGCAAGAGAGAAAAAGGGGGAATCTCCATGAAACATCCTGTGCGCCGTCTGGCGGCGCTGCTGCTGGGTCTGACCCTGTGGACCGTACCGGCTGCCGCTGTAGAGACGCAGCCGGCCTCCGAGGACCTGACGGCCCTGATGGAAGACTTCCAGGCGGAGTATGGCCTGAACGAGGGAAATTTTTCCCTCTGTTACTATAATACCGTTACCGGTGAGGAGTACCGTTACAACGACACCAAGTTTATGATTGCGGCCAGCACCTATAAGCTGCCGCTGAATATGTACTACTATGAAATGGAGGCCGCCGGAGAAATCTCCTCTGCCACTATGATTGGCGCCACCACTCTGGCTGACGCCCACTATCAAAGCCTGGTGTGGTCCAATAATGACGTTTCCATCGACATGCTGTACAACCTGGGTAATTTCCGCACCTATAAAAATACCATGAAGCAGTATTTTACCATGCCGGACGAGGAAATTGATTCCATCTACTACGCCGACAACTATTACTGCACGTCCATGATGCTGGACACGTTGAAGCACCTCTACGAGGGCGGCGACAAGTTTGACGAAATGATTGACTATATGAAGCAGGCCCAGCCTGGAGAGTATTTCAAACTGTACGTCACCGACTATGAGATTGCCCACAAGTACGGGTACTATGTGGACGACGGCGTGACGGCCATCAATGACACGGGCATCATCTATACGCCCCAGCCCTTCCTGCTGGCGGTGTACACCAGCGACGCCCCCGGTGGGGCGGAGGTCCTGGGCCGGGCGGCGGAGGTGTTGACGGAGTATACCGTCTCTCAGGACGTGCCGGAACCGGAGGAACCGTCCACTGTAACGGAGCAGCCGGAGACAACGGAACCGACGGAGACGCCGGAAACCACGGACAATGCGGAACCGGAAACCGTCCAGCCGGAGGAACCGACCACAGAGGAGGCGCCCACAGAGGAAGCGGAAACGCCGGAACAGCCAGAGCCGAAAAAAGAGGGGAGCGGAGGGCTGCCGTTTTCGCCCTGGTGGCTGGCCTTGGGGGGCGCGGCGGTGTTCCTGGTGGCCGACGTGGTGGTGATTATCAGAATCCTGCGGCGGCGGTAAAGAAAATTTTCAAAACGGGCAAATAAATTGTTGACACCGTGTGCAAAATATGCTATGATGTTGTGGCTGACAAGGCCGCTTGCGGTTTTTCTGTCGGAACTGTCCGATGCGGGTGTAGTTCAATGGCAGAATCCCAGCCTTCCAAGCTGGTCGCGTGGGTTCGATTCCCATCACCCGCTCCATCTGCAAAGCAAGCAGCCTGTCTGTTTGCTTTCCAGGTGGACTGCGGTCTCCTGCGGAATAGCCTGTGCGAGAGGCGGTGCCGCTTGTCACACGGCAGTGCAGCATACGCCAGTAGCTCAGCTGGATAGAGCAACTGCCTTCTAAGCAGTAGGTCGGGGGTTCGAGTCCCTCCTGGCGTGCCATATTCAAGGACGGCGCTCCGGCAGCCTGTGGAAATTTCATATGGTGGGTGTGGCGCAGTTGGTTAGCGCGCCAGATTGTGGCTCTGGAGGTCGAGGGTTCGAATCCCTTCACCCACCCCATTTACAATTTCCGTAGGCAGCCCAATACCGAAGGATTTGCAATGTTCCGTATATTGGGATGTCGCCAAGCGGTAAGGCACCAGACTTTGACTCTGGCATTCGTAGG
>ERZ1643251.951-NODE-951-length-35820-cov-10.591193_pt1 | contig 35820 bp, 28 predicted proteins | sample MGYA00579261_ERZ1643251 | MGnify/ENA primary metagenome ERZ1643251 (study PRJEB29033, sample SAMEA4952267) | chicken gut metagenome | biome: Broiler Chicken; feature: Gastrointestinal Tract; material: Caecum | place: Ireland | collected 2018 | study: Broiler... | reverse complement strand
CGGATAAAATGGAAAATGCAGATTTAAAATGGATAAAAAAACATTATGGTGAAAAATTTTCACATCTGTGCCGCAGTTTATTCCCAACGATACTGGAAAAAGAAGGCTTGTTAAAACAACTCATTAGTGATCATTTTTTGCCAAGCCGAGAATTATATGACGATATAGTCAATAATAATCTTACAACACCTTTTAAGGATTATATTTATAGTTTTGCTATTACTGACGATAGCACTCTTTCTCAAAAAGCAAACTTTTCACCTGAGGAACTTTTAGACAGAGCTGGTTACATACTCTATCCTGAATGTGAAACCGAAGAAGATATTCAAAAGTTTAGACATTATTACTATCGCGGCGAACCAACCCCTGAATATCATGGTGGCACCCCTGCTCGTTGTAAAGGTGAAGAACTTTGCACTTTCAGTGGCCTCGATGGCGGAAGATTGAAAAAGTGCCGAGTTTGGTTTGCTGTTAAAAAAAATGTTGATGAAATAAGAAGAGAAGATTTTAAAAACCCAAGAAGAGAAGATGATTACGGCACAAGTGTAATCAGCATTCAATTTTCAAAAGGCAAAACCAACAGCCTTTCAATTAAAAATAGATATAACCACACAATTCGCGATGTTAACCCTGATGCCACCTTTGGCAACAATTTAGACAACATAATTGAAGGTCTCACCCAAGCATTTGCAGACACCTTCAACCTAAATCTTGTGGAGAAAAACAAAACATTTGAATTGCCAGGCTATGTTCAAGCAAATGACGGAAAATTTTATAAATATAATTTTGAGAGCAATAACATATATTACTGCCCAAATAATATAATTATTGATAACGGAGAAGTTGAAACCTTCGACAAAGAAAATTTTATTGTTTTTGACAATTTCGTTTTAGACATTAAAAATAAAACAATCTCGCAATACGACAAAAATGGCTATCAAGATAGTTTTATTGAAACAATTGGGCAAATTCAAGAAATTAAACGCATCCCAAGTCAAGACGGTTTAACCATTCAAATCACACCAAGTGTTGGAGAACTGATTACAATCTCGCTAAACAACCACAATGAAATTGTTGGCTACTCCAACCCTAAGGTTCAAACGATTGGAAATCGCTTCTTGTATTATAACCACTCCTTAACTCACATCAATCTGCCTAATGTTCAAACTATTGGGAATTGCTTTTTGGGTGAAAATCAATCCTTAACTCACATCGATCTGCCTAAGGTCCAAACGATTGGACATGACTTCTTGTTTCATAACCAATCATTAACTCACATCGATCTGCCTAAGGTCCAAACGATTGGACATGACTTCTTGTTTAATAACCAATCCTTAACTCACATAGATCTGCCTAAGGTTCAAACTATTGGAGATTACTTCTTGGATTGGAGCTACTCCTTAACTCACATCGATCTACCTAAGGTTGAAAAAATTGGAAGTTTCTTCTTGTATCAGAACCGATCCTTAACTCACATAAATCTGCCTAAGGTTCAAACTATTGGAAATCGCTTCTTGCCTGAGAACAAATCCTTAACTCACATCGATTTGCCTAATGTCCAAACGATTAGAGATTACTTCTTGCCTGAGAACAAATCCTTAACTCACATCGATCTGCCGAATGTTCAAACTATTGGAAATTACTTCTTGCCTGAGAACCAATCCTTAACTCACATAGATCTGCCTAAGGTTCAAAGAATTGGAGAAGGTTTCTTAGCAGCCCACCCAAATTCGAAAAAAATAATGAAAGCAGCATTGTTAGAGCGTTAAAAAAATTATTATCCCAGACGAACCCTGGGGTTCGATTCCCCTGCCTGTTTTAACCAAAAAATCTCGCAAATGCGAGATTTTTTTCTGGTAGTCCCTAGGGGAACCCCCACCCAAAAAATGATAAATCATTTTTCGGGGACCCGACGAACCCAGGGGTTCGATTCCCCCTCACGCAATTTAAACAAAAAAAGAGTTGAACAATATCAACTCCTTTTTTCCTGGTAGTCCCTAGGGGAATCGAACCCCTGATTCCGCCGTGAGAGGGCGGCGTCTTGACCTCTTGACCAAGGGACCAAACTAACGACTTTGTAAGTTTATCAAAAATAATTAAAAAAAGCAAGGGTTTTATGGGTTTTTTCCATATGATTCGTTAAATATGGCAAAATATTCGCCCCAACGATGCTGCCTGATTGGCATTGGGGCGTGATTATCAAAATACAAAACCAAGGCAGGCGAAATTCCATGATAACTTTCAACAATTTCATAGCCCACCAGCCTGCCCTCTTTAATTAACCTTTTTGCGGCTGCGTGATAGTTGTAATACATGCTTTTAGCATGCTTTTACTTTGCTTTTTAATACAAAAAAACCGCAAAATGCGGTTATTCTGTTGCGTAATTATCAAAATAGCCTGTGATAAGCACAATCGGCGTGCCCTTGTCGCCGCTGCCGCTGACAAGGTCGCAAAGCGAGCCAACAAGGTCGGTATATCGCCTTGGAGTTGTGCCAAGTGAGGAGTTATCTTCCTTTAAATTTTTATTCTTATTTTTTATTATATCCTTCATTGCATCAACCGCTTCTTCACCATTTAAAGAAGCAATTTGGTTGTCGGCAACATATTTAAGTTTAATTTCATTCGGCGTGCCTTTAAGCCCTTCTGTAAACGCTGGGCTCACAACAGGGTCAGCAAGTTCCCAAATGCCACCAACAGGGTCTTTAAACGCACCGTCACCATAAACCATGCACTCAAAGTTTAGCCCAGTGCGTTTTTTAAGTTCCGCCTGCAATGCGTCAACAAATTTTTGGCAGTTGCGTGGGAACAATTTAATTGTGCCATCGCTGGACATATTAGAGCCTAGCACACCAAACTGCTCATGATAGCCGTGCTTAGCAGATTTTTTGTTTAAAATTTCGTCTAGGCAAATAACCTTTTTTGCTCCGCTTGCAAGAAGCAATTTTTTATTGCGCTTTCTTGAATGAATATCTGCACATATAACCTTGTTTGTGTGTTTCAAAATTTCGCAAGGGTCGTTGCTTAAAATTATTTGTGCCTTATCACCACAAATTTTTGAATACGCCTCAATATAGTCAATGCCAGTGAACGGATGCTCAACGCTGCCAACCAGTTTATAGAACTGCTGACTGGTGAAGTCCTGATTAAAATTATGCAGGCCAAGGTCGTAAAGTTTGTCGATGGAAACAAGCGGATTGCCCACCTCGTCAAACGGATAGGAAAGTTGAATAACCAGTTCGTCAACGCCTTCAACAATACCCTTCAAAATTTGTGAAAATCTGTTGCGCGACAAAATTGGAAAAATTAAACCCACCTTTCCTTTTCCCATCTTTTTTGACACTTCCCGAGATATATCTTCCACACAGGCAAAATTGCCTTGACTTTTTGCAACAACCGCCTCGGTTACGGCAACAATATCTCTATCCTTTAATTTAAGCCCATTTTGTTTTGCGGCTTCAAGCACACAATCCGCCGTTATTTTAACAAGGTTATCACCCGGCCTAATGATTGGCGCTCTAACTCCAAATGCTGATGTAGTAACTGCTCTCATGTTTATTTCCTTTGCTATGATTATAGCCAAAAAAATCAAACTCTCCAAATAAATTTTCGCTCTTGCAAAAGTTCGGGCAAATTTCCCGCGCCCATTATGCAAATTATGGCGTCATCGTGATAGCAACTAAGTTTGTTTGTCAGCGCGTTAACATCATAGAACATGATAACTTTTTTATGCTCTGCAAGAAGATGAACAAGTTTAACCTCCACTTCGCACTGCTCCTTTTCTCGTGCAGAAAAAGTTTTAAACAAAATCACCTCGTCAAACTTACTCAGGCTTTTAACAAAGTCATCCATAAAAGCCTTGCTTCTGGAATAGGTGTGCGGCTGAAAAACCGCAATCTTTTTTGCACGCATATTTTTAATGCAGTCATAAACCGCACAAATCTCTTTTGGATGATGTGCATAGTCCAAAATCACCGTGCTTGCAAGATTGCTTTCAACTTTTTCAAAACGCTTTTGCAAACCTCTAAAACTTTCAAGGCCATATTTGATGTAACAATCGCTAATTCCAAGCCTTATGGCGGCCTCTGCGGCAATCGCTGCATTTTGAGCGTTATATTTTCCGCCTATTTTCATTTTAATTTTAAATCTGGCCTGCTCTCCGTCCATAATGCAAAAACTGATGTTGCCTTTTTCATCGGTTTTTAAATTTTTAACCCAAAGTTTATTTTGCGAAACACTGATTTCACTTTGCTGTTTAAATTTTTCAAACGAGCGCCGCTCCCTGGCAAAACTTTTAAAATAATCCAAATGCTCGCTTTCAACATTTGTTATAACGCTTAAATATGGGTGTAAAAAAAGAAAGTTGTCGTGATATTCACACGCCTCAGTTACAAAATATTCCTTGCCGCAAATATCATAACTTCTTCCAAGTTCAATAAGTTTTGCCCCAACATGCAACGATGGATTTTTGCCCGCAATTTTAAGTATGTTGTAAATAAGCGCTGTAACAGTGCTTTTGCCATGCGACCCTGCCACAGCGATGACTTTCTCATACCCCTCGGCAATTTCCGCCAAAAACTTGCCCCGAACTTTTACCTTCTTTTTTTGCTGCAAAGCGTATGCGATAGGCTCAAACTGCTCGTCAAATGCAGACGAATAAATTATCTCGTCTGCCCAATCAATATTACTTAAATTTATTTCATTATCAATTTCAATGCCTTTGCAAGTTAACTGCTGTGAATTCTCCTTGTCGTATCCCCTAACTAAATTGCCTTCGCTTTGCATAAATAAGGCAAGAGAAGACATGCTTACCCCACATATGCCAACAAAATAATATTTTTTCATAGAGTTAAATATGCAAAAGCATAAAAATAAGTGCGGTTAATTTTGCTTTGCTTGCTCTGGCGCTAAACCATTTTTCTCAGCCTGAAATCTTACATACTCAGCAAGAAGCGCAATAAGTTCGCTGCTGGTTGGTTTGTAAGTCCAGTGATTTTCATCCATATCATACAATTTACAAAGCGGCTTAAACTGCGTTTTGTAAAAACCTATATCCGTTGAATGGCGCATGCTTCTTTCAACCACCGAACCATCAATGGCAAACTCTTTGCCAACCAAAGGATATAAATTTTTTGTAACTTTTCTTAAAAGTGATGGGTCTTCAATCACTTTTAGCACACATAACTGCAAACATCTAAAACCCTGCAAATTAGCAGGCATGCCCAGTTCTAGCAAAAGTTTTGTTACTTCCTCCCTTGTAAAAACATCATAATCAGTCATAATTCCTCCTTTTTCACAACCAAGATTATACCGCATAACAAAAATAAAGCAAAGCGATTTTATACAATTTTGTAAAAAATTCATGATTTTTTTACAAAATTGCCGCTTTGCCTTTATATATAGCACTTTTCTGCCTTTTTCGATTATGGGTTATACTCGGTTGGGCGTTGTTTTTCAATCTTTGCCCTAACCGTTTCGGTGGTTGTGGTGGTAACTTTTTGAGGAGGAATAAACTCCACATCATTCTCTGGAAGCGTCATCCCCTCGCCAAGTTCTTCGGTGCCTTCAACAATCAGCCCTTCCTGCGGCCAATAGTAGTCGTGTCTAATCTCCTTTTCTTCCACAAGTTCGCCGTTTTGCAAATATTGTACATAGCCTTTGCTTTCATATCCTTCACGAGGATACCTGACGCGATAATACTCGCCTTTGTAAATAACCTGCGAAGCATATTCTCCTTTGGTGTCTTGAATAATTTTGTCGCCGCTATGTGGCAGAACCTTGATAAACTCTGCCCTCGTGCGAATGGTTTTGCCTTCTTCAAACGGCTGGCCATAGATTTCTGCGTAAACATTTTCATCGTCATAATAGGTTTTGATGTAAATTGGTGCTTGCAAAGAATTTCTAAACACAAGGTCGGAATAGCCCTCGGAAACCATCGCATCAAAGGATAGTGGCACATAACTTGCTGGCAACGAATGATGGTTGGCCTCCAAAATTTCCACATCCGCCAGCACAAGCGCATTATACAAGGTGGTTGACGCCTGGCAAACCCCTCCGCCAGTGCCTTTAACATATGCGCCGTTTAGAATGACATTGGCTTGCTGATAGCCATTTTCGGCAGTTCGAGAACCTGTGACGGTGTTAAAACTCATCTCCTGCCCAGGCATCAAAACCTGTCCATTAAAAGCGGTCAGCGCCCGTGCAACATTGTTTTTTCTGGCTTTTGAAGAAGAAGCATAATTGGTGGAAAATGAGGAGCGCAAAGTGATTGCACTTAAAATTTCTTCTTCATTCACCTCAAATGGAATTTCAATAACCGGAATTTCAATGCTCACTTCTTTGTTTGTTTCAAGCGCCTCATCAATCATGGAATAAAGTTTGCTTCTGTCAACAACGATTGCGCTTTTCCCCTCGCTAAGCGAAAACATCACATCTGCGCTTGGGTCAAAAATTACATGAGGCGGCTCGCCAGGCTGTTCTATCTGCGCGGCAATTTCCTCAATTTTTTCTTCAATTCCGCCCAGCACGGTTTTGTAAGAAACCGAAACCGCAAGGCCATCTTTTTTTATTTTGTTTGTGTCTTTATATCTTTTAATAAAGTTGCCCTCATGCCCTATTTTTAGCACCTCTGTAAGCACTGGCTCAACTTCATTGGTCACTTCAAAATCGTTGCCAGAAAACACCCATTTTTCATCGTCATATGTAAGCGTAAGTTTAATGTCGGCCCGTGTGGACAGCAAGGAATATGAAACAATATTTTCGGCTTGATTGCGCGTCATGCCTGAAACATCAATACCATTGATGGTTGTGCCTTTAATAAATGTGTCGTTTGGCGAAAGACTGTCAACAAAATAAAATTGACAAAAAATTAGCAGAGCCACCGCAAACAGCGCTATGCCTAGCCCCCAATATAATCCCGTTTTTTTGCTTTTGGTTTTAACTTTAACTTCACTCATGCCCTTATTATGAGTAAAGTTTTAAAAAATATGTCGAAAAAAAACGCTTTAATTAAGCGTTTTTAAAATTTGTGATAATGTTTTCTGCCGATATCTCTTAATAAATCTGTTTGCTCGTTTTGACATTTGCCATCAAACACATCACTAAGCGCCTCCATCAGCACGCTTTCATAAAGTTTTTCAGGCATAGATGGGAAATGTTTTTTGAGGTCTTTGGCGCTAATTTTTAAATCGCTCACCCTAATTACAAGTTTATGAGAGATTATATATCTGTAAAAGAAATTATATTTTTGCGCCAAAATTTTAGATTTTTTGTTTAAAAGTTTGTATATTTCAGGGAAATTATCAAAATATTTGAAGAAAAATTGCTTGTTTTTTAAATGATTTAGTGCGTCATAGTATCCTGAAACAACATTGATAAATGTCGCCAATCTTTTTTTAGGAATGCCGGCATCCTGCAAAACATGATTTAAAAAGTAAGAAACACTTGCCGGGTTAACTGTGTCAACCAAATCAATTGCAAAAGCGATTGCTTTATCCTCACATTTTGCAAGCATGTTTGTTTTTACAAATTCAAGTTCAGGTTTAATTTGCTTCCATACGCCAAGTTTGTTATATAAAATTATTGCCTTAACCGCACCCTTGTTTGAGGTTTTTGCAAACAATTTTTGCAATTCTTCTGCAACTTTTGCCACAGACAAATCTTTTATGTTCGAAATATTTTTTTCAGCACTGGCAAAGGTTTGTTTTTCTATTGAAAAGTTGTATTCCCCTGCCAGGCGTATCATGCGCAAAATTCTCAAACCGTCATCGTTGAGCACCTGAGCATTTATTGCACGAATTTTCTTTTTCTTTAAATCAGCCATGCCATCAAACGGGTCTTTTATTTCGCCTTTGTTGATGTTAAAATAGATGCTGTTGATTGTAAAATCGCGCCTGTTGGCATCCACTGCCAAATCCTTAACAAACTCCACACTCTCTGGACAATGGCCCTTAGAATAAGTTTCTTTTCTAAAAGTTGCGTAATCAAAACTTTTGTCTCCACAAACAATTTTGCATGTGCCGAACGCCTTGTTTTTGTTTTTTAAAGAAAACTCGCTGCCCGCCAACTTTTTTTCAAGCATCGGCAAAGTCAAAGCGCTGCACAAATCTTCATCATCGCATTTTTTGCCTAAAAGCGCGTTTCTAACATATCCGCCAACAAGATAAAAATCGCCGCCAACAGTGCGAGCAAGTTTTTTTGCAATAGGACTTGGTTTTATTGAAATATTCATAGTTTAATCCTAAACTAATTACAATATTTTGTCAAGCAAACACAATTTATTTGACAACAAAATATGAATTTGTTAATATTTATTTAATGAAAAAAAATGTTGCGGAATTTGAACTTGTCCGCTACCAAACTCAAAAAGATTTTGGGCTAAACGCTGTTCAAGTTGCCGAAAGAATTGAGCATAATTTAACCAACGAAGCGAAAGTAAAATCCACTCGCTCCTATCTTTCTATATTTGTAAAAAACATCTGCACCTATTTTAATTTAATTTGGCTGATAATTGCCATTGCGCTAATCTGCGTTGGCTCATACAGCGACCTACTATTTTTGCTTGTGATTTTCTGCAACACTGCGGTGGCAATCATTCAGGAGTGCCGCGCAAAACACACCGTTGAAAAACTTTCATTGGTAACCCTGCCCCGCGTCAAAGTTGTGCGTGAAGGCAACCAAATTGAACTTCCCGCCGAACAACTTTTGCTTGACGATGTGATTATGCTTTCAAACGGCGAACAAGTGCCTTCCGACTGCATAATTTTAGACGGCGAAGTGGAAGTAAACGAAAGTTTGCTTACAGGCGAATCCAACGCCATCAAGAAAAAAAGCGGCGACAGTTTGCTTTCAGGAAGTTTTCTTGTTTCTGGCACGTGCTATGCGCGGGTTGAAAAAGTTGGCAAAGACAACTACATTCAAACAATCGCAGCAAGGGCCAAGGAATTTAAAGCGCCTGCATCCAACCTTTTTAAGGATATAAACAACTTAATCAAATATATCGGCATACTGCTTATTCCACTTGGAGTTTTAACTTTTGTTAAAGAATTTGTGTTTCTGCCAAACGACATCAATGAGGCCATCACCAACACGGCGGGCGCTCTTACAGGCATGATTCCTGCGGGCATGTTTCTGCTAATCACTATTTCGCTTTCGGTGGGCGTGGTTAAGTTGGGCAGAAAAAAGACGCTGGTAAAAGACATCTACTCCATTGAAATGCTGGCAAGAAGCAACGTGCTGTGCCTAGACAAAACCGGCACAATCACAGACGGAACAATGGTTGTGAAAGATGTGATTTACACCTCAAAACGCAGAAAAAGCACAGTTGACAAAATCATAAGCAATGTGCTTGGCGCGCAAACATCTTCCAACGCCACAAGCAATGCAATGGTTAAAAAGTTTGGAGTAAAAACCCAGTTTAAAGTCAAAGAAAAATTGGAGTTCTCCTCTTCAAGAAAGTTTTCAGTAACCACTTTTGAAAACAACAAAACTTACTATCTGGGCGCGCCAACCTATGTTAAAGCAAAACTTTCGCCAGAACAAACCGAACTTATGAAGCAAAAATTGCAGGAAGGATTTAGAGTTATCGCCCTAACAGAATGCGACAAGCCATATGACGAAGAAAAGGGCGCACAGGTGGGAACAACTCTTGCATTATATGTGCTGGAAGACCACATTCGTGATGACGCAATTGAAACCATACGCTGGTTTAAAGAAAATGAAGTTGAAATTAAAATCATCTCTGGTGATGACCCTGTAACCGTTGCAAAAATTGCCCAACGCGTGGGCGTTGAAGGCTATGACAAATATGTGTCGCTTGAAAATGTAAGCATCGAAGAAGTTGAAAAAATGGCTTTGGAATTTACGGTTTTTGGCAGAGTTTCTCCTGAACAAAAATACGCCATAGTCAAAACGCTCAAAAAGAACGGCAAAGTTGTTGCAATGACTGGCGACGGCGTAAACGACACCTTGGCATTAAAAGAAGCGGATTGCTCCATAGCCATGGCAGATGGAAGCGAAGTGGCAAGAAACATTTCACATCTAGTGCTGCTAAATTCCAACTTCACCTCCCTTCCAAGCGTTGTGAAGGAAGGCCGACAGGTTGTAAACAATGTGCAAAATTCATCAGTGCTGTATTTAATGAAAACGCTTTTCACCATTGTGATGTGTTTAAGCACAATCATCATGGTGGTACCATATCCTTTCGCACCAAGACAGATGTTCCTGCTTGAACTGCTGGTGATTGGCATGCCTTCGTTCATACTAACCTTCCAACCAAACACCGAACTGATAAAAGGCAATTTCATCCCGCAGGTGCTGAAAAAATCCATTCCAAGGGCGCTGCTGATGCTGCTGGCGGTGTTCGTGGTGATATTCTTGGGCTCCGACCATTTCAACACTTTAACCGAAACCGAGTATAACACTTTAATCACCTTGACTATCACATTTGCTGGCTTTTTGAATTTGGCTTGGCTGTGTCAGCCTCTCACCAAACTGAGGGCCATCACGCTGGTGCTTTCCCTCACCTTGCTGGTTGCGGCCTGCCTGATTATGCCAGAGTTCTTCACAATGACAGATTTTAGTTTTGTTGTGCTGATAACCTTCTTTGCAATTATGGCTTGCATGATGTTAATCTTGCTGATTGCTGCACTGTTTGCAGGAAAAATTAAATTTAAATGGCCACGCAAAAAAAATAAAACGCCTGAATAGGCGTTTTTTTTAATAAGTTCTGTAATTTGAAAGGTTTTCATACAGGCTGTAAGTGTTGGCTTTCTGTGTAACCTTTACGGCATATGTTGAGGCGTTTTCAGCATCGCTATATTTAACACCAACATATATTTCCAAATCCACAAGTTCATCTGTTTGCGAAATTGCAAAATACAAAGAGGTGAACGAAAGTGTGCGGTTGTTGTTGTAAATGTCGTTATATGCCGAGCCGTCATTGTATGTCAACGTTTGAGGCAAATCATATTTAAATTCAACGTAATATCCTGATTGTAAATTGCTTATAACGCTGCTGAGCAATGTGTTTTCTGCCTGCCCTGTAATTTGGTAATCACCAAGCCTGCCGCTGAACATAGCCACCAAGAACGATGCTTCAAACACATCATCAAACTCTTCCATAAACTGCGAATATTTTTGCTGGTCTGCATCAAATTCGCCATAGGTTGAAGTTTGATTGTAAATTGTAACTCTGTCTGGGCTGCCGATTAAATATGGCTTTAAGTTAACTGGAACACATGCTCCAACAATTATAAGAACCACAATCACCAAAACCAACCCTAACAGTGAGAATGCCACAATTCTGTTTGTTTTTTTCTTCCTCAGCGCCACTTCATGGTCAAGCATGAGTTCTTCATTCGGCATAATTATTCTCCTTTGTTGTCGTTTTTATCTTGCTTTTTTTGTTCAGTTTGAGTTTTTGAAGAAGCCTTTGCCTTAATTCTTTTTGGCGTTTTTTCTGTTTCTTCGGTTTTTGTTTCCGCTTTTTTTGCTATCTCTTTTTTAGGTTCCGCCTTTTTTGCTTCTTCGGCTTTTGGTTTTTCAACCTTTTCTTGCTTTGGCTGAGCGGCCTTTGCCAACTGCGCTTGATACTCGTCAAGCACCATTTGATATTCTTCTTTGGTGATTATGCCGTTATCAAGCAGTTTTTTGCCTTCTTCAACCTTGTTTTTGTATTCTTCCAATTTTTTGGCTTGAAGTTGTTTTTCACGGATTTTTGCTTCCTTGGCTTTTTGAGCCTTTTCTTTTTTCTCCATATACTTAACAATTTCTTCTGTTGTTTGACCCTGCATAATCATGTCAACTTCTTCTTTGTAAATAGTTTCGCGCTCGATAAGAAGTTTAGCCATCTCTTCCAACAGATTTTTGTTGTCTTTAAGCAATTTTTTAGCCCTTTCATAGTTGTATGAAAGAATTTCCCTAACCTCGTCATCTGCCTCAGCCGCCAATTTTTCGGAGAAATCGTTTTTAGTTTGATAATCTCTGCCAACAAAAATGGTTTCCTGAGATGAAAGCGTCATAAAGCCAAGTTTTTTGCTCATGCCCCAATCAAACACCATTTTATGTGCAATTTTGGTTGCCTGTTGAATGTCGCTTGAAGCGCCTGTTGTGATTTCGCCGAAAACGAGCTCCTCGGCAATTCTTCCACCCATACTCATGGCAATTTCATCCATCAGTTTATTGTAACTTGCAAAACTGTCATCAGTTTCAGGTCTGCTCATGGTGTAGCCACCTGCCATGCCACGAGGAATGATTGAAACCTCTTGCACATCATCACAATTTTTAAGCAGTTTGGCAAGCATAGCGTGCCCCGACTCGTGATAAGCGGTGATTTTTTTGTCTTTTTCGGTTACCAGTCTGCTCTTCTTTTGAGGGCCCATGATAACCTTGTTGATGCCTTCTGTAATGTCGGTCATGATGATGGTTGGTCTGTTTGCTCTCGCTGCCAAAATTGCAGCCTCGTTGAGCATGTTTTCAATGTCAGCGCCCGTAAAGCCAGCGGTAATTCTGGCAAGGGTTTTAAAGTCTACGCTTTCATCGATAGGTTTGTTTTTAGCGTGAATTCTTAAAATGCCTTCTCTGCCCCTAACATCTGGAACATGAACATATATTTGCCTGTCAAATCTGCCCGGCCTTAAAAGCGCTGGGTCTAAAACATCACTGCGGTTGGTTGCTGCCAGCACAATAATGCCTTCGTTTGGCTCAAAACCATCCATTTCCACCAAAAGTTGGTTTAAGGTTTGTTCTCTTTCGTCGTTGCCTCCGCCAAGGCCTGCGCCACGCTGACGCCCAACAGCATCTATTTCGTCAATGAACACGATGCAAGGTTTGTTTTTCTTGGCTTGGTCGAAAAGGTCTCTCACCCTGGATGCGCCCACACCAACAAACATTTCAACAAAGTCCGAACCCGAAATTGAAATGAATGGCACATTGCTTTCGCCTGCAACAGCCCTTGCAAGCAAGGTTTTTCCAGTTCCTGGATTTCCCACAAGCAAAATTCCTTTTGGAATTCTTGCGCCAAGGTCGGTGAATTTTTTAGGATTTTTCAAAAATTCAACAATTTCTTCAAGTTCTGCCTTCTCTTCATCAGCACCAGCAATGTCATCAAATTTAACTTTGGTTGAGGCATATGCTTTTGCTCTGGATTTTCCAAATCCCATTGCACCACGGTTTGAGCCCGCCATCATTCTGTAAAGCACCCAAACCATAACGCCGCCAAATATAATTATGAGCAGTGTTGGCAACAGCGATAAGAACCAGTTGTCGCTTGGCCTGTTTGTGTCATAAGAAATGGTTGCTCCCTCAGCAACGGCAGCATCAATTTTTTCAATAATTCTGTTTATATCATTTGAAGAAGAATATTCGAAATAGTAGTCAGCATTGTTTGGAAAACTGTCAGCAAGTTCACTGCCCTCAATTAAAATATAGCCAATGCCATCATAGTAATATAATTGCGCCATTTGTATGTTTTGCGGGCCTGTATCGCTTTCGCTGTAAGTGCCTGAAATAAAGGCATCAACATCACTTAACTCAACCCTTTTGCCAGGATTGGATGTGTCGATAAACAAAAAGCAAACCAGCAGCACCAAAAGTAGCAAAATTATTAGATAGGAAAATTTAAATCCGCCTTTTTTTTCTTCCAAGTTTTTTACCTCCAAGATATAGCATATTTTATCACATCAAAAAATTTTTTCCAACCAATTTAAAGATAATACGAATAAGTATATATCATTTCTTACCAAATTTTGACGCATTTTAGTGGCCTTTTAATTTGGGAAAACCGAAACAACCACCTTAAACACAACATGACTTAAAAATTCATCAGGCGAGCCAATCTGTTTTAAAAATTTTTTAGTTTGGCCGCGCTGCGCTCTGTAAAAATGCTCATACATCTCCAAAACATCGGTTTTATTTTGAACAAACACATCAACCGCGCCACTTATTTGGCTTTTAACAGTTTCTTCAATTTTGTCTCTAACCGCATCGCTTATATAACTTGCTTCATTTTTTTTCTTCAATTCTTCTTTGCTGGCATCCACCTCTGTTAAGTTCACAAATAATCTTATGCTGGTGGTGCAAACTGGAACACCATTTTCATAGTCAAAATGTTGTCTAATCTGTTTTTGATTAACTTTGTAAGCCAGTTGTGCATGGTCAAAATTTTCGTCATTCACATCGTCTAATATTAAAACAGCGCCTGTTGTTCTAGAACTAAACCAATTAAGCCCACGCAAAATATCTCTGTCAATATCAGCCACTTTTTTGCCTTTTTTTATTATTATTTCATTGCCGTCATTTATGAGTTCATATTGTCCACCCTGCTGCCCGCTGCTTTGTGAACCTCCGCTAGAACTGCCACTTGAACCGCTGCCCGTGCTGCCAGTTTGGGCGCCCGAGCCACCGCTTTCCATATTAGCACTTCCCTGCTCGCCCTCTTCTGTCTGCAAAGGCTTGTCGATTGGTATGCCATCATCTGTGGACTCAACCAGCGGCATATAACTAATCAGCGAGGTTTCAGTTGGCGAATAATAACCCTGCAAGAAAGAATTTATGGAAGTGTCATTCCAATAAACATAATTTGAGTTAAAAAATGTTAATTCCTCCAAATTTAGGTCTGCCTCTGCGTCAAGTTCCTTAACAAATTCCATAAAAAGTTTTGTTTCCACATTTGTGCCAATCAAAATGCAACTTTGTGGCAACGATGCCACCCTGACAAGATAATTAAGCGCTGGTGCGATATCCTCCTTTAACAAATTCTCGCTGACAACCGCTGTATGCGTATGAAAAAGCGAAACCGCCTTGCCCAGTTGCAAACCCGCTTTGGTCAACGCTTCACTTAAAGTACCACCTGTGGAGGTGAAAATTTCATAGCGCTCGGTGTAAGACTGATTTGGATATGACAAAAATGTTAAAAGTGTTACTTCATATTCGTTTTCTTGTTTGTCAAGGCCAATTGCCGTTACAATGGCGTTGGAAACGCTTTCCGCTGGCGCAATGATTGCCGCTGGGAAAAAGAAAAATGCAATAAAAATTAAAGCAAGCAGCATTGGAGTTGCTTTAATTGTTTTAAAAAACCTTCTCATTGCTGCCTCCTATGCGAAAACTTTATAAAACACAACACCAAAATTGGCAAAATTAAATGCAAAACAATGGCAAAATATCCCATAACATTCACGCCAAGATTTATCACGGTTAAATAATTTACCAACGACGAGGCAACAACGGCAATAAAAATGGCATCAAAAACAACGATTGTGTAAACAATGGACAACTTAGAAAATAATTTCATAAAGCACTCGCAAAGAGCATAACAATAGATGCTCAGTTGCAAAAATGACAAAAACATCACCGTAACTATTGCAATAATGTCCAGCCTGCCCAAATCGATAAACCTGTATGAAAAAGTGATAATGTCCGAAATTGCGTTTTTATGAATAAACGATGTCTGCCCAAAAATGCTGTAAAACATGAAATAGATTAAAATTAAAATTACAACGCTGGCGCCTATATATTTAAAAAACTTTTTTTCATCTTTTTTCGCAAATTCAATTTTATCCATAAGCACAAACAACACAAGCATATCTCCAAAACAAAACAAATTGGAAAATAAGCCTTTAAAATATTGCCCAGGCGGACTGTCAAAAAACAGCGGAAACCTATCAAAATTGGCAAAAGAAAGCAATATTATAAAAAACATACAGCCAATTATGAAAAAATAAAAAAATTCAAGCCCCCTGCCAATCGCTCTAAGGCCTCTAAGCACGGAAGAAGTCATGATTAGCAAAAATGCAAACAAAAACAAATAATATGCCACATCAATGTAAACTTGTATGTGAAAATACATATAAGAAATGTTGAACAGCAGCAAAATTTTAAAGAAAAAGTATACAAGCAGCAGCGCATAAAAAAGTTTGGCAACAATGGTACCCATATATTTTTTTATAATCTCATAAAAACTTTGATATGGAAACGCCTCTTTTACCTTAAAAAACATATATAAAATCAGCATTTCAACTGCAAGCAGTGCCAAAAGTATGAAAATTCCGTCCGCACTAGAAGATTCATACATCAGCGAAGGCAAAACCAAAATTTTGTTTGCGAACAATAATAGCGCGGCTAAAATTGCGCCCTGTCTGGATGAAATTGTTTTCGTCATTTCTGCCTCTTTTTATTGTAAGTTTTAAAAGATTGCGGACGATATTTCATGTTATTTGTGGGTTCCATAAACACACCATCGTTTAAGTCACTATAAACCCTTGGCGCGTATGGTGCTAAGTAAGGAGCACCGTAGGAATCAAGTGAAGCCAAGTAAAGTACAAGATAAACAAGCAGCCCAACAATGCCGATTATGCCCAAAGAGCCGCCAATAAACAAAAACAAATACTGCAAAATTGTAAGTTGATATGCCTGTTCTGGCACAGTGTAAAGTGCAATTTTGGCAAGAGCCACAACAATAACCGCTGGTGGAGAAATCAGCCCTGCTTTCACACCCGTGTCACCCAAAATCAGCGCCCCCACAATACTGGTGGCAAGACCCAGATAACTTGGCAGCCTAAGCGAAACCTCATACAAAATTTGAAACAGCAAACTTATAAACAGCATCTCCAAAAAGGGCGTAAACGGCAGCCCTTTTGTTGTGTTTGTGATGGTGATTAAAAATTTTATGGGAATAATGTTTTGATGGTAAACTCTCAGTGCAATGTAAGTGCCAGGCACAACAACTGCAATCATTATTGCAAGAAGCCTTACAATGCGAATAAAAGAGGCATATATGTAACTGTTATAATAGTCGTTACTTGCTTGCACCTCTTCAAAAAACAGAAAAGGCAAAGTAAGCACTATTGGTGAGCCGTCAATTATGATTGCAACCCTGCCCTCTAACATTTTTGCCGCAATGATATCCGGCTTTTCCATGCTGCCAACCTGTTTAAAAAGCGAACGAGGATGCTTTTCCAGATATTTTATTATGTAATGCGAGTCAATAATGCCGTCAACATCGATGGCGTTAAGTTTGTCCACAATTTCCTTGACAACTTTTTTGTTGGCAACGCCGTTTAAATATGCCACTGTTATGCGAGTATTGCTGTATTTGCCAACAAACAAATCTGTTAGTACAAGGTTTTTGTTATAAAATCTTCTTCTAATTAAGGTGATGTTTGTGCGAATATCCTCTGTAAAGCCCTCCCTTGGTCCCTGAATGACCGAGGATGTTGGCGGCTCGGAAGGTATGCGCGCTGGGTATTTCAAAATGTCGACTGCAAGCATTTTGTCTTCGCCTGACATAATTATCACCACATTGCCCATCAAAATCTTTTCAACGGCTTGACTATCCTCGATTTGTGTAACCTCCGCCGTTGAAATTATGGTGGAAAAATTTTGCAGTGAAACATCTTCGCTTGCAATAATCGGCCTGCAAATGCCATCCACAAAAAGTGCATTGTCAACCATGCTTTTTAAATAAACAAGACCTATGCATGCGGCAGCCTTTTCAATAATTCTTGTGCCGACATCGCTGGAAGTGTTAAGTTGTGCCTTTAACTTTTCTACTTTATTTTGAACATCATAAAAAAGCATACTACCTTCCTTTTTAAGATAGTATGCATAAAATCTTTTTTGTTATTCTTTTAATTAAGTGGCCCCGAAACCACGGTTGGCTCACCTATGAAGATGTTATATAAGTCTGGGTGCGGACTTACTTGTATGTCTGCGCCAGGCTGATAAAACAGCGCTGCCGAGAATGTTATTTCATAGCCAGTTTGAGTGGCAGAGATGTCAAAATCTCCCTCGCCAACATAATATTGCTGCCCATTCACAGAAATGTCGATGCCCTGTGGCTGCTCGGTTGTAACGATATGCAAAACATAGTTTTCATCAATGTAGGCACTATCAAATTCAACAAGCGTGTGAGTGATTGTGGTTGCAATTACATTTGAAAGTTCACTTTCATAGAAAAACGCTTGGTTTGAGGCACTGGTAACAAACACCTGCCTCTCTCCACCTTTTATTTGCGTAAGGTCGAAATTAGTCTCTTCAACTTGGGTTGCAATCAGGTTTTCGCCGTCATAATAATAAATAATGTAATGGTCTGCGCCACGCACTGCTTGCCACGAAAGTGAAAAGGTTTGCTCGTCCAAACTCACCACCGGCGCATCCAGTCTCATCACAGGCACATATGTAATCTCCTCGCTAAATTCGCCCGCCAAAATGCCTGTTGGCTCAATCAAACAATATGAAACTTGATAACTTGCCCCAAAACTAAGTTCACCATTCCACAAAAGTTCGGTGATGTCAAACTGGCTTGAAGTGCTGTCAAAAGTTTTCACTTCATCACCATTTGCAAACCTAAACCTGTATGTTCTCTCCTCTTCCGGTTGAGCAGAAACAATTATGTGGTTGCCCACCGTTTCAACTTTAAGAGCCTCCCCTTGGTTAGGCTTTAACAAAAACACAAGCAAAAGGCAGGCAACCAAAATTAAAATTGCCCCACCAATTACGCATGAAGTTATGATTATTTTTTTTGTTTTAGACACAATATTATTATACAACATAAATAAAATGTTAACAAACGAATTTAATTTAATTTTTAATATTGACAAATTTATATCACTGTGCTAAAATATAGATATAGTTGGAGGAAGAATATGTTAGATTTTAACTTTTTAACACCATTTCAAATTACAACCTTTGTTCTGGGAATTGTGTTTTCAATTTTAACAATAGCAATGGTTTTCTACACCTTGCGTCATCCTAATGGATACAGAAGCACATTTGTGAAAGTTCTGTTCACAATCATATTGCCGATGATCACTTTCATTATGTGGTTTGCATGCGCATTTGCCGCTTATGGAATATTTGAATCAAGCGCACTTTACATCATGCTGCTTTCAATTGCTTGCGGCGCTGCACTTTCAGGTTTGGCATTCCTTGTTGCTTGGCTTATTAACAAATACGCCGTTAAGAAAACAACCGTTGACAGCAAAATCGAAATTTACGCAGTAAACAGAATTGAAAAAAAGGTTGATAAAGAAAGCAAAAAAGAAGAAGCTGACGTAAAAACAAACGCAAAAGAAAATAAAGAAGAAAAACCAGCGCAAGAAGCGCCAGTTGAAACTGCTGAAAACAAAAAAGAAAATAAAGAAACAAAATAATGGCTCGCAAAAGCCATTATTTTTTAACTATAAAAAATGACCAAATTTTTGGTCATTTTATTTTGTGTATGAAAGGTATGGTTTTGGCACTTCAACCACCTCATCCATTGCTGTGAACGTTTGACTGAACGTTGCCTTAGAGTTAATGGTAAGCCCACCTGGAACTGATGCTGTATAACTTGTGAAAACCTCTTCCCTAATCATTCTTTTAAGTTCGCCAGTCTTTTTAGAAATTACGAATGTGTAGTTATATTGAGTGTAATCCACGACTGGCAAAGCACTATTTCTTTTATAATACAAATCAAATTCTTCTGGCAGTTTATCAAGTTTATATGACAATTTCACAGTTATATAATTTTTGCTGCTTCTTGTGTCATAAGTTTTTACTTCAACTGTGCTTTTGCTTATTTCAAGTGGAAATTCCAAAGATTGAACAACTATAAACTGGTTAAGCCCGTCAGCCATTGTGTAAGTGTCTTTATAACCTGAATCGGCGTTTAGATTGTAGGTTTTTGCACTATAATCATAATCTTTTGTTCCAACACAAATAAGTGTATCCGCGTCTTTATCAGTATTGACGGCTCTATATTCCTGCATAACTAGGTTATTGGAAAGCAGCAAGCCTTCAATAAGTGGATCGGCATCTTCATAGTAGAAATAAACTTCTTCCAAACTCTGGCTGCCAGAGCGGTAAGTGTTTCCAACTGCATATTGAACAACGCCCACCTCAGCGCCCTGCCAAACACCTGTGTTTTGAACAATATATTCAATGGTTGAAGCGCTTCCTTCGCCGTTGTTATAAATATCAAGAGCATAATTTACAAGGTCAATCGCGTCGGTTGGTAATTCGGTAACTTCGTTTGAGTCACCTGAATCGCCAGGCTCTTCTTCATCAGGAACTAAACCTTCGGTAGGGTCATCGCTTGGCAGTGTTGTGTCGGCTGATGTTGGGGTTGCAAAAAAACTTACCCCTATATACGCACCAAATAGCAGCACCATAACGAACATAAGCATGTAATATCTAACTTTTTTAAATTTCATTTTTTTTCCTTTTTTTTGCTTGTCCTGTGGTTTTATTTTATAAAGAATCAGCTAGCATAACCTCTTGATTCATGTTTTTAAATGACTGAATTGTTGTTGCCTCAACGTTTACAGTAACACTTCCAAGTACAGGCACATTAACAGCAGTTGCGCTGAAATTTTCTGTGCGCTGCACCTTAGTTATATATCCGTTATTCTTGTTAATTGTGAATTTAATCACGATGGAAGAATAGTTTATGTTTTCCATCTGCCCTGTGCTTGTAAAGAAATCTAGGAAATATTGAGACAATGATGAAAAATTGGTGATTTTAACCGTGATAATTCTCACATTTTTATTAGATGTGTCATCTTGGGTGATGATGCAATTAGTTTTTGTGATGTCAATTGGAAAGCCCTGCCCTTGCAGGATTTTGTATTCATTAAGCGCATCGGCTGTTGCAACTGTTTTATTTATATCTGCATTTGCAAGATTGTAGGTTTGTGCATCGGCATCATAGTCGCTTGTTGTTGCCACCTGTGTAAGGCCTGTTTCTTCATTGATATAGAAACCTTTAAAGAAGTTGGCAACCATCCCTGCTGCCACGCCAGACTCGCTGGAATGATAGTAGTTTTCTTCAACCGACACTTTTTCGCCCTGTGAGTTTACGCCTCTGGACACCTTGCCATCAACATATTGCACAGCGCTTACACCAACTGCTTCGTTTACGATGGTGGTGTTGAATTTGCTGGTGTAGCCGTTGCCATTTGCAATTATATCAAGCCCATACTGAATCAACTCAATGGCGTTGGTTGGGATCACCACATCAGCAGGCGGCTCATCATTGTTGCCGTCCTCATTCAATTCTTCATCGCCCACATTATCATCGGTGTTATCTTGAATGTTACCTTGGTTAATATCCATTGGTGCATCAGTGAATAAGAAAGTCATCCCAATATAACAGCATATCAGGGCTATAAGTCCAATAACAAGAAGGTTATATCTTAGTTTTTTAAAACTCATTTAATTCAATCCATATTGCCAGATGATCCTGACTTTTAAAATATAACATATATTTCTTAAATAGTCAACAAAAATTGATAAAATTCCTTTCTTTCGTTATTTATACATATTCATCATTTGACAATAATATTTATAATTCTTCCAGGAACGACAATTTCCTTTACGATATTTTTGCCTTCAATCAATGCTTTAACCTTGTCGTTCGACTTTGCCCTTTCAAGAAGTTCGGCGTTATTTAACGATGTTTCAACATCAACTCTTGCAACAATTTTGCTGTTTACTTGCAAAGCAATTTCAATGGTTTGCTTAACAAGTTTGCTTTCATCGCAAACAGGATATTTTTGGTTGTGAATTGAATATTGCTGACCAACATCCTCCCAAAGTTGTTCTGCAAAGTGTGGAGCAGCAGGCGCAATCAGCCTTACAACATCCATGGCCACGCTTTTTGCAAGTTTTTGGTTTTTGTTTTCAAGTTTGTCATATTTATACATTGCGTTGATCAGTTCCATAAACCTTGCAATCGCGGTGTTGAAAGAAAATTCTTCAAAGGAAGATCGCATCTCTTTGATGCAATAAGCCCTTGCATATTCAAGTTCGCCGTCTGCTTTGGCATCTCCATTACCTTCTGGCAGTGCCATCCAACTTTTAACAATTCTTTCCACTCTGTCCATAAACGCGGTCATGTGCTTTAATCCTTCGTCATTCCAAGGTCCGCCGTCAATATAGTTCATGGAAAACATCATGGTCAGCCTAAGTGCATCGCTGCCAAATTCGTTTACATATTCGTCCGCTGTTCTCCCGCCGTTACGTTTAGACATCTTTTTGCCGTCTTTGCCAAGCACCATGCCTTGGTGAACCAAACGCTTGAAAGGCTCTTCAAAATTGATAAGCCCCAAATCATGCAAAAACATGGTGATAAAACGCGAATACAACAGATGCGCTGTGGCATGCTCCACCCCGCCAACATAGGTGTCAACAGGGCAAATTTTGTTGATTTTTTGTGATGAGAAAATCTCTTTGTCGTTATGCGCGTCTGGATAGCGCAGTTGATAGAAACTTGAACAAACAAACGCATCAAGCGTGTCTGGGTCTCTTCTTGCATCAGCGCCGCAGACTGGGCATTTTACATTTATATATTCTTTAACCTTGCCAAGTGGGCCCTCGCCCTCTGGTTTATAATCGTGAATATGAGGCAACAAAACAGGCAAATCCTTTTCAGGCACAGGCACGGCCCCGCAATGTGGACAATGGATGATTGGAATTGGGCAACCCCAATATCTTTGCCTTGAAACAGACCAATCACGCAGTTTGTAGTTGATTTTTCTCCTTCCAGCACCCATTTTTTCAAGTTTTTCGCAAATTGCGATTTTTGCCTCTTCGCTGGTAAGTCCATTAAACTCGCCAGAGTTAATAAGCCTTCCATATTCAGTATATGGCAAATTTACTTTCTCGCCATTTTTGCCTTCAATAACCTGCACAACAGGCGTTTTGTAAACCTTTGCAAAGTCAAAATCTCTTTCATCGTGAGCAGCCACGCCCATAACAATGCCTGTGGCATAGGTGGCGATGACATAGTCAGCCACATAAAGCGGAACTTTGCTGCCATTAAGTGGGTTGATTACATATGTTCCAGTAAACACACCCGTCTTTTGATTGTTTGCGCCGCTTCTTGTGATTTCATCTTTCTTAGCCGCCTGCGCAACATACTCATCCACCTCGGCCTTGCACTGAGGCTTAACAAGTTTAGGCAAAAGTGGATGTTCAGGCGCAATAACAAGCCAACTTACTCCGTAAATAGTGTCAACTCTGGATGTGAACACAGTTAAAGTCTCGCTGCCGTCCTCGGTTTTAAAGTCAACCTCACACCCGATTGACTTGCCAATCCAGTTTTTCTGCAAAATTTTGGTTTTTTGTGGCCAGTCGATGTTGTCAAGCCCTGCAAGCAGCCTTTCAGCATAATCGGTGATTTTGAAGAACCACTGCTTCATGTTTTTTCTAATCACCTCGCTGCCGCACCTTTCACAAACGCCCTCCACCACTTGCTCATTGGCAATAACGGTGTTGCAAGATGGGCACCAATTTACTGGCGCCTCTTTTTGATATGCAAGGCCTTTTTTGAAAAGTTGCACAAAAAGCCATTGCGTCCATTTGTAATACTCTGGCTTACATGTGATAACCTCATATTCCCAGTTGAATGTTCCGCCAATATTTTTTAATTGCTGTTCCATAACCGCGATGTTGTGAAGCGTGGAGTCTTCTGGATGGATGCCAGTTTTAAGCGCAAAGTTTTCAGCAGGCAGTCCAAAACTATCAAACCCCATTGGTTGAAAAACATTATAGCCCTGCATGCGTTTAAAACGCCCAAAACTATCCGAAAGTCCAAAATTCCACCAATGCCCCAAATGCAAATTTAATCCGCTTGGATATGAAAACATTTCAAGCAGATAATATTTTTTATCGAGATTGTTCTCGTCAAATTTATATAAATTGTCTTTTTCCCATTTTTGGTTCCATTTTTGTTCTATCTTAGCATAATCCATAGTAATAACTCCTCATAAATATACACCGAAAAGTTTATCACTCCTAGGCAAATTTGTCAAATAAAAGTATAACTAAAAGCATGATATTTTTTAAAAAAATTGGTAAAAATAATTGACAAATATGTTTTAATCGATTATAATAACAAAGTCTAAAATAAATCTTTCCATAGACAGCAAGTGCATTGCGTAAATGCCAAATGGCATGCTTGCCGAGGAAAAAGGATATAAGTGAAAGTTTCTCTCTTGCCCTTTTTCTTTGGCGCAAGAGATTTTTTTTGGATAACACAAAACAAAATAATAAAAGGAGGAATCATGAGTGCTAATTTTGAAGCAAAAAAGCAGATAGTTGAAGAAATTAAAGATAAACTTCAAAAAGCAAAATCTGTAACTTTTGTAGACTATCGTGGCCTTACTGTTGAAGAAGACACAAAAATGCGTAAAGAATTTAAACAAAATGGCGCAGAATACAAAGTCTACAAAAACAGATTGATGCTCCTTGCACTTAACGAACTTGGAATCAAGGGTGCTGAAAAATACCTTGAAGGCACAAGTGCAGTTGCTTTTGGTTATGACGACGAAGTTGCACAAGCAAAAATTGTTTGCGACTACGCTGAAAAAACCAAAAAACTTAGTATTAAATTTGGCCTACTTAATGGACAGTGCGTTGATGGCAAGGAAATTGAGGCCCTTGCAAAACTTCCAAGCAAAGATGTTTTGGTTGCAAAATTGCTTGGCACATTGCTTGGCCCTGTTACCGGACTTGCCAGAGTGCTTAATGCACCTACGCAAGGCCTTGCAATCGCCCTTAATGCGATTGCCACAAAATAAATTTTAGGAGGAAATTAAAATGGCAGATATCAAAAATCTTGTTGAAGAAATCAAAAAACTTACAATCGTTGAAGTAAGCGACCTTGTTAAGGCGCTTGAAGAAGAATTTGGCGTAAGCGCTGCTGCTCCTGTTGCAGTTGCTGCTGCTCCTGCTGCTGGTGCTGCTGCTCCTGCTGCAGAAGAAAAAACTGAATTCAACGTTCTTTTGAAAGAAATTGGAGCAAACAAAATTGCTGTTATCAAAGTTGTTAGAGAAATCACAGGTCTTGGCCTTAGTGAAGCAAAAGCACTTGTAGACGGCGCTCCAAGCACAGTTAAAGAAAACGTTCCAACTGCTGAAGCAAAAGAAATTGAGGCAAAACTCAAAGAAGCTGGCGCAACTGTTGAACTTAAATAAATTAGGCTAAATAAATTTTGTTTTGTGTTTTAAAAAACCATCCGCTTTGGATGGCTTTTTTATTTTCTAATTTTTTACACAAAAAAACCATCCTTGTGGGATGGTTTAATTATTATTCTTGGGTTGATTGTTCGCCTTCACCCTGCTCTTCATCAGTGATAACCACTGGGCTTCCCTCTTCAAGGATTTTCAAGTTGGCTTCAATTGCAGCCATGTCTTTTCTAATTTCCTCGTTTTGGTTTTTAAGGATGAAGTACATTTTTTCAAGAACTGGGAACCTGTCTTTGTTCTTCTCCATAACCTCTTGTCCGTGTTGAACTGAAAGTTTCAAGCCATCGTAAAGGTCAAGGTCCTCAGCAAGTTTCTTTGCTTTTTCTTCGTCAAGGTCTTCATAGTTGTTTACACCATAAAGCACAAGTTTTTGTTTAGCAACAATTGCTTCTTTTCTGCTGAGTTTCTTCTCGTCTTTTGCAAGAGTTTTGTTAATTCTTGCAAGTGGAAGATATTCTTTCTTGCAGGCTTTAAGTTCTTTCTCATTGTTTTTAAGCCTGATTTCAAGTTCAGCAAGTTGTGCTTCGTATTCTTCCTTAGAGAAAGCAGGTTTTGTAACAACAACTGGCTCAGCCTCTTCCTGTTTAGCCTCTTCAATTTGTTTTGAAAGTTCTTCGTATCTTGCTCTTTCCTCAGCAAGTGCCTTTCTTGCCTCTTCAAGTTCTGCTTTGATTTGAGCGTTTTCGTCGATATTTTCTTCTTCAACTTCAACGGTCTCTTCCTCAGCCTCTTGCTCTTCTTCGGCTTCTTCTGGCTCTTCCTCTGCCTCTTCTTCAAGTTGAGCCTGCATACGCTTCAAGATTTCCTCTTTTCTCTTTTCAAGAGCAGCCCTAGCCTCGGCGATGCGTTTTGCTTCGTCATCTTCCTCGGCCTGTCTGTCTTCATTAGGCTCAATTTCAACAGTTTCAACTTTGTAAGCCTCAATTTTAGGCTCAGGTTTAATTTCTTCCTCTTTTGCATCACTTGCAGCGATGTCAGCAAGAAGTTTTTCTACCTCTGGGTTGTTTTCTTTGATTTCAGCAACATCCTCAGCTGGCAGTTTGCTGATTTTCTGCTCATATTTTTTAGCAGAATCCTTTTTCTTATTTTTAATCCTTTCCGCTTCACCCTTAGGGTCAACGATAGACATCAATAAATCGCCCAAGAAGAAAATCAAAAATCCTCCTGCGATGATGATGCCAAGAATGATAACAACTGTAAGAACAATCTCTCCCATACTTTTTACCTCTTTTTGTAGATTTTTATGCTTTCAAGCAAATGCTTGTAAACACCATTGTGGTGGAGACGGTGGGAATTGAACCCACGTCCAGAACACGATTGAAAAGCCTTTCTCCGTGTGCAGTTTGTGTTTAATCTTGAAAATTTATTTCCACAAACAAACTTAAATTTTCCAGCCTTTACATTTGTTCACTTTAAACAAAAGGCGCTTTTAAAGTGAGGTTCCACTCTTGTTTGACACCCTAGTTATTTCGAGTGGCTTAAACAACCTGGGCGCTGTTAGGCAGCAGCCTGAACAGTTTTGTAGTTATTATTTGCGTTTATTTTTTTGACAGTTTTAAGGTTTCATGTCATCAACCACACGCTTTATACTTTTCTCACCCGCCCTGTCGAAGCCTTATCGCCCCCTAGTTTTGGTAAATCGTTCAATCTCGCGATTTACTGCCCTCTCTTTCATAGTTTCACGCTTATCGTAAAGTTTTTTGCCTTTTGCAAGCCCAATTTCAACCTTTACTTTGCCCTTAGAGAGGTAAACTTTGGTTGCCATAATTGAAAAGCCCTTTTGCTTAACAGCATCTTCAAACTTTTCAATCTCCTTTTTATGAAGCAGCAGTTTGCGGTCGCGCCGCTCATCTGGTTTGAACACTGAGGCGTTTTCATATGACTTAATATAAGCATTTTTTAGAAAAATTTCACCATTTTTAATCAAAACGTAACTTTCATTTAAACTTATGCCATTAAGCCGTATTGATTTAACCTCGCTGCCCACCAATGCTATGCCTGCTTCGGTCAGGTTCGAAATGAAATAATTATGAAACGCTTTTTTATTTGACGCTATCACCTTTATTTCGTTATTCATTATATCACCTTTTTCTAACTATTTCAATACCCTTTTTGAATTTTTTTTAATTTTTTGTGCTTTTTATGCCAAAAAACGCTAATTTGCAGGCACAAACTCGACTTTTCTTGTAAATATGTTTGATGAAATAAGTTTAACTTTAATCCTATCACCTATTTTATATGTGTGCTTTTGACCTTTAAGTTCCATCGACCTTTCGAAGAATAGATAGCCATCGGTTGGCAGATTTTCTATTCTAATAAGCCCTTCAACTGAGTTGTCTAAGCCCACAAAGATGCCGTAGTTTGTAACGCTAACCACTGTGGCATCAAATGTTTCACCAACATGGTCTTTCATTAAATATGCGCGCCAAAGGTCGTCCACCTCTCTCTCAGCCTTTTCACTGTTGCGTTCAGTTACAGAACTTTGCTCAGCGCTTTCCATAGAAAACTCTTCCGCCTCTTCCAACTTTTCGCCAGTCAGCCTGCCATGCAAATCGTCTTTGATAAACCTGTGAATGGTAAGGTCTGGATAGCGCCTGATAGGCGATGTGAAGTGGCAATAATATTCAAGTGCAAGCCCAAAATGCCCTAAGTTTTGGTTTTTATACAGCGCTTTTTGCAAACTTCTAAGCACAATTTTGTTGGCTGCCTCTTCATAACTTTTGCCCTTAATCAAATCCAGCAGTTTTTGAACAAAAGACGGTGTTATGTTTTTAGGCTGTGCAGGACATGCAATTCCAAGCCCATTTAAGAATTCAAGCACACCTTTAATTTTTTCATTGGTTGGTTTTTCGTGAACGCGGTAAACAAATGGCAGTTGTTTAAGAGCATAGTGCTTTGCAACCGTTTCATTTGCGAGAACCATAAATTCTTCAATCAGCCTGTGCGCATCGTTTCTTTCACGCTTTTCAACGCCAACAACATAGCCTTTTTCGTCAAAAACAAATTGCGGCTCGGCGATGTCTAAATCCAGCGCACCACGCTTTTGCCTGTTCTGCTGCAAAATTTTTGCAAGTTTTGCCATAAGCAAAATCTGTTTTTTAAACTTGCCAGCCTTGGCGTCCGCTTTGCCCTGCATCACCGCATACACCTGAGTGTAAGTCAGCCTTGCGCTGCTTTTAATTACACTTTCTTTAATTTGATAATCAAAAACCTTGCCCTCTTTATCAACCTTCATGATGCAAGAAAGTGTAAGCCTTTCAACCCCCTCGTTAAGCGAGCAGATGCCGTTGGAAATATCCACAGGCAGCATTGGCAAAACTGAGGTTGGAAAATATGTGCTTGTGCCGCGCTCAAACGCCACCTCGTCCAGCGCATTACCTTTTTTAACAAACTCGCCAACATCGGCGATGTGTACACCAAGTTCAAAACCATCATCTTTCAATGCGGAAATTGAAACAGCATCGTCAAAATCTTTGGCGTCCTCGCCGTCTATGGTAAAGCAAACAGTTTTGGTTAAGTCAAGCCTGCCTGCCTTTTGCTTAGCAGTAACAGGTTTATTAAGTTTTTTTGCAAGCGCCTCCGCCTCGTCCGGAAACTGCTCATATAAATTATGCTCACGAATTATTGCAAGTTCCAGCGACTTAACATCGTCCGCATCGCCAAGCACCTCAATCACTTCGCCAGACACCTTGCCGCTTGGCCTTCTTACAAGCCTTACAACCACCTTTTGATTTAAAAGTGGGCACTTGTTGGTTTTTAGAATTGAAATTTTGAAAGAAATTCTTGGGTTATCGGGCTCTAAAAATAAATTTTTGCTGATTTTAACAACTCTGCCAGTCAGCGTTTTTACAGGCTTTACAACTTTAACAACCTGCCCGTCTTTTCCGCCGTCTGTTGAAAACACCTTAACCACAACCTCATCGCCGTCAATTGCGCCCGATGTCATGTTGCCAGGAATGAAAATGTCGTCTTCAAAGCCCTCCACTTCACAAAAGCCATAGCCCTTGGCATTGCCGATAAACTTACCTTTAACAAAACCATGCGATGGCAGAACAATATATTTGCCCTTTCTTATTTCATACAGTTCGCCTCTATCCAGCATTTTTTTGCATTCTGTGGAAATGCTTTCAACTTTTTTGCCCAAAGCATCTGCTAAAAACAAAAAAAGATTGTCTGGTTTCGAAAAAACCAAACTATCTTTTGATAAAATTTCTTTAATTCGCTCTTTTAACATCATACTACTGTTTTGTTGAAGATTTCCGTGATGAAGTAAACTATAACGCTCACTAAAATGATTGATGAGCAAACGATGGTTACAATTTTAAGTTTTCCATCACGCGTTGCGCCTTTATTTTTTGTGTAGTAACTTTCCTGAATTCCTGTGATTGGGTCTCCGCCAGAAGAGGTGTTTGATTGCATTAAAACAGTTATGATGATTATAATTGAACAAGCAATCACCAAAAAGAACAGAATATATCTTAAAATAGGCAAAAAACCGTTAACCCAGTCGGCTTGAATTTCATCTGCTAACAATAAACTTAACTTCATGCAAAAACTCCTTTTTAATGCTTGATGCAAAGATAGACAATAATTAAAATAATAAGTGCCAGGAAAAGAAAGGAAAAGAATTTAAATTTAAATTTGCTGCCAAGAAAGCCTTTGATAAGGTTGATGAAAAACATGAACGCGATTGCCACCAAGATTATCATAACCACAGCGAATGTGGCATCACTCCATCCCCTTATCCAGTTGTTAAGGTCTGTAAACACGTCCCCGAGCATCGAAAAGCCCATTCCTTCCTCCGTAGTAATTAAGTATAACATAAAGAAAAAAGTTTTTCAAGCATATTAAATGCAAATAAAGTCATTTTTACATGAAAATAATTAAAAAAACCTTCAAATGAAGGTTTTTTGTTATTTGAAAATATTTTTTAAAGTTATGGTTTTTGTTTTTGTTACTTGGTCGAACGTGCTCATCACGCCCTCAGTTCCAATGCCAGAGTTTTTATACCCACCAAACGGCATTTCAAAACTTCTGTGGAAACTTGCGCCGTTAATAACAGTTCCGCCACATTTAAGTTCGCTGCAAACTTTGAATGCGGTTTTCATATCTGCGGTGAACACACACCCGCAAAGCCCATAACTTGAAGAGTTTGCAATCTCTATTGCCTCTTCCACATCTTTGCATGGAATGATGCTTACAACTGGCGCAAAAATTTCGTCATCTTTTGCAACATCTGCGGTTTTTGGAATGTCTGTAATTATCGTTGGTTGCAGCACAGCGCCTTTATGCTGCCCGCCATAGATTATTTTTCCGCCCTGAGCCACAACATTTTCAATCTGCGCCACTGCGCGTTCGCATGCAGATTTTGTAACCAAACAGCCGATATCGGTTTTTTTGCTGAGTGGATTTCCAACCACCAGTTTACTTATTCTTTCGATAACTTTTTTCTCGAACTGCCTTAAAACATCCCTTTGCACAATAAAGCGTTTGGATGCGCAGCACACCTGACCGGTGTTATACATCCTGCCCCAAACCACTTCATCCGCCGCCAAGTCGAGGTCGGCATCGCTAAGAACAATAAACGCGTCATTGCCGCCCAGTTCAAGCGCAACATGCGCAAGATGCGCCGCGCCATTGAGATAGGTTGCCTTGCCAACTTTGGTGGAGCCCGTGAAAGTTATCCCGTGCACATCTGGGTGTTTTGCAAGCGCCTCGCCGGCTTTTGCGCCTTCACCTGCCAAAATCTGCACAACCCCTGCTGGCAGACCTGCCTCGTGCAAAAGCCCGACAAGTTTAATCAGCGTAAGTGGGTTTTGGTGAGGCGGTTTAATAATCACCGCGTTGCCCGCCAAAATTGCAGGCGCAACTTTTTGGTCAAAAAGGTCGCACGGAAAATTGAAAGGTATGATTGCCACCATAACCCCCAGCGGCTCTCTCACCGTGAACTGCAAAGTGTTATCCTGCCCCTTTTCAGTACCAGCAGGAATTACATTGCCATACAAATGCTTGGCTTTTTCAATAAACGCTTCAAAGGAAATGAAGATGTTATCGATTTCGCCATATGCCTGTGAAATTGGCTTGCCGGTTTCCATGCACAGCGTTTTTGCAAGGTCATCTCTATTTTCTTCAACAAGCGTCAAAAATCTTTTTAAAATTTCCGCTTTTTGATAAACAGGCACCTTTGCCCACTTTTGTTGCGCTTTATTAGCATAGGCAACCGCCCTATTCACATCTTTTTTTGTGGCGTTTGGCACTGTGTCAATCAGCCTGCCCGTGTAAGGATTGGTGATTTTTAACACGCTTTTATCACTTGCGTCAACATTTTTTCCATTGATGATGTTTTGCATTTTACCCTCCTATTTGGTTATGGCTGTGAAGGAAAGCATCAATCCGCCCGTGGTGTTTCTGCCGTCATCCACATAACCATATTCGCCGAAAGTAAATTCCATAATGAATGGAGCGCCATTGGTGCCATCGATTATTTGTTTGTAAACCTCGCCAATGCGGTCGCCAATGCCCGCCCTTCTTCCGCCACAGTGAACAAGGTGATAGCAAATCACAGGCTTGTCCAACTTGTCGTTGAGTTTTTTAAGCGTGTCGCCCACACTGCTAATCAGTTCGTCCTCGCTTGCTTCCATCCTGATTACAACAGTTTTTTCGCTGAGGTTGGCGCCAATATTCATTGAATAGTCGTCATTTGCAAACATTGGATGACGAATGGCAATCAAATCGCCAAGCCTATCCTTAACCCCAAGCGGACTGGTGATGGTGGCAGAAAGAAGTTTGTCGCCCATAAGTTCGCTTGTTTTCATGCCGCGCCATTTAGCATATTTTTTAACCGCTGGAACGCCGTCAATGCTCACAAGCCGTCTTGTGCCTTCAACTTTTGTGATAATGCCCATGTCGCCAGTTTCACGATATGCGCCAGTAAACTCGTTTGCGAAACCGTTTTTCATATAAATAAGCGCAACTGCCACGCCCTCGCTGGCAATTTTGCCGTCTAAATACAAACTCCATTTTCCTGAAATAGTGTTGTCAGCAGCCGAGCCACCAAAAAGCGGAACTCTTCCTACAACCCTGTTTGCGCCCTTCAAAAAGAACTCTTCCTCTGTTGGGCTGGCAGTCATATACATGAGGTCTGGCTCGTCATGATATGGCATTTTTGTCATAATTCTTGCATGCTTGGTTGCTGCCTCGCCGGCATCCCTTGCACTTTGATATGCTTTTCTATCTGCAAAACCAACCCCCACAATCATGCTAGGGTCGGCAAGCACCATAATTCCAACAAATGGTTTGTCGCCGCCTATGTAGCCCTCTGGCATAATCACACCCGTAAAACTGGTGTTGCCAATAACTGGGCAGTCATAAACCTGCTTAATCCCTTTAATAACATCCTTTATTTTGTAATCGCAACTCATATATGCAAACACAAGTTTTGCATCTTTGTTTTTACCCGCCATTTTAGCGGCTTCAAGCCCGGCTTTGTAAGCATCAGCATTGTAACTGTATCCTGTTAACGCTTTCATAACCCCTCCTTTTAAAGACATCAACTTGACAATAATATTATAAAATTTTTGTTACATTTTGTCATGCGATTTAACGGAGGTTTTAAAATTTTTTAGCCAAGCCCAAATAATTTGACAAATATATAGGCTTCCCAAACACAATGAACACAATCAATATTCTTCAAAGCCTGGACAAAAAATAAAAGCAAGCCAAAAGGCTTGCTTTTTTGTTATTTATTTAATGTTGGCCCATCATTGTTATTTGTGGCTTTTCCATACACCGCGTCAATTGCGTGTTGTATCTTCTTTTTGTATTCATCTGCCACAGCTCTCGTGATTGGCCCCTTCGCTTTCAGCGCCCTAAATTCATTCATGATTTTGTTGTATTCTATCTCATACTGTTCATCCAAAGAAAGCGCCTTCTCCACTGCTTTTTCCTCTTTCGCTTTCAAATCAGTCTCATAGCCGATTTCTTTGGAAAAATATTCATCTAGATATTTTTTAGCAAAAGTTTTTTCAAAATTTCCATCATATGTTCTTTTTGGGTCAAACTGAATTCCGGCATATAAACATCTTTCGCTGATTATCATATGGTTTGCTTCATCCACCAGCCATTCAATCGGCTCAACTTCAAGCCAACAAGCCCTATCCAACTCTGTTACCTGCCCGTTTGAAAGAACTTGGTCATCTAAACATTTGCATCCTAAACGCACATATCGTTTACCTTTATATTCATATTCTGGCACTAATCTTAAAGAAAATGGGGCTTTATCCCAATAAGTTTTTGTGTCAAAGGTAAATTTTCTGCCCGTTGGTTTAAGCAACCGTCTGCTCGCCTCCAATTCTTGCGTAACAGTTTTTGAAGCAATAGTTTGAGGATAACTTCCCATTAGGCAGCGTAAAATCCCATCCGTCCCTCTTGTTACATTTGGAAGATTTTCTATTGATGAAAATCTTGCAGCGGGCCGCGCAGCCGCGCCGCGCCTGCATGGCGCGCCCTCTCTTTTCTCTCCTATGTGCGACACACAACAAACATTATTATTTTCAGTAGCAGATGATAACCACCATCCTGAAACTCTCTCTTCACCCTTTAAGGTTCTGAGTTTGAGTTTAATAGGCCCATACGCACCTAATATAGTTGCTGCGTCAGTAACAGCCGCTCTTGTCCCATAGTTTTTAAAAACTGCTAGCTGACCCCACCCTGACCAATCTCCAAAAACTTGCGGCGCTGTTAAAAATGTAAAATCAAATTTTTCCATTTTCCTCTCTTCAAAGTATACTTTATCACATTTAACCACTTTTTTCAAGACCTATCATTAAAATAAGGCTTAAATGACCGGCATTTTATATTTTTTGTATAAATTTTCTTTAAAAGATTGACATAAATTAAAAATATTGCTATTCTTTAAAAGCGTGCAAAACAATATTCTTTTCAATATGCTGCTGTGGCTCAGTCGGTAGAGCGTCGCCTTGGTAAGATAAAAAATAGCAAATTTTACCACTTAAAAAACAACAAACTTTAACTCAAAAATTGAATATGCTAATGTAGCACAGTCGGTAGTGCACCGCCTTGGTAAGGCGGAGGTCACGGGTTCAAGTCCCGTCATTAGCTCCATAAAACAAAATCGCTAAAAGCCTTAAAATCACTGGGATTTGGCGATTTTTTATTTTTTTAAAATTTTTATCAATTTTTACCACAAAAAATCGGTAGGTACATTTTATGGGTGCCGTAGGTACATGAACAAATAAAAAATAGACCGATTTTTAAGTGAAATTTTTAAAACTCAAAAATCGGTCTAAAACTATCTAAATGTACCTAAAACTAGCACGGTAGGTACATGTAGGTACATATGATTTACACAATACTTCTCAAATATTTTATATTTTTAAACTCATCAGATTTGTACCTATTTTCTAAATTTGGTAAATTATTCTCTTTTTTCATGTCTTTTGTTGAGTTATATATACTGTCATAATGTTTTATCTTGTCATTTATAGAAGTTTTATTGATAACTTTTTTAACTTTATTACAAATTTTCATTGAACAACAATCCTCCTTGTACAACATAATAATCTTCTATTATTTTTTGCAATATAATCCTCTTGCAATGAATCAAAAACATGTATATCATTATTATATGTGTATTCTGTTAAATCTTCTATTTTTAATTTCATTTCCCTTAATTGATTTATGTTTATGGGTCTAGAATGTGAGCACCATTTTTTCGAATCAGATAATTTTGCTGCAATTTCTTTTGCTCTATTCTCTTTATCTTTTAACGTTACTTCTTTGCCTGTAGAATTATGATGTGTCCAATTCTTAAATTTATACATCGTAAGCCATTCCTTAATTAAATCAATTGTCAAGTTTCTTGCTTGTTCATACAATCTTAATTCAGCTAAATCTAAATTTTTAAATATTACAAATTCAGCATCTGTTAATGTTCCTTTTTCAGCTTTAGCTATCATCTCTTCAACCTTATCTAAATAACCAAGGGCAGGAACAAATTTGCCATCTTTTGATTTTACCTGGGGGTCTATTGGACCTAATTGGCTAAAATAATCCATAAATATATTATCTCCACTCATACACAAAATAGTACCTGCACTGTATGCATATTGTGGAATTATAAAATTAACTTCTTTGTAATGATACCTTAGTATGTTAACTAAAATTTGTACTGTTTCAGCACTACCTCCAGGAGTAGTCAAAATAACATAAATAACATCTCTTTTGTTCGAATCTGACTTTAAATCTTCTATAACATCTCTAAAAACTCTATCAGCACCAGGCTGTAAAACACCATAATAAGATATAACATCAGCATTCAAAGATTTTTCTAGTTTTGCAATATGCTCTTTTAATTCATTACATATAATTTGATTCCAATCAACTCTCATACCTTTTCTCCTACCGTCATTATATCACATATTTTAAAAATTTGTATATATTTATGCCAAAAAATCACATCTCAAAATCTTTTTCTTTTTTCTTTCTTAATTTTCTTTCTTCAAGTAATTGTTCAAGCAAATCATCATATTCTTCATCTGTCATACTTGAAAGCAAATCATTCTTTTTAGTTTTTATTTCTTCTTGTCTTCGCCTTTCATCTTCATAGAGTTTTTCTTGTTTAATCTTTTCATTTAACTTTTCTGTTGTATTTCGTATATATTCGTTATCAACAGAGTTGTACACAGTAATTGTTGTTTTCACATCACGATGACCTAAAAGTTGTTGAATAACCTTTGGGTTCTCATTCATTTCAAAAAGCATATTTGAAAATGTATGGCGAAGCCCGTGAAAATGAA
>ERZ1643251.950-NODE-950-length-35829-cov-6.868144_pt1 | contig 35829 bp, 32 predicted proteins | sample MGYA00579261_ERZ1643251 | MGnify/ENA primary metagenome ERZ1643251 (study PRJEB29033, sample SAMEA4952267) | chicken gut metagenome | biome: Broiler Chicken; feature: Gastrointestinal Tract; material: Caecum | place: Ireland | collected 2018 | study: Broiler... | reverse complement strand
AGTTGATAAATTATTATCATAACTACTATTTTACCTACAAAAATTTTTTACACCCAATTATATATTGATTATTGAAATATTTTAAGTTACTATGAGATAGTAGAGAGTATTTTAATATTGAATGGTGGTGGTATTTTAAAGTAGATGAGATATTTTGTATGTTAAATTATTGAATTATTTATTATAGGAAGGATTTGTTATGAGAAAAGTTTTTAATTTTAGAGGAGAAAAGATAAAGCTATTTGCTTTAATCGCTATTACGTTATTGTTAACTGGCTGTGGAGAGGAGACACTTGAGGATTCTGCTAATAATGATTCTGGATTTAGACACAACACTAAATTGGTTAATAATGAGATTGTACCTAAAAGTTTAAATATGAATTTAAATGTTGATGGAATGCAAGACGTGACTATGTTTTTTAGCCAAGAAATGTTAGAAAAAAATGATAGAACATTAACTGTACCAGTGGCTGTATCTGGTAGTAGAATTCTAGATAAATATAATGTTAGTAGAAGTCCTAATTTTGATAATTATGTATTTAATTGTACTTCTTTAACAGAAGGTTTTGAAACTACTAATGGAACGTTAATCGTTAATATATCTATGCCAAAGCCTAGTGGGTTAGTTAGTGGTGTATCTGAAGAAGGCTTTTTGGAAGGATATAAACCAACATATGGTGTTGAGGGAGCTGAAAGTTATTTTTTTGATGATAATTTTAGTGGTCTTAAAAATGATGTATGTAGATATAATTTTGATCAAGGTAGCTTGTATAATTCAGATAAAAAAGAATCTATAAATATTATATCTGCATTAGAGAAAGAGACTTCTACATATGCTGGGGTTTTTCTTTCATACTATTATGGTTCTGATTTTAATACATATACTGGAACTAATTATCAAGGCTATTATCAAACGTTAAATATTCAACAACAGTTAACACATGAGTTAATAATTAATATAGATATTAGTTGGCATGCTAATGATGAGGTTAGAAATGCTGATGAAATTGGAAGATTTCCATCTGATGAACAAATTAATATATGGAAAAACGAAGCTGATGAAGCCATGATGGATATATTTAAAATTTACGGTATTTATGATCAAAGTATTGATATTATTAATAATGGTTCTAATATTAGAAGTGAGATGAGTACTTGCCTTTAAAGAATAAATGTTTTAAACTTTATTCTTTTTTTCAATTCACATTATAATAAAAAAGTTATAAAAAGTGTAAAATTAATGTGAATTTTGTTGATTTTATGGTATAATGGTAAAGAATAGGTGTGGTAAAAGTAATAATAAGAGTATTCTTGATGATTAGTTTATTAAAAGAATATAACAAAATTTATACTATTCCTATATAATAAATCGTTTTTGGGAGGTAAGAATTATGGGATTTATTAAAGCTTTTGGTGGAGCGTTAGGTGGTACTTTTGCTGACCAATGGAAGGATTTTTATGGTCCAAGACAAGGAGTTCCTGGAACTGCTGCGTTATTTCAAGCTGTTCCTCAAGGGACAAATGCTGGAAGAGGCGAAAATACTGAAGGCTCTGAAAATATTATTACAAATGGTAGTAAAATAATAGTTCCAGAAGGAACAGCTCTTATTACTTTACAAGATGGAGCAATAACTGGTTTTATTGCAGAACCGGGAGGATATGAATTTAAATCTGATGATCCAAATTCAAAGTCGTTGTTTAGTGGTGGAGGTATTTTATCATCAACTATTGGAATGTCTTGGGAAAGATTTAAATTTGGTGGTCAACCAGGTGCACAACAATTGGCATTTTATGTTAATTTAAAAGAAATTCCAAATAATAGATTTGGCACTCAATCAGAAATTTATTGGGATGATGCTTACTTTGGGACTCAAGTAGGTTGTGTTACGAGAGGAACTTATACTTTAAAAATTGTTGATCCGCTTTTATTTGTTAAGAATTTTGTACCTGCTAAATATTTGCAACCTGGAGCACCAGTTTTTGATTTTGCTGATATGGATAATGATGCTGCTACGCAATTATTTAATGAAGTTGTAGGAACTTTATCTGCAGCGTTTTCAAATTATACGAATGACCCTAGTAAAGGTAATAGAATATCTAAAATTCAAGGCGATCAAATTGGTTTTGCTCAGGCAATGGCAAAAGCTGTAGAAGATGCTTATCAATGGAAATCATCAAGAGGATTAGAAATAGTTAAAACTGCAATATTAGCTATTGAATATGATGAAGATACTAAGGCTTTGATGAGTGACGTTAAAAAGGCTGATGCACTATCTGGAGCAAGAGGAAATGCTTTTATGCAACAAGCTGCTGCTAGAGGAATACAAGCAGCTGGAGAAAACGGCGGTGGTGCTGGTATGGCATTTATGGGTATGGGTATGAATGCTGCTGGTGGTGTAATGGGAGGAATGCAACAACCAAGTACACAATCAAGTTATCAACCAGCATTTAATCAACCGGCTCAAACTTCGCAAGCTGCACCATCTTCACAAAATGTACAAAATGGTGGAAGTCAACCTGCACAAGCTGATGTATCAACTAAATTGTTAGAAATGAAAAAACTTCTTGATGCTGGAGCTATAACCCAAGAAGATTACGATAAAGTCAAAAATCAATTGTTAGGAATTTAGATTATGCAAAATGGTTATGATAATAATCTAGCCTCTACTACTACTAATAATACCCAAACAAACCAAACGACAGTAATTCAAACAGATGTAGGTGCTAAGGATGGTCAAAATAAATGCCCAAAATGTGGAGCAACCGACATTTCTTTGAATGTTAGTAATAGTAAATTGCGTTGTAATTTTTGCCGGTTTGAATTTGATCCAGTAAAATTATCTAATATGCAAAGTGATATAAGTGAGTTGGAAGGACAAATAGTTGGTTCGGGAGCAACTGATATAATCGCTGATACAAAAGATGTTATTACATTTAAATGTAGTAGTTGTGGAGCAGAAGTAGTAATTGATACTGCTTCTGCTACTCAAGCAAGGTGTCACTGGTGTCGAAATATCTTGTCGGTTAATCAACAAATACCTAATGGAAGTATTCCGGATATTGTCTTACCATTTGGTATATCAAAAGATATAGCCAAAACGCAAATAGAAAAATTTGTTAGTAAAAGAAAGTTTTTTGCTAATCCTAAATTTAAAAAAGAGTTTACAACTGAAAATATAATGGGTGTATATTTTCCTTATATGTTAGTTGATATTAATTCGCATGTTCATTTGGCTGGTTATGGTGAACACCAAACTAGAAAATATTACAGAGGTAGTGGAGATAGAAAACGAGTTTATTATGATGCAGATTTATATGCAGTAGAAAGAAAATTTGATTTAGTTATCGAAGGATTAACTATTGAATCTTCTTTAGATAAATTGAGTAGATCTAGTGATAAAACGAATAATATTATTAATTCTATTATGCCATTTGATTTGGAAAATTGTGTAAAATATAATGCCAATTATTTAAGGGGTTATACTTCTGAAAAAAGAGATGTTAATATAGAGCAATTAAGACCAATTGTAGAAACGCAAGCTAAAGATATTGCTAGATTTTCAGCTAATAGTACTTTAAAAAATTATGATCGTGGAGTTGCTTGGTCAACTGAACAATTAGATATAAAAGGTGAGCAATGGAAAGCTGCTTATTTACCGGTATGGTTATATAGTTATCAAGAAGTTAAAGGAAATAAAAAGATTTTGCATTATGTGGCAGTAAACGCAAGAACGAAAGAAACTATGGGAAGTGTTCCTATTCATATGCCAATGTTATTGGGAATTTCTGCTTTAATTGAATTTTTAAGCTTTGGAGCTGTAGTTCTTGTAGATTTTGAATATGATTGGGTATTTTTATCTTTTGGTTTTATTTATTTCTTTATTATGTATGCTAAATATCGTAATTCAAATGCTAGACATAAATATGAAAAGGAAACAAAAACAGAAATGGATAATTTAGCAACAATTGATAATTTTGTTCAATCAAGAACAGGATTGTCTAGTGCTCGAATGGAAGGAGCAAATAATACTTTCGTATCTGGTCAAAGTATCGGAAGTAAATTTTTAGATTCTTTAACACAGAATAGTTCTTTGACTAATTTTATTAATGATGATAATCAAGATGGAGGAAAAAAATGAATTGTTCAAAATGTGGAACTTTAAATAGTTCAGATGCTAAATTTTGTATTAAGTGTGGAAACGCTTTACAAAGTTCAAATATTTTTTCAAATAATAATGTTATAAACAATCAAATGGCAACATCTCAAGGTGTTGAACCACCAACTAATCAACCAGTGTCTCAAAATACTGTTATACAACAAGGGGTACAAGTAAATGCACAGCCTGTGGTACCTAATACTTCTTCTTTTAATTATCCTAAATACATACTTAATGCTTTGCTACATCCAATGCAAAATTTTAAAAAGGAAGAAGAAAAATTAAATAGCACAAAAGTATCATTTATATTATTGTTAATCATGGTAGCAGTTATGTTAGTTTCTAATGTTATTCAGACTGTTCTTTCTACTGTTAGAGTTACTGAATATAGTTGGACTGATGGGTATGTAACTACGTGGAAATGGGAAAAATTAGGAGAAATTAACTGGCTTGAAACTATCGGTAAAAACTTTTTAATATATGCTGGTATTATTTTAATTATTGCGGTATTATTTTATATTGTTAGTCTAATATTTAAGAAAAATTTAAACTTTATAAAAATTTTATCAATTTCTGCTAGTGCAGTAATTCCAGCAGTATTGGGTGTAATGGTTTTATCACCGATTCTTGGTGCAATATGGGAACCACTTAGTATAATATTTAGTATACTTGGCTTAGTATATTCGGTGATTGTTTTGTATGAACTTATAAATTCTAATTTGGATTTGGATTCTGATATGAAAATTTATTTTAATTTGTTATGCTTTGGAATTTTGTTAGTTGCTGGCTATTTTGCTTATATCAATTTATTTGTTACTGTTGATGCTGGAGATTTAGAAAGTATATTTGATTTATTTGGATAAAAATATGGAGGCTGCTTAATAGAATTTTTTAGCAGCTCTTTTTTAGAAAGGGGAAAATATGTATTGTCAAAATTGTGGAAGCCAAATAGATGAAAAAGTTGATTTTTGCCCACAATGTGGGGCAAAGGCGCATCAAAATAAAAGATTATCTTTAGATAAGAAAAAGATATTATTAATTGCTTTAATTATAGTTGTAATAGTTGTAGTTATAATATTATTGGTTAGAATATTTTCTGATGATTCTACTTCAAATGAAGAATATAAGAATTATGGGACCGATAGTTATAATGAAGAGTTGTCATATACTTATAGTGATGATGGTACTCTTAAATTTATTGATGGTACCTTTAGTGATATTACAGTTAATTCTAGTCAAGATGCATTAGAAGCTTTAAATGAATTAAAGAATGAAGTAGGCTTTAATGATGTATTTGAAGAATTAGAATTAGATTATCAAGAAACGAGTGAAGATTTAACTTATTATCGTTTTAATCAAATGTATGAAGATATTCCTGTTTTAAATCAAAATGTAATTGTTAGTGTAGATAATGATGGTAATGTATTAAGTTTTAGTGGCTATTTTGTAGATGATATAGGTATTGATACTACTCCAGCTTTGAATTTGGAACAAGTGGAAGAGATAATTAATAATAATCTTGGTGAAAATCCCAATATAGTTAGTAATGATTTATATATATGGGATGATTATGATAATCAGTATTTAGTTTATGTTGCTATAGGTTATTCTGATACAAAAGTAGTTCAATTAATTATTGATGCTAATAGTGGTGAAATATTAGCAGAAACAAGTATTTTGGAAAATGCTCAAGTTTATTCTTATACCGGTGTTGGAATGGATGATAAAACTTATACAATAAATTTGGAAGAAGAATACGATTATTTATTGTTAAAAAATAGATATAGCTTTTTTGATTCATCGCGAAATATATCTGTTACAGATTGTAGGTATTTAGATCGTACGGGATCTGTTTTAGCTAGTTTTATTACTGGAGCTTCTCCAATTACGGTAGATATAGTTGATGGAGATATTTTTATGGCGTATGAAAATGAAGAGTTTATAAGAAGCGCTGTAACAGCAATGGCAAATTATGAACATATCTATGATTATTATTTAGATGTATTGGGAAGAAATTCCTTTGATAATAAAGGAAGTAAAATAATAATAAATTTAGGCGTTAATGATAAAATGTTTTCAGGAGAAGATTTAAATAATGCTAGTTGGCTACCTAGTCCTTTTAATCAAATGGTAATTGGTGATTATGAAGGAAAGTCATTTGCTGCATCATTAGATGTTTTAGCTCATGAATTTACGCATGGAGTTGTATCATATACAGCTGATTTTGCAAATACTCCTAAAGAAGAAGATATAAATAAAGCCTTTGAATCAGGGGCACTTAATGAAGCTTATTCTGATATTTTAGGATCTTTAATTGAAGGTGAAAATTGGACAATTGCGGAGAATAATGAAACTTTGAGAAATGCTATTAATCCTGAAAGTTATGGAAATCCTAGTGTTAAAAATGGAGAATATTATTACCCAGATGGGTATTTAACCGATGATTTTACTTTGGAAGATTTTTTGGAAAGAAATAATTTAGAATATGTCGTTGATTATGATAATGGAGGGATACATCAAAATGCTAATGTTGTCTTCCATGCGGCATACTTAATGTATGAATCAGGAGCTTTTAGTAGTAAAGAGGAAATGGCTAAAGTTTGGTATAATTCTTTGTTTTTACTATCTTCATATTCTAACTTTGAGGATTGTGCTTTGGCCGTTATTAAAACTGCTAAAAATATGGGGCTAAGTGATACGGCAGTTGCTAAAATTACGCAAGCTTTTATTGATACCAATATGTTAGAAGATGGTTCTTATACTGTTTCTGGTGAAGTTAGAAGTGGTGAGGAATTATTAGAAAATATAACCGTAGAAGTTTATACTTATTATGAAGATGAATTTGTAATAAGTGCTGTAACTGATGGCGATGGTAGATATGAATTGGAATTAGAAACTGGCATATATAAAGTCAAAATCACTAATGAGGAGTTTGAAGAATTTACTGGGGCTTTAATTGTTAGGGGAGATACCGAATATAATATAGTTTTAGCAAGTAAGGGAGCTATTCCTGGAAATGTTGTAAATATGTGTAATACTGATAATTGTTATTCTTTTAAAATTTATTATATGGAAGGTTCTGGAGATAATGATATAGATGAAAAAGTAGACACTTATATTTTAAATGCTGGTACTATTTTTGATAGTGAATCATTAGTAAATAATTTGAATGAAACTGTTGGTAGTGAAATGTTTAGGACTGATGGGGTATCATTTTATATTAGTATGGCTGGTATTGAGATGGAAGTAGCTTGGTATTATAAAGATACAAATACTAAATTTGATTGGAATAAGCCAATTAATAGTGATGTTGAAATAGAAATGAAAGTGCTGAATGGCCTTTTAGATAATGATTTTTTTCAAGATATTAATGATTATTTTAATTGATAAGAAAGGTTGATAGGTTAAGATGAATAATAATTTAAATATTCAAAATAACAATCAAAACTTTGGTTATTATATAAATGATAACCAAAACAATAATGTTCCAAAGAAAAGTAATAAAAAAGTTTTAATAATAGTTTTAGCTGTATTAATTGTAATTGTAGGAATTTTGGTATTTAATAAATTTTTGGCTAATGAAAATAACAGTAATAATATGAGTAATAACTCTGAACAATTAGATAATCAAAATGGAAATGTTAATGATAGACCAGATGATAGTAATAATAATCAAATAGATTCAACTGTTGATAATGTGGATAAGCCTTTTTTACTATATATAACAGATATACTTTATTTTTTAGATAAGGGTACAACTGTAACTGGTAAAATTGAAAGAGGGAGTATTAATGTAGGCGATACTGTTTCTATTGTAGGTTTTGATCGTTCAAATATCAGTACTACTATTACACATATTAAAATGAATGGGAATTCTGCAGTTTCAGCCGAAGCTGGGGATGATGTTGAACTTAGTTTAGATAATGTTGATAAAGATGATTTGGTATCAGGTCAAGCTTTAATTCAACCTGGTTCTCTTGAATCTAGGAAAAAATTTACGGTTGATTTAAAATTGTTTGCTGGTATCAATGCTGATGAACTTTTTAGTAATAATAAATTACTAGTATATATAGGTACTACTGATACAATGGGTACTTTAGAATTTGCTGATAACGTGGAAGTAGGAGAACCTATGCCTGTTACAATTACTTTGGATTCATCAGTTGTAATTGATACAGGAATAACAATTTTTATTAGAAATAATAATCATAATACTATTGCATATGGTGCTGTAACTTCTTTATTCGATGATTAAAATTTAAGTTGCTAATTAATTTTAGCAATTTTTTTGACTTAAAAAAGGAAATAGAGAATTTTTGGGGTATATAATTATGAAAGGAGGATTTTTATGTTTTGAATAAATTACAAGTATATTAATTGAAGGGAGGATTTGGTTATTAAAAAGATTGTTTTGGTAGTATTTATTTTTATAGTGGGTATGATTAGTGTTAATGCTAAAACTGATGATATTTATGCTGCTGAGAAGATTGATGGCATGTATATAAGAAAAATATCAAGTTCTGGGAAAGAAGTGAGTAAACAAGGAGGTTTTATTAGAAGAACTAGTGATAATAGCTTTGTTTATTGTGTAGAACCATTTGTCGATTTAATTAATTATTACACATATGATGTTTATAATAATAATCAGGATAAATATTTAGGTATTGATAAAAATACTTGGGAAAAGTTATCTTTGATAGCATATTACGGTTATCAGTATGGTAATCACACTGAGGATTATTGGTATTATATTACCCAAGTAATGATTTGGAGAACTGTTGATCCGGAGGCTAGTTTTTATTTTACTAACACTTTGGGAGGAGAAAATGATGAACGCTTATATGCTAAAGAAATTGAAGAGATTGAGAGTTTAGTTAGTAATCATTATGTTACTCCAGAATTTGAAGAGATAGTTTTAAAAGAGGGAGAAACCAAGCGCTTTTCTGATAAAAACAATGTATTAAGTAATTATGTTGTTGTAGGTAATTCAAATGTAACAATTGAAGATAATGAATTAGTAGTTACTAAAGATACTATAGGAAATGAAGACATTATACTTAGAAAAGATAGCAATAATTTTTCTGATGTACCACTTGTATATATAAATCCTGATAGTCAAAAGGTTTTAGCTGTTGGTAATTTAGAACCTGTTAGTTGTAAGGTAAATATTGAGGTAATTGGCTATTCTTTAAAAATAATTAAAGTTGATGCTATAACAGGAGAAGCGTTAAAAATAGCAGGTATTAAATTTAATATATATGATGCCGATACCAATGAATTTATAATGGAAGTAATAACTGATGATAATGGAGAAATTATAATAGATAAACTTTTAAGTAAGGGAAATTATAAAATTAAGGAAGTTAATAATCAGACAATAGATGGTTATGAGATTAATGATGAAGAAATTTATTTTGAAATAACTGGAGAAGAAGATCTTGTTACTATTGAATTTCCTAATAATCCAGTTTTGGGAGCGATAAAAGTTTTAAAGACTAATGAAGATGGAAATGCTCTTGCCGGAGTAACCTTTGGGCTTTATCAAAGTGATGGCACTTTAGTAGATATTATTGTTACTGATGAATCTGGTATTGCTCTATTTGAAAATTTGCAAGCTGGTACGTATCAGTTAAGGGAACTGGCAACTATTGATGGATATTTATTAGATGAGACTGTCCATGAAATAGAACTGAAATTAGAAAATAATAAGTTAGAAACTGTAACTATTAAACTAGTAAATTATCAACCTAAAGGAAGTTTAGAAATAATCAAAGTAGATACAAATAATAATCCTTTACCTGAAACGGAATTTGTTTTATATGATAGTAATAGGAAAGAAATAAAAAAGACTAAGACTGACAGTGAAGGCAAAATTATAATTGATAATTTATTATTAGGGAAATATTATTTAGAAGAAATTACTCCAGCTGAAGGTTATCAATTATTAGATGATATTATCGAATTTGAAATTAATAATAATAAAGAAGTTATTACAATAACTGTTACTAATGAAAAAATAGATATCGATATTCCTGATACAGAGATTAGTATGAATATTGATGATTATATCTTAGAAAAAAGGAAAAATTTACTAAAATAAATTTGTAAATATCGTTTTAAACATGCTATAATACTACTTAGGAGTTTTGTAGTATGAAACGTAGTGAAGTTGATAGAAGTAAATTAAGTCCTATGATGGCACAATATATGGAAATTAAAGATGAGTATCCTGAGGAACTTGTCTTTTATCGCTTAGGGGATTTTTATGAAATGTTTTTTGATGATGCATTAATTGCCTCAAGAGAATTAGAATTAACTCTTACAGGAAGAGTTGCAGGGCTAGAAGAACGAGTTCCCATGTGTGGAGTTCCGCACAACAATGTTAAAACATATATTGAAAAACTAGTTAATAAGGGTTATAGGGTTGCTATTTGTGAACAATTGGAAGACCCTAAAACAACAGGAAATAGAATGGTAAAAAGAGGGATAGTTGATGTAATAAGTAAAGGAACTATTGCTGATAATGACCTTTTAAATGAACGAGATTCATCTTATATAGCTAGTATTTTGTTTTTTCAAGATATTATTAATATAACAATCCTTGATATTTCCACTAGTTATTTAGCAAACCTTAGTATTCCTAATAATATGGATACATTATTAAATGAAATACTTAATTATAATATTAAAGAAGTAGTATTAATAGATAATTTAAATACTTCTTTTATAGATTTACTTAAAAATACTTATAATATTGAAGTAACAATTAGTAGTGAGTTTTTAAAAGATAAATATCAAGATTTTTTTAGTACGATACCTGATGTTAGAGTAAGAAGTGGAGTAGAACATTTATTTTATTATTTAAGTGTACGTCAGTTAAAAGATTTAAGTCATATTAACAGTATAGAAATAATTAAGAAAAATGATTATGTTGAAATGGATGTTCATACGGTTAGAAATTTAGAATTAGTAGAAACGATAAGATTAAAAGAAAGAACTTATTCTCTAGTATGGTTACTTGATAAATGTAAAACTGCCATGGGAAGTAGAAAACTTAAAAGTTGGATATTAAATCCTTTAAAGAATAAAGATGTAATTGAAAAACGTTATGAAAGAATTGAAAAATTAAATAATGAATTTATTTTAAAAGATGAGTTACGTAACTTATTATATGAAGTATATGATATTGAAAGATTATCTGGGAAAGTTATTAATGGTAGTTTAAATGCTAGAGATTTATTACAACTTAAAAATAGTTTAGCAGTTTTACCTAAAATTAAAGAGATAAATGATAAATTAGGTTTTGATTATGAAATTGCTAGCCATAGTGATATTTATGAATTGCTAGATAATGCTATTGCCGAAGATCCACCAATAAGTGTTAGAGAAGGATACATTATAAAAAGTGGCTTTAATAGTGAGTTAGATGAACTTCGTAGTATTCGTAGTGGTGGTAAAGATTTTGTGGCTAGTTTTGAGGCTAAAGTAAAAGAAGAAACGGGAATTAAAAATTTAAAAGTTGGTTTTAATAAAGTATTCGGGTATTATATTGAAGTACCAAACGGTAGTAAAGATCAAGTTAAAGATGAATTTAATTGGTATCGTAAGCAAACACTAACTAATTGTGAAAGATATATTTCACCAGAATTAAAAGAAAAAGAATCTCTTATTTTGAATGCTGAAGAAAATATAATCGATTTAGAATATAATTTATTTTGCGATATCCGAAATAAAATTAAGTTAGAAGTTCCGTTGTTAAATAAGACTGCTGATGCCTTAAGTGAACTTGACTGTATTTTATCCCTAGCAGTTTGTAGTGAAGAATATAATTTAGTAAGACCAGTTATTAATGATAATGGTATTATTAATATTAAAGATGGTAGACATCCAGTTGTAGAAATTGTAAGTAAAGAAGAATATGTGCCTAATGATTGTGTTATGGAAAATGGCATTAATACCCTTTTAATTACCGGACCGAATATGAGTGGTAAATCGACTTATATGAGGCAACTAGCTATAATTATTATAATGGCTCAGATTGGGTCTTTTGTTCCGGCATCTAGTGCAAATTTGCCAATAATTGATAAGATATTTACCCGTATTGGGGCTAGTGATGACTTAGTAAGTGGTGAATCAACATTTATGGTGGAAATGAAAGAAGCAAGAAATGCGATATGTAATGCAACAGAACATAGTTTGATATTATTTGATGAATTAGGTCGTGGTACTGCTACCTATGATGGTATGAGTTTGGCTCAAGCAATACTTGAATATTTAAGTGAAAATATTAAAGCATTTACTTTATTTTCAACCCATTATCATGAACTTACAAGATTAGATAAGAAATTTAAGAATATTAAAAATGTGCATGTAAGTGCGGTTGAAAATGGCGATACGATAACATTTTTACATAAAGTTAAAAGTGGGGCTGTTGATAAAAGTTATGGTATTCATGTAGCAAGACTTGCTCATATGCCTACAAGTTTACTTGCAAGAGCAGATGAGATACTTAGTGAATATGAAACTAATGCTAAGAAAAAAAATCCGGAAGAAAAAGTACAACTTAGCATGGATTTCTTCCAAGAAACTAAAAATAGTGATATAATTAAAGAGAAGTTAGAAAGTATTGATTTGATGAATACAACACCAATTCAAGCACTTAACTATTTATTTGAATTAAAAGAAGAAATAAAAAAGGGTGAGTAATATGAAGTTTAAAGAAATAATAAGATTTTTTAAGAGGTATTTTAAACAAGAAAAAACACTTCTTATTAAATCTTTTATTTTTATATTTATTAGTTCTTTGTTAGGAGTATTATATGGCTATTTAATTGGTGAAGCAACTCAAAATGCTACTGAAAGTCATTTTTTTATAGCAGTTATGATTTTGCTTTTTTATCTTTTTATGGCTTTACTTGATAATTTAATATTTAATCGATTAGGAAAAATATGTATTAAAAAGGCTTGTAGTAATATTATGGAAAGAATTAGTTATGATGTTTACTACAAAGTAGGTTTGCTTCCTGCACGGGCATTTGAAGAAAAAACTAGCGGAGAACTTATTAATCGAGTAGTAAATGATTCAGCGACGATTACAGAAACATTTCAGCAATTTGTAAGAGTAATAACAGTTCTTTTTACAGCACTTTTAATATTTATTTATGTTTTATTTAATTCTTGGTTAGTTGCTTTAGAAATAGTAATTTATTTTGGTTTATTTTATATATATTCTAAGAAGTTTTTACCTTTAATAAAAGAAACACAAAAAGAAATATCTAAAGAAAAAGATAATACAGTTGCAGAAGTTAATGAAACAATCCGAGGTATTAGGGAAATAAGAGCTTTAGGGATTAGGAAAAGTGTTAATAGTACTGTTAAAAAAATCATCAATATTGTATTTATAAAAACTAGAAAACAAATGGTTGATGAAGAAAATTACTATAGTGCGACAGATTCCTTAAGTAATGGCCTTGAAGTAGTAGTATTTGTTACATGTATTATTTTAATGGGTTTAGGTAAATGTGATATTGGCTTTTTCATAGCTATGACTTACTATATATATCGTTTTACCTATTTAGTTGAATGGGTAATGACTTTGAGTTCTTCAGTACAAAAAATGCGTGTTGCTGTGGAAAGAGTAGATGAAATATTGGGTAATAAAATGTATACAGATGTGAAATTTGGAACTTTACATAAGACAGATATTGTTGGAAATATTGAATTTAAAAATGTGACGTTTGGTTATACTAAAGAAGAAGGAAATGTTTTTGAAAATTTCAATCTAGAAATTCCTAGTAATAAAAAGATAGCGATTGTTGGTAAAAGTGGTCAAGGTAAAAGTACAATATTTAATTTATTGCTTCGTTATTTTGAACCTCAAAGTGGGGTAATATTAATGGATGATAATCCAATAAATGATTTTGATGAGGATTCATTTCATCAAAATATTGCTATCATTCGTCAAGATCCATTTATATTTAATAAGACAATATTAGAAAATTTTCATATAATAGATCCATATATTTCTTTAAATAAGATTAGAAAAGCTTGTAAATTAGCAGAAATTGATGAATATATCATGAGTCTTCCTGATAAATATGATACTAAAATTGGGGAAGGTGGAGTTAATTTAAGTGGAGGTCAAAAGCAACGGCTTGCTATTGCGAGAGCATTACTTAAAGATAGTAGGATAATTTTATTTGATGAAGCAACAAGTGCTTTAGATAACGAAAATCAAAATAAAATAAAGTTAGCTATTGATAATTTAGTAGAAAATCATACTATTGTAATAGTTGCTCATAGACTTTCAACAATAATAGATGCTGATATTATTTATTTAATTGATGGTGGTAAAGTTGTTGCTAGTGGAACGCACAAAGAATTAATGAAGAAAAACAAAATATATAAAACTTTATATAAGAGTGAAAATTAAAAGAAGTAATCCGAGTTTAGAATTACTTCTTTTCTTTATCTTTGATTATTATTTCTAAATCATATTTATTGGCTATTTCTATTATATCGTTAAAAAAATATCTGCTTCTACCTGATTCATTAGAATATTGCCAATCTTCTGATTTATTAATTCTTTTGGCAAACTCTTTTTGGGTCAAATTTGTATTTTGTCTAATAAATTTAAGTACTTCGTTAGCTTTATATTTGTTTGCTTTTATTTCCATTGTACCCACCATTTGCATTATATCAATTTAATATTCTAAAATATTAAAATCCGTATTGACAGGTAGTAATGGCGAATATGCAGGCTCTTATTCAAGTTCTACTGCTTTTTATCTCGGAAATATGCTTAAAAACAATATATCTGTTTATTATTATAGAAACTCTAGTAATACTATATGGGGGGAAAGCGAATTAAATTTGATAAATTTAAATAATATTTTTTTAAATTATATTGGTGAACAATTTGCGAATAAAATTGCAATTCATCCTTGGGTTGTTAGAGGTAATGATTATTTAATTAATTCTATTGCTAAAAATATTGTTCAATTAGAGGTTATAAATCCTGGATTAAATACTATATTTGAGGGTAAAATTGGACTAATGTATGTAAGCGATTATGCTTATGCGGCGGATTCGAATTATTGGAATCTTACAGTATCACGCTATACTGATATTACAGGAGATAATTGGATGTATATGGGGTTATATGAGTGGACTATAACAGATTATTATAGTTCATCTTCGATTTATTTTTTAGCTGATCAAGGTCGGGTGTCATCGGGTAGTTCTTCAGCGTATGCAGTAAGACCGGTTTTCTATCTGAATTCTGATGTTATTTATGTTTCAGGTACAGGTACTCAAACTGATCCATATCAAATTCAATAAAAAAGGTAAGCATTTTGCTTATCCTAGTGCTACATCGAAAATCATCATGATGATGAATCCGAGTATTGTGAATAGGGCCATAAGGTCCTTTTTTTGGTTGGTTTGGCTTTCAGGTATTAATTCTTGGACGACGACATATATCATGGCACCACCAGCAAAAGCTAGTAGTATTGGTAATAAAAATTGAATTTTTAAAACAAGTATTGCTCCGATTACTGCAGATATTGGTTCGACGATACCACTTAGATTGCCAAACAAAAATGCTTTACTTCTACTCATTCCTTCACGCCTTAGAGGAAGTGATACTGCAGACCCTTCTGGAAAGTTTTGAATTCCTATACCTAATGCTAGCATGAGAGCTGCACTAAGTGTTGCTCCTTCGATTCCATAAGCAATTGAACCAAATGCTACACCAATTGCCATACCTTCTGGTTTAGATTTTATGTAATGTTTTGGAAATTAAAAAAAACAGTTACTTCTTTTGATTGTGATATTTCTATTTCGGATATAAGTTTTTTAATTAAATAATCTGGTTGAAATTCTAAATTTATTAATTTAGTTATTAATTTTTTTTCTTTAGGAAATTTTGCGTATAGTATGTTGTAATCTATTTTGGCTAATATTTTAGATACTATATTTAGAATATCTTGTTCTAGTGTTTCATAATTAAATGAGTGGGCGGTGCATAGTTTTTTTTGATAATTAGCTCGGTAGTAGTTGCAACAAAGATGCTTTTTATTGTATTTATTTTTACTTCTAATAATTATAGGATGTTTACATTCATAACAAAATAATAGGTTATCTAGTAAATTGTATTCTTTTTTCTGTTTTTTTCTTTTTAAGTATGTTTGAATGATATTAAATTTATCTTTGGATACTAAAGCAGGGTGGTCATTAGGTGTTATTATCCAATTTTCTTTTTTGATATTTATTATCTTGCGATATTTATAGCTTAATCGTTGGTGCTTGTTTTGAACTAAATCACCAGTATAAATTGGATTTGTAAGTATCTTTCTAATTGATAACTCTTGCCATTTAGTTTCTTTATTTTTTCTAATTTTGCTAAATGTAGGAATAGAATTGTTATTCAAATAATTCTTTATTGATGATAAAGGAACTTTGTTATAGGCAAGTTCAAAAATTTTTTTAACTATATTAGCTTCTTTAGGATTTATGATAATTTTGTTTTTTACTTTGGGATTTCTTTGGTAACCTAAAGGAAGACATCCTCCGGTCCAAAGGCCTTGATGTTGCATAGTTTTTATGGCTGTTTTAATTTTCTTGGATAAATCTTTAGCATATAAATCATTAATTATTGCTTTAAATGGAGCAATATCGTTATTCGAATTATCTAAAAATGTATCGATATTATCCGTAATAGCTATAAATCTGATATTATTGATTGGAAAGAAGTGCTCAACAAGTTCACCAGTTTTAATATAATCTCTTCCTAAACGCGATAAATCTTTGACTATAACGGTATTTATTTCTTTGTTTTGTATATCTGTTAGTAAAGAGTTAAAAGCTGGTCTATTAAAATTTGTTCCAGTATAACCATCATCAACGTATATTTTTTTAATTTCATAATTTAAATTATTGGCATAGTCAATTAATAAATTTTTCTGGTTTTTAATGCTATCATTTTTATCCTCTTTAGATAATCTTATATATAAGCCAGCTTTAAATTGCATTATTTTTTAATATGTTTGTAATAATTTCTTCTAATATTTTTTCTAAAGAGTTATTATTAAATTTAAATTTATAAGTATATTTTGCCATATTATCCTCCATTAAAATATATAAAAAAGAAGCAATTTTATGCTTCTTCTAAATAATCTTCTTGGTAATCTTCAGAGTATTCTTGAATTAATTTACTAAGAATAATTGGATCATTGACTTTTTGCGCATATATTTCATTATCCTCATTAATTTCTTTTAAAACGATGTAGTCATTTGTTGGTTCATCAGAATCATTTAGAGCTACTGCTAAAAAGTAGTTAGAGTTATCAATTAGACTCTCAAGTAACAGAAGATAACTTTTACCATTTTCTAAATCAATTATTTCGTCAACTTTCATATTTTACCTTCCCATTCTTTCTTCTTTTTCATTATCGATGATTGGTTCATATTCTAAAGATGTATCGATAACTTTTCGTGCTTTATTAGTTAGTCTTTGTTTTTCACGGTCAGTTAAATTTGGATTATTAATTATTTCAACAATTAAGTTATTTATTATTTGTTCTACATCTTGATGTTGCATATTAGGAACATTTTGGTTAATATTTTTAATTTTTTCCTTGAAGTTCGTGTATTCTTCGCTTTTTTTATTTGGAAGTATTGCTCCAAGTCCTGTTAAACCAAGTCCAGTAATACCTAAACCTAATACACTATTACTTATAGCAGTTACGGCACTAGCAGCAGAGGCAGCTTCGGCGATTTTGGCAGCTGCAAATGGTCCTAATTCAATTCCTCCGAATGTCCAAATACCAGAACCGACGTTAAATATTGCTTCAGATCCAGTTAATGTTTGAATAGTGGATGCTAAAGCTGTATTAGCACTATGTAGAGCCACTTGTTCACTGGCAATTGCATTTCCCCATAAGGCTCCATTATTCATCATTGCTGATGAAAGACTAGCGATTTCACTAGTATGAAGCATTGTAGTTATAGCAGGTATTAAATATTGTAAAGCAATGATGGTAGCTACGATAAGTAGAGAAATACCTACAGCAATTAAAATTTGCTTTTTGTGCTTATTTAACCATTTGCAAGTTCTTCTAGCTATAACTTTAATTTTTGGTTCTTCATTTTTTTCTTTAGATAAATCAATAGGAATAGCTAATTGTTCGTTTTCGTTAACTGCTTCTGTGTAGCTAGGATTTATTGCTGGGGTTGGTTCTGCTATCTTTTTTTCATTATCTTTTTTATTTTCTTTTTGAGGTTCTAAAATAGCTAATTGTTCTCCTTTTTTTACAGGCCCTGTATATTCTGGGTGAGAAGTCAAAGCAACATTTTCACTTGGGAATGGACTTTTTAATTCTTTGTCATTTTTAATATTATTTTGTGTAAAATGATATGCTTCGTTACTCATTCTTTTAGTAGCTTTAATATTTTCGTCATATGCTATGCCATAACTTTGGCATAAACTTTTTAATTGTTCTTCTTTTTTAATGCTATCTTGAGCAAAAAGAGATACTTCATTACTCATGTTTTTAATGGTATCTTCTATAGCTTTTCTGTTTTCTTCATTCAAGACTAAATCAGCGACATCTGTACTTATAATTCCAATATTTTGAAGTAGGGAAGCTTTAAGTTCAATTATATTAATGCCATAATTATTACTTTGTTCTCTTTTAAGACTTTCATATTTCTTTAAAGAATCATAGTATAACTTACTGTAAGCTTTAGCATTGCCATTTAAAAGCGCAATAGTTCTTTGATTTTTTTCCGCAGCACTTAAATTAGAATTTTTATCAAGTTCATAAATTTCTTTTTTAGTTTGAAGCATTCTTTCTTTGTTGTAAAGCATTTGGGCTTCTGCTTGCTGAAATTCTTTGATAAAATTAAATGTTCTTTCAAGGCTTAATAAATCTTTATTGAATTTATCTTTAGCTGTAGGGCTTGATTTGACAAAATATTCATCATCAAAAGTAAGTTTTTTAATTTTTTCGATACTTGGTAATATAGCCTCATAAAGTTTTGTTACATCAATATTATTAATTCCTTTTTGTAAATCTAATAATTGATTTAACAAATCATAAGGGCTTATACTAGTATTATCTAATTCTTTTATAAATTTATCGGTATCAGTTATAATAAAACCGTTATTAGTAAACTCTTTACCTAAATCAACTTCTTGCATATCAATATTTCCTTTCTTATTATTTATTTTAGCATATTTAATAATAAATTACAATTAAATTAAACCATCTGGTATGTTATGTAATGTAATCGAAGATATGAGCATGATTGATCTTTTTAGTTTGTTTTTTTCATCTGTTTTTTTAAGACTTTTTTTAGTTAAGAAGTCAAATATTTTATCTCCGAGATAAAGAAGAAGGCCACCCCCTAGAAAACTTAGAGAAACTACTAACCAAGGAATCATTTCTAGGGATTCAGCCATTTCAATTGCAGGAGATAAAAGCGAGAAAAATGTTGCTGCAATCATTACTCCAGCTGCAAAGCCTAACATGGCATCTAATATGCTTTTATTAACTTTTTTAAATAAAAAAACTACTGATGCTCCGATGGCTGTTATTCCCCAGGTAAAAAGAGTAGCAATAAAAGCTTGAATAGGATGAGATAAATTTATAAACCAATCTAGCACGTATTAAACCTCCTTATTCATTAGTAGTGTATGTCCTAAAAATTTTTGGGTGATTATTCTTTACAAAAGTTTTTAAAACTATTATAATAACTTTTGAGTTCGGGAGGTATAATCATGTTTAATGTGCCAGTAATTATTTTAAAAAATTTAGTTATCCTTCCTAAACAGGAAATAAAATTAGAATTAAATAACTTAATTAGTGAAAAGACAATAAAAGAAGCAACTTTAAATTATAAGGGAGAGGTATTAGTTATTGCTCCGATAGATGCTAAAGAGGAAGAACCTAGTGTCGATGATTTACCAAAAGTAGGTGTTATTGCTCATATAAGAAGTAAATTGGCTGTCGATAAAGGGATTCAAGTAAAATTACAAGGCATTAAAAGAGTTGCTGTTACTAGATATTATAGTAATAATGATGATGTATTATTTAGCGAGGCAATGTATATTGATTTGCCTCCTTTAATTGAAGAAGAAGGTAACGCAATATTAAGAAAACTAATTGATACATTGAAAAAATATATTGAAGCTACTGATAGTGCTTCAAATGATATTTTGGCATATTTAATGAATAATAAAGACTTAAATAGAGTGACTGATATTATTGCATCTTATTTGCCTTTTGGAGTTGCTAAAAAACTTGAATATATGCAAAATATAAATCCTATTAAAAGAGCTAAAGCTTTGATTAAAGATATGAACGAGGAAATAAAGGTATCAGAATTAGATCAAGAATTGGATGAAAAAGTTGATGCAATTTTAGTTAATGATCAAAGAAAGTTTGTCTTAAAAGAGAAAATTAAGGTAATTAAAAAAGAGCTAGGGGAAACTACTTTACAAGAAGAAGAGACTCTTAGATTTAGAGAAATTTTGGAAAAGTTAAGAATTGATAAGAAAATTAAAGAAAAAATTGGCTCAGAGATTACTAAATATGAATTTATGAATGAATCGAGTCCAGAAATTAGTGTATTACGTAATTATATCGAGTATGTTTTAAATTTACCGTGGACAAAGAGTACAAAAGAAAATGCCAATTTTAATAATGTTTTAAAAGTATTAAATGAAAGTCATTATGGGTTAGAAAATATAAAGACAAGAATCACAGAATATGTTGCTGTAAAAAATATTAATAAAAATATAGCTAGTCCAATAATTTGTTTGGTTGGTCCTCCGGGGGTTGGTAAGACAAGCATAGCTCTTTCAATAGCTAAAGCTTTAAATCGGAAGTTTTATAAAATAAGTGTTGGGGGATTAAATGATTCAACTGAACTAATTGGTTCAAGAAGAACTTATTTGGCGGCTTCTCCAGGTAAAATTATTCAAGGAATTAGTAAGAGTGGAAGTAATAATCCTGTTATTTTAATCGATGAAGTAGATAAAATGGTTAAAGATTATAAGGGAGATCCTGCTAGTACTTTACTTGAGATATTAGATCCAGTACAAAATAAATATTTTGTCGATAATTATGTTGAGGAACCTTTTGATTTAAGCAATGTATTATTTATTTTAACTGCTAATTATTTAGGAGATATTCCTAGTGCTTTAATTGATAGAGTAGAAGTAATAGAATTAAATAGTTATACAATATTTGAAAAAAAAGATATTGCTAAGAAGTATTTATTACCTAGGATATATGCTGAACATATTATTGTTGATCAAAAAATTCATATAAGTGATGAACTGTTGTATTTTATTATTAATTCTTATACTAAAGAAGCTGGGGTAAGAGAGTTAGAAAGAGTTCTTAGTTCCCTTATTAGAAAAATGGCTATTAATAATATTAAGACTATTAATCAGGATAAAGTTATTAAATTATTAGGTAATCCTAAATATAGGGTGGAATTAGTTAAAGAAAATACACCAGGGGTAGTAAATTCATTAGCTTATACTAATTTAGGTGGGTTAGTAACTAAAACAGAAGTTTTAGAATATAAAGGTAATGGTAATGTTTTGATTACTGGTAGTGTTGGTAAAATAATGGAAGAAAGTATTAAAGTAATAATTTCTTTTGTTAAGAGTCACTACAAATATAATTTAAATAATGTCGATTTGCATTTCCATTTTTTGGATGCGGCGACGAAAAAAGATGGTCCATCAGCAGGTCTTAGTATTGTTGTTGCTCTTTTATCTTTGCTTGAGAAAAAAGTTATTCCGGAGGATGTTGCTTTTACTGGAGAGTTAACTTTAAATGGAAGTATTTTAAAAATAGGTGGGTTAAAAGAAAAATTAATTGGAGCATATAATGAAAATATAAAGACAGTATATATTCCTGTTAGTAATATGGGAGATTTAGAAGATGTTCCTAAAGAAGTTCGAGAAAATTTGGAAATTGTTGCGATTGAACATTTTGAAGAATTGTATACAAATTTCTTTAAATAAGATATAATATATAAAAATAAGGAAGTGAGTTTATTTGAATTCATTAGCTATATATGAAAATCTTGATATTATAAAAATATATAACAAGATTGATGCTAATATTAACTTTGTCAAAACTGATACTCGAAAAATTGGAGAAAATGATTGTTATGTAGGAATTAAAGGAAATAGTAATGATGGCAATCTTCTTTATATGGAAGCTTTCTTGAAGGGAGCTTCCATAGTTGTCCTAGATAAGTATGAGTATAAAAAGGAAGATGAAGAATATTTAAGAAGAAATAATAAAAGTATAATTTTAGTTAAGGATACGATTAAAGCGTTGGGGGATTTAGCTAAATATAAAAGAGATACATTTACTAATCCAGTAATAGCTATAACAGGTAGTGCTGGTAAAACTTCAACTAAAGATATTGTTTATAGTGTTTTAAAAGAAAAATATAATGCTCATAAGACTATAGGAAATCAAAATAATCATATTGGGTTGCCTCTTACAGTTTTAGCTTTGGACAGTAAAACGGAAGTTTTAGTTTTAGAAATGGGAATGAACCATTTAGGAGAAATAAGATATCTTACTAATATTGCTAAACCAGATGTAGCTATTATTACTAATGTTGGGACAGCTCATATTGGTAACTTAGGGAGTAGAGAAAACATTTTAAAGGCTAAATTAGAGATATTAGAGGGATTAAAACCAGGTGGAACAGTAATAATTAATAATGATAATGATTTATTACATGAATGGTATTTAGAAAATAAAGATGAGTATAAAGTTATAACTATTGGTATTAATAATCCTAGTGATTATCTAGCTACTGATATAGACTGTGGAGAAGATGGTAGCACATTCAAATGCCAAAATATTGTGTATAAAGTCCCTGTTGGGGGAGAACAATTTATCTATAATGCTTTAGTAGCTATTGCTGTTGCTAATATTTTTGCGGTTGAAACTGAAAATGTTCAAAAAGGAATTTTGAATTTTGAATTAAGCAGTAATAGAATGCATATAATTAATAACGAGAGTACTAATATCACCATAATTGATGATTCTTATAATGCTAATTATGATTCTATGAGTTATGCAATTAAGTATTTAAGTAGTTTAAATGGTAGATTGATTGCTGTTTTAGGAACTATGAATGAATTAGGAGAATATTCACAAGATTTACATCGTAAGTTAGGTAAATTGGTGTATGAAGAAAAAATAGATGTTTTAATAACCGTTGGTAATGATGCTAAATATATTAATGAAGAAGCCATAAATGAAGGATTTGATGCTAGGAAAAGTTATCACTTTGATAATAATAATGATGCTATAAATTTGCTTAAAGAAATATTGGAAAATGGTGATGATGTTTTAGTCAAAGCTAGTAACTCTTTAAATTTCAAAGATATAGTGGAAGCTATTAAATAAGGAGTGTTATGAAATTAGGAGTAATTTTTGGAAGTAAATCGACGGAACATGATGTTTCTGTTGTAAGTGCTTCTTATATAATTAAAAATTTAAATAAGAAAAAATATGATATATATCCAATATATATTGATAAAAATAATGATTGGTATGAAGTGTTGGATACTCCAAAAATTTATAAGATTGGAGAAGTTCCAGGTGATATTAAGGCCATCAATAATGTTTTAAAATATTTAAAAGGAATGGATGTTATAATTCCGGCGATGCACGGATTATATGGTGAAGACGGGGCAATTCAAGGATTTTTAAAAATTGTGGGAGTTCCATGTGTAGGTTGTAATATTTTGGCAAGCAGTGTTTGCATGGATAAAGTTTATACAAAGATTTTACTGAAAAATGCTGGTATTAACGTAACTCCAGATCTTTATATTAGATATGAGAATAATAAGTTTTATTACGTTAATCAAAACTTTGATTTAGTTGATGTTACGGTTTTGGATATCGATAAACTAATTCTTAAAAATTTGAGCTATCCAGTTTATGTTAAGCCATCTAATTCTGGTTCTTCAGTAGGTATTAGTAAAGCCAGTAATAAAGATGAACTAAATGTTGCTTTGTATGAAGCAAAAAAATATGATGAAAAGATTTTGATAGAAAAGGCCATAGATGCTAGAGAAATTGAATGTGCAGTATTGAATGATTTGGTATCTATTCCTGGTGAAGTTTTATCAGCGACTGAATTTTATAGTTATGATTCTAAATATAAAAATAGTAAGTCAAAGACTGTTATTCCTGCTCTAATTAGTGATGATATGGTTCAAGATATTCAAGATGTTGCTAAAAGAGCATTTAGGGCAGTTGATGCTAAGGGAATGGCTAGGATAGATTTCTTTATTGATAAAAAGACTAATGAAATATATTTAAATGAAATTAATACTATTCCGGGATTTACGGAAATAAGTATGTATCCAAAATTGATTGAAAATATGGGAATAAGTTATACCGAACTTTTAGATAAATTAATTGATAGTGCTATAAAATAAATGGGCTGTGAGGTTTAAACCTTACAGTTTTTGCTTTCGACAAAACTAGACAAAATCTCCTATAGACTATAGGTTTATTGTGTGGTAGCATAACTAATCAAGGAAGAAACGCTAATAGAAATTCTTTAATAAACCTGGGTAATTAGCTAGTTCTTTCTTAAAAATTAAGGAGGTTTTGATTAATGACCAAAAAAGAAAAAGAAGCAGTAGGGTCAGGTGATGATTTTTTTAAAGCAGTAATGTTATCAAAAAAAGGAAAAAAAATACTTGAACAAATAATTGGACAAGTATTAGGTAAAACGGTAGAAATAATAGATTTTATTAATACGGAACTTGGTAAAATCCAAAAAATAGAAAAAGGAAAAAGAATAGATGTAATAGTAAAAATAGATGGAATAATAGCTAATGTCGAAGTAAATACTAATGATTATAATTATGTTAAGTTTTTTAGAAACTTTGCTTACTTAGTAAATTTATTTAATAGATATTCTGTAACAGAAAATAAAGATAATGAAAAGATATACGATTTAAAAACGGAAATAATTCAGATAAATTTAAATTTTGGAAAAGTAAATACCAAAGAAGCAATATTAATAAATGAATTTGGTAATGATAAAGGAATGAAAATAAAGACACTAAAATCATACGATATTTTTATGGACAACTTTGAGAAATTTTGCTATGATAATGGTGAGGTAGATAAGTATAAATATATACTTATGTTAAATAAGTCGGAGGAAGAATTAGGAAGTTTTTATCCTGAGGATGAAATAGTAAAGGATTATGGTGAAGCATTAATGAAATATAAGAGTGAAGGTTTTATATATCCATATACACACGATGAAGAAAAAGACATGATACATAATACAGAAAAACAACTAGCATATGATGAAGGAGTTGATGCTGGAGTTGAGCAAACTAAAATAGATGTAATAAAAAATATGCTTACAGCAGGAAGTAAAATAGAAAATATTGCTATAGCCCTTGGTATTAATGTAGATGAAATAGAAAAAATAATAAATGAAAATAATCTCGATAACTAAATAGAAGATTTTTATTCAAGTGATGAAATAGTAAAGGAATATGGTGAAGCATTAATGAAATATAGTAGTGAAGGTTTTATATATCCATATACACATGAAGAAGAAAAAGAAATGATACATAATACGGAAAAACAACTAGCGTATGATGATGGCGTTGCTGCTGGAGTTGAGCAAAATAAAATAGAGATGATAAAGAATTTAAAAGATAAATTATCTCTAGAAGAAAATGTTAATGTTGTTAATATAAGTGTAGATAAAGTAAAGGAAATATTAAAAGAAAAATAATATATTAAAATATGTCAATAATTGTAAATTTTTATATGATTTATATTTTGACGTATATCCAGGATAAAATAACTGTTTTGTTCAATACTATTGTTGGATAATATAGTTGTTTTTTTATTTTCCAAAATATAAAAAATTAAATTTAATAAAATAAGTAGATTTTATTTCTACGATATAATATAATTAAAATGCACGAAAGGATGAAGAAAATGGAAGAATGGAAAAATTTTAAAAATGGTACATGGAATGAAGAAATTAATGTTGAAGAATTTATTCAACTTAATTACTCAGGATATGATGAAGATGAATCTTTCTTAGTTGGTCCTACAGATAAAACTAAGAAAGTATGGAGCAAATGTGAGGATTTGCTTAAGGAAGAACTAAAGAAACATGTTTTAGATATCGATGTTGATCATGTTTCAGGTATTAATAATTATGAAGCCGGTTATATTGATAAAGATAACGAAGTAATTGTTGGGCTTCAAACTGATGCTCCCCTTAAGAGAATTGTTAACCCGTATGGGGGAATTAGAATGGTTTATCAAGAACTTGAGGCTTATGGATATAAGTTAAATCCGGAGATTGATAAATATTTTAATGCCTACCGAAAGACTCACAACCAAGGAGTATTTGATGCTTATACTACAGAAATAAAGAAAGCTAGACATGTAGGTTTACTTACAGGATTACCTGATGCTTATGGAAGAGGACGTATTATTGGGGATTACCGTAGAGTTGCTTTGTATGGTATTGACTTTTTGATGGCAAAGAAAAAGGAAGACTTTGAAAGTCTTACCGGGGAAATGACTGATGAATTAATTAGGCTCAGAGAAGATGTATCAATGCAATATAGAGCCTTAGATGAAATGAAAGAAATGGCTTTAAAATATGGTTTTGATATAAGTAAACCTGCTAAGAATGCTTTTGAAGCAATTGAATGGACTTATTTAGCATACTTAGCTGCTGTTAAAGAAAATAATGGCGCAGCAATGAGTTTAGGCCGTGTTGATGCATTCTTTGATATTTATATTAAAAGAGATATGGATGCTGGTGTGTTAAGTGAAGAAGAAGCGCAAGAATTAATTGATCAATTTGTTATTAAACTTCGTTTAGTTAGACACTTAAGAACTCCGGATTATGATGAATTATTCTCAGGAGATCCAACTTGGGTAACATGTTCTATTGGTGGGGTAAGTGAAAATGGTAAATCACTTGTAACTAAGACAAGTTATCGTATTATTCATACACTTACTAATTTGGATCCAGCACCAGAACCTAATATGACTATTTTATGGAGTGAAAAATTACCAGAAAACTTCAAAAAATATTGTGCTCGTATGAGTATTAAGACTGATGCTATCCAATATGAAAATGATGATATCATGCGTCCTATTTATGGCGATGATTATGCAATTGCTTGTTGTGTATCAGCAATGCGAGTTGGTAAAGATATGCAATTTTTTGGAGCTCGTTCAAACTTAGCTAAGGCACTTCTTTATGCAATCAATGGTGGAGTTGATGAGATTAAAGGAGATAAAGTCTTAGATGTTCCGGCGATAACTGATGAAGTACTTGATTATGAAACAGTTAAGAAAGCCTATTTTAAAGTACTTGAAGAAGTAGCACGCATTTATGCTGGGGCTATGAATATCATTCATTATATGCATGATAAATATGCTTATGAAGCAGGACAAATGGCTCTACATGATACTAATGTAAGACGTTTGATGGCTTATGGTGTTGCAGGTCTTTCTGTTGTTGCTGATAGTTTATCTGCTATTAAGTATGCCAAAGTAAAACCAATTCGTAATGAAGATGGTATAGCAATCGATTTTGAAATAGATGGGGAATTCCCTAAGTATGGTAATGACGATGATAGAGTAGATACAATTGCTCAGGAAGTAGTTCAAAAATTCTATGATGAATTATGTAAACATAAACCATATCGTGATGCAGTTGTAACATTATCAGTTTTGACAATCACTTCCAATGTGGTATATGGTTCAAAGACTGGAGCAACTCCAGATGGACGTAAGGCAGGTGTAGCATTTGCACCAGGAGCTAATCCAATGCATGGTAGAGATGCTAGTGGAGCTTTAGCATCACTAAACTCAGTTGCTAAGATTAAATATAAAGATTGTTGCCAAGATGGTATATCTAATACTTTCTCAATTGTCCCAGCAACTTTAGGTAAGACTGAAGATGAAAGAGTAGAAAACCTAGTCAATGTTTTATCAGGGTATTTCTCTCAAGGTGCTCATCACTTAAATGTTAATGTATTAAATAGAGAAACTTTAATTGATGCGATGAACAATCCTGATAAATATCCGCTTTTAACTATTAGAGTATCTGGTTATGCCGTTAGATTTAATCGTTTAACTAGAAAACAACAAGAAGAAGTGATTGCTAGGACATTCCATGAAAAATTATAAGAATCTAAGTGCTAGTGTCAATTCTGTTGAATCATTTGGTTTGGTTGATGGTCCCGGTATTAGAACAGTCATATTTTTTAATGGCTGCTTACTTCGCTGTAAGTTTTGTCATAATCCAGAAATGTTTCAGATGCAAGAAGCAAATACAACTGTCGAAGAATTGGTAGAAAAAATTAAAAGATTTAAACCATATTTTAAAAATAATGGGGGAGTAACTTATTCTGGGGGAGAACCATTATTACAAGTGGATTTTTTGATAGAATTGTCCAAAGCCTTGAAAGAAGAAAACGTTCATATTGCTTTAGATACTGCTGGAGTAGGAATAGGAAAATATGAAGAAATATTAAAATATATCGATTTAGTAATACTTGATATTAAACATTTAACTCCAGCTGGATATGAAGAATTAGTAAGACATAAAATAGATGAATTTTTAAAATTTGTTGAAATATTAAAAAAACTTAACAAGGATTTGTGGATTAGACAAGTAGTAGTTCCTGGGATTCATGATAATAAAGAATATATGGAAATGTTAGTTGGTTATTTAAAGACATTGCCTAATATCAAAAGAATAGAATTTTTACCTTTTCATAAAATGGGGGATGAAAAATACGAAAAATTGGGAATCCCTAATCCTTTAAAAAATACGCCGGAGATGGATGGGGTTAAATGTCGAAGACTTTATGAAAAATATATTGAAGCAAACTTTGATTTATAAGTTTGCTTTTTAAGTTTATTAAAGATGTTTGCAATTATTAGATGTATATGTTAGAATAAAAAACAGTGATTTATTATGAGAAAAGTTATATTAAGTGAAGAAGCAAATGAGGAAATTACCAATCTTTTAAAATGTATTATTGATAGTAATGCTGTTAATCCAGATGTTGATGGTATTTATATGAAAGAATATGATTTTTGTGGAATGGAATACCCAACAATTGAATTAGTTTTAATAGTTAAAGATGAATCATTTCCTTTAGAGAAAATTAGAAAATTTTATTCTAAAAATATTAAAACTATTTTAAATAAATTTGGAATAGATATTATGATTGGGGCTGTTTTGAGTGACCATTTAGCATATTTTCCTGAAATGACTTTTTCTGGAATGGATACGCTTGATATTGTTCTGCGTTATGATATCTGCCGTAATTTAATGAATGGACATGTAGTATATGATCCAGAAGATAAATATGAAAATCTAAAATTAAAAATGATTTCAGCTTATGATAAAGATTCATTAGCATATGAGAATTTGATAGAATTTGTTCCACCGATTAAACTAGAAAGAAAAAAACCATCCTAGAATAGGAATGGTATAATTAAAAGAATAATTCCAAATAATAGATAAATTTTAGAATAGTATATTTCTAATGGCGTAATGCAGTTATTAGGGTTTTTAGGATTAATGTATATCTTAAAAACTTTTTTAATTTTAGGATTAAATCCTGGAATTAAAAATTTTGTTTTATCGGCGGTTTTATATTCTTCATTTTTATAAATATAAGTATAATAATATATTCTAATATTTTTTTGATAAGTTGTTTTAAGAGTAGTATCTGTGCAAGTAGCATCAATAAGTTCCATGTTTTTAATCTTATTTTTAAATTTAATAAATTGATATAATAAAATAATTGCAACTGAGAAGCAAATTACAAATAAAATAGTTTGTTCATTAGACATGTTATCACCTTGATTTAAGGTTAGCATAAGAAAATGTTTTTGTAAATACTTTAAATTGTCTAAAATTTTAGATATAATTATTGAGGAGTGATTTTATGCGTTTAAAATTTGAACTTAAATATAAAGATACAAATACGATGGGGCGTCTTGGAGAAATTTATTATAATGGTAAAATATATGAAACTCCAATGTTTATGCCGGTGGGGACTAATGCAACAGTTAAAACTTTATCTCCAGAAGAATTAAAGAGTATTGGCTCTGGTATAGTTTTAGCAAATACATATCATTTATGGCTTAGACCAGGAGAGGATGTTGTTTGTGCTGCTGGGGGATTGCACAAATTTACTAATTATGATGGTCCAATTTTAACAGATTCTGGAGGTTTTCAAGTGTTTTCTTTAGCTAAGCCTAAAGATATTACAGAAGAAGGTGTCAAGTTTAAAAATCATTTAAATGGGGATGCTTTATTTCTTACTCCAGAAAAATCAATTGAAATTCAGCAAAAATTAGGCAGTGATATAATGATGAGTTTTGATGAATGTGTTAAGTGGCCAAGTACTCATGAATATATGGCTCTAAGTGTTGAAAGAACTCTTAGGTGGGCTAAACGTGGAAAAGTAGCAAAAAAAGATAATGATCAATTGTTATTTGGAATTGTCCAAGGGGGAGAATATGCTGATTTACGTAAACATTGTGCTCTAGAACTAGTTAAAATGGATTTTGATGGTTATTCTGTCGGGGGTACTTCAGTTGGTGAAGATAAAGAGACAATGTATAAGATGGTTGAATATTCGACTCCATACCTTCCGGAAGATAAACTTCGCTATCTAATGGGAGTTGGAGATCCAATCGATTTAATTGAAAACGTTATGCGGGGAATTGATATATTTGATTGTGTTTCTCCAACACGTCTTGCTAGACACGGACATGCTTATACAAAATATGGCAAAGTTAATATCAAAAATAGTAAATATAAAAGAGATTTTACCCCTTTAGATGATTGCGATTGTTATGCATGCAAAAACTATACTAAAGCTTACATAAGACATTTAATTGTTGCTAATGAAACTTTTGGAGCAAGACTTTTATCAATTCATAATATTTATTTCTTACATGAGTTAATGAGACAAATTAGAGAAAATATAAAAAATGGAACTATCAAAGAATTTAGAGATGAATTTGTTAAAAATTACTATAATGGTATGAATTATTTAGAAAAGAAAACTATGAATAAGGAAGAATAATCATGAATAAAATATGTATTACTGTAACTATCATAATTATAATTACTTTGGTAATTGGGGTTACTACTTACAAAGTAGTAGATAAACATAATGATAAACTTATGGAAGTAGAAGAAAAATATATAATTGAAATTGCTAAAAAATGTCTAAATGAAAAAAAGTGTTCGGGTAGTAAGATAACTCTTCAAACACTTTATGATTTAGAGTTTTTAGATATGCAAGCTAATCCTGTAACTAAAGAGTATTATAATCCAGAATCTTATGTGGAAATAAAAGATGCTAATTATACATTTATTGTTGTGCGTTAGCTTCTTTTTTATTGATTCCCATCATGCTACCAGCAGTACCTGCAAGAACTAATACAATATAATAAATAATAGTAGCTAGATTGAAGAAGTTCTTGGCGGTAAATAAATTGATTATGATTAAAACTAATAGAAATAGTCCGGACATTTTAAGACCGGCGATATATCCTTTGCTACTAACTTTTTTGCCGTTTTTAAAACCTAATATGAAAAATGCTAATAAATTAAATATAAATATTATTAAGTTTGTGATAGTAGAATTAACTCCAATTAAATTGAGTAAGCTACAAATAAATGTAACAAGTATAATAAATATGACATAATATCCTAAAGTTTTAAGTAAATATTTCATCTTCTCACCTAATAAATTTTATGTAGTGATTAAAATATTATGAATATTACCATAATATAAGTGGTGATATTATGGAACTTTTTACAGTTTTATTTAGAACAATATTCTTTTACTTCTTTGTTCTTCTTGCATATCGTATAATGGGAAAAAGAGAAATAGGGCAACTAGGAGTAATCGATTTAATTGTTTCAATACTTATTGCAGAATTAGTGGCAATCTCTATCGAAGAAACAGAAAGTCCTATATATTTAACTATTGTACCAATTGCTATGTTAGTTATACTTGAAATTGTTTTTGCCTTTATTTCAATTAAATCAAGAAGATTTAGAACGGTATTTGATGGTAAACCATCTTTAATTATTTGCAATGGTAAAATAAATTATAAAGAAATGATTAAACAAAGATATTCCCTAGATGATTTACTTATTAGTTTAAGGCAGCAAGGTATAAAAGATCTTGAAACAATAGAATATGCTTTTTTAGAACCGAATGGTCAATTGTCGGTGTTTAAATATAATATATTTAAATTAAAAAGTAATTATCCAATGGCTTTAATATTAGATGGTTTTGTTCAAAAGGAAGCTTTAAAACATATAAAGAAAAGTGAAGAGTGGTTAATAGATGAACTGGCAGATAAAAACTTAACTCCCAAAGATATCTTCTATGCCTTTTATAAGAAAAATAAAATATTTATTATAAAGAAAACTGAAGTAAAATAATTGACATTAAATAAACTTTATAGTATATTATTAGCAGAAAAGGAAACGGTTTTTTAAATGAGAGACGCACAGTAGTGCCAGGTACTCTGACGTTTCCTTTTTGTTGATTTAGAAAAGAACTGGTTTCTCTTGCACGTTTAGAGCGTTTGTTTAAGGCTTGGCATTAAACGCAGTGACAGAAGTTCTTTTCATTTTTTTTGTAAAAGCAATTGACATTAAATAAACTTTATAGTATATTATTTATAGAAAAAGAAGCGGTTTTATTGAGGAGTGACGTACTTATAGTACCAGGTACTTTGACACTTCTTTTTTTATCTTATAGGAAATTGCATTATTTAGTAAAAATCAATTGACATACATACGTTTGTTTGTTATAATTGGTTTATCAACTAAAGGGGGGGAATAGAATATAGTTGAAATAATAAGAAAAAATATGTATTAATTGAGTGTTATAATAATGGAACATATAGTAGGGTGGCGACCATCCGAAACTGGTCTATGGAGAGTTCGAAGGACTCTGTGAAGTAGAAATGCCTTGTAGTGATGCAAGGATGCCAAACTTGTTTGGCTTTTGTTCTTACCTTGAAATGGTGATGTCATAAAAAATATTATCTATTTTTCCAATTCCAATTCTAATTATATATATAAATATTATGTTATCTATCTTTACTTTGCCTTGATAGCTGTTAAAGCCGCTTTTAAATGTTTTGTTATAATGTTTTAATGGTGAATAGTATTTTATAGTGGAATTTTCTAATAAATCTGATAAACTCGGAAGAATTCGAATTTTTTTGTTAAAGATTTCATGACTCAATTTTTGGGAATTCGATCCCATAGTATATTCTTTTGCTGACAGTTTTATAAATTTAATTTTTTTATTATCAAGTGGATCAATTAAATCTTTAAAGTTGATATTTCCATTTAAAATGTATTTATAGGCTTGTTTTCTTAATTCACTTCTTGTTATACCCTTAAATATATCTTTACTATCTTCTATTTCCCAGTATCTTCCATATTTTTTATCATCAACTAATTTATAATTAATTTCATTAGTTAATATAATTTTATTATTGAATATTAAATACTTCCATAAATTTTTAAAGTTAGTAATAAAATTATTATCACTAATGATTTTATTACTAAAAAGTAAACCTGCTATATCACAAATAAGTTCATCACTTATTTGATTATCAATAGCATTTACTTCTAATTCATTAGAAATATAATTTATAAATAATTCTTTTAAATATTTTAAGTCTAATAAATGGGTTAATTCATGTATTAGTATAAATAATATATTTTCTTTACTATCCGGATTAATTTTCAAATATAATATTAATTGTTTTATTCATTGTACCCCCATAATTTAAATAAATTATAACATTTAATCTTGCTGTTTACAATGAATAAATTATAGCTTTATAATTTTTTCTAAAAGGGACTAGAACTTTTTATATATTTTTGTTATACTATTGTAAGAATAGTAGGGTGAGTCAAGTGAAACTTATGAATAGAATAAAAAATAATAAGTTATTATATTTTTTAGGAGTATTAATTGTAGGGGTTTTTATTGTGTTAATTGTTAGGTTTACTTATGCTTATTTAGGTGCAAGTATTGATGATGCTCAAGGAAATGTAACTATTAATAGTGATGAGACTGATAGATTGGATTTTGAAATTGGAGATCCTTTATCAGTTGATGCAACTCCGACGACATTACCTGAGAATGGAACTAATTTAGTTGATACAACTACTGCTAAAGCAATTTTAACTGCTAATACTACTAATAATACAGCAAATTATTCTTATTGGGTATATTTTAATATTTCTAATAATACTTTTACTTATTCTGATGGCTCAACACCTGAGATAATTCTTACAGTGACTGGTCCAGATGGAAATCCTGTTACTAATGTTGAAGGTCTTACTTATGGAACATATAATGGAGTTGCAGGTTTTGATATTACTACAGAAAATGGTGTGTTTACTATTGCTAGTGATTATGCTATTGCTGTAAATTCAAATACTGAGCCTACAGAACAAACTTGGAATTTTACTTTGACTTATTTGAATTTAGATTTTGATCAATCAGGAAATTACGGTAATAGTATGACTACAGAAATTAGTATGACGAAAGAAGAAAATATTCCGACGTTGGCAGATTTGTGTTCTGGAAAAACTTTAGCTGAATGCATAACAACAGAAGTATATACAGAAGATGGAGCAGAGGGAATATATTATCACGACGGGGTAGGAAGTTATACGAATGCCGATCAAGAAGCAGGAGATAACTCATATAGATTTAGTGGAGCAAACCCAAATAATTATGTATGTTTTGGAAGCGATGAAGAAACATGTCCAGCAGAAAATCTATATCGTATAATTGGCGTATTTGACGATGATAAAGATAGTAATTATCAAATAAAATTAATAAAGGCTGATTATACAACAAGTGCAATGTTAGGAACAGATGGAAGAGATTATTATGGTGCTTATAATCAGGGTACTTCAAGTTATAAAGGAAGTATGGATACAAGTACAATAGCAGGATATAGATGGAATTATGATACAAGTGTAAGTACGTATGGATCAAATAATTGGACAACAAGTGAATTTAATACAATAAATCTAAATACAAATTATTGGAATTATTTAGGTGCAATATGGCAAAACTTAATAGTAGAAACAACTTGGCACCTAGGAGGAATGACATCATATAATAATACAGCAAAAGCATTTTATGATGGAGAAAGAAATAATACAGGATATGGAAGTAATCCAACAACATATAGTGATGAAATAGGATTAATGTATCCAAGTGATTATGGATATGCAGCAAGTCCAGAAGCGTGGATAACAGATTTATATGATTATGAAAGTTCAGCAATAACATCAAACAATTGGATGTATATGGGGTTATATGAATGGACCATTACTCCGTTTTCGTCGCGCAGTGTCAGCGTGTTTTTTGTGTTCAACAGTGGCTACTTGAGCAGCAGCAACGCTTACCTCGGGAATGCCGCTAGACCTGTCTTTTATCTGAAATCTAATGTAGAATTTAATGGAGGAACAGGAACTTCAAGTGATCCATATCGCCTTGCGGTGTGAGAACCTTTAA
>ERZ1643251.948-NODE-948-length-35854-cov-5.926339_pt1 | contig 35854 bp, 29 predicted proteins | sample MGYA00579261_ERZ1643251 | MGnify/ENA primary metagenome ERZ1643251 (study PRJEB29033, sample SAMEA4952267) | chicken gut metagenome | biome: Broiler Chicken; feature: Gastrointestinal Tract; material: Caecum | place: Ireland | collected 2018 | study: Broiler... | reverse complement strand
ATACCGCCCCACAGCATTGAGGCAGAGCAGGCAGTGCTGGGGGCGATGCTTATGAATAAAGACGCTGTCATGGTGGCTTCGGAGATACTGACGGGAGATGATTTTTACCAGTCTGCATATGGGATTCTTTTTGACGCGGTAGTGGAGCTGTTTAAAGAAGGGCGCCCGGTGGATCTGATCACTCTTCAGGAGCATTTGAAGGAAAAGGACGTGCCGCCGGAGATCAGCAGCATGGAGTATGCCCGGGAGCTTCTGGCCGGGACACAGACGTCAGCGAATATCAAATACTATGCGGAGATCGTAAAGGACAAGGCGGTCTTAAGAAAGCTCATCAAAATAAATGAAGAGACCGCGAATACATGCTATCTGGAAAATAAGCCGCTTGAGGAAATATTAGAACAGACAGAGAAGCAGGTGTTTGAGCTTGTGGAGCACGGCAACTCTCAGGAATATGTGCCGATCAGGCAGGTCGTGTTAAATGCGCTGGACGTGATTGAACGCGCGTCTAAGACAAAGGGAACCGTCACCGGTATTCCCACCGGCTTTATTGACTTGGATTACAAGCTTTCCGGCCTTCAGCGGTCGGATCTGGTGCTGATCGCAGCGCGCCCGTCCATGGGAAAGACCGCGTTTGTGCTCAATATTGCCCAGCATGTGGCGTTCAGGCAGAATCTTGCTGTGGCCATCTTTAGTCTTGAGATGTCCAAAGAACAGCTTGTGAACCGTCTGTTTTCTCTGGAATCCCATGTGGACGCGCAGGTGCTCCGTACAGGAACTCTGTCGGATACAGACTGGGAGAAGCTGATCGAGGGAGCGGGCACGATTGGAAATTCCAGAATGATCATAGACGATACTTCCGGTATATCTATCTCAGAGATGCGCTCGAAGTGCAGGAAATATAAGCTGGAACAGGGACTTGACCTCATCATCATCGATTATCTGCAGCTTATGAGCGGCAGCGGCGGCAGAAAGAATGAAAGCCGCCAGCAGGAAATTTCGGAAATTTCGCGTTCCCTGAAAGGACTTGCACGTGAACTGAATGTTCCTGTCATCGCGCTCTCACAGCTTTCCCGTGCGGTAGAGCAGAGGACGGACAAGCGCCCCATGCTCTCGGATCTCCGTGAATCCGGGGCCATTGAGCAGGACGCGGACGTCTGCATGTTTATTTACAGAGATGATTATTATAACCCGGATACAGAAGATAAGAATATCGCAGAGATTATTATTGCGAAGCAGAGAAACGGCCCGATTGGAACCGTCCGCCTCGCATGGATGCCGCAGTACACACGTTTCGGGAATGAACTGCGGCAGCAGTAAGCAAAGGCGCTCATTTACAAGAGGAGTTTCGACGGGGATTTTTATGTAAAAAGTCTGCGAAGCTTCATAATAGGGTTTCCTTTTGCAGATTCTTTGCGGGTAGTCTGCTGCTGGCGGATGAGCGTGTCCAGCTTACGGAAATGCTCCTCCTGCTGGCGCTCTTTTGCCTGTAAGAGGAAATCCATCTCATGGATGACGTCAGTGGTCACTGTACTGCTGATGTCATTTTTTAATATACCGTTATTCTCAGCAAGCGCTTCACGAAATACCTCGCCTACAAGGGCGCGCATCTGTTCGACCTTGTCAATGGGGATCACGACCTCCACAGCTTCGGAAGAAACTGACGGGGGAACTTTGGCTGTCTTTGGAAGAGAGACAGACGCCGGATGTGCCGCGTCGGCTTGTGAGGAAGAAGCCTGTCCCTCGCCAACCTGTCCCGCAGAAGGCTGTATCGGCGGAGCCTGAACAGCGGGGGTGCGCTCCGGGGAGGCTTCGGGCGGCATGAGCTTCAAGCGTGTTTCTTTTAATTCGGGGATGAGGGGTTTAAGATCTCTTAGAAGCATCCCTTCATCTTTTAGTTTCTTAATACAGCAGAAAAGCCGGATATCATCTTTGGTATAAAATCGGTGTCCCATTTCCGTCCTGCCGATCGTAAGGCCGAGTTCTTCCTCCCAATATCTTAATACATGGGATTCTACATCTACCTGCTTTGCGGCTTCGGAAATCATAAATCTGACTTCACCCATTAATATTTATACCTCCTGTTCTGATCTGTTGATCGGGCGGAATGCCTTGCAGTTGAGCTGTGTCAAGGCCTTCCGGCTTTAGGCATATTATATCATAGGAAGGACAGCAGAGGCGCGGGAATCGTTCGTGAAGTTCCGACAAGAAGTTCGGTTATATTTATGCAAAAAGAAGATGCCCTAAAGCCGTTTCCGAACTTAAGGACATCCCTTTGTGCTTGTGATCACTTTGCGGTTTTATATCATTACTCTGCTAAAATAGCGCCTGTCGGACAGGCAGCTTCACATGCTCCGCAGTCTACGCAGGACTCAGCGTCGATAACGTATTTGCCATCGCCTTCGGAGATAGCGCCTACCGGGCATTCGCCTTCGCAAGTACCACAGCTTACACATTCATCATTAATTACGTGTGCCATAGTATGTACCCTCCTTTTTTGATTTCCGAAAAGGGGTCGTCCCTTTCGATATGCTTATTTTAATACAATAAAAGAAAATATACAAGAGATTTGCGTGTACTAAATCAAGTACGTATATATCAGACCTTGTCAAATTCTTCAATAATCTCCTGTGACGGCGCTTCTGTGATCAGGCTTACAATCACGATCAGCGCACTGGATACGAGGAACGCAGGGAGCAGTTCATAGATATCCCACGCGCCGCCCAGCGGACGGACAAGATATTTCCAGATAAATACCATCGCGCCGCCGCTGATCATGCCCGCAAGTGCGCCCTGCCAGTTGGATCGTCTCCAGAACAGGGCGAAGAGAACGACCGGGCCAAATACAGCGCCAAAGCCTGCCCATGCAAAGGACACGATGTTGAATACGGAGCTGTCCGGATCACTTGCAAGAAAAGCGGCGATCACGGAGATAAGGATCAGCGTGATGCGGTCCGCAAACATGCTGTTCTTCCGGGAAGATGCTTTTGTGAGGATGCTTCCCAGCAGGTCAGAGGATACGGCGGAGGAAGCGGCAAGGAGCTGCGAATCCGCCGTTGACATCGTGGAGGCAAGGATGCCGGCGAGGATCGTTCCCGCAAGGAGAGCGGGCAGTATCCCGTACTTACTTAAAAGATCGGAGATCTGTACAATAATTGTCTCAGAATCGGAGCCGGAGAGTACAGCCAGCGCTCCGGCATCGCTCATAGCGAGACCGATCACACCGATCAGCACAGCGACAGCCAGCGAGATCACGACCCATGTGGTAGCCACTCTTCTGGAGAGGGCAAGTTTATTTTCATCCTCGATGGCCATAAAGCGGAGAAGGATGTGGGGCATACCGAAGTATCCCAGTCCCCATGCGATCATGGATATGATGTTGATGAGCGGATAGGGTTGCTCGGCGCCTGCCACCGGGTCATATGTAGTCGTCATGGTCAGATATCCCGGCAGGGACTGCGCGTTGTCAATGACAGCGGGAACGCCTCCGGCAACGTTGATCCCAAAGATAAACACAATGACCAGAGCAATGGACATGATGATACTCTGGATAAAGTCTGTCGTAGACGCGGCAAGAAATCCGCCCAGTGTGGTGTAGCCTACGATGACCACGGCGCTGATAAGCATTGCCGCAACATAGTTTACGCCGAACAGGCTGGAGAACAGCTTCCCGCATGCCGCGAACCCGGACGCTGTGTACGGGATAAAGAAAATCACGATAAAGACCGCGCCGATGGACTGAAGAATCCTGCGGCTGTCACGGTAGCGGTTGCTGAAAAATGACGGCAGGGTGATGGAGTTCCCCGCCACATGGGTGTAGCGGCGAATCCTCTTTGCCACGATCTTCCAGTTGACATATGTTCCGATGGCGAGGCCGCTAGCGGTCCAGCCTGCGTCCGCGATACCGGTCAGGTAAGCAAGGCCGGGGAGTCCCATGAGGAGCCAGCTGCTCATGTCGGAGGCTTCCGCACTCATGGCTGTCACAAGCGGCCCGAGTTTCCTTCCGCCAAGATAAAAGTCGGCAGTGTCGTGGTTATTCTTCGAACAGCGGTAACCCACATAGAGCATTGCGCTAAGATAGACAATAATGGCTATCATAATACAGATATGTTCAGTTGTCATTTGTTACTCATTCCTTTCGCAATATATTGTAAAATTGTATCATAGCGGGGGAGATTGTTCAAGTTTAATAAAAAATTCACTTTTTTTTCTATGGCTTTGGTGTATGATAGAAAAGGTTTTGAATATATGTATGGAGGGAAACTATGCGAAAGAGATCAATGGCGGCTGTATCGCTGGCAATGTGCGCGGCTGTGGGTATCTGTGCGTGCAGCAATAAAGAAGAAAATGTATTTACAGGGGAGACTGTAGAGGGGCCTGCATGGCAGGCGAACCTTGACATGCTGTCCCCGCCGGTTTACGGGGATATCGAAGATCTTGATCTGGAGCCGGGGACGTATATCTCGGTCATTGGGAAAATGTCAGATTCTCCTTACTGGCAGCAGGTGAAAAAGGGCGTTTCGCAGGCGGCAAAAGATATCAACGAGAGACTTGGATATACCGGGGGAGATGAGATCAAAGTCCTGTTTAACGCTCCGTCGGACAGTGAGGATATCGATGAGCAGGTGAATATCTTAGATGAAGAGATGGCGCGTTATCCCGATGTGATTGCCATTGCGAGTATTGATGAGAACGCGTCTGCCGTCCAGTTCGATCTTGCCATTGAAAACGGAATCGACATCGTTGCTTTTGATTCGGGAAACAGCTATCAGGGGATTCAGTCCACCTGTATGACCGATAACGCTGCGGCGGCAGGAACGGGAGCGCAGAAGCTCTGTGCGGCGATTGAAGATAGCGGCGAGGTGGCGCTGATCGTTCAGGATTCTGTCTCCGCAAATGCCAGAGAGCGTGAAGAGGCATTTAAGAAGACCATTGAGGCAGAACATCCAAATGTGACTGTTGCTGAGACGATCTATATGGACAGGCTTGATGAGCTGAAGCGTCAGGCTGCGGCGGAGGAACTCGGTGTGACAGCGGAGGAGCTTGCTGCGTGGACACAAGCCGCAGCGGGTCTTGAGAGCGCCGGCGGAGAGGAAGGTACAGAGGATACAGAGAATACGCAGAATACAGAGAACCCGGATCAGGAAACTGATATTTCAGAGTCCGCTAAAACAAGGCTGGAGGACATCGACTCGGTCGCAGAGGGAATGAGTGACAAAGCTGTGGTCAGCTATTATCTGGAAAAGCACCCGGATCTGGCGGGGTGCTTCGGTACGAACGCAGACGCCGTCATGCTGGGGGCAGACGCCCTTGAAGAGATGGAAAAGACAGAAGATATCGTTCTGATGGGATTTGACGCGGGAGCAGAGCAGATGGCAGGTCTGGAGAGCGGAGCCATCGACGGACTTGTAGTGCAGAACCCGTTCGGCATGGGATACGCCACGGTTGTGGCAGCCGCGCGTACGGTTCTGGAGATCGGAAACGAGGCGGTTGTGGATACCGGATATACGTGGGTTGACCGCGATAATATGGAAGATAAAGCAGTACAGGCCATGCTGTACGAATAAGCTTAACAAAAAACGATGCTGCGGGGCAGTCTGCTCCGCAGCATCATTTAGTTCGCACGGCTTAGGGAGAAGATAAATTCGGTTCCAACGCCCTCCGTACTTATAACATTGATATGTTCATCATGCGCCTGTATGATCTCCTTTACGATAGAGAGTCCCAGTCCGGTGCCTTTTTTATCTTTTCCACGGGAGAGATCTGACTTGTAAAAACGCTCCCATATTTTGTTCTGCTCCCTCCGGGGAATCCCGATGCCGTGATCCTTCACGGAGATAAATGCTTTATCATTTTTTACAGTCACCTCTACAGTGACGGAAGATTCGTTCTCGCTGAATTTTATCGCATTGTCGAGCAAATTGTAAAGCACCTGCTGGATCTTGCGCCTGTCCGCAAATACAAGAACCGTATCCGGCATGAGGAGCAGCTCGATGGAAATGTGCTTAGGGGTGCATACGCCCTCAAAGGATTCCGCCGTGCTCTTGATAACTGTCTGGATATCAAACTCATCCTTGTCCAAAAGGAGGTTCTTTGTGTCAAATTCATTCAATGTCAGAAGATCCCGGGTCAGGTCAGTCAGGCGCTCTGTCTCAAAGAGAATGATGCTTAAATATTTCCCGTACAGTTCCGGCGGGATCGTCCCGTCAGCCATGGCCTCCACGTAACCTTTGATCGAGGTGAGAGGGGAACGGAAATCGTGGGATACGTTTGCCACGATTTTTTTCTGATAGTCGTCCATATCTTTAAGCTGCGCAGCCATATAGTTTAGGGAGGCGGAGAGATACCCCACCTCGTCGTGGGTCGTGACGGGGATCTCATACTCCAGATTACCAAGGGCATATTGCTTCGCCGCTTCGGAGATCTGCTTAATCGGACGGTATACGATAAAATGAACGCCTAGCAGGAAGATAAAGGAGAGCGCAAAAATGACGGCCAGAGTGATGTAAACCGGCGTCATGATGGAATCGCAGCGCTCATCTATATTGGTCACAGGACTGTGGATCAGCAGGTAGCCTCTGGTGTAAAATCCCTGTGTTACCGGAGCCATCACGGTGATGACATCCTCGTTAAAATAATCGTGGTAGGTGCCGGAAATATACTGGCTCCCACCAATTTCCGCGGGATCGAAGTCTTCGATCATCTCGGGAGCAGAGGTGCCTTCGATATTGGAGGATGTGATCAGTGTGCCTGTGTTGTCTACGAACCAGAGAGAGGACTCCAGATACAGCCGCATGGCGGCAAGCTGGGACTGGACCGCGTAGAGAGGGGACTCCTCGCTGAAATAAGAGGGAAGATAGTCGCTGGCAATCAAAGCCGCCTCTTTATAGAGTGTGCGGGAAGTGTCCTCCATAAGCCGGTCCTCCACAAGCTGGGTGGTGAGCGTGGCGGTCGTGAAAAGACTGAGGAAGCCAAATATAATGTATAAGGCCATAAATTTTAATTGAAGTATGCTTTTCATCTGTATCTCCGCTATTTTGTCTCAAATTTATATCCGATGCCCCAGACTGTGCTCAGTCTCCAGTGCGGGTGGTCTTTTATTTTCTCTCTCAGACGCTTGATGTGCACGTCCACGGTTCTTGTGTCGCCGATGTATTCATACCCCCATATCCGGTCAAGAAGCTGCTCTCTTGTAAATACTTGATTCGGCGAGGCGGCAAGGCAGTAGAGAAGCTCCAGCTCTTTGGGCGGCATTTCCACATTCTGCCCGTCGCATACCACGGAATAGTTGGTCAGATTGATCGTGATTCCGTCGTATTCCACACATTTTGTCTTTTCCTTCTCCGCCGTGTCGTTTCTGGCAGGCTGATAGCGCCGCAGCACCGCGCGCACACGGGCCACCATTTCTTTTGAATCAAAAGGCTTCATTATATAATCATCGGCTCCAAGCTCCAGACCCAGCACCTTGTCAAAAACCTCCCCCTTTGCGGAGAGCATGATGATGGGTGTGGATGCCTTCGCCCGGATCTCCCGGCAGACCTGATACCCGTCAATGCCCGGGAGCATCAGGTCTAAGAGAATCAGGCTGGGTTGGTATGAATCAAAGGCAGCCAGCGCGTCCTCCCCGTTATATACGATTTTCGTGTCAAAACATTCCTTCGCAAGATAGAGAGAGATCAGCTCTGCAATATTCTCATCGTCGTCCACGATAAGGATCTTCTGTTTTCCGATCATTTTTAAGTACCTCCTTTTATCCAAGCTCTACGATCGTCACGCCTGCGTCGCCTTCCCCGAATTCAGCCAGATGATAAGATTTTACATGCTTCTGCCGCCTTAAATATTCGTGGATCCCTTTTCTTAAGGCTCCGGTGCCTTTGCCGTGTACCACCCTGACAGTGTTTAAGTGGGAGAGCAGGGCGTCGTCAAGGTATTTGTCCAGCTCCGCCACAGCCTCGTCCACTGTCTTTCCCAGAAGGTTGATTTCGGTGCTTACAGACAAGGATTTCCCCATGCCGATCTTACCCTTTGATGTGCGGGCGAATTTCTTCGGCGCGTAAGGGGAGACCTCTTCTATGATCTCAAGGTCTGAGATGTTGACCTGAGAGCGGAGTATCCCCATCTGCACGGTCACATTGCCCCGGGCGTCGGGCAGGGAGCTGACTGTTCCGGTCAGGTTCATGCTCAGAACCCTGACTGTTTCGCCCAGTTTGAAATCAGAGGGTTTGTGCCGCTTTTTCGATTTCTTTGAGCCGAGGTCAGAAGCTGAGGAGGTATCCTTGATTTTTTTGCGGAGACGCTCCCTCTCTTTTTCCATCTCAGCGGCGGAAATATTTTCTTTCCCAAACTTGTGGAAATTGCGGATTGTCTCATCCGCCACTTCTTTTGCCTCCCGAAGGATGGCGTTCGCCTTCTCGTTCGCCTCCCGGAGGATGCGGTCGCGCTGTTCGTCTAACTTCTCCTGCTGTCTTGCCGTCTGCTCCTTGAGGCGTTCCGTCTCCCGTCTGTAGGAAGCGATCTCCTCGCGCTCCTTCTCAATCGTCCGTCTGCTCGACTCAAGATCAGTCAGGAGATCTTCAAAAGAAACGTCCTGTTCACTTAAGCGCTTCTTTGCGTCCTCAATAATGTATTCCGGCAGGCCCAGCTTGCCGGATATGGCAAAGGCATTACTCTTTCCGGGAATACCGATCAGAAGCCGGTAAGTGGGACGCAGGCTTTCCACATCAAATTCACAGCAGGCGTTTTCCACACCGGGAGTTGAGAGCGCGTATACTTTCAGCTCGCTGTAATGGGTCGTCGCCATCGTGCGAATGCCACGCTCATGCAGATGGGAGAGAATTGCAATGGCAAGGGCAGCGCCCTCTGTGGGGTCGGTTCCCGCGCCCAACTCGTCGAAAAGGACGAGGGAGCGTTCATCTACCTTCTTTAAAAAGGAAACGATATTTGTCATATGGGAAGAAAATGTACTTAAGCTCTGCTCAATGCTCTGCTCATCTCCGATGTCCGCGTAAACATCATGGAATACGGCCAGTTCCGAGCGGTCCCCGGCGGGGATGTGAAGTCCTGCCTGCCCCATCAGGGTAAAGAGTCCGACTGTTTTTAAAGAAACTGTCTTGCCGCCTGTGTTTGGCCCGGTGATGATAAGGAGAGTGAAATCCTCTCCGAGGGAAACAGTGATGGGCACAACCTTCCTTTGGTCTAACAGGGGATGGCGTCCCTCGCGGATGCGGATTCGCCCTTCCTCGTTAAAGACGGGACGGCTTCCCCGCATGGAGAGAGCCAGCGCACCCCGGGCAAAGATAAAGTCTAAGTCAGTGAGCGCGCGGTAATCGGCACGGATCTCTTCGATATATTGGGCGGTATCCTCGCTCAGGCGGGCAAGGATCGCCTGAATCTCCTCCTGCTCTTTGGCATACAGTTCCTTCAAGTCGTTGTTGAGCTTTACGACAGCCATTGGCTCGATGAACAACGTAGAGCCTGTAGAGGACTGGTCGTGGATCAGTCCCTGCACCTGCCCGCGGTACTCTGCTTTTACCGGGACACAGTAGCGGTCGCCCCTCATGGTGATGATCGCATCCTGCAGATAAGTCCGCAGAGAACCGTTCACAAGACCCGACAAAGTTGTGTGTACCCTATCGTTGATACTGCCTATACTCCGCCGGATGTGCTTCAGTGTGCTGCTGGCGTCGTCGCTGATCTCATCCTCGGAGATGATACATCTTTCGATTTCCGAAGAAAGCACTGTGAGCGGCTCTAATTGGTCAAAATAAGCGTCCAGACAATCCGAGGAATCCTCCTGTGTATCATGCCTCCCGTAGGATTTCACACGGGCGGCGTTGGCAAGGAGACGGCAGATGCGCAGAAGCTCAGCGCTGTTTAAGGCGCCGCCGATCTCCAGACGCTTCATGGATTCCTCCACAGGCGCCGCGTCTCCAAAAGAGATACGGCCTTTTCTTACGATCCTTGTAAATGCGGCTGCTGTCTGCTCCTGAAATGTATTGATCTTTTCAAGGTCTGTCATAGGCTTTAAACGGTGGCAGAGCTGTCTGCCCCTGAAAGAGCCTGCTTCTTCCCCAAGAAGAGTAATGATTTTGTCAAATTCAAGTTTGGTCAGTGTTTTCTGATTCATGATACTTCCTTATAATATAGAGTTCTGTTTGTTTAAAATAATACGGTATATGTTCTGTCTTTAGATAGTTTACCTTATTCCAGAGATAAAGAAAAGGCTTTTCCAAAAGGAATTGAACAATCAGCCTGAATCGGTTATACTAGAATCCGAGGGAGAAGGAAAGCCATGCCGAACGACAAAGACCATGATCTGAGTCAGGAAGAAGGCTCAGAAGAAAAAAAATACTCCTTCTTAAGGGAGACAATAAAGCCAAAACCGATCAGCAGGGAACAGCTTGCAAAACAGTTCGTGAGGATCGCCATATACGGAGTGATCTTAGGAGCGTTCGCCTGCCTTGGTTTTTATGCGCTTAAACCGCTGGTGCAGAACTGGTTCCGGGGCGAATTAGAGACAGTAGAGATCCCCGAGGACGAGGAGCCGTCTGAGGAGGATATGGCCGACGGGGAAGCGGAAGCGGTTTCTGCGCCCGTGATTGACGCTAAGACATATGAGGAAATGCTGGCGAGTATGAAAGAACGCGCCGAGGAAGCCGGAAAAGGGATCGTAACAGTAAAGCCGGTTTTAGAAAAAGAAGACTGGGAGGCGGATATGACAGGGATATCCGCAGGAGCTACGGGAGTCATCACTGCGGACAATGGACAGGAGCTTCTAATCCTTGCGGACAATTCTGTCTGCGAGATGGCATCAAAGTGGACGGCAACGTTTCAGGACGGGAAGACGTACAACGCTGCTTTGAAAAAACAAGATAAAAATACCCGTTTGGCGGTATTCAGTGTGCCGCGCGGGAATATTTCGGACTCCACATGGGCGTCAGTCAGTGTATCCACTCTTGGCAATTCGAATCTGACAAATCAGGGGGACATAGTGATTGCGGTCGGCAATATGTTCGGGTACGCGGACGGGATAACATACGGAATGATTAGTTCTACAGAATATAAGGCTACGCTTTTTGACGGCGAATATGACGTTTTAGCCACTGACATTCCGGCAGAGAGCGGAGGAACCGGTATCCTCTTCAACATAGATGGGGAAGTCGTGGGAATCATCTCTTCGTCAGTTTGGACAGAGAGCGGGAATTCTATGGTAAACGCATATGCCATCTCAGATTTAAAGTCCACCATTGAACTTCTGGCGAACGGGCAGAGTGTGCCGTATATAGGAGTGTACGGAACGACGGTCACGGCGCAGATTTCAGAGGAACAGGGCATACCAGCGGGGGTGTATGTGGTGGACGTGGACCCGGATTCTCCGGCGATGGCGGCAGGAATCCAGATCGGAGATGTAATCTGCGGCGTGTCAGGTGAGGATACAGGGAGCATTATGTCTTACCAGAGGGCTGTCCTCGAGACAAAGGCCGGAGAACAAGTCAGGTTTAAAGGGAAACGATTGGGCGCGGAAGGGTATGTGGACGTGGACTTTACCGTGACAGTCGGAAGCAGCGAATAGCAACTGTTTTGGAAAGAACAGTATTAAAAATAGAAAGAGGAAAGACATGAGATATATCAACGGACTACACGAAGGTGAGACAATCAGGAATGTATACTTATGCAAAGGAAAGCGTTCCGCTGAGACAAGAAACGGGAAACCGTATGATAACGTACTCTTACAGGATAAGACAGGGGTTTTGGATGGAAAGGTGTGGGATCCGAACTCACAGGGGATAGCGGACTATGAGGAGAAGGATTTTATCGAGGTATACGGCGAGATTATCAGCTATAACGGCAATCTCCAGATGAACATCAAACAAATCCGCAAGGTAGGAGAAGGAGAGTATGAACCCGCGGACTATATGCCGACCACAGAAAAGAGCGTGGACGGGATGTACGAAGAACTGACGGCTTACATCCGTCAGATCGGCAATCCGTACCTTAAGCAGCTTTTAGAATATTTCTTTGTAAATGACAGTGAGTTTATCAAACGGTTCAAGGGACATTCCGCCGCAAAGACCGTGCATCACGGCTTCGCGGGCGGACTGTTGGAGCACACGTTGAGCGTACTCCATATGTGCGAGTATTTCGCGGGAGCATATTCCATCCTCAACAGGGATCTGCTTTTTACGGCGGCCATGTGCCACGATATCGGAAAGACTAGGGAACTCTCCTCATTTCCTGATAACGACTACACAGATGAAGGCCAGCTCATCGGCCATATCGTGATCGGCGTGGAGATGATCGGAGACGCGCTGCGCTCCATACCGGATTTCCCGGAGAAGCTGGCGAATGAGCTGAAACATTGCGTCATCGCCCACCACGGGGAGCTGGAGTATGGATCGCCCAAGAAGCCGGCTCTGGCAGAGGCGCTTGCTCTGAATCTGGCGGACAACGCGGACGCTAAGATGCAGACCCTGACGGAAATCTTCAAAGGAAAGCAGGGCACGGACTGGCTGGGATATAATAAGCTGTTCGAGTCAAATCTTCGCAGAACATCAGGAGCGTAGACCATCAGGAGCGTAGGCATGTGATCGGCGGGGAATCTGGGAAACGGCGCTGTAAGGCAAGGGGTATCGCCGTTTCAGGTAGTAAAGCGGAAATCAATATTTCCGGGAGGATTAAGGTGTCAAAAGATCACTTTTCAATCGCTATATGTGGTGAAATGCACAAAAGCATCTTCCGGTACTCCAGCGCACGAAACATTCCAATGAGCCTCTTAAAACAAAAATCGTGTTCAGCAAAGGCTTCCGCGATTTTTGAGTCTCATCTCCACCGTGCGCAAAGTTGCGCCGCCCAGTTGCTTTTGTGCATTTCGCCAAAGTAAAGATTCAAAAGGATCTTTTGAACTCTAACCCGGGAGACAAAACAGTGAAAATTAAAATGGCAGGGGACGTAAAACGCGGTGGCAAATATTGCGGGATATGTCCCTTATTTGATCAGGAGAGCGATATGCAGGAAAAGGTTATGCACAAAAATGATACGGCGGTCGTGAAGATCACGGACATCGGAGTGAACGGAGAGGGGATCGGAAAGGTGGACGGATATACCCTCTTTATCAAGGATGCCGTCATCGGGGATACAGTGGAGGCCAAAGTAATGAAGGCAAAGAAGAGCTATGGGTATGCAAGGCTTATGAAGATCATAGAGCCGTCCCCTGACCGTGTGGAGGCAAAATGCCCCTTTGCCCGCAGATGCGGCGGCTGCCAGATTCAGGAAATGTCTTATAAAAGACAACTCACATTCAAGGAGCAGAAAGTGAGAGGCAATCTGGAGCGCATCGGCGGATTTTCCCCAGAGCTTTTAGATGAAGTGACAGAGCCAATCGTCGGTATGGACGAGCCGTTCTTCTATCGCAATAAAGCACAGTTCCCTTTCGGGACAGGCAAAGACGGCAATCCCCTCACCGGATTCTATGCAGGACGTACACATGACATCATCGCAAATACAGACTGTGCCCTCGGGGTGCCGGTCAACAAGGAGATATTAGAGCTTATCCTTGATTTTATGAAAGAAAATCACATTCCTTCTTATGATGAAAAGACGGGAAAAGGGTTGGTGCGTCATGTTCTCATCCGCTACGGATTCACAACGAAAGAGATCATGGTCTGCCTCGTAGTGAATGGCCATAAAATCCCCCGTGCGGACAGGCTGATCGATAAACTGACAGGTATACAGGGCATGACAAGTATTACCATGAGCGTGAATACAAAGCAGACCAATGTCATTATGGGTGATTCTTTCCATGTGCTCTGGGGACAGGGATATATCACAGACTATATCGGGGGAATCAAGTACCGCATCTCTCCGCTTTCTTTTTATCAGGTGAATCCGGTACAGACAGAGAAGCTTTACAGCCTTGCGCTGGAATACGCAGACTTAAAAGGCGGGGAGACGGTATGGGATCTGTACTGCGGTATCGGGACGATCTCTCTCTTCCTTGCGCAGAAGGCGGGAAAGGTATACGGTGTGGAGATCGTACCTCAAGCCATCGACGATGCAAGAGAGAACGCAAAGCTCAATGGAATCAAAAACGCAGAATTCTTCACAGGCAGGGCGGAAGAGATACTATCCGAATATTATAAGCGTAAGGCGGGAGCGCAAAGCGGCGTGAATGGAGCAATCTCGGAAGCAGAGGGTAGTAGGACGGGCGCGGTTGCGGATAGGTGCAGTAGGCGCAGGACGCTGCGGGCGGATGTGATCGTGGTAGACCCTCCGAGGAAAGGGTGCGATGAGGCGCTGCTTGAGACTATCGTGGAGATGGCCCCTGAGAAAGTCGTGTATGTAAGCTGCGATCCCGCGACACTGGCGCGGGATCTGAAAGTCCTGTGCGAGAAAGAGTATGAGATAAAAAAAGTCAGGGCAGTGGATCAATTTCCCATGACGGTGCATACAGAATGTGTGGTTTTGCTTTCCAAACTTCATGCAAAACAGAATATACAAGTCGAATTGGGAATGAGTGAAATCGATTTAATTGTGGCGGAGAATGAAAAAGTCTTTTAATTCTCCCATTTGAAATGAGGGCATCATATCAATGAGGTTGGTGACTTTTGACAAAGACATTAGCCTATCTGATTGGGCCATTGTGGAAATTCTTTGCAAGATTAGTAGAGAAACTTTTGATATATTATTAAGTTATTAAGGGAGCGTGTTCGTATGGCATTAGATATTTATATGTATAATACTTGGTTTGGAGATTGTTTTAGAATTAATAATAACGGTTCTAATTTATGGGTTGATTTTGGAATACATTCCAAATCAACGTTTCCTCGGGGGTTAACTCGAGATGATATTCATCGCAGAGTAGCTAGTGATATTTTACACACTAAAAGCAAGCACTAGTAATTTCTCATTTCCATGAAGATCATGTGTCTGGTTTAATATATATGATGAAGACCAAGCCGACTTTAACAATACCAATTTTTCAAAAGGTTTATATTCCTCATATTTGGAAAACTCCTGTAATTATTGCTGTTTTATTGTTAGAGGAGTTATTGAAGCATTCTAAGATGTCTGCAAGAAAAGGAGCATACTCTTTATTTGATTTAATGCGTTTTTTATGCGTTCATACTGGCAATGTTGTTCTCGTAAAGCGGGGATCATATATTGAAGGAGAACGATATATCGCATTATGGCCAGATCCGCACTGTGTTGGGAGTTATACAGATACATATTTAAATAGTTTAGGAATAGCTAGCATCCCAAAACTGCTTTTGAAACTTGCGAAGAAGTTACGAGAGCTTATTTCAGAGTGCATTAATGTGGACGAGACAAATGGAAATACGGAAAGATTCCTTTCTAGACTAAACGTGTTAGAAGAGGGCTTTTTCCAACTAATTGATAATAGGGAGATTGCATTAATGTGTAGAAAATTAAAAGCCACTAAAGGTGACATTTGTTTAAACCACCTCGGAAACAATATTAGTATTGTGTTCCAAAATGCACAGTTTGTTCGAGGAGAGAATCTGCTGTTTACAGGAGATTTAGAAAAGGAGTTTCTTTCGAAAATAGAAAGTAATTATGATAAAAAATATCAGTTATATCCAACTTATGATTTTATAAAAGTGCCGCATCATGGGACTAAAGGTAATAAGGATGAACACTATTTTGACTTTAAACCGTATAATCCAAAATGTTTTATGATTCCAAATGGGCGTGTGCATGGTATCAAGGGCAATTGGCAAACATGTAAGAAATACGGTAATGATATAAATTTAAAGGGTGCCAAGGCGATTTGTTCTAACTCGGATTTTTGTGAAAATAATTCTGGAAGATGTTTTGTGACATGCCTGTGCACTAAACGTCAATTTGTATTTCCAAATAAGTGTTTAAAAGTAACTTGACATTATGCCGAGGATTATGGATTAAAATTCTTCCGCCATGAATTATAGCCTGTCGTACTCATTTCTATGATATGTATTTCGACGTGATTTTATCATTTACAACAGAAAAAATCTATTTCACAACAATTTTTCTGTTTTCTTACATTTGCTGCCGATATAATAATAGAAGCAGTCAAATATAAGGGTGTGATGTCAATGGAAAAGAGGAATGTCATTTTTGCAATATGTGATGACGAGCGGGAAATTCGGAGCAGCATAGAGAGGAATATACGTCTGCTCTGTGAAGATGCGGATATTATACAATTTGCAGACGGGAAAGCTCTGGTGGAATACGAGGGCGGATTCGACATTCTCTTTCTGGATATTCAGATGGAGGGAATGTCGGGCATGGAGGCTGCCAGAGAGCTTCGCGGGCGTGGGTGCAAAGCTGTAATCATTTTTGTGACAGCTATTGAGGAATATGTGTTTGATGCTTTTGATGTGGGTGCTTTTCGTTACATTGTGAAGCCGTTTGACAAAGCGAAGTTTTTTGATGTCCTGCGTAAAGCTGTGGCACAGTGCGAATCCATAAAGGCAAGAGAGGTAAGGGACGAGCCGAGCCTTGCGGTGAAAACAGGCTCCACGACGAGGAAAATTTATTTGTACGAAATCTTTTATCTGGAAGTATTCAATCGTAAAGTCGTCATACATAAGGCGGATGGGGATGTTGAGTTTTACGGGAAGCTGATTGAATTAGAGGACAGGCTTTCGGAAGATTTTGTGCGCTGTCACAGGGCGTATATTGTAAATATGCGCTATGTGCTGAAATATACGGCGAGCAGCATTACATTGGAGAACGGGGCGGAAATCCTGCTGTCGAAACAGAAGTATGGGGAGTTTGTCAGGAAATATTTGAAATACACGAGCAGGCTTATAAGTGGTTAAATGCGGAAAGGATGAAGTATGCCCGGAAATATTGACGCGATGTGTCGCATAGTATCTGACATTTCTTTTCTTGCGGAGCAGCTTATTGCTGCGGTTTGTCTGGTTATTTTGTGCAGGGATTTTATAAAAAGGCAGCGCGGAACGGGATTGATCGGGAGTGCCTATTTTGGGATTGTAGTCTTTTTGTATTATGTACCGCCTCTGATTGAGAATATTGTGGTGTATTCCCTTGCTTTAGCAGCCGCGTTTGCAGTTTTTGTACGGCTCGACATAAGAAATGTCAAGATGAAGATTTTTCTTATCGCTACATTTTTTGTTATCCGCTGGATTGCCTTTTCCATGTCGGGGACAATAAGCAGTCTTTTATCCGAAGCAGTTTTAAATGCTGCGGGCGCTTTTGTTGATTTGTCTGATCCGGCAATGTGGAAGTTTTATTTTATAGAATTTGTCCTCAACATGTTGTTTGACGCTGTATTGTGCGGTGTGGTTTTGTACCTGTTGGTGAGGAAAATAAATAAAGTGCTGTTATACAAGCAGGAGGATTTGGAGTTGCGGGAATTGCTTTTTATGCTTATCCCTTCTGTAAATGGTATGATTGTTTACGGGATATTCCGGATTTACTCGACTGCCTACGAGAATGAAACGGATATTTCCATCTATCATATACATTTATCGCTCGATTTTTTATGGCTGCTCTGCTATGCGGTGATATTAACTGCAATCGTCAGCACAATGATACTGTATCAGGACATCAGAAAAAAACGGGAAGAAGAAAGTGCAAGGCTCATGCTGGAAAACCAGATGAGGGATATGCAGACGCATATTTCAGAGGTGGAAAGGCTCTATAACGGCATTCGCGCCGTAAAGCATGACATAAAAAACCATATCGAAATTATCAACAGCCTGATTGTGCAGGGAAAGGCGGATGAGGTAAGGGGGTATTCCGAATCCCTCTCGGCAGCGGTAGAAACCTTTGATTTTGACATAAAGACAGGCAATCCGGTGACGGATGTAATTCTTCATGAAAAACGGGCAGCCGCATCAGAGAAGGGGATACAATTTACTGCTGATTTCCATTATCCCGCAGATATGGGCGTAAACGCCTTTGATGTCAGCGTGGTATTGTCAAATGCCCTGTCAAACGCCATAGAAGCCGCAAAAGCAGGGGGATTTGTGAAAGTATCATCATTTAGAAATAAAAATGTGTATCTGATTACAGTAGAAAACTCGTTTGACGGAAAGCTGGATATTGATGAGGAAAGCGGCCTGCCAAAAACAAAGAAGGGAAATAAAAAAGAGCATGGGTTCGGACTGCAAAATATAAAGTCAGTTGCCGCGAAGTATTATGGAGATGTGCTGATTGAACAGAAAGAAAGTAAGGTGGCACTGACGGTTATGCTCTTGTTGCCTGTATGAAATGGGTGCGTTTCGCACTCATTTTTTTGTCCACAACAGAAAAAAGCTGATTCACGACATTTTTTGAAATTTGCTTTTCCATCTGCCGAAACAATAATTGTAAGGACATTACTGTGAAAAGGATTTTAAATTAAACAGGGACGAGGAGGTAAACAAATATGAGATTAGCTGGGATTGGAGCAAATAATGGTATATTCAACGCGGCCGCCATTAATCAGAAAATCAGCAGACTGCATAATGATGAAACTGCGCAGGTCGGGTCGGTAATACAACAGGCAGACAGGGATTTTGTTTTTATTTCCCCGCAGGGCAAAAAGCAAAGCATCATCCGGCGGCTTATGGATCAGAAACAGCTCATTCAGGAAAGCAGGGATGCCGAACTGAAAAGAGGACTCGAAGGCGGATATGTCAATCAGGATAAGATAGATGAATATGACCAACAATTAGAAATGCTGGATAAACAGATTGCAGAGGCAGCAGCGAAACAGTTTGAGGAAGACGGTGAAGAAACGGGTTCTGCTTCGGCGGCTGACAACAAGGTGATGACAGAAGAAGAATATGAGAAGCGTAAGATGATGGATATTATGAATCTGTCTTCCGGGGTAGAACAGGCTGAAACAGTCGCTTCCGCAAAAGTAAAAATGGATGGAGAAGCAAGGGTCTTAAAAGCAGAAATAAAGTCTGACGGCGGCAGTGCGTCAGAAAGTAAGATGGAACGGATAAAAGAAATCGAAGCGAGATCATCGGATTTATTGGAACAGGCCGGAGAAAAAATAGCTGATATAAATGAAAATGCGGCTGAGTCGAAGTCCAATGTGAACGTTCCGACTGAGGATGACATTGCGGAAGAGAAAGCGGATACACTGTCTGCTGAAAAGAATGCTGAAAAAAGGGAAATCAGATAATCGATGCAGATATATCTTCATAAGGTATGGCATCCTTCTGACTATCTGCCCGTAAATACAGGTTCAGGGCGCTGCTTTGACCAGTCAGCGCCCCGGCATAGTCTGTCCCCGCGTGTTCACCGGCTTTTGTCCGCGCAGTTTTCGTCGCGGAACATTCGGTGTTAAAGTCATACATCGTTCCGTTGGCGGCTAAAAACGTCAGACATAAGCGTCTGTATATTTTCCGGTATCAGGTGAATGTCCGACTATTTCATGTACCTCAGCCTCACCGGACACAGCCTCTTTTCCTGTCTCTTTTTCCTGTTGCTTTAACTGCTGAATTTGTTTTTTGATTTCTTGAATCTGCTTTTCAATTTTCTTTTCTTGTTCTTTGTCTTTGCAATCGATAGCTTTTTGCTTTTCTACATTCAATTTTCGTATTTTTTCTTCCAGTGACCTTATTTGCGCATCAGCAATAGTGTTTTGGTTTAGGTTGGAGCTGCTGAGCGGATTGCTTGAGTTGACGGCAGAAATATTCATAAAATCACCTCCTGCTTTGAAAATAAGAATTTTGGGAAGAAAAATCAATACATTTGGTGTGAACTGTCACTTGGATGTAATGAAATGTTAAGCAATACATTCAGGTGGAAATGTGAGTTCGCTTTTTCTACAAGCACAGCTCCGTGATACTTTTCAGCTACTGCCCTTATATTAGAAAGTCCTGTCCCGGGCGGACATAAGGATCCGTCTAAACAGGTGTTTTCAAATACCAGCATATAAAAATCTCCTTGTTGTTCCCCTGTGATACTGATAAATTTTGTCTCCTTAACAGATTGACAGGCCTTAATTGCATTATCCAGAGCATTTGCAAAAATTATACACAGGTCAAAATCATCTATTCCGCAAGATGAAGGCAGGATCATAGAGACCTCTGCCTCAATCCCGTCTGTTTTTGCCAGTTCTAATTTTTCGCTCAATAAAATATCCACAACAGGATTACCGGTTTGATATGGAAAAGATAATGCGGACGAAACGGTTTCCATCTTTTTTAAATAGGCTCTGCTTTCCTCTAAATTTCCGTTACTTAATAATTTATCCAGCACAAGCAAATGATTTTTAATATCGTGGCGAAATGCTTTTGTCTGTTCATAACGCATTTTTGCTTCGGTAATATAGGTCTTTTGCGACTCGGCTGCCAATGCTGCTGCTGTCAACATTTCCTGAAGTTTTAAATTTTGGCAAACCCGCTTATATGCGTATAAGGTAAAGACTAACCCGGTCAAACCAAGTATTTGCAAAGACAACAGTACAAGATGTTTTCCATACTCAGCTAAAGAAAAGATATAAGGCAATTGGCTATAAGAGGTCTGTAGAATGTATAATTCTGCCGCCAAAAAGAATAAACTTGGAAACAATAATAAACCAACGTTTGAAGTTTGCCTGTCTTCTTGGAATGATAATAGTTTTAACACAGTTATATAACAGAAAGAACAGATAGCAAAGGCAATTAGTGTTGCGCAGACAATTAAAAAATATAAAAGAGGTTTTCCAACTAACGCAGGAAATAGAATTGCTTCTATTGAATTGACTATGCCAAATGAAAGCTGTGAGATGTAAACGGCAAAAACAGAAGCAATCAGGGAAACGAATTTTGGGTTTCCGAGCAATAAGTGATTTATGAGATATAAAATGACTATTTCCAAGCTGACTGCTAACAGTGTGGGAAACGAGAATTCTGTAAATATCTGCTCGACCGAACATACAAAAATAAGATAAACGGCGAAATGCCATACATATATTTTTTTGCCGGTGAGATGTCCGGTAAACAAAAGATGTATGATACTTTGTAAAATAATTGTGAAGCCATTCAAAATGAAACTAAAACAGTCCATATCAGCTACCCCGTTTTTTTATGTGGCGCAAAAGTGCCTGTGCCAATTCTCGTTCACGCAGCCTTGAGACGGGAATTGTATCGCCTTGCGATAATATAACTCGTCCCGCGCTGCACCCGCACACAAAGTCAAGGTTCACAAGATAACTTCTATGACATCGAAAAAAACGCCCATCCACACGCCCTTCTAAATCCGCCAGTTTATCATAATAATCAACGATATTCCCATTATTTTGATGAATATAAATCTTTCGCCCCAGCACTTCGCAATATAAAATATCTGACAGCAAAAGGACTTCGCAAGAATTTCCTTTCTGTACAAGTATAGTCTGATTTGCCCGCTGAGATAAGGATACAAGTATCCTGTCCATTGTCCGCTCAAAGCGGCTGTCATCCAACGGCTTTAGTAAATAATCGTAAGCCTGTACTTCAAAAGCATCGAAAACATATTCTTTTAGAACCGTAACAAAAATCAGCAAGCCATTATTTTTCTTTTGCCGTAATTTTCGGGCGGTTTCCATGCCATTTGGACAGTCCATTTGAATGTCTAAAAAAATCACATCAAAATCATTACTGCTTTCTAAGAGAGAGGATCCATTTGAAAAGCTGCTTAATTGAAAGGCGGTATTTTTCTGTGTTTCCATATATTTTGAGATGTGAGAAGAGATATGTTTTATCATAACCGGTTCATCATCGCAGATTGCAAATCTTATCATTATCATCACCGACTTTCAGAATAGCAAAAAAACTGCAAAAGGACAATCCTAATGTTATGGATTGCCTTGAAATTGTAATGAAATGTTTATTTTACCGTCTCGGGCAGCTTACTGCTTACGCTGAAATGTTTCATGGCAGCAGGGGAAGCTCTGTCTTTTTCGCGAAAAAGAGATGAAATTGCGGTGATTTTTTGATATAATAATCGAGTTTATTATGAATCTGCATTGAATACCAAGGGATATTCAGTGCGGCAGATGAAATGGAATAATGGAAAGGAAAGTCAAAATGACAGGAAAATTTTACAAAAGAGGAATGATCCAGTTTCTGATCTGCTGTCTGGGCGGCAATATCGGATATGGTGTCTACATGCTCCGCAACTCATTTTATGATTCGTTTATTGAAGGATATGGAATTACGAATACACAGTTTGGAACACTGGTCAGCGTATATGCCTCTGTGGCGATGTTCACGTATTTTATCGGCGGGATCATATGTGACAAGGTTTCCGCAAGAAAAATGGTTACAATCTCGTGGATCGTAAACGGTGTATGCACGATGTTTCTGAGCACATTTCCGTCTTATCCGGTGCTGCTCGTTGTGTATGCGGTCATGGGACTTTGCGCTACGTTTACCTTCTGGTCTCCGTATAATAAAGTTATACGCCAGATGGGGAAAAACATAGGCGGCGAAGGAAAAGCGTTCGGCGGAACTGAAGGCGGACGGGCATTTGCGGAGATGATACTGGGAACGCTTATTGTGATCGCGGCATCCAACATGGTATCCGCGGTTGCGGGACTTAAGATGGGACTGCTCGTGTGCGGCGGCGTACTGCTTGTCTGCGGTATCGGCGCGTGGTTCGCGTTTTCTGATGAGATAGCGGAGGAAGAGTGCGCGGAAAAATACACGCTCAAGAGTCTGGTAGAATGTCTTAAAAATCCTAATGTGTGGATCGTATCCCTGATGGTGCTCGGCGGTTATGCCGTATCCGGGACACTGGGCGGCTACACTTCGACCATCGCCGCAAAAGGATTCGGCGCGGGCGCTACGGTAGCGGCGTTTGTCGGCATGTGCAACAGCTACTTCAAACCGATCGGCTCCATCGGCGGCGGATTTTTAAGCGACCGGTTCGGCTATGCGAAGACACTGGGGATCGGAGCGTTTGGTATGGGAGTTACGGCGCTGATTGTGGCGCTCATGCCGAAGAACAGCAGTATGCTCGTGGCATTTATCGTGATCTACGGGGTCATGATTATATTTGTCGGGGCGGTGAGAGGGAACTTCTATACGCCTCTTTCCGAGGCAAATGTACCGATGTTGTATACGGGAACAGCGATCGGTATCATCGCTACGATCGGGTATCTGCCGGATGTATTTATGAGCGTGATCTGCGGATATTTTCTTGATACATATGAAGAGGTGACCGCGCTGACATACATCCTGTTTATGCTGGCCGCATTTGCGTTTGCCGCGTTTGCCGTTGCGCTTGTATTCATCCGCAGGAATAGGAAAACGATTGATGCGAACAGACAGAAAAAATCTGAGAGGTAAAAACAATGAAATTTGATACGATCATTGACAGGAGAAATACATATTGCGATAAATGGGATTATCTGGAGCGCTATTACGGCGAGAAGGATATGCTCGGCCTATGGGTGGCGGATATGGATTTTGCGGTGCCAAAAGCCGTGAATGAAGCGATCAGAAAGAGGACGGAGCACCCGATCTACGGATATACAGAGACCGACGAAAATTACTATGACGCGATGATTGAATGGTACAGAAAACGCCAGAATTTTGAGATTAAAAAGGAATGGATATCTTACGCGCCCGGCGTGATCCCCGCTATCTGTTTCCTCATATCGGCATTTACAGAAGAGGGGGATAAGGTCATCATTCAGGAGCCGGTCTATCATCCGTTTAAAAAGAGCATTTTAGATAACGGCAGAGTTCCACTGATCAATGAGCTTGTTTTCGACGGAGAGAAGTACCGCATGGATCTGGACGCGCTCGAGGCGCAGATTGATGAAAAGACGAAAATGATGATCCTGTGCAGTCCGCACAATCCAATCGGCAGAGTGTGGACGCGGGAGGAGCTGACTGCTGTGGGAGAATTGTGTATGCGTCACGATATCCTTCTTGTTGCCGACGAGATTCACGGGGATATCGTGTATCCGGGACATAAGCACATTCCCTTTGCCGCGCTCTCAGAGGAGTTTGCGGATCACTGTGTCGTGTGCAATGCTCCCAATAAAACATTCAACATAGCGGGATTGCAGGGCGGCAATGTGATCATAAAGAACCCGCAGATCAGAGAAAAATACAGGAAATATGCCGGAAGATTCCACCTCGCGGAATTTACGCCATTTTCCATGGCTGCCCATCAGGCCGCATACAGACACGGGGAAAAGTGGTTCGAGGAGCTGCTTGTGTATCTGGAAGAAAACATACGCTTTACGTCAGAGTATCTCAAAACCCATCTCCCATGTGTGAAGCTGATACAGCCGGAAGCCACCTACATGGTATGGCTTGACTTTAGAGGGACGGGACTTTCTCCGGCGGAAGTCAATGACAGGCTGATAAAGAGAGCAAAAGTAGCGTTCAACGACGGCGGCATGTTCGGCAAGAGTGGGGAAGGCTTTCAGCGTATGAATGTGGCATGTCCGAGGGAGATCATAGAGACGGCCCTGCGCAGGGTCGCGGATGCCTTTGCGGATTGAGACAAAATCACTGCGGCGGAAATGCTTCTGAAGCTGTTCCGATACTTTTAATTTATGATAGGCCAGTCTGAGTTTTCGGACTGGTCTATTAATGTGTAAATAAATTAAGTTTATAGAAAAAACTTTATAATATAAATTTTGCAAAAATATATTGACATATTTATTAAATAACTATACAATACAACTATAAAAAATAGAATAAAGTTTATTAAATAAATTTTGTGAGAGGGAAAAATGAAACAAGGACTAAATAATGAAAAAATTCAACTGACAAACCGCTCGCTTGTACTGGATATGATTATCCGCAATGATTCCATTTCCAGAAAAGAGCTGGTGGAGCTTACAGGGCTTGGGAAACCGGCCATCACCAATATTGTGAATGAATTACTGGAACTGGGTATAGTCGGAGAATGTGAGAAACCTAAAATAGAAGGGCAGCGGAAAACCAAGGGTCTGACTTTGAAGGGCCACTCGGTGAAGATCATATCCGCAAGATGGATTCGTTCATATTTTAAGGCGGCGGTTTACACGCTCTCTGGAAATGTGGTGGATGCAGAGGAGTGTTCTGTGTCTACAGAAGAAGATATATGGATAACAACAAGGCGTATCGAGGACACGATCGGCAGACTTCTTGCACGACATGACAGGAAAGAGATTTTAGGAATGTGCATCGGTGTTCCGGGACCTTACATTCGGGATGGTGAGACGAACAAAGCGATTGTCAATGGATATGAAAAGCTTCAGGAGCTGGATATTCAAAGGTTTTTTGAAACAAAGTATGAGTTTCCTGTCATAACAGAACATGACGCTCATTTATCCGCTTTTGGCGAATGGAACAGCCTGAGTCCTGACAAAAGGAGCAAATGCAAATGTCTGCTCGCTCTTCAGTCTGTCGGCATAGGAATTGGAGCCGGTATCATCCTGAACGGTAAAATCGTTGAGGGGGCGTTTGGAATCTCCGGCGAGATCGGGCAGATGGGAGTTTATTTTAACGGTCCTAAAAATAGCTACGGCGGGATCGGGACGCTAGAGCATTACGCTTCATCCACAAGTGTGAAGCGTTACATATGCGAAAGAATGTGCGAGTTCCCTACAAGCAGTCTTACGGAAGAGAGTACATATGAACAGATTGTAGAAGCATATCATTCCAACGATCCTCTGGCAGTGTGGGCTTTTGATATCCTTGCATGGCGTCTCGCGTATGGGCTGGTAAGTACGATTTTTGTAATAAACCCCGACAATATTATTATTGAGGGGGATTATCCTGTTTCAGAAAGATTTATCGGGAAAATGAGATCGGCAATATCAGAAATGGTCAATAAAGAGATAGGGAGCAAGATCAATATTCAGTATTCAAATTTTTGTGGTGATACGACGCTGTACGGTGGATTCTGTTTTGCTTTGGAGTATTTCATACGAGAGAAGACGCTCTTTAAGAAGGTGAAACAGATCACACTTGCGTCGAATAAAAAGGAGCAGCATTAAAGATCATATAAAAAAGGGAGGTAAAACAAAATGAAGAAAAAAATTCTAAGTTCTATGCTGTGTGCTGCAATGATGGTTTCTCTGCTTTCCGGATGTGGATCGGGAGACAAGAGCGGAGGCGGTTCGGGATCGGACGGCGATCAGGTAACCCTGACTTTTTGGGGATGGGAGGCCAGCGAACTGGAAAGTAAGAGTCTCCAAGAGGGAATTGATGCGTTTGAAAAAGAAAATCCCAATATTTCCGTGGAGTACATGTCAGTTCCAAGCGCTGATTTCCATACAAAGCTGAAAACTGCGCTTGCGTCCGGGGACGGTCCGGATGTCTTTTATCTGGATGCGACACAATGTAAGGATTTTGTAAACGCAGGTCTGCTGATGGATCTGACCGATGTGGCGTCGGATTTTACGGACAAGATGACAAGAGCATCTCTTGAGAAGGTGACCATGGCCGACGATAATGGAGAAGAACATGTGTATGGACTTGATATTTGTAATGTAGGACCAGTGATTTTCTATAATAAGGATCTCTTTGACGCGGCCGGAGTAGAGTATATGCCTACAAAGATGGAAGAGCGGTGGACTTGGGATGAATTTGTTGAAAATATGAAAAAGCTGACCATCGTGGACGACTCAGGTGATACGGTGCAGTATGGAACATGTAACTGGCAGGAGCAGTATTCACTGTATGTTCTCCAGTACATGCTCGAACTCAACGGGACATCATGGTATAACGAAGACATGACAGAAGCTGTTAACGTAAACAGTGCGGAATCACGGGAAGTGCTCAACAATATTAAAGCGTTGAGAACAGATCTGGGTGTTGCTCCTGATCCCAACGCGGCAGGTTCAGACACAGGAAATTCTCCTACGGCGATGTTTTTGACTGGAAAAGTGGCTTCAATCGCCATTGGTTCCTATGCGCTTCAGGAAATCGCGGCATCTGATATCAATTATGGTGTAGGCTTGTTCCCGACATTTGGGAAAGATGACAGTGACGCGTTTATTGTATCTGCGGACATGAAGGCCATCAATGCCAATACAGAGCACCCGGAAGAGGCGCTTCTTCTTGCAGAGTATATGAGTTCGACAGATTTTGGGATTCCGATTTACAAGACAGGTTTATGGATGCCGAATCAGGAGTCTATGTATGAGGAAGAAAACCTTGATCTCTGGTTTGACAGAGACATATATCCGGAGGGATGGGAGGATCTTCTGGAAGTATTCAGAAATGCAAAAGACAAACCAACGGATAAGCTGTCTAATGTCAACGCGATCAATGACGCGGTAGATGAGGAGCTGCAGGCATTTTACTATACCGATCAGGATGTAGAAACAACACTGGATAATATTGAAGAAAGAATAAACGGAGCCTTGGGAAATTAGTATGTGATCTTTAGGACAGGGACTGCGGCAGACAGGACAGGGATTATAACATAAAAAGCCGCAGTCCCGGATTGAGAGGCATTCATGAAAGCAAAAAAGTTGAACAAAGATGCGTTATGGGCAATATTTTTCATCGGTCCGGCCATAATCGGACTGTGCGTGTTTACAGTATATCCACTTTTACATTCTCTGTATATCAGCTTTAATGAGTGGGGGCTGTTTGATGAGATGTCTTTCGTGGGATTTAAAAATTATATTGACTTTTTCCACGATCCGATTGGAAAAAAAGTCTTTCTCAATACGGTAGTGTTTACCGTGATAGCAGTACCGGTACAGATTATAATGGCGTTTTTTCTGGCGCTGGGGTTAAATCAGAAAATCCGGGGGATGCGTTTCTTCCGCGGGGCATATTTTCTGCCGGCGATCGCGTCCATGGTATCGATCTCCATTGTATGGCAGTGGCTCTTTAATACAGATTTTGGCATTGTCAACTATATCATAGAATTATTTGGCGGAGAGGGACTTAGCTGGCTTACTGACACACGTTTGTCTCTGTGGACGATCATCATAGTAAGCTGCTGGAAAGGACTTGGATATAATATGGTCATTTTTTTGGCGGGTCTGCAGGGAATCCCTTCATCATATTACGAAGCTGCGGAAATGGACGGGTGTACAGGCTTTAAAAAGATAGCGCTTGTGACGGCTCCGCTGCTGAAACCGACAACCTTATATGTAAGTATCACATGCGTGATCAATTCAATGCAGGTGTTTGATCAGGTTATGATCATAACAGGCGGCGGCCCGGCCAGATCATCATCTGTTCTGGTTCAGTATATTTATGAAAACGCATTTGATTATTACAATATGGGATATGCGTGTGCGTTGGGGTGGATTCTGGCAATTTTCATATTTATTCTGACAGCGCTGCAGTTTAAATATATGGACAGTGACGACTATAGTGTTGAATAAAGACTGCGGGGAGAAAATTATGGGCAGAAAACAGAAACAATTTTGGGTAAAATGTATTTCGATCATTGTATTAGCAATAGGCGCGGTTATCATGCTCGTCCCATTTATCTGGATGCTCTCTACATCATTTAAAGAGACAGCGGATGTATTTAAATATCCGCCTTCATTCTTTGGAGATGTGTTCTGCTGGCAGAATTATGTGGATGTATTTTCTCGGATCGATTTTCTGGGAATGTTTAAAAATACGGTGATAGTGACTCTCGTAGTAGTGGTGGGAACGCTTCTGACTTCCTCGCTTGCAGGCTTTGGTTTTACTTATCTAAGGTTCAAGGGAAGGGACACATTGTTTAAGATATTCCTTTTTGCGGTTATGATTCCTTTCCATGTGATGCTGGTGCCGACATTTATTTTGATGAGGCAGCTGGGATTGATCAACAGTCTGTGGTCGCTGATACTCCCGTGCGTCGTATCGCCCATTGGGATTTTCCTTATGAGGCAGAATTATATGAGTATTCCCCGGTCGCTGGGAGAGGCCGCAGCAATAGACGGCTGTTCTCCTCTGGGCATTTTCCTCAGATTATATGTTCCCTTATCTAAACCGGCTATGACGACATTAGTCATCTTCACGTTTATGAATACATGGAATGATTTTATCAGACCGCTTATATTCCTGAACAGTAATGAAAAAATGACCCTGACTCTCGGTCTGTATAATATGGTCGGCAACTATTCGACAAACTGGGGACTTTTGATGGCGGCGGTTATTTTGAGCCTTCTCCCGATCCTTATCCTATATCTGTGTCTGCAGGATTTCTTTGTAGAAGGCATCGCGATGACAGGATTGAAAGGATAGTCAAGAAAGGAGTAACGTATGGATTTCCAAAATAAAATTAAGGAATGTACAGAAAAGATATTTCAGGCGGCAAAAAAGGCGGATGAAGATCCGATCAGGCCCGAGTACCATTTTCACAGTCCTGCACAGTGGATGGATGATCCGAACGGTGTGATCTGGCACAAAGGGTATTACCACATGATGTACAGTCTGAATCCTGATACCGATAAGTACCGCGCGGGCATGGTGTATAAGACCGGATCAACATTATGGAGTCCGTCAGAAGCAGACTGGACAGGCGGGATTACAGTGTGGGGGCATGCGCGAAGCAAGGATCTTATACATTGGGAGCATCTTCCGGTCGCGCTGTATCCGGATACGGAGAACAGCGAATACTATATCTGGTTTGGCTGCACAGTTATCAATGACGAAGGAGTTCCGGCAGCCATATATACCAGTATCGGATATGAAGACAGGAATCCTGCGGATTCGGCGCTCCAGTTTATTGCCTTCGGAGATGATGACCTTATTACATGGCGGCAGGACAGAGCAGTCAATCCGGTCATGACGGAAGAGCTTCATCATGGGGAAAAAGTGTGGGAGTGGCGTGATCCCTTTGTTTTCCGACAAAACGGAAAAGCATTTATGATTCTCGGTGGAAAAGAAGATAAAAAACAAGGCGGAAATGCGGCGGTGTTCCTCTATGAGGCGGCAAATAAAGCGTTTACGAAATGGGTATATAAAGGTGTGTTATTTGAATATCCTGACCCTGAGCTAAGAAGCTGCGAGTGCCCTAACATCGTTAATCTGGGAGATAAGTGGGTCCTGTTTGTCTCACCGTATGGATGTCAGGTGGAGTATTTTGCAGGAGAACTTGACGCGGAAAATTGCAGGTTTGAATGGAATAACCACGGGACTGTGGATTACAGTACCCATTTTTATGCCACAAATGTGATTGAGGACGGCAAGGGAAGAAATCTTTTGTGGGGAGCAGTGGAAGGCTTTCAAAATACATCAGGCTGGAACGGAGTCAACTCGCTTCCCCGCGAGATATCTTTAAACAATGAAGGAAAACTTGTACAGAAAATCCCGGAAGAACTGAAAATGCTGCGGGGAGAGCACTATTCCCTGCGCGGCAAAGAGACGGCTGTGACAAGGACAGGTTGTATAGAACTGTGTGTGCGGTGCGAAGCAGGGAAGACGGGAGAGATAAGAATAGGTGATACTGTCATCAGTATAGGAAAAGAAAACATTATCATAGAAGAAAACAGCATTGACAGAAAAGAGGCAGAACAGTGTGAGATGAATATTTTCCTAGATAAGAGCATGATGGAAGTTTTTATCAATGAGACGGGATGTTTTACGGCAATGGTGCCGCCGGTCACCGGAGAATGTGAGATTCAGCTTATGGGAGAATCATTTGACGCGGAGATATGGCAGTTGAATACGGAAAACCTTTTCTCAAAATATGAATAAGGCTGGGGAAAGCAATGAAGGATGGACGTTATGTAATCGGAGTTGATTTTGGGTCAGACAGTGCCCGGGCGGTTCTGGTAGACGCTTTTGAGGGTGAGACACTTGACGAGGCGTCAATGGCATATCCGCGTTGGGAACAAAGGCAATATTGCTGCGAGGAGACTGCCCAGTACAGACAGCATCCGAAAGATTATCTTGAAGTGCTGGAAGTGATACTGAGAGAGGTACTTAAAAATTTAAGTGCCAAAGAGTTATCAAAAGTCGCGGGAATAGCGGTCGATACGACGGGTTCCACAGTGTGTCCTGTGGATAAACAGGGAGTCCCTTTGTCAATGATGGAGAAGTTTAAGGATGAACCGGATGCGATGTTCCACCTTTGGAAAGATCATACTGCGGTCAGAGAAGCGGCGGAGATGGACAGAGGCCTGTCATCAGGCGAGACCGACTACACTCAGTTTCAGGGGAAGTATTCCGCGGAATGGTTCTGGGCAAAGATTCTGCATACAAGCAGGAAAAACAGGAGGATCAAAGAAAGTGCATATACGTGGATAGAACATTGTGACTGGATAGCAGGAGTGTTGGCGGGAAGGACAACCCCCGGGGAACTTATACGCTGCTCCTGCGGAGCCGGACATAAGGCTTTGTGGAATAGTGCGTTTGACGGGCTGCCGGATAGAGAATGTCTTATGAAGATCGATCCCTATCTGGGAAATATTTATGATACTTATTCCCAGATTCCCCAAAAAGCCGGGACAATGATCGGTACTCTCTGTGAAGAATGGAGAAGAAAAACCGGACTTTCTGAGAAAGTCTGTGTGTCGGTAGGCTCTTTTGATGCCCATGCCGGAGCCGTGGGAGTCGGTATTTCAGAGCATATGCTGGTTAAAGTCGTGGGTACTTCGACAGTAGATATGCTTATCGTCCCGGATAAAGAAGCCATAGGGAAAAAATTGAATGATTTTTGCGGTATGGCACAGGATTCGATTGTTCCCGGATACTGGGGGTGTGAGTCGGGGCAGAGCGCCTTTGGGGATACATATGCGTGGTACAGAAAAATACTTATGTGGCCTCTGGAACATATGAATATACCGAAAACCATTCTTCCGCAGAGCATAAAAGAAGATTTGAAGGATTATCTGGAAAGGAATCTGATCTGTTCTTTAGAAGAGGCCGCCGAGGCAGATAATGATGTCGGCATTACAGCATTAGACTGGCTGAACGGCAGGCGTTATCCGTATTTGAATGAAACGGTAAAAAGCGCGGTTGCCGGACTTACGCTGGGGACAGAAGCCCCTGACATATATCAGGCATTTGTCAGGGCCACAATCTTTGGAAGTAAACAGATATATGACTCTTTGATTGATTCAGGCATATTGATCGACCGTGTGGTGTGTGTCGGCGGTGTTGCATCAAAATCAAGATACATCATGCAGATGATGGCGGATGTGTTGGGAATACCGATCATGGTATCCGCTGAGAAACAGAGCTGTGCGAGAGGAGCATGTATTTTCGCGGCCGTGGGGGCGGGACTGTTCACATCCGTACAGGAAGCCCAACAGGCGATGTGCGCTCCTTATAAACCGGATTTCTTCCCCAGAGCGGAGTTCCACGATTGGTATATGAAAGAATATCAGAAATATATTGAGCTTGGAGAATACATGGAAAAAGGCAGGGAAAGGAGGACATATGTCACCAGAAAGAACTAATTTTTTAATGAAAAAAGCGATGGAAATACGGATCACGGGACTAAAGATGGTACAGAAAGCCCACTCCGGGCATATAGGCGGAGCATTTTCGTTATCCGAGATTATGGCTGTGCTGTATTTTGAAAAAATGCGTATCGATCCGCAGAGACCGCTCTGGGAGGACAGAGATCGGCTCGTCCTTTCGAAAGGGCATGCAACAGTGGCTCTTTACCCTACATTAGCGCTTAGGGGATATTTTCCGGCAAAAGAGCTTAATATGTTCAGGAGACTGGAAGGCCATCTCTCGGGACATGCGGAAATGAACCATGTACCGGGGGTGGATATGTCTACAGGATCTCTTGGTCAGGGTTTGTCGGCCGCGCTTGGAATGGCTTTGGGTGGCAGACTGGCGGGGAAAGAGTTTTACAGCTATGCGGTTCTCGGGGACGGAGAGATAGAAGAAGGGCAGATATGGGAAGCCTGTATGGCGGCAAATAAGTATAAGCTGGATCATTTGATCGTGATTCTTGATTCGAATAAAGTGCAGCTTGATGGAACAGTAAAAGAAATCATGGACAGCGGTGATCTTGTAAAGAAGTTTGAAAGCTTTGGGTTTTATGTCCAGAGTATTGACGGGCATGATGTCGCGGCGTTTTCGGATGCGATCGAATCCGCAAAGCAGAATGTGGGTTGTCCGTCTATGGTCATAGCCAATACGGTTAAGGGGAAAGGTGTATCCTTTATGGAAGGAAAATCTAAGTGGCATGGGAAACTTCCTGATGATGAACAGTTTGAAGAAGCCTTTAAGGAACTGGAGGACAGATTAAAAGAACTGGAGATGCAGGCATGAGTGAGAAGATTGCAACGAGATATGCGTATGGGGAAGAACTTGCCAAAATCGGAGCTGCCCCGGAGATTGTTGTTTTTGACGCTGATGTGTCAACGTGTACAATGTCGTGTATGTTCGGAAATAAATATCCGGAACGATTTTTTAATATGGGAATTGCGGAGGCAAATATGGCAGGAACTGCGGCAGGTATGTCGACACTTGGGTATAAGCCGTTTATCAATTCGTTTGCCATGTTTACGGCAGGCCGTGCGTTCGAGCAGATCAGAAACAGTATCGCTTACCCTGATCTGAATGTGAAGATTGTAGGAACACATGCCGGGTTGGGCGTAGGCGAGGATGGTGCGACGCATCAGTGTCTGGAAGATATCGCGCTGATGAGATCAGTGCCCAATATGACAGTGATCTGTCCGGCAGATGCCAATGAGACGAGACATGCGGTCAGAAGTCTTGTGGAATATGACCATCCTGCCTATTTAAGACTGGCGCGGCTTCCGGGAGAAACGGTTACCGAAATCGATGGGTACGAGTTTCGGATCGGAAAGGCGGTCTGCCTGAAAGATGGAACCGATGCAACACTGATCGCTGTCGGTATGATGGTGGAAAGAGCGGTGAAGGCTGCGGAAATATTAGAGAAAGAAGATATCAGGGTCCGCGTTCTGGATATGCACACCATAAAGCCGTTGGACGAGGAGGCAGTCATAAAAGCAGCCGAAGAAACAGGACGCATTATAACTGTCGAGGAACATAATATTATGGGCGGACTTGGATCGGCAGTGGCGGAATGTATAGGAGAGAATTGTCCTGTTCCGGTACGCAGGATCGGGGTCAGGGATGTTTTCGGAAGATCAGGAAATGGTGAGAAACTGTTGGATTATTACGGACTAAGCGTAGAAAATATTGTTATGGCAGTAAAACAAAGCTGCCGTGAAAGTCAATGAAATTGCTGTTTGAGATTGTAAAACAAATTATTTTACTATTGACACACCACCCCGGTTGTGCTAAACTTCAACATAATTTAATAAGCTAAACCGATGAAGCGGAGATAACGGCAGATATGCCTTTACAGAGAGTCCGGGTGGCTGAGAGCCGGGTGAGAAACAGTTTGTCAAATGGACCGCGGAGGGTGCAGTCAAATGCGCGATAAGCGCAGAGTATTCTGCAACGTGTGGGCATACGTCAGTTGCCGGGGATATGCTGGTATCCTGCTAAGCGCACGGCGTCATTGCCGTGAATCAAGGTGGCACCGCGGATAAGCTGAATTATTCGTCCTTGGCAGAAATAGATATATTTCTGCCAAGGACGTTTTTTATATCATCACTCAAGGAGGTAACTGCCATGAAGATTACACCAAACCTTAACAAAGTCAAAGAGATCGCTGCTTCCGGCGAATACAAAGTAGTTCCGGTAAGCTGCGAGATCCTGTCTGATTTCTGCACACCCATTGAGGCGCTTCGGATTCTGAAAAATGTATCCGCCCACTGTTACATGCTGGAGTCAGTAGCGGAGAATGAGCGATGGGGGAGATACACATTCCTCGGATTTGACCCGAAGATGGGAGTGACCTGTACGGACGGCGTGATGAAGGCCGGGGATATCCGGCTTAAGACGGACGATCCGGCAGGTTTCCTGCGGCAGCTCTTAGCAGAGTATAAGAGTCCGCGGTTCGCTCATCTTCCGGCGTTCACGGGAGGTCTGGTGGGGTATTTCGCCTATGACTACATCAGGTACAGCGAGCCTTCGGCAGCGGTGGCGGTAGAAGACAGCGAAGCGTTTAAGGACATTGACCTCATGCTCTTTGACAAGGTGATTGCCTTTGACAATTACCGCCAGAAGATGGTTCTCATCGTGAATATGTGTCTGGATGAGCCGGAGACAGGGTACAACAAGGCAGTGATGGAGCTAAAGCAGCTCTGCGCACTGTTGAGGACAGGGGAGAAGAAGCAGGAGCCGGGAGGACGTCTCCTCGGCGAAGTGACGCCGCTCTTTGACAAGAAAACCTACTGCGGTATGGTTGAGAAAGCAAAGCACCATATCCGTGAGGGAGATATTTTCCAGATCGTTCTCTCCAACAGGCTGAGCGCTCCCTTCGAGGGAAGTCTGCTGAATACATACCGCGTCCTGCGGACAATGAATCCGTCGCCCTATATGTTTTACTTCTCGGGTACGGATGTGGAGGTCGCGGGGGCGTCGCCGGAGACACTGGTGAAATTAGAAGACGGCGTCCTCCACACATTCCCCCTTGCGGGCACAAGGCCGAGGGGGAAGACGGAGGAAGAGGATAAGAGACTGGAAACGGAACTGCTCTCGGATGAGAAGGAGCTTGCCGAGCACAACATGCTTGTGGACTTGGGGAGAAATGACTTGGGAAAGATCAGCCGTTTCGGAAGTGTGCAGGTGGAGACGCTACATTCCATCGAGCGGTATTCTCATGTGATGCACATCGGCTCCACGGTGCGGGGAGAGATTCGGGAAGGATACGACGCTTTGGACGCCATCGGGGCGGTGCTCCCGGCGGGGACATTATCCGGGGCGCCGAAGATCCGGGCCTGCCAGCTCATCGGAGAACTGGAGAACAACAAGAGAGGTATCTACGGGGGAGCCATCGGATACATTGATTTTACGGGAAATATGGATACCTGCATCGCCATCCGTATCGCCTATAAGAAGAACGGAACCGTGTTTGTGAGGAGCGGTGCGGGTATTGTGGCGGATTCGGTGCCGGAGAAGGAATA
>ERZ1643251.946-NODE-946-length-35951-cov-34.776967_pt1 | contig 35951 bp, 46 predicted proteins | sample MGYA00579261_ERZ1643251 | MGnify/ENA primary metagenome ERZ1643251 (study PRJEB29033, sample SAMEA4952267) | chicken gut metagenome | biome: Broiler Chicken; feature: Gastrointestinal Tract; material: Caecum | place: Ireland | collected 2018 | study: Broiler... | reverse complement strand
ATAAAAAGTGAGAAAAAACTCACTTATTTTCTAGTGTCTTGACTGAACTGTAACTGTTAATTACAGGAATTTTAATTACAATAGTTGCATTTTTTATGATTTTAGTTCCTCAATTTTTTATGGGACTTAAAAGCCCTAGAATACCAGATAAATTATTAAAAAATCCTAAAATGAAAATTGTTCTTAGAATATGGGGCAGCATTTTTGTAATAGTAGGAATTTTATTAATTGTTTTCTCAATTATTTAATATCAAATTACAATTTATAGAGTAGATTTAAATCTACTTTTTTCTTAGGGTGAAAACATGATATAATATAATAGATTTATGAAGGAGTGACAAGTATGAGCAAAAATAAAAATGAAGGGGTTAATAAAATTGGTATCAACTGGTACCCAGGTCATATGGCTAAAACTAAAAGAGAAATAAGTGAAAAATTATCTTTAATAGATGTAGTATTTGAAGTAATTGATGCAAGAATTCCTATGTCATCTAAAAATAAAGATATAGATACTTTAATTAAAGATAAACCCAAAGTATTAATAATGACAAAAATGGATTTGTGTGATATGGAAAAAACAAATAAATGGAAAAGTTACTATGAAAATAATGGATATCAAGTAATTATGGTAGATTTAATTAATAATAAGAATGTTAATGAAATATTTAATAAGATAAATCCTATTATTAATGCTTTGAATGAGAAAAGAAAGAGTAAAGGCCTAAAAGGAAGAAAAATAAGAGCTTTAGTACTAGGAATACCTAATGTAGGAAAGAGTACTTTAATTAATAGATTAGTAGGTAAAAAAGCTACTAATGTAGGAAATAGACCAGGAGTAACAAAAAACTTACAATGGATAAGAGTAAATGATAAATTAGAACTACTAGATACTCCAGGTATATTATGGCCTAGACTTGATAATAATGAAGTGGCTCATAATTTAGCCTCTATGACAGCAATTAAAGAAGAAGTGTTAGATTTAGAAGATATAAGTATATATATAATTAATATGATGTTTAAGTATTATCCAGATAATATTAAATCTAGATATAATGTTACTAATAATGATGATATAGTAAAAACTTTGGATTTAATAGGAAAGAAAATAGGGGCAATTAGAAACAATGAAACTGATTATGATAAAGTATATGATAGAGTACTTAAAGATTTAAGAGAAGGATATTTAGGGAAAGTAACTTTTGATAATATATAAGAAAAGAAGCTAATTATTTAGCTTCTTTATTTAGTCTATAGAAATTTATTTCTGGTTTATTAAACAATCTAAAATTATATCTTGATACACCAATTCCTGAAGTAACGTATAATGAAGTACCATTTAAATCATAATAACCTTTAACATATTTATGTCCGTTTTTAGGGGTATATAATGCCCCTATTATAGGTAATCTTACTTGACCACCATGAGAATGACCTGCTAGTATCAAATTAATATTATCGTAACTATTTACAATATTATCAGCATAATCAGGTTCATGTAACAAAATAATATTATATGTGTTACTACTATCATTAGTATCATAATAACTCATAACTTTATCAATATCTTCTAATTCATGGCTAACAGAATTAAGACCACCGATAAATATTTTATCATTATTTTTGCTATATATAACATCATATTCATTCTCTAACAAATTAAAACCACTTTGACTATATATACTCATAATATCTCCGTTATTATTAGCAATATCATGATTCCCTAAAATTGCATATTTTCCATATGTAGAATTTATATTAGATAAAGACTCTATTAAAAAATTTTTATCATCTTCAGTTAATACTTTATCAGTATCTACTAAATCTCCAGTAAAAAATACAATATCAGGTTTAATTAAATTTATTTCATTAATAATTTTGGTAACACTTTTCTTAGTTATTATTCTAGTATAATGTAAATCAGAGAAGTGAACTATTTTTAATCCATCATAACTAGTAGGAATATTATTATCATTAATTACAATTTCGTTAGTAACAAGACCACTAGTAGCAATATATCTACTATATAATATAGTACCAACCATTATAAGTAATAGAACAATAAACGTTTTAATTAATATTTTCATTACATGCCACTTCCTATTAAATATAAAATAATTGCCATTGTATTATGAAATGAATGCATACAAATAGTAGAAAATATATTGTCAGTTTTAAAATATGTATATGCAAATGCAATACCTAAACTACAATATGGGATTAAATATAATAAATCTGTTAAATTACTAATACTGCCTACAACATGCAAAGCTCCAAATACGCATCCACTTATTATTATGTATAACCATTTGTTTTTTATAATATCTCTAAATCCTTTTCTAAATAATAGTTCTTCTGTAAAAGGAGCATAAATAGATACACTAAATAGCATATATAATGGTGAAATATCTATAAGATTTCTTACTTGTTCTTCATTACTTGCTATAGATCCATTTGTAATAATTACAATAATCAAATTACTAATAACCATGATGATAAAGCCCACTAACCAATACTTGAAAGATATTTCTATATTTTTAAAGAAGTCTTTAAAAAATTCTTTAAAGTCTTTTTTTAATGTTTTAAAATATCCTAGTATTATTAATAATAGAAATAATAAATTAATAATAAATGTAATAAATACTTTAATGGGAAGTGAAAGACCTATAATTAAATTGCCAAATAAACTTAAGAAAATACTATCCCATATTATAAATAAAATAAAGAATAATAACAGTTTTAATATGTAAAACAACTTTTCATTTTTAATTTTTTTCTTAAAATAATTTTCCATTTTATCACCTCGTACTATTGTTAATTATAACAAATTTTATTGTTTTTTTCTACATAAAGAAGTAAAAAGAATTAATTTTTACTAATAATATAATAGGGAGCAAAAAATGTGGAAAGGAAATATATGAAAAAGATAATTTTATTTATAGTAACATTTATTTTATTTGTTAATGTTACTAACGCAGAAGAATATAGTGAGTGGCAACAACAATTAGATTTTAGTATTAAATATAAAAATATAGAAACAGAAACTAGATATAGATTTTATAAAGAAGAAATAGAAGGGGAATATTTAATAAAAGATACTTTGGATAAATATAACTATGAAAATAAAAATAAGTATATCTATAGCGATTTTTCCTTATGGCAAGAAAGTTGTGAAGTAGATAATGCCAATATTGAAAATAAAGTGGTATATCCATATAAAAAATTAATTGTGGATACTAATTATATTCATATATATGAGTTTGCAAATAATATAAGTTTTAAAGATATTAAAGTATTTTCTAATGGTAAGGAAATACCTTATACTTATGAAGTATGTGATAATTGTGTAAGTGACTATACAAAAATAACTAAAGATGAACAAATAATATTAAAATTAGATGGTAGTTATCCTACTAAATCATTATCTTTTTATATAGAAGCAAATGATGGTTATCCTAATATAATATATAAAATTATGACTACTTATGATATAGATGGTAGTAAAATAGGCATTGCTAAAGTAATAAATAGTAATTTAAAAGACTTTGTTCCAGATAACAGGTGGTATAGTCTTGCTACTGAAAGTGATATTATGTATTCAGATATATTGGTAGAAGAAGATGATAATACAGTAATATATCCTAGTAAAAATATGTGTAGATATCAACAAAAGATGACTTATCATTACAATATAAATAAAGTATATTATGATAATAATTATTATACTAATATTGATGGATATATTAAAGATGTTAATGATTATAAAATATACTATAGATATTTAATAGAGACAGATAAGAATGCTAATAACGATAATAATATTAATAAGATTGACAATAATGAAATAAAGCAATATCAAAAAAATGAAGAAGAACCAAATAAAATAGAAGAAGATAAAAATATTAATAAAAACTCTAATGTTAAAAATAACACTAATAATAACGCTAATAAAGAAGTGCCTATAGTAAATACTATGAGTATAAATAAACAAATACCTATAATTAAATATATTATATTAGTAGTTATAGTATTAACTTTAATATTTATCTTTTATAAAAACAAAAAAATGTCGATGAAATAATATGATATCTTTTGTCGAATCTATATAATTTAATATATATATATGATAACTTTTATATGGAAGGTGATATAATTTATGAACATTAACTATGAGTTTAGAAAAGGTGTTATGTTTATTAGATTATTAGGTAATTTTACTATAAATAATTCAAAAAAAATTTTAGAAACCATAAATGATATTGTTAAGCAAATTGGAGTTAAATTAGTGGTAATAAACCTTGATAACATTAGAGCAATAGATGCTTATGGAATAAATAGTATTCTTTCATTAAATGATAAAATGATGAAAGAACATGAGAGAATGTTTATCTGTAGTAATAATTGTTTTAAAGAGAAGTTTGGGCATCAAATATCTATTATAAATAGTGAAATAGAAGCTTTTAATGTTATATAGAAAGGAAACAATGAACAAAGAACTAGAAGATCTAATTGTAGATAATAGTAAATTAATATATTCAATTATATCTAAATATCAAAGTTATTATGATAAAGAAGATTTATACCAAATTGGAGTTATTGGGATGATAAAAGCATATAAAAATTATAAAAAAGATAGTAATACAAAATTTACAACATACGCATATACTTATATATTAGGGGAAGTTCTTAAATATGTAAATGAGAATAAAAGTTTTAAATTAAGTAAAGAATATTTAGTAATTTATAAAAAAATAAGTGAAGCTAAAACAATTCTTACCCAAAGATTAATGAAGGTACCTAGTAACTTTGAATTATCTGTTTTTTTAGAAATAGATGAACAAGTTATAAATCATATTGAAATGATAACTAGAGAAATTGATAGGTTAGATAGAATAATTAATGAAGATGGAAAAAATTTGATACTACTAGATACAATAAAAGACGAAAAAGCTGAAACAAGTATTGATAGTATGATGTTGTATGAAGAAATAAATAAGTTACCTAGTGATGAAAGAAAATTACTAAAAGAACGTTACTTCCTAGATAAAACACAAAGTGAAACAGCAAAAATTCTTGGAATAAATCAAGTTCAAGTATCAAGAAATGAACAAAAAATCTTAAAAAAGTTAAAAAATAATCTTTGTAAAGTAGCATAAAATAAGGACTTATACTAAATGTAATAGAATGGGTTACATAAAAAATATTGAATTTGTGAGACAATTATTTTGGTGATATATCGTGAGAAGAAGTGAAAGAAAAAGAAGTGATGTTTATGAAATCATTGCTAAGAATATAAGATGTGAACGAAAGAAGCAAAACCTAACGCAAGCTAAACTAGCAGAAAAAACAGGTTATTCTCATGAATTTATAAGGAGAATAGAAGCTCCTAATACTAAGAAATATTTTTCAATAGATACTGTTAGTAATATAGCAGATGCTTTAGGAATAGATTTAAAACAATTATTTGATAAACATTATAAAGAGTAGAGTTATTCTATTCTTTTTTTTGTATATTTTTTTCTTATTTTTAAATAATAATAATGGTGATTATATGAATAAAGAAGAATATCAAAAATTAGTTAATGAAATAAGTCCTAAACCAAAAAGATTAAAAAATGAAATAATAGCTTTTGTTGTTGGAGGATTAATGGGACTTGGAAGTGAATTGTTGTTGGAATTTTATATGTTTATATTTGATTTGCCGAGAAAAGAATCTGGTGTAGCTGTTATTATTACGTTAATTATAATTTCTTCAATATTAACAGCATTAGGGATATTTGATATATTAGTTTCTAAAGTAAAAGCAGGATTAATAATACCAATAACGGGATTTGCTCACTCAATGACTTCTGCAGCGATAGATTATAAAAATGAAGGATTAATTCTTGGAATAGGAGCGAATATATTTAAGTTGGCAGGAAGTGTTTTATTATATGGAATAGTAGCAGTATATATCTTTGGATTAATAAGGATACTATTTATAGGAGGCTAAATATGACAAACACATATAAAAATGTATATATAAAAGATGCTTTTACCATTGGAGGACCCTATGAAGGAAATGGACCCCTATCTAAGTATATTGATAAAATATATAAGAAAGACTTGTATTTTGGAGAACCTTCATTTGAAAAAGCTGAAATTAAATTACTTACTGAATCTATTTCGATGTTACTCAAAAAAGCGAAGCTTAATGATAAAGATATCGATGTTTTAATAAGTGGAGACTTACAAAATCAAATAGCGTGTTCTGATTACGCATTAAGAAGTTTTGATATTCCTTTTTTAGGTATATTTAATGCTTGCGCTACTAGTAGTGAAGGACTTATAATTGCATCTAATTTTATTGAAGGTAAAAAAGCCATGAAATGTATAGTATCAACTTCTTCCCATAATTTAGCAAGTGAAAAACAATTTAGAAATCCAACAGAATATGGAGCCCCTAAACCAGATACTGCTACATTTACTTCTACAGGAGCTGCTTCAATACTTGTTACAAATACAAAAAGTGATGTTAGAATAGAATCTTCTACCATAGGTAAAGTAGTAGATATGGGAATTAAAGATGTAAATAATATGGGGGCAGTAATGGCACCGGCCGCAGCAGATACTATTTATAGACATTTAACTAGTTTAGGAAGAAAAAGTGACTATTATGATTTAATTTTAACAGGAGATTTAGGAAAATATGGTAAAGAAATATTAATTAGATATATGAAAGAAAAATATAAAATGGATATAAGTAATAACTATAATGATTGTGGTTATATGTTATATGATTTAGATAAGCAACCAGTATTTGCAGGAGGTAGTGGACCAGTATGTAGTGCTTTAGTTAATTTTGGTTATATATATAAGAAATTAAAAGAAAAAGAATTAAAAAGAGTACTAATAGTACCTACTGGAGCCATATTTTCTCCGACAATGGTATTCCAAAAAGAAACAGTTCCAGCAATTAGTCATGCAATTGGATTGGAGGTAGTAGAATGATATATGTATATTCATTTTTATTCTGTGGTATCGTTTGTTTAATTGCTCAAATAATTCTTGATAACACTAAATTAACTCCAGGACATGTAACATCATTATTTGTAGTAATTGGAGCAGCTTTAGATATGTCTGGAATATATGATAAATTTGTTTTATATTGTGGAGCAGGTGCAATCATACCTATTACTTCTTTTGGGCATCAATTAGTTCATGGTGCGATGGATTCAGCGTCAGAACTTGGATTTTTAGGACTAGCTTATGGAATATTTAATTTAACTAGTGCAGGAATTAGCATTGCAGTAGTAATGGCTTTTATATTGGCATTAGTATTTAAACCAAAACATTAAATATATACTTTTTGGTAATATTTTTATCAAAAAGTATTTTTTTACTAAAAAAGAAGTAAAACGTAATTTTTTTTATCAATAATATATATGAGGGGGTAATAATGAAGAAAAAATTAATTGTCTTACAAGAAGGAACAAAATATTGTGGCAGTGCAGCATTATTATCAATTATTAGATACTATGGTGGTAATATATCAGTAAATAGAATAGTAGAACTTACTAATACCACTAAAGAAGGAACTAACTTTTATAATCTTAAATATGCAGCAATTGATGTTGGATTAGATGCTAAAGCATTTAAAGTAGATAACATCGAAGAATTATATAAAATTCGTTCTCCAATTCTCTGTCAACTCAATATAAAAGGGAATTTACACTTTGTTGTTATTTATAAAATAAAAGATGACATCTTTACAATAATGGATCCTTCCCAAGGAAAAGTTACTATGGATAAATGGGAATTTCTTGATGTTTGGACAGGCTATATTATGATATTTGAGCCTATTAGGAAGTTACCAGTAACTATAGATAACAAATTTTTAAATAAAATCATTTGGACACTTCTATTCAAAAATAAAAAGTTAGTTTTAAGAATATTATTTTTATCTATTATGTTCACACTTACATCATGTATAATGACTTTCTATATGCAAGCAACAATAGACTTCGTTATAAAAACACACATAAATAACTTAATAGTTATAACTATAATATTTTCTTTAGTACTATTTATAAAAAATATTACTTACTATTTAAGAGATTATTTATTAATATTTCTAAATCAGAAAATTGATATTTCAATGATAATAAATACTTATACCCAATTACTTTTACTCCCTTATAACTATTATAAAAATAAACCTACAGGAGATATAATATCTAGAATTAACGATTTAGTATATGTCAAGAATATCTTAAATAAAATAATAATCACAGTACTACTTGATATTCTAATAGTTATAGTAGGTTCAATCTTTCTTATTAAGATTAATAAAGATCTATACTTAATATTAGTAATAGTTATGATAATATACTTATTTATCTTAAAAATATTTAAACCAATACTAAAAAAGTATGTTTGTATATTACAAGATAATAATTCTAAAATTAATTCCTTCTTGGTAGAAACAATAAGTAGTTTTGAAACTATAAAGGGTTTAAGTATTGAGAAACATAGAAAAAAGATCTTTGAAAAATTATATACTAGTTCAGTTTATACTACATATAAGTATAATAAAATAGTTATTTTAGAAGTTTTTTTAGAAAATATAGTAACTTCTATTGGCTTAATAATTATAATGTTTTTAGGTACAAAATACGTAAGTGATGGAATAATATCGTTAAGTTCTTTTATAACATTTAGTTCGCTCCTTATCTATTTTGTAAACCCTATTAAAAATATCTTTAGTCTAAATAAAGAATATTATTATGCTGTTAATAGTATTAAAAGAATTAATAACTTTTTTGATGTTAAAGTAATTGATATAAATACTCATGATAATTTATTTATAAATGGAAATATTACTTTTAATAATCTTATATTTAGTTATAATAGACTTAATAATGTTATAGATAATTTAAGTTTTAAAATTAATAATAAAGAAAAAGTTATAATTCTAGGTAGTTCTGGTTCAGGAAAAAGTACTATTTTAAAAATACTTATGAAATATTATTCCGTAAATAGAAGTACAGTATTTATAAATAATTATGACATTAACGATATTTCTTTAAATACAATTAAAAATAATATAAGTTATATATCACAAGATGAAATATTATATACAGGAAGTATTAAAGATAACATTATATTAAATAGAAGTATTGATGATAAAGAATTTTTAAAAGTAACTAAAATAACTAGAGTAGATGAGATAATAAATAATAGTCTTTTAGGGTATGATATGATATTAGAAGAAAATGGCTTTAATATATCGGGAGGTCAAAAACAAAGAATTATATTAGCAAGAGCACTACTTAAAAAATCTAATATTATATTAATTGACGAAGGATTAAATCAAATAGATATTAATCTAGAAAGAAAAATACTTAAAGATATATTTAGAGTATATAAAAATAAAACGATTATTATTGTATCTCATAGGAAAGAAAATATTGATTTATATGACAAAGTAATAAAGATATCTAACGGTAATTTACAAGAAGTAATTACAAGAAATAGTGGTGATATATGTGAATAATCTAATTGAAACAGAATTAATTTTATCAAGTAAATTACCTTTGAAAAAAGGTTATATATTTTTAATTATAATATTATTTAGTTCATTTTTTGCCTTACCCTATAAATATAAAACTTTTATTAATATAAATTTAACTGTTAAATCTGTAGATAATGAATATATGGTCACTACTTACATAAAAAATAAGGATTTAAAATATCTTATTAACAATAATAAATTAATATTTAATAATAAAGAATACTCTTATAAAGATATTATTATTAGTGAAGAAAATTATGTAGATAAAGATAATGATATTGTAAAACTAGTATATTTAAAAACTGATTTAGAAAGTATCTATTTAATTGATAATTATATAATAACTGCTAAAATAGAAAAAGAAAATAAAATGATTATTAGTTATATACTTGACTATATAAAGGGGGAATATAATGCTTGAAGTAAAAGAAAGTGATTTATCTAAAATAACTGGAGGGGGATTTAGTTTTGGTATTGCTATTGGAGTAGGAGCACTAGTTGTGTTTGTAATTGGTTTAATTGAGGGGTATACTAATCCAATTAAATGTACAGTAGAAAAGGAGGCAGAATAATGAAAAAATTAGAAGATATTGATTTAATAAACATTACTGGTGGAGAATTAACATCATCCCTTCTTAATTCCATTAGCAAAATTGCTTCTACAATATATGAACTAGGAAGATCTTTTGGAAGCTCTATTAGAAGAATTACCACAGGAAATATATGCCAATTATAAGTATAGATAAAAAGAGATTATTAGTAATAAGTAAATACTTACTATTAATAATTTCTATACCACTAATTGATATAATAATAAAATCTATTTTTGTATTTGGAAAAATCATTGGATCTTTAACTAGAATATTATATTAAAAAAGTCTCAATTTTATTTTGAGACTTTTTATATTTCACGCATATTTTCAATATTTTTAAATGGGTCTTTAGGATCTATATAATCTACAAAAAGTATTCCATGTAAGTGATCTATTTCATGTTGAAAAGCAATTGCTAATTCTTCTCTTACACGATATTTAACAGGTTTTCCTTCGGGATCAAATCCTGTAACTGTAACTCTTGCAAATCTTGGTACAATTCCTTCAACTTCACGATTTACACTTAAGCATCCTTCACCACAAGAAGAATATATAAGCTCTTCTGAATGAGAAATGATTTTCGGATTAACTAAAATATAATCTTTAAATACGCCTTCACTTTCTTCGTGGCATACAACAAAGAAATTTTTATTAACTCCAAGTTGCGGTGCTGCAAGTCCCATTCCCGGTCTTAAATCATATTTAGTTGAATACTCTTCAATTTGACTTAAACGAAGGTGTTCTAACATATCATATATAAGTTTTTTATCTTCTTTAGTCATTGGAAAAGTAACATCAACATTTTTTGCTCTAACTCTTTTATCTTTTTCATCTAATATATCACTTGTTTTTAACATAAGATCACTTCTTTCGCCTAATATATAATACCACAAAATAAAGAAAAAGAAAAGTTTTTATCTTTTCTTTTTAGTTATGCAACAACTCTAGTTCCGATTATGATTACTAATAATATAAATAAAACTAGGATTATTGCACCGTTATATCCGTAACCACCACCGTAGCCATATGATGGATAACCACCACATCCGCATCCGCAAGAATTACCATAGCCACTGTAGCCTCCGTAATAATACATAGTTTTCAAACCTCCTTTGTTTATCTAATATAGTGTACTCAAATTAGACTTTTTTGACATTATATTTACCTAAAAAAATTTAAAAATACATTAAGTTGAACTATGAATTAAAATTATAATTTTTCATAAATGATAAATTTCTACATAATTTTAAGTGGAAGGTGATTTATGAAGAAGTTTTTTATGTTAAGCATTATATTTATGTTTATACCTCTAACTATAAAGGCAGAAACAGTAGATTTAGCTCCTAATGCTACTAGTGCTATTATTATTGAAGCTTCAACTGGAACCATTATATATAATAAAAATGAACACGAGAAATTAGCTCCTGCTTCAATGACTAAAATGATGGGACTTTTATTAATTATGGAACAAATAGAAAAAGGTAATTTAAAATGGGATGAAAAAGTTACAGCATCTGCTAATGCATCATCTATGGGAGGTAGTCAAATATTTTTAGAAACTGGGGAACAAATGACAGTAGAAGAACTAGTAAAAGGTATTTCAATAGCTTCAGGTAATGATGCTATGGTAGCTATGGCAGAGCGAATTGCTGGTACCGAAGAAGCATTTGTAGAACTTATGAATAAAAAAGCAAGTGAATTGGGACTTAAAAACACAAATTTTAAAAATTGTACAGGATTAGATACTGAAAACCATTATTCTAGTGCTAATGATATGGCTTTAATTGCTAAAGAATTAGTTAAACATGATAAGATACTTGAGTTTTCTGGTACTTACGAAGATTATATCAGGGAAGGAACTGATAAGAGTTTTTGGTTAGTAAACACAAATAAATTAGTTCGGTTTTATCAAGGAGTAGATGGATTAAAAACAGGATATACTACTACTGCTGGTTACTGTTTAACTGCAACTGCTAAAAAAGATGGAATGAGAATAATTACAGTAGTTATGAATGAACCCAATTCAAATACTAGAAATAGTGAAACAACAGCGATGTTAGATTATGGATTTAATATGTATGGAATGGAACAATTATTAAATAAGGATAATGTTTTAGGGAAAATAAAAGTAGATTTAGGAGAAAAAGAATATGTGGAAGTAGTACCCAAAGAAGAAGTAAATATATTAAATAATAAAAATAGTAATAAGAGGAATGTAACTTATAAAGTGGAATTAAATGATGTAAAAGCTCCAATTGCAAAAGGAGATACTGTAGGGAAAATCAATGTAATTGAAAATAATAAAACTATTATGACAGTTGACGTGACTGTTAAAGAAGATATTGATAAAGCAAATATATTTATATCATATTTAAGGAATTTAAAAAATATAGTAAGTGGAAATATATAACTTGCTATATTTTTTGTTATATAGAAAGTAGTATACATAATTTATATGAAATTTATAACAATTGTTGAAAAATTAAATAATAAAATTGTAAAACTATGCTATACTAGATGAGTAAATAAAACTTTTTAATTAAGGAGAAAAAATATATGAAAAATAAAGATATAAATATAAAAATAGAAGATTACATATTAAATTGTCGTGCTGTTGCAATTATTATAAATAAAGATAATATTTTATTTCAAAAAAGAATGCCAGATAAGTTTTGGGCATTACCAGGTGGAAAGATAAGAGTAGGAGAAACAACCAAAGAAACTATTATAAGAGAACTAGAGGAAGAACTGGGCTTAAATAATTTTAATGTTAGTGATGTATCAACTGTATCAGAATATTTCTTTGAATTTGGGAAAGATAAATATCATCAATTTATTTTTGGACATAAAGTTCTAATGAAAGATAATGAATGGATATTAAAAAATAATCAATTTGATGGGATAGAAGAACAAGAAAATTTGGTGTTTAAATGGTTTAAATTAGATGAATTAGGTAATGCACCGATAAAACCTGATTTTCTAAAAAAACAATTAGTAAATATTAATAAAGGAGAATTACAATTTAATACTTATAAAGAAGAAAAATAGATTTTTTTAATTTAATATATTGACTTTAATTTAAATTAATAATAAAATGATAACAATTATTATTTGAGGTGAATGAGTATGAATAACAAAATTTTTGAAATAAGTAAATTTAATAAGTTAATCAAAAATGTAGTTGTTCGCGCCATGTCTTAAATGACATAAATATTTTAACGGTGAAAAAATCAATTTATTTTATCACCGCTTTTTTATATTTATTTGGAGGTGTTGTATGAATAATATAGTAATTGAAGATTTAATCAAAAAAGTAAAAGAATATAATCCTACTGAGGTAGAGTTTGTAAAGAAAGCGTATGAGTATGCGAATAATCTACACAGTGGACAAGTAAGACAAAGTGGGGATCCATATATAACTCATCCTCTTAATGTTGCTTACATTTTAGCGGATATGCATGCCGATGTTGATACAGTGTGCGCCGGACTACTTCATGATACTTTAGAAGACACTAATATTACTAAAGAAGATATAGCCCATGATTTTAATCAAAGTATTGCTAATTTAGTAAATGGAGTAACTAAAATATCTAAAATGAATTTTTCTTCTAAACAAGATCAAAATATGGCAAACACTAGAAAAATTATTACTAGTATTACTGAAGATGTAAGAATAATAATTATTAAATTAGCGGATAGACTTCATAATATGCGAACACTTGAGTTTAAAAGTGAATTTAAGCAAAAAGAAAATTCTTTAGAAACAATGGAAATATTTGTGCCTCTTGCTTATTATATTGGAGCCTATCGTATAAAAAGTGAATTAGAAGATTTATCTCTAAGATATTTAAAACCCGATATGTATAAAAAAATATATGAAAAGAAAGCTAAAATAGAAGAAGATAGTAAAGATTGTTTACAGGAAATGTTATTCAAAATTCAAGCTTTATTAAATGATAAAAATATTCCTAATGAAATTAAAGTTAGAGCTAAAAATATTTATGGAATTTATAAAAGATTAAATGATGGTCATAAATTATCAGACATTCATGATTTGCTTGCGTTAAAAATAATGGTAGATGAGGTAGATAAATGTTATTTAACATTAGGTATGATTCACAAAGAGTATCATCCAATTAATGATAAATTCAAAGATTATATATGTAATCCTAAAACAAATATGTATAGAAGCTTGCATACTACTGTATTTGGCCCAGAAGATAGACTAGTTCAAACACAAATAAGAACATTTGAAATGGACAAAATCGCATCTTTTGGTCTAACTGCTTATTGGGAAGAAAAAAAAGGACAAGCTAGATATTTAATGCAAGAAGATTTAAAGGCAAAATTTCAATTTTTTAAATCTCTTACAGAAATAAACTCTATGTTTGGTGATAATCAAGAATTTGTTAGTCAAGTTAAAATAGAACTATTTTCAGACAGAATTTATGTTTACACTACAAAAGGAGATATAATAGAGTTACCAAAAGGATCTACTCCAATAGATTTTGCTTATAAATTAAGTACAGATATAGGTAATACAATGGTAGGAATTTTTGTAAATGATGAATATGTTCCAATTGATTATACATTAAACAATAAAGATAGAGTTAGAATAGTAACAGATGATTTGTCTTTTGGACCTAGAGAAGAATGGGCAGAAAAAGCACATACTAGTTATGCTAAAAAATTAATATTAGAATTTAATAAGAAATAGAATTAATAACTTTGTTGTTATAAATGATTTTTTTAATCTATGATATAATATAACCAGTATAGGAGGATTATAATATATGAAAACTAGAATTGTATTGACAGGTATTTTAAAAGAAAACGATTTGTTTTTAGTAGTAAAGAGAAATGAAAATGATGATTTGTATCCTGGTGCATGGGAATTTCCGGGTGGTCATTTAGAAGATGGTGAAACTTTAAAAGTTGGTTTAAAAAGAGAACTTGAAGAAGAAATAGGATTTACAGATGAGTTTAATCCGATAATTACTCACTATTATGATGAAATTAAAGAAAAAAAAGGTGAATTAGTCCATGATTTAGAAATTGATTTTCTGGTTAATGTGGATAGTTCTAAAATTAATGTTAAATTAAGTAATGAACATAGCGATTATAAATGGGTAACAAAAGATTCTGATTATTTAGATAAATTTATAAAAGACAAATTATCTAATATATAAATTATAATTTATAAGAAATAATTACTGAATATAAGTTTTTTTACTGAAGTGTAATATACGATTTATTTGTCATAAAAAAATAGAAAGGTAAAATTATCTTTTTATTTCTTTCAAAATATGTTATTATTAATATGATTAGAAGGAGGAAATGATATGAAATTTTATAGATGTCCAATATGCGGAAATATTATTACAGTAATTGATGGAGATATTAAAAGAATTAGATGCTGTGGTAAAGAGATGGAGGAAATTGTTGCTAATAGTGTTGATGCAGCAGTTGAAAAACACGTACCTGTAGTAGAAAAAAATGGTAATACTATTAAGGTAACTGTTGGTAGTACTATTCATCCGATGGAAGAAAAACATTATATAGAATGGATTGCCATTGTAAAAGACAATGAAATAAGTTTAAAGAAACTAGAACCTAATATGGATCCAATTGTAGAACTACCATATATAAATAATTCTACAGTATATGCATATTGTAATCTACATGGATTATGGAAAACTAATTTAGATTAGAGTGAAATAATTGCGCATACTAATAGTAGAAGATGAATTTAAACTTGCTGATGTAATTGCAAGTAGATTAAAAAAAGAACATTATACTGTAGATATATCATTAGATGGTGAAGAAGGATTATATAATGCTCTTACTGATATATATGATTTAATTATACTTGATGTAATGTTACCTAAAATTAATGGATTTGAAGTATTAAAAGAGATAAGAAAGAAAAATATTAATTCTAAAATTATAATGTTAACCGCTAAGACAATGTTAGAGGATAAACTTACTGGTTTTGATGCTGGAGCAGATGATTATATAACTAAGCCTTTTCATATAGAAGAGTTAATTGCTAGAATCAATGTTCAATTAAGAAAGAAAAGCAATAAACCCAATACTGAGTATATTGAATATGGGGATATAAAATTAAATGTAAAAACATCAACATTAACATGCGTAACAACTAATGAATCAATAGACTTGGTATGTAAGGAATTCTTATTACTAGAATATTTAATAAATAATTCTAGTCAAATAGTACCAAAAGATATTTTATATGATAAAGTGTGGGGACTTGATACTTCAACATTATCTAATAATTTAGAAGCTTATATATCGTTTATAAGAAGAAAAATAAAAGCCATAGGATCTTCTGTTAAAATAAAGCCAATTAGAGGTTTAGGATATAAATTAGAGGTATCAAATGAAGAAACTAAAAAATAAAACATTTACTATTTTATTGATAATTTTAACGATATTTATTTTAAGCTTATTAATAATATTTAATGGAGAGTTATATCAAAGAGAATTAAATGACGTAAAAACAGATTTAAGAAAAATTGAAAATATACATAATAATTATTATATAGTAAATGATAACGTTATTATTAATGGTAATACAATGAAACCAATATTTATAAATGCTAATGTATATGTAATATCTTTTGATAAATTATATAATATAACCAATATCATAAGCTATACAAATAATGGTTTAAGTAATGTTGAAATCATGCAATTAGCTTTAAATTTTATAAATACTAATAAAAAATATAAAATAGGCAATTTATATTTTGATCGATATTCTTATTCTTTGACTAGTAAGAATAATTTAATAATTTTGGATAATACTGCTATTAATAATAAATTAGGGGAGTATTTTAGAATGTCTTTATTAATATTTATATTATTAGAAACATTAAATATATACATATCTAATCGTTTGACTAAATGGTTAACTAAACCTGTAATAAATTCATTTGATAAACAAAAACAATTTATAGTAGATGCTTCCCATGAGTTAAAAACCCCACTTTCTGTAATAATAGCAAGTGCTGAAGCTTTGGAAGAAAATCCTAAAGAAAAGAAATGGTTAAATAATATTAAAAGTGAAGCAGAACGAATGAACAAATTAGTGATTGACTTACTTGATTTAGCAAAATCAGAAAATATCGATGATAAACAAAATTATAGTATTAATAACTTATCTAAAATAATAGAAAAAACTAGTTTAAGCTTTGAAAGCTTAGTTTATGAAAATAAATTAGAATTAGAAACTAATATTGAAGATGATATAATGTATAAGTGTGATTCAGATAAAATTAAACAGTTATTAGGAATTCTTTTAGATAATGCAATTAAACATAATACTGATAATTCTAAAATATTTGTTAACTTATATAAAAATAAAAATAATATTACTTTAGAAGTAAAAAATAAAGGAAAAGAAATTTCTAAAGAAGATCAAGAAAAGATATTTGATAGATTTTATCGTGCTGATGTATCAAGAAATAGAAATGAAAATAGATATGGTCTTGGACTTGCTATTGCCAAAAATATAGTTAAAAATTATAATGGTAAAATTTCTGTTAATTGTAAAGATGGATACACAACATTTAAAGTTATGTTTAAGCAAATTTAAAAAAGTTTGCTTTTTTATTGTATTTAATCTTTGTTTAATCTTTTATAAATATAATACTAAATGAAAGAAAAAAATTGAGGTGGTATAAATGGAAGAAAAAGAAAACAAAAAGAAAAAAGAAGAAGAAAAAGAGACAATAAATAAAGATTATATTGAAGAAAAAACAATAAAAGAAGACAATAATATAAATATTAATAAAAAATCTATGAAAAAGAAAATTGTAAAGATTATTTTAGTTATATTATTAATTATAGCTTGTATTAGTATTCCTTTAGCATTATATATCATTGATAATGGTAATCCGTTTGTAAATAAGGCTAAATTACAATTACAATACACAGAAACAAGCGATAATGTGCCTGATGGTGTGTATATTACAGATGTATCAGAAGTTGTTGAAAATGTTATGCCTGCGATTGTTGCTATTACTAATAAAACATTAATAAGTAATGGTTGGTTTGGACCAGGATACGGACAAAATCAATATACTGAAGGTGCTGGTTCTGGTATTATTGTAGGTAAATCAGATACCGAATTATTAATAGTTACAAATTATCATGTTGTAGAAGATGCGAGTGAACTTACAGTACAATTTATTAATGATGTAAGCGTTGATGCTTCAGTTAAGGGTGTATCTGAAAGAAAAGATATTGCTGTTATATCTATAAAATTATCAGATATTAATACTGACACTTTAAATAGTATAAAGATTGCTACAATGGGAAATAGTGATGATTTAAAGGTAGGAAATGGTGTTATAGCTATTGGTAATGCTTTAGGTTACGGTCAATCTGTTACAACTGGTATTGTTAGTGCTTTAGATAGAAAAGTAACAATAGATGAATATACAAATGAAATGATTCAAATAGACGCCGCTATTAATGGTGGAAATAGTGGTGGAGCACTTCTTAACAGTAAAGGTGAAGTAGTAGGAATAAACTCTGCTAAATATTCATCAAATGGTGGTAACGGAGAAGCAAGTATTGAAGGAATGGGATTCGCGATTCCAATATCTGATGTAAATGAATTAATAACTGATTTAATAAATGGAGAAGAAATAAGCGAAGGTGCTACTTTAGGAATTGAAGGATATATGACTAATGAAGGATATGGTATATCATATAATGTTCCAACAGGATTTTATATAGCAGGTATTACTGAAGGTAGTGGAGCAGAAGCTGCAGGATTAGAAATTGGTAATATTATAACTGAAATAGAAGGAGAAAAAGTTGAAGCACTAAGTGATATTCAAAATGTCTTATATGATAAAAAAGCCGGAGATGAAGTAACTTTAAAAGTAAAATATGTAAGTGGTAGAGAATACAAAGAAAAAGAAGTAAAAGTTACTTTATCATAAAAAAGATACCTATATTAGGTATCTTTTTTATAAGCATTCAACGTAAGTATCATCTAAGCATCTAATTATACATACACAATTTAAATTAATTGTGAAAAATGAATTAGTTGCTACAAATGGATATGTTGGTTGCAATTCTGTGTTATTAGCAAGTACTCGGAAAGTTGCACAACATCCATCTAATTTTTCTAAACGAAATACAGTTGAAGTAGTAACTTCTGTTGCACTTTTACTAATTGGCATAGCTAGTGCTGTACCATTAGAACCACAAGTGTATAAAGTTACAGGTCTTGTATTACAGTAAGCATTACATGATTGACCTAAAAATCCTTTATCACAAGTTTCTAAACAACTATCGTTTTGACATACGCTTTGTTGTAATAGTAAAATAACTTTAAGAATATCTACAATGCAATTTTCACAAGTATTTTCATTGTTATTACACATATAATCCACCCCTTTTTTATATTCAATATAACATATGTAAAAAATACAAAAAAAACACAACTAATACCTAATTAAGTATTTTTTTTAGTTGTATTTCTTATAATTAATTAGGTGAAAATATGAAAAAAGATACCTTTTATAATATAATTTTAATTCTATTTACTATTTTAATATTAAGTATATTTATAAATTATAATATTTATTTAATTATTAATAAATATATTTGGTTTATTGCTATAATTATGTTATTTGGTGGAGGATTTTATTTTAGTTATAAATTAAATTTTATTCAATTAAGACTAGTTAAAATAATTAAGTATTTATTTAGAAATAAGACTAAAAATGGAGACATTAGTACGTTTGAATCAGTATCGATGACACTTGCTGCACAAATTGGGGTAGGTTCTATTGCTGGAGTATCACTTGCTATTTATTTAGGAGGACCTGGAACAATCTTTTGGATGTGGATAAGTGGTATTATTACTTCTATAAATAGTTTTGTTGAAAGTGTTTTAGGAGTTTTGTTTCAAGAAAAAGATTATGATAAAGTTTATATTGGAGGGCCTTCTTATTATATAAAAAAGGGATTAGGTAATCATAAACTTGCATATTTTTATGCTTTTCTAATTATTATTTCATATATAGTAGGATTTATTACAATACAGTCTAATACAATTGTAAATGTTACTAATACTTATATAAATAAATATATTGTTTTAATAATACTATCTATTATAAGTAGTTATATTATATTTAAAGATGTAAAAAGTATTGCTAAATTTTCATCAATTATTGTTCCAATAATGGGACTTATATATTTTATTATAGGATTTATTATTATATATAATAATATAGATAAAATAGGGGATATATTTTCGTTAATAATAAGTTCAGTTTTTAATATTAAATCAGGAATTATAGGATTTATTACCCCAATTATAATAGGTATTCAAAGAGGAATATTTGCATGTGAAAGTGGAATAGGAACTTCTGCAATTGCATCATCTACTACTAACGAAAAACCTAAAAAAGAAGGCTTTATTCAAATGTTTGGAGTTTATTTTACCATACTCGTAATATGTACAATAACAGCATTTATAATATTACTTAGTGATTATCAATCATTAAATATAATTAATCCTAATGGTATTGAGATAACTACTTATGCTTTTAATTATCATTTAGGTAATATTGGTAAATATATTTTAGCCATAGTAACAATATTATTTGCTTATTCTACAATCATATCAGGCTACTATTATGGAGAATCTAGTTTAAAGTTTTTAATTAAGAAATGCCCCAAAATATATATTATTTTGTTTAAATTAATAACAATTACTTTATTATTTATAGGAGGTATAATTAAACCATCAATTATTTGGAATATAGTTGACTCTTTAGTAGCTTTTCTTGCTATCATTAACATGTATAGTATTTATAAGTTATTTAGATATGTAATAAAAGAATATAAAAATAATTAAATATATGATAAAATATATAAAGAGGTGAATTATGAAAACAGTATTGGTAACAGGAGCAAGTAGAGGACTGGGAAGAAGTATTGCATTAAAATTTGCAGAAAACAATCACAATATAGTAATAAATTACAATAATAGTAAAGATGAAGCTCAAGAGTTAGAAAAGTATATTAAAAATAATTATAAAGTAGAAGTTCTTGTAATTAAAGCAGATGTTAGTAATGAAATAGAAGTAAAAAATATGTTTAACGAAATAATTAATAAGTTTAATCATATTGATATAGTAGTTAATAATGCTGGTATTGCTATTGATACTATATTTGAAGATAAAACCATAGATAATTTCCATAAAATATTAGATACAAACTTAATTGGAACATTTTTAGTTAGTAAATATGCCAGTAAATATATGTTAGAGAAAAAAGAAGGAAATATTATTAATATTAGTTCTACTAATGGGATAGATACTTACTACTCGTATAGTATGGACTATGATGCTTCTAAAGCAGGAGTAATATCATTAACTAAAAATTTGTCTAAAGAATTATCTCCATACATAAGAGTTAACTGTGTATGTCCGGGATGGATAAATACTGATATGAATAAAGAACTAGATAAAGATTATATAGAAGAAGAAACAAATAAAATTAATTTAAAAAGATTTGCAGAACCTATGGAAATTGCTAATGTTGTATATTTTTTAGCAAGTGACGAAGCAAGCTATGTAAATGGATCTATATTAATTGTAGATGGCGGAAAATAATTGATTGACTTTATATTAATTATTTTATATAATATCATAACTGGAGGGATGATAATGTTTGAATCAAAGCCATTAAAAGTAGATGAACTTAAAGAATGTATAGCAAATAAGTCAATTTTATTGGAGAATGGGGAAGTTAGAGAATTTGATTTAATAGATTTCTTTTTGATGTCTGAAGATGATTGTGAAACTTTTTTGAATAAAGTTGATCCTTTGTGTAATAAAATAGAACGTTGTATTATAAAGAGTTTTTTTCAACCATTAAATAGAAAAAAATTACGTATATCAAAGTTTACTACTCCAACAGTTTTAGCTAGAATTAATTACACTTATAAAAATTATTCTCTTAGTAGTGAAGAAAAAGAAGAAATAATTAATTTTCTTCAAGAAAAAAATATTCCTATTTCAGAAGTAACTTACTTTTGTGCTGCTAAAAAGTATATTAATGAAGTTATTAAAAACAAAGAAAACAGAAAAGGTAAAACATTAAGTAAAGAATTAAAACATACTAAATAAAATGTAAAGGGATGTGTTTAATTCTTTTTTTTGTTTGATAAAATTATAATAAAATGATATAATCAAGTGAGATAGGAGAATGATTATGAGTATTTTGGAAAGTATTATTTTAGGAATTGTACAAGGAGTTGGAGAATTTTTACCAATTAGTTCATCAGCTCATTTAATTTTAATTAGATTTTTATTTGGGTTCCAAGCCATGGATCCTACTTTTGAAAAGGCGTTTGATGTAGCACTTCATTTTGGTACATTAATTGCAGTATTGTTTGTTTTTTGGGAAGACTGGTTTAAATTATGTAAAGGTGCTATAAATTGTACGTTTAAGAAAAAAGAAAACTTTGAAGGAAAAATGTTTTGGTATTTGGTAGCAGCCACTATTCCAGGAGCTATAATAGGATTTACTTGTGAAGATATAATTGATAGTGTAGTTAGAGGTAATGTATTAATAATAGCTTTATTATTAGCAATAATGGGTGTTTTTATTTTTTTAGGAGACAAATGGGCAGAAAACCATTATCGAATAGAAACTGATTATAAACATATGACTTTTAAACAAACATTTTTAATTGGTATGTCACAAGCTCTTGCAATAATTCCAGGATTTTCTAGAAGTGGTACAACTATACTTACAGCTAGACTTATGGGTGTATCAAGAGAAGCTGCTGCTAAATTTACATTTTTATTATCAACACCAATTATATTCGGAGCAGCTATTCTAAAGGTAAAAGACTTATTTATTAGCTTTAATGCTTCAGTAATTGTAGGAATTGTTACTTCGGCAATCGTGGGAGTTTTAAGTATCAAATTTTTACTTAAATACATTAAGAAAAATGATTTTTCAATATTTGCCTATTATAGAGTAATAATAGCTATTATAGTAATTATTAAGTTAATATTGGTATAAAAGATAATTTTATTATCTTTTTTTCTTGAATAAAAATATGTGGTATAATATAATTAATATGGAGGAAATAGTTATGTTAAAAGTAGAAAATGTTAGTAAATATTATGGAACATTAAAAGCAGTAGATAACCTTAGTTTTGAAGTTAATGATGGAGAAATATTTGGTTTATTAGGTCTCAATGGAGCAGGTAAAACAACAACATTTAGAATGATTATGTGTTTAATTGATGATTATACTGGAAAAATTACTTTAGACGGTAAAAAGATTGATTATAATGTTACAGATAAAATTGGTTTTTTAACTGAAGAGCGAAGCTTACTTACAAAGATGACTGTTATAGAACAAGTTAAGTTTTACGCAGTATTAAAAGGTATGAAAGAAGAAGAAATAGAAAAAAAATTAGATTATTGGTTAGATAGATTTGGAGTAAGTGAATATAAAAACAAAAAAATAAAAGAATTATCTAAAGGTAATCAACAAAAGATACAATTTATTTGTGCAATTATTCATGAACCTAAATTACTTATATTAGATGAACCATTTTCAGGCTTAGATCCAATTAACGTAGAATTATTTAAAAGCATTATCTTAGAATTTAAAGAAAAAGGAACTAGTATTATATTCTCTTCTCATAGAATGGAACATGTTGAACTATTCTGTGAAAAATTAATGGTTTTGGTAAAAGGTAAAAGTGTATTATCTGGATACCTAAAAGACATAAAAGAAGAATATAAGAAGAAAAATGTTATTGTATGTGGTGATATTGATACAAAGAAAATTAAATCTTTAGATGGAGTTATTGAAGTGTTAAAAGAAAAAGAAGAACATGTAATTAAAATTAAAGATAGCAGTTATGTACCTAAATTATTTAAAGAAATATCTAAGTTTAATAATATAACTAAGTTTGTCGTAGAAGATGCTTCTTTAAATGAAATATTTATAGAAAAAGTAGGTGAAGCTTATGAAAAATAAATTAAAATATTTGACTAAGATAAGTTTAAATAAAAAAATTAAAACTAAATGGTTTGTTATCGCTAACATATGTTTATTTGTTTTAATAGTAGGATTAGTAAATGCAGATAGTGTTATAAAATTTTTTGGAGGAGACTTTAATAAAGTAACAGATATACTGGTTATTGATAACACAGAAAAAGAAGTTTATGATGATATTGAAACTTATTATAGTGAATACTCTAAATATGTAGAAGATATGAGTAAAACAGAGATAAGTTTATATGAAGATACTTTAGAAAAAGCCAAAGAAGAAGTAAAAGAAAAAGATAGTATATTATTAGTAATTAATGAAGATGAAAGTAACTTTATCAATGCAGAGATGATTGTTAATAAAGATGTGGATCCTATTATTTCACAAATTATTAATACTTCTTTAAATACCGTTAAAACAAATATTGCATTAAAACATTATAATATATCAGAAAGTATGTTAGCTACTATTGATATGCCTGTAACAATTGAAAAAACAAGCTTAGATAATAGTAAAAGTACAGATGAAATGATGGATTTAGTAATGGGAGTAGCTTTTCCAATTATGATTTTGCCTTTCTTTATGTTAACAATGTTTTTAGTACAAATGATAGGAGCAGAAATAAATGAAGAAAAAACAACTAGAGGTATGGAAATAATTATCTCTAACGTTTCCCCTAAAGTACATTTCTTTTCTAAATTAATAGCAAGTAATTTATTTGTATTAATTCAAGGTGGAATACTATTTATAGATGTTGCATTAGCACTTATTATTAGAATATTTGTAGGCGGTGGAAGTCTAAACAATTTAGCGGGCGATTTAGATATTTCTTCTATTATTAAAAGCTTATCAGCGACAGGTTTTATTGATAATTTAGTATATATTATACCAATTACATTAATTTTAATGATTCTTACATTTGTTGCTTATTCATTAGTAGCAGGTATTCTTGCTTCAATGACTACTAATATGGAAGATTATCAACAAGTACAAACTCCAATAATCATTATATCTTTAGTAGGCTACTATCTATCAATGATGGCTGCAATGTTTGATGGATCTATTATAATAAGAATATTGTCTTATGTTCCATTTATATCTGCATTATTAGCTCCAGCACTTTTAGTCTTGGGACAAATTGGAATAATTGATATATTAATTGCTTTAGTTATATTAATTGGAACTATATATATATTATTTAAATATGGTCTTAGAATATATAAAGTAGGTATTCTTAATTATTCTTCAAATGGTTTATGGAAAAAAATGTTTAAGGCTGTTAAACAAAAATAATAATATTAAGGGTTTTAAATATGCAAGAAGATTTTCCAACCAGTTTAAATATATCAAATAACTATAATGAAATTTTTGATATAGAATTACTTAACAATGAAGAAAAAATATTATATTATACCAATTTATTAAAAAGTGCTAAAACAGAAGAACAAACCGAAACTATTAAACAAGTATTAAATAAAATTATGGAGGAAGATTATGATTAATGATTATTCTAACTTATTAAAAACTTTACTTGATGATGACATGACTAATCAATTTGTATCAGATCCATCTTCTAAAACTGATAAATTAATGATTAAGGTAATAAATGATAAATTACTAGAGATAATAAATGGTAATCATTTGCGAGTTTCATATATTGATATTATACAAAGAATAATGATTATATATAGTGAATGTTATATTAATGATTTTTCTAAAGAAGAAAATATCTTTTCCGACCCTAATCTAAAATTACTGAAAAAAATTAAAGAAGATATGTTTAAAGACAATCAAGAACTAATTAATTCAAAAGAAAAAGAAGTAAAAACACTAATTGAATCTTTTTTTGAAAATATAAGATATGATGATAAAGTTAGAAATATCATATTTAAATATGATAGATTTGTATATTACAAGAAAAAGTTATCATCAAAAGAATTTGCTCTATTTAATGATATTTTATTAAATAATTCGTTTAATAATATTCCTGATAGTTATATTAATTATTATATGTATTTAGTTATTAATTTTAATTATCCAATCAATATAGATATTGTAAAAGTAGTTGTTACAAATTTAATAAAAAATATATTAAAAGAATTTAATCTAAAATATCAAGTAGAATTTAAAAATATGAAAGATTATGGTATGCATAAAAATGGTAAAATTTATATTAGTAACGAATTAGCAGAGAATTTTAAAAAAAATATTAAATGGAAATGTGATTTATTAATAACTATATTTCATGAAATTCGTCACGCTATTCAAGATATTAGTATTAAAAAAGCTAATTATACTAATTACACCGTTATAAAAATGATAAAAGATACACTACTAGCTGAATATGTTAGTGATAATGATTTTGAAGCAAATTACTCTAAATTTGAATTTGAAGTGGATGCATTCAATATGGAATTAATATATACTTATAGATATTTAAAACTTATAAATGCTAAAAAAAATATTTTAAAAAATATAGAAAAAGGGATTAAACCAAGTAAAAAATCTAATAATACTAATAATAGAATAGTAAATTTTAAATTTTTACCACTGGACATAATGTTTGATATCTACTTTAAAGATATAATAGAGTTTTTTAAAGATACATTTCAAGAAGATGTGTTTGTAAGCTATCCTCAATTAAAATACATATATAATGAAGATGGGACAAGAAAAGGTGTTGTCCAATTACTAGCTGAACAAGAAAAAGCAAAAACTGATGATAAATGGATATATGATGATATTATTTTTAATCAAACATTATCTTTCCCTGAAATCATTGATTTACTAAAAGATGATAATTTTATCAGTAAAAACAATTTTAAGATATTATGTTTGCTAAAAAACAGAATTAAACCGAGTTTTAAATCTTTTGTAGATATATATAGATTTATAAAAGGAATTAAATCAATAAATGTAAAAATTATTGCAGAAAGATACAGAAAGATTTTAAATATGTGTAAAATAGATGAACAGGAGGTTAAACGTGGAAGATAGAATAATTACTAGTGAAGAATTAGAGGAAGATAAAATCGAAAATATTAGGCCTTTAAAATTAAGTGAATATATTGGTCAAACTGAAGTTAAAGAAAATATTGAAGTGTTTATAAAATCAGCTTTAATTAGAGAAGAAGCTCTTGATCATGTATTATTGTATGGGCCTCCAGGACTTGGAAAAACTACACTTGCCGCGATTATTGCCAATGAACTTGGAACTAATTTTAAAACTGCAAGTGGTCCATCTATTGAAAAAAGTGGAGATTTAGCAGCAATATTATCTACTTTAGAACCTAATGATGTATTATTTATTGATGAAATACATAGAATGCCTAGATTTATTGAAGAAATATTGTACCCTGCTATGGAAGATTTTACTTTGGATATAATAATAGGAGGAGAAGGATCTAGTAGAAGTATCAAAATAGATTTACCACCATTTACTTTAGTAGGGGCTACAACTAGAGCAGGGGACTTATCTTCTCCTTTAAGGGATAGATTTGGAATTATTTCTAAGTTAAATTATTATACTGAAGAAGAACTTACACAGATTGCAAAAAGAACTTCTAAAGTATTAAATATAGATATTGATGATGAAGCTGCTATTGAAGTTGCAAAAAGAAGTAGGGGAACTCCAAGAATATGTAATAGACTTATTAAAAGAATCAGAGATTTTGCTTTAGTAGAAGGTAAAAGTTGTATTGATAAAGATATAACTAATAAGGCATTAACTAAACTTAAAGTAGATAAATTAGGACTTGATGAGACTGATTATCACTTACTTAGAGCAATAATTGAAAAATTTAATGGAGGACCAGTAGGAATTGATGCTCTTGCTAGTTCAATCGGAGAAGAAGCTACTACTATTGAAGATGTGTATGAACCATATTTACTTCAAAATGGTTTTTTAAAAAGGACTAATCGAGGAAGAATGGCTACAGAAAAAGCTTATCAACATTTAGGGATAAAAAGACAAGGAACTTTATTTTAAATTAGCTCCTTTTTTTATTTATTCCAATCATACTTCCAAAAGTAGAAGATCCTACAATTATTAGAAAATAAATAACAGATTTTATATCAAAATTACGTATAACAATCAAATTAATAATAATTAACACTAATATAAAAATTACACTATATTTTATTCCTTCAAGATATCCTTTTTTATTAGATTTTTTACCTAATAGAAAGGCTCCTACAAATATTGATACAATAACAATTATTAATTTTAATGTATTAGTAATATTACTATTTAATAAATTAAAATAATTAAGCAATGTAATTATAAAAGTTCCAACAATAATAATCCCTAATGTGTAAGCATAACTAATTAAATATTTTTTTATCATATTAAAATCACCTAATAATTTATATGATATTGTATAAAAAAATAGAATATGTATCATAATTAAATAGGTGATAAAAATGGAATATATAGTTATTTTACTTAGAACAGTAATATTTTATTTCTTTATTTTACTATTATATAGAATTATGGGTAAAAGAGAAGTGGGCCAACTTGGAATTATTGATTTAATAGTATCAATCTTAATTGCAGATTTAGTAGTTATTAGTATTGAAAACTATAATAAATCAATGTTATATACATTAATACCTATTAGTATATTAGCAATACTTCAATTAATATTAGCGTTTATTTCTCTAAAAAAACCAAAAATTCGTAATTTTTTAGATGGTAATCCTTCAGTTATAATAAAAGATGGTAAAATAAATTATAAAGAAATGGTTAAACAAAAATATAATTTAGATGATTTATTAGTACAAATAAGAGAGAAAGGATATAGAAGTATTGAAGAAATTGAATATGCAATTCTTGAAAATAATGGAACATTATCAGTATTTAATTATGCAAAAGAAAAAACACCATTACCACTTCCTTTAATACTAGATAGTTATATTCAAACTGATACATTAAAACATTTAAAGAAAGATGAAAAATGGGTTTATACTTTACTTAAAAAGAAAAATATTGATATAAAAGAAATATTTTATGCTTTTTATAAAGATAAAAATATATTTATAATAAAAAATAGTGATTTAGCATAAAACTATTTCTTTTTTCTTCTTGATTTTGCCTTATCATATCCTGTAGCAATATAATGCAAATCACTATGGATATTTGCATAAGCGTCATCTAATAGAAGTATATTATTTGCTATAGTTTCCATTGTGTTTTCAAAACTAAATATAATTTCTTTTCTACTATATGCTTGTGGATTTTCTTTATTAAGTAATTCTTCTATCAATGGGAATGAATTTAAATTTGCATTCATACATAGACTCAAATTTGGATACAATTTAAAATTTCCTTTACCATTAATTACTTCACTTGTTTTAGCATTAAGGATATTTAAAACTAATAAGTTAGTAGGATCATATGCAAAAAACTTATCTTCATCTTTGATTAAAGTGATGGCATGATTTCCATCAAATTTAAGAATCTTGTTTGCTAATAATGAAAGAATAGACAGATTAAATCTCTCTCTTCTGTTTTTAGCTCGTTTTTGTTCAATTTGTGGTTTATAATCTCTTTGAAATGATTTATCTTTTGGTACACTACAAAACAATATAGAGGCATCTTTACCACATGTCAACAAATAATCTTGTAAACATTCTGAATAGTTTAGACATACTCCAGATCCTTTTATTACATCTAAAAAAGTAAAATTGGTAATTAAAGTTCTATTTTTCATATTATAACGATGTTCTTGAGTATCAGAATAATATCCATTCCATAACATATAAGTAAATAAATGTGATAATTCTAATGCTGAACTAATATGTAATTCACTTGCTAAAATTTTATAATTTTTTAAAACTTTAGTATATCTATCTTTTAAAGACGAAAATTGTTCATAAAATTGTAATGACTCTTGAGCACTTAAATAAATGAATAATGCTTTAAAATAACCTATGCTAGAATCAGAAGCTTCTTTAATAGCAAGTAGAAGATATTCTTTATCAATTTCTTCATCCACCTTAATTAGTTGTAATTCTAGTATTTTTTTATAAGCTACTAATGCTTTCTCTTGATTGTTAAGTCCTTTAAAACATTCTCTATATTCTTCAATTTTTTTATCTAACTTTTGAGAAATTTCTTCATAGTTTTTTTTCATAATATTTTGTTCCTCCTAAAAAGCTAAAGTGTATTGTATAACACAATAATTTAAAAGTCAATTTTATGGTACTTTTTTCCTAATATTGTCATAGATTATTGTGAGGGGTGATACACTTGGCAACATTTAAAGAAATAGTTACAAAAGCAGTTGTAGGTAAGGGGAAAAAGTATTATAAAAATACTTATACTATAAATACTGAAAATACACCTACTACTGTATTAGGGTGTTGGGTAATAAATCATAATTTTAAAGGATTTGAAGAAAATGGTAAAATTGTTATTACAGGAAGCTTTGATGTAAATATTTGGTATTCCTATGATAATGATACTAAAACAACTGTTATAACTAAAACAATTGATTATAGAGAGGTAGTAAACGTTTCTACAAGAGCAAATAGTGATACTACTAATAGAGATATCATTGTAAGAAGTTTGAAACAACCTAGTTGTGTTAATGCCAAAGAAAATGGAAATTCTATTGAATTTGATATTGAAAAAGAATTAGGAATAGAAATAGTTGGTGATACTAAAGTAAAAATTGCAATAGAAGACGGTGAAGAACCATGGGATATTATTCCTGATGACAATTTATCAAGTGAGGTAGAAAAAGAAATTGATAACAGTGTAAAAGAAGATTATTTAGATAAAAAATAGTCTTCTTTTATATTAGCAATATAATAAAGTTGTTTATAATTAGTTATCCTCTTCTTAACATTATTAAATTCTTTTAAATTACTTATAGTCCATATAAATATTTTTTTATTCCTATTAAGTAAATTATTAATAATAGAATTACTTATAAAACTATCATATAAAACATAAAAACTATATCTATAAGAATTAATATTATTTGTTAAATAAATTAATCCAATATTAATATTTTTATTAGTATTTCTTATAATGTTTAATATTTCTTTATTAAATGACATTAAATATATTTTTTTATTTTTATATTTATCTAATACATCTAATAGTATCTTACTAAATAATTTACTATTATTACTAACTTTTATTTCTATTAAAAATAATTTATTAGTATTTATTTCTAATATTTTTTCTAAAGTAGGAATAGTTTGATAAAAATCTTTACTACCAAAGTTATATTTTTGTAATTCTTTTAAAGTCATGTTTTCTACTATACCAATTCCATTACTTGTCCTATTAATAGTTTTATCATGAATTACTACTATTTTATTATCTTTTGTAAGTCTTATATCAAATTCTACTCCATATATATTTTTATTATTAATAGCATTAAAAATAGCTAAATAAGTATTTTCTTTTATTTTACTATTATATATACCTCGGTGGGCAATAATCTTATACATAAGTTTCACCATTTAATTATATTGTATCAATATATTAATTATGTTAAACAATTTTTGTATAAAATAACAATTCATAAATAGTATTTACTTTTATATAAATTGTGATAAAATATATATTGCATATTATTTATAGGTGATATTTATGAAAGAAGTAAAAATAGAATTAACTGAACAATGCAATAGGTGGTGTAAACACTGTTCTAGTAAAGCAAAAAATACTGATTTTAAGTCATTAGATATTGATACAGTAAAAAGAATAATAGATGAAGCTAAAGAAATAAGTATTAGAAGTGTAGTATTTACAGGAGGAGAAGCAACATTATATCCAAAACTCGATGAAGTAATTAGTTATGCTAGTAATAACGGTCTTGAAATTAAACTTTATTCAATGTGCGATCCTACATTAGATAATATTGAATATTTAGGATATCTAAATACTATTGGTCTTAAAGAAATTATTTATTCTACTACCTATAATCTTACGTTAGATGGAATTGTAACACCAGATAAATTAAAAGAATTTTTCCCTTTATTATTAGATAAAACTAATATTAGATTAGGATTTCATCATGCTATTTTAAAAGACACTTTGTATGATATAGATGAAGTAATAAAACTGTTTTTTAGTTTAGATAATACAAAAACAACAAATTTATCTTTTCTTAGATATGTTCCTCATGGAAGGGGTACTAAAAATTTACTTTTAAATAGAGATGAACTTATATGGTTTAGAAATAAAATGATTAAATATAAAGAAATATATGGCAATAAGATTAGATTAGGTAGTCCCTGGAACTTTTTAGGAATCGAAAAAACAGAATGTAGTGCCGCGGAAAAATCTTTAATAGTAGGTTTTGATGGCAACGTTTATCCATGTGATGCAATGAAATATTTTGATTATTTAGGTAGCGGTGGAAATATATATCATAATTCTCTAAAAGAAATATACAATTCTAAATATTTTAATGATATTAGAACTTTTAAAAGTTGCAGTAGTTTAGAATGTTTAGAATGCTCTAATTACGAAATTTGTAAAGGTGGATGTTTAGGCCAAAAAATGGTTGCATTTATTAGCCCGGATACTTTTACATTTAGAGGATATGGAATATTAGCAAGAAGAACGATGAACAATTTTGATACAGAAGAAATCAAGAAAATGAATGGGGAAATGGGTGTTGTCGGAGAGATTGGTGAACTTATTGATTCGTTTAAAAAATATAAAACTCATAATTTAAATATCGATAGTAAAAATAAATTAAAAGAAAATTTAATTATTGAAGTAGGAGATATTATATGGTATTTAGCAGCGTCATTATCTAGTTACTATAATATTAATTTCGAAGATATAGGTAAATATATTCAAGATAGTAATAATAAAAATATAGATAGAAAAGTATTTGATACACCAATACTACTTCAAAGTATAAAAACAAAAGATCCTGAATGTTTATTTAAATCATCAAATGGAGAAATAGATGTTAGTATTTTAGACAATAATAATCAAGATTACAACTTTAATGATGAGTGGAAAAAACTTGTATATTATTCATGTCAAATAATTTATTTAAGTGATAAAAACAAATTAATCGAAACTATTGCCCACTTACTAATATCTCTATCTAGAATTGCCAATATTGAGCTTGAAGTATCAATGAATGAAGTATTAAAAAGAAATATAGATAAATTGAATAATAGATATAAACAAGGATATAATGTAGCAACTGCAAATAAAAGAATTAAACTACTCACTAATTATAAAGAAAGTGAAGCAAATTAAAATAGGAGAAGTTATGAAAACCTCAGATAATAAAAAAACAGAATTTTATAATCCAAATGATATAGTTATAGCCAAATATAAAGACCATTGTAAAGAAGAGATAGACTTATTTATCATATATAATTTTTTATATAATAATAAGGGAAAGTATGATTTTGGAAAAGGTTTTAAAGATTTAGGAACTCATAAATTAATTGGTTTATTAAATTTTAATAACGATAATTGTCATTATATAGATACAGATCATTATGGGTACTTTATTTCAAACATTAATATTGAATACTATATACCATTAACAGAAGTATATACACTTATGGGAAATATAGATATATTAGATAAAGGACGCATAAGTAAAGAAGAAATGAGACTAGCATTAGAATATATAAGAAATAATCCTGAAGATGAAAAAGTAATACTTAAAACAGAACCTAAGCAAAGAATTAAAAGAAAGTAAAGTTAATATGTAAATTACACTTTCTTTTTTTTAGTACTTTAAAAAAAGTTAAATTTATGGTATTCTAATATGGAAGGTGATTTTAATGGCATTAAGTAGAACTGAATCAAGAGAAAAAGTTATGATTCTATTATATCAAGCTTTATTATATGAAAAAAATGATATTAATTATGATATAGATGATATGATAAGTAATGAATTAGAAGAACAAAACGAATATATTTCTATTTCATTAAGAGAAATTTTAAATAATAAAAATAAATTAATTGAACTTGCTAATAAATATTTAGGTAGTTGGCCAATGAATAGATTAGGTTTAACTGATCAATCTATTATTATGTTAGGTATATATGAACTTATGAATACTGATATAGAGGGACCAATTATTATTAATGAAGCAGTTAATTTATCTAAAAAATATTCTGATGAACAGGTTAGTAAAATAGTTAATGGTGTTCTTGATAATATATATCATAATGAGGTAAAAGATGGAGAATAATTATATAACTATTACTGAATTATCAAGATATTTAAAAGGAAAATTCGAAAGTGATGAAAACCTAAGAAAAGTCTATATAAAAGGTGAAATATCAAACTTTAAAGCACATACTAGGGGTCACTTTTATTTTACTTTAAAAGATGAAACATCTAGGATAAGTGCTGTAATGTTTGCATCAAACACAAGAACTTTAAAGTTTACACCAGTTGATGGAATGAAAGTATTAGTAACAGGAAGAGTAACTATATATGAAGCAACCGGTGGCTATCAAATATATGTTGAAGATATGCTTGAAGATGGTATAGGAAACCTTTATGTAGCATTTGAACAATTAAAAGAGAAATTATCTAAAGAAGGACTTTTTAATAAAGAACATAAAAGACCTATTAGAAGAATTCCTAGAAAAATAGGTATTGTTACAGCATCAACTGGAGCGGCTATTAGAGATATATTAACTACTATTAAAAGAAGATATCCTGTATGTGAAACAATATTATTTCCTTCTCTTGTACAAGGAAGTGATGCTGCCCAAGATATTGTCAAAAAAATAGAAATGGCAAATACTTATGATATTGATACATTAATCGTGGGTAGGGGAGGCGGATCTATTGAAGATTTATGGCCTTTTAATGAAGAAATAGTAGCAAGAGCTATATATAACTCTAAAGTTCCTGTAATTAGTGCTGTAGGACATGAAGTAGATTTTACGATTGCTGATTTTGTTGCAGACCTAAGAGCACCAACTCCAACTGCAGCAGCAGAACTAGCAGTTCCTGATATTAATACAATAATTACATATTTAGATACTGCTAAAAGTAGAAGTTATAATACTTTATTAAATATAATCGAAAATAATAGATTAAAACTTCATAAACTAGAAGATAGTTTTGTTTTAAAAAGACCTACTGCTATATATGAAGTAAAAGAACAAAATTTAGATAATTTAATTGATAAACTTAATAGAATAATAAAAATATTTATTGACAACTCTAAAGTAGAATTATTTAAATATCAAAATAGTTATGTATTTAATAATCCCGAAATTATTTATAAATTTAAAAAACAAAATTTAGATAATATTATTAGTAAATTAGAAGTATTAAATCCAATGAATACTTTAAAAAGAGGATATGCAATAATAAAAAAAGAAGATAATGTAATATCTTCAATAAATAATTTAAATCAAGATGATGAAATTAAAATAAATGTATCTGATGGTATAATAGATGCAAAAGTAATTAAAGTAGGAGAATAAAATATGAAAGAAAAAGAAATGAAATTTGAAGATAAGATAAGAGAACTTGAAAAAATAGTAACAGAACTTGAAAATGGAGAAGTAAGTTTAGATGATGCAATTGATAAATATACTATAGCTATGAAACTTGCTAAAGAATGTTCTGATAAATTAACTGAAGTATCAGATAAAGTAAACAAAATAATGTTAGAAAATGGAAAATTAGAAGAATTTAACGTAGAAGAGTAAATTCTTCTTTTTTATTTATAAGGAAAGTTCGATTTCAAGAGGAAATATTAAATCCAGAAAAA